>Ga0075425_100001635_pt1 | contig 21984 bp, 20 predicted proteins | sample SoiMethybrSBSTD4_FD_75300 | JGI IMG/M metagenome (GOLD analysis project Ga0075425, IMG submission 75300) | Bulk soil microbial communities from a Populus tree surrounding site in Tennessee, USA - Soil MetaG P. TD hybrid SBSTD4 | ecosystem: Environmental > Terrestrial > Soil > Tree plantation... | reverse complement strand
CGGCGACACCGAGGAGCGGCGGCGCTATCTCAACGCCCGCGAGACCATCGGCAAGTTGCTCGAACTCGGCGCCGTCCCCATCATCAACGAGAACGACACGGTGGCGACCACCGAAATCCGCTACGGCGACAACGACCGGCTCGCCGCCCGCGTCGCCACCATGATGAGCGCGGACCTGCTCATTTTGCTCTCCGACGTCGACGGGCTTTATTCGGCGCCGCCGGGCGAAAATCCCGCGGCGAAACTGATTCCGATCGTGCCCCGCGTCAGCGCAGAAATCGAAGCGATGGCGGGCGCGGCGGAGTCGGAGACCGCGCGCGGCGGCATGCGCACGAAGATCGAGGCGGCGAAGATCGCCACCGCCGCCGGCACCCACATGGTGATCGCGTCGGGCCGCAAGCTCCATCCGGTGCGCGCCATCGCCGACGGCGCGCCCTGCACCTGGTTTCTCACCCCGGCCAATCCCGTCGCCGCGCGCAAGAAGTGGATCGCCGGCGCGCTCGAGCCGAAGGGCGCGATCCACGTCGACGCCGGCGCGGCCGCGGCGCTGCGGCGGGGCAAGAGCCTGTTGCCCGCCGGCGTGGTGAAGATCGGCGGCGCCTTCGCCCGCGGCGATGCCGTCTTGATCCGCGGTCCCGACGGCGCCGAGCTCGGCCGCGGCCTCGTCGCTTACGACAGCGCCGATGCCGAGCGCCTGATCGGCCAGAACAGCGAGCGCATCGAGGCGATTTTGGGCTATCGTGGGCGCTCCGAAATGGTCCACCGCGACGACCTGGTGCTGGCCGGAGAATGAGCGTGGAAGCGCGCCTGGAAGCGATCGAGACGAGCGGCGATATCGCGAGCCTGATGCGCGATATCGGCGCGCGCGCCCGCGCCGCCGCCCGCTTGCTCGCGCTCGCCGAGCCGGCGCGAAAAACCGCGGCGTTGCGCGCCGCCGCCGCCGCCGTGCGCGCGGAAGCGCGCGCGATCCTGCAGGCCAATGCCGAGGACATCGACGGCGCGCGGCGGGAAAACGCCACGCCCGCTTTCATCGATCGCCTCATGCTCGACGAGAAGCGCGTGGCGGCGATGGCCGCGGGCATCGAATCGGTCGCCGCCGTGCCCGATCCGGTCGGCGAAGTGATCGCGAGCTGGCGGCGGCCGAACGGGCTCAACATCGAGCGCGTGCGCACCCCGCTCGGCGTCATCGCCGTCGTCTACGAGAGCCGCCCCAACGTCACCGCCGACGCCGGCGCGCTGTCGATCAAGGCCGGCAACGCCGTGATCCTGCGCGGCGGCTCGGACAGCTTCCGCTCCGCCCGCGCCATCCACGCCGCGATGGTGCGCGGACTCGTGCGCGAGGGCCTGCCCGCCGACGCGCTGCAACTCGTGCCGACGCGCGACCGCGCCGCGGTCGGCTTTTTGCTCGCCGGCCTCGACGGCATGGTCGACGTGGTGGTGCCGCGCGGCGGCAAGAGCCTCGTCGGCCGCGTGCAGGTGGAGGCGCGCGTTCCGGTGTTCGCGCATCTCGAAGGCGTCTGCCACGTCTATGTGCATGCGCCCGCCGATCTCGACATGGCGAAGAAGATCGTGCTGAACGCCAAGATGCGCCGCACCGGCGTGTGCGGCGCCGCCGAAACCCTGCTGGTCGACAGAAAGCTCGCCGCCTCGCATCTGAAGCCCTTGGTCGCCATGCTGATCGAGGCCGGCTGCGAGGTGCGCGGCGACGAGGCGACGCGAAAAGTGGACGCGCGCGCAGTCGCCGCGAGCGCCGAGGATTGGTCGACCGAATATCTCGACGCCATCATCACCGTCGGCGTCGTCGACGGGCTTGCCGCCGCGATCGCCCATATCGACCGCTACGGCTCGCATCACACCGATTCGATCGTCACCGACGATGAGGCGGCGGCGGAGACGTTTCTCCGCGAGGTGGATTCGGCGATCGTGCTGCACAACGCCTCGACCCAGTTCGCCGACGGCGGCGAATTCGGCTTCGGCGGCGAGATCGGCATTGCCACCGGCCGCCTGCACGCGCGCGGGCCCGTCGGCGCCGAGCAATTGACCTCGTTCAAGTATCGCATCCGCGGCAGCGGACAAACCCGGCCCGGATGAAATCTTCCAAGCGGAAAGCAAAGCCCGCCCGCCGCAAGCGCGGCGCCGTTCGCAAGCGCGCCCCCGCTCGCGCGCGCGCGGCCAATCGCAAGCGCGCCCCCGTCCCCGCGCGCGCGGCGAGCGCCGAGCGCATCGCGTTTCCGATCGCGCTGCCCGGCATGCGCATCGGCCTCTTCGGCGGCACCTTCGACCCGCCGCATGACGCGCACCGCGCCGCGAGCTTGCTCGCGCTGAAGCGCCTCGGCCTCGACCGCATCTGGTGGCTGGTGAGCCCGGGCAATCCGTTGAAGGAAAACCGCGCGCTCCCCTCCCTCGCCAAGCGCATCGCGGCGAGCCGCAAGGCGGCCTCCCATCCCGCCATCGAGGTGAGCGGGATCGAGGCCGCGCTTGGCACCCGCTTCACCTGCGACACGGTGAAAAAGCTGCAGGCGCGCTTTCCGCAGGTGCGTTTCGTGCTCGTCATCGGCGCCGACAACCTCGCCATCCTTCACCGCTGGAAGAACTGGCGGGCGCTCGCGGAACATATTCCTATCGCGGTGGTCGATCGCCCCGACTACGACCTCTCGGCGCTCGCCGCCCCCGCCGCCGTCGCGCTCGCCCGCGCCCGCCTCGACGAGCGCGACGCCGGCGTGCTCGCCTTGCAGGCGCCTCCGGCCTGGGTTTTTCTCCACGGCCTCAAATCCGAATTGTCGTCGACCGCAATCAGGGCCGGATCTGCGGCGAAATTCCGCAAGGGTTGAAAGTCTCGACGATGACCCGATATGTTCGGAAGCATTCCGGCGGCAAGGCGATTCGCCGCCGGGCCGCAACAAGGAAGGGGAAAGCAGCCCTGCCCAGCCCACGTGTAGCCGTTGCCCGCAAGTCGCCGGCCTTACCCGCCGCGACGCGTCCCTCCCCCGAAGAGGTCTTGCAGATCATTCTGGCGCGGCTCGACGATCAAAAAGCCACCGAAACCATCCGCATCGATCTGAAAGGCAAGACGACCATCGCCGATTACATGGTCGTCACCTGCGGCCGCTCGCATCGCCATGTCGGCGCGATCGCCGACAACGTCGTCGAAGCGTTGCAGAAGCGCGGCGTGTCGCGCGTGCGGGTCGAGGGCCTGCCGCATTGCGACTGGGTCCTCATCGACGCCAACGACGTGATCGTGCATGTATTCCGCCCGGAAGTGCGCCAGTTCTACAGCCTCGAGAAAATGTGGGCGCGCGCCCGGCCCGCCAAACCCTGAACTTCAGCGCGAGAACTTTGGATGCGCTTGCGAATCGCGGCGGTCGGCCGGCTGAAACCCGGCCCCGAGCGTGAACTCTTGGATCGCTACCTCGAGCGCGTGAACGCGGCGGGGCGCGCCGTCAGCCTTGCGCCTCTCGAAGCGGTGGAAGTGTCCGAAAGCGGCGCCCGGCGGCCGGCGGATCGCATGAAGGAAGAGGCCACCGCCTTGCAAAAATGGTCGATTACCGGCGCCCACCGGATCGCGCTCGACGCGCGCGGAAAAAGTCTGACCAGCGAGGATTTCGCCAAACGCCTCGCTCTACTGCGCGATAAAGGCGCGCCGGCGGCGCTCTTTTTGATCGGCGGCGCCGACGGCCTTGCCGAGGAAGTGCGCAAGGACGCCGATTTCGTTCTCGCTTTCGGCGCCGCGACGCTGCCGCACCAGCTCGTGCGCATCGTCCTCGCCGAGCAGATTTATCGCGCCATAACAATAATCTCGGGCCACCCCTATCATCGCGCCTGAAGTCGCCTCACCCGAGCCTCGGTCGGGATGGCAGAATAGATCCATGATTCGCTCCGCTCCCTGCTTCGCCGCGCTCGCCTGGTCGGCCGCCCTTCTTGCCGCGGCGATCGCGCAGCAAGCGCAAAAGCCGCCGGCGCCGCCCGCGGCCATCAAGGAAATCGAACGGACCGACCGGCAGCACGAGCTCGACGCTTTGCTCGGCGATCTGCAGCGCTCGCGCGAACAGGAGGCCAAGCTCAAGAGCGAGATCGACCAGATCAAGACTGACCGCAAGAAATTCTCGCAAGATCTTCTCGACACCGCCGGACGCATTCGCGCCGCCGAAACCAAACTCGGCGACGCCGAAAAGCGTCTCGCGCCGCTCGATCAGCGCGAGGCCGAGCTCAAGAAATCGTTGGCCGGTCGCGAGACGGTACTTGTGCAAGTTCTCGCCGCGCTCGAGCGGCTCGGCCTTCGGCCGGCACCCGCCCTGTTGCTGCAATCGGAAACCACGCTCGAAGCGGTGCGCTCGGCGATCCTGCTGGGCGCCGTGATTCCGGAATTGCGCGCCGAGGCGGAGACGCTTGCGGCCGATCTTTCGGAACTCGCGCGGGTGCGGCGCGATATCGCCATCGAGCGGGATTCGCTGGTCGAAAATCGCGCGATGCTGGCGGAGGACCGCCGCCGCATTTCCGCCCTCATCGACGAACGCCAGCGCCAGCAGGGCGAAGACGAAAAAGCGCTGGAGGGCGAGCGCGGCCGCGTCCAAGCGCTCGCGAAGCAGGTCGAGACGGTTCAAGATCTCGTGAACGGCATGGAGCGCGAGATCAAGGCCGCGGCGCGCGCGGCGGAGGCGGCAAAGCGAGAAGAAGTTGGGCCGACGCACGCCGCTCTGCCCGATTCGGCCCGCATTACGCCCGCGACCCCCTTCCCGCAGACCAAGGGAAAGCTGCCTTTACCCGCGGTCGGCCGGAAATTGCACGAATATGGTGCGACGAATGGCCTCGGAGGCGTCGAAAAGGGGCTTTCCATTGCGACTCGCCCCAATGCGCAGGTCAGCGCGCCTTGCGACGGATGGGTCGTTTATGCTGGAAATTTCCGCAATTACGGCCAACTCTTGATCATTAATGCCGGCGGTGGATATCATATCTTACTGGCAGGCATGGAACGGATTACCGTCGATCTCGGGCAGTTTGTGCTCACTGGCGAGCCCGTGGCGGTGATGGGTAGCGCGCCGGGGGTGGCCGCCGTATCGGCGTTCGGCTCTTCAGAACCAGTCCTTTACGTGGAGTTCCGCAAGGACGGGAACTCGATTGATCCATCCCCTTGGTGGGCAACAACCGAAGACGAAAAGGTACGCGGATGATGCGCAAGACTTCTCTATTTTTACTCGGAGCCGGAGCCGGCGCTTTGTTCGCGCTCTTGGCCATACAGCCGCGGATCCTCATCGGCGCTCCGGCCGAGGCGGCGGGCTCGGACACGTACCGGCAGCTCAATCTATTCGGCGACATTTTTGAACACGTGCGTGCGCAATATGTCGAAAAGCCGGACGATGCCAAGCTCGTCGAGTCGGCCATCAACGGCATGCTGACTTCGCTCGATCCGCACTCCGCCTTCCTCGACGCCAAGAATTTCCGCGACATGCAAACGCAAACGCGCGGCGAATTCGGCGGCCTCGGCATCGAGGTGACGATGGAAGAGGGCGTCGTGAAGGTCGTCTCCCCGATGGACGGAACCCCTGCGGCTCGCGCCGGCGTCCAGCCGAATGATCTGATCACCCATCTCGACAACGAGCCCGTGAAGGGTCTCACCCTCGAGCAGGCCGTCGAGAAAATGCGCGGACCGGTAAATTCATCGATTCAACTGCGCATCAGCCGCAAGGGCGTCGAAAAGCCGGTCGAGGTGAAGATCGTACGCGAAATCATCTCGATCAAGAACGTGCGCGCCCGTGTCGAAGGCGGCGACGTGGGTTATCTCCGCGTCACCAGCTTCCAGGGCGAGCGCACGCTTGAGCAGTTGAAAGCGGGCGTCGCCGACGTGAACCGCGATGTACCCGCCGACAAGCTCAAGGGATACATCGTCGACCTTCGCAATAACGGCGGTGGACTTCTCGATCAGGCGATCGCGGTCGCCGATGCGTTCCTTGAGCGCGGCGAAATCGTCTCGACCCGCGGCCGCAATCCGGAAGACACCCAGCGGCACAATGCGCGGCCGGGCGATATCACCAACGGCAAGCCGCTGATCGTTCTGATCAACGGCGGATCGGCTTCGGCCTCCGAAATCGTCGCCGGCGCGCTGCAAGATCATAAGCGTGCGACGATCCTCGGCAGCCGCTCGTTCGGCAAGGGCTCGGTGCAGACTGTGATCCCGATCGGATCGTTCGGTGCGCTCAAGCTCACCACCGCGCGCTACTTCACCCCCGCCGGGCGCTCGATTCAGGCCAAGGGCATCTCGCCCGATATCGAGCTCGTTCAGGATCTGCCCGACGAACTCAAGGGCAAGGTCGAGACGCGCGGCGAGTCGTCGCTGCGCGGCCATCTCAAGAACGGCGACAAGGAAGAGGAGCAGGCAGGCTCGCCCGCCTACGTCCCGCCAGATCCGAAGGACGACAAGCAGCTCGCGCTCGCACTCGATCTCCTGCGCGGCGTCCAGCGCAATTCGGCCTTCCCGCCGAACCCGAAGGGGGCGATTCCGAACTGAAGCCCGCTCGCTTGGGATAAGTAAAATCAAGCCCCGCCCGGTTTCCGGGCGGGGCTTTCGCTTTGCGGTCCGCCGATTTCGCGTTTTTAACCCGCCATTAACCATCCGATCGCGATGTTCCGGCTGACTTCGGCTGTTGCCGAACGAGCCGAATCGTTCCGTGCAAGCGGCGGTCGATCGCCGGGCTTGAAGGAGACCGGATTCGTGACGGACGATCTCAGCCTTCCTCTCGGAACGAGCGTCCGACGCCGTTCACTCCTGCCGATTCCGCCGTTTCTCCTGCTCGCGGGCTCGCTCGGCTTTCTCACGGCCATCGTGCTTGGCTGGCTTTTGTTCGTGAAAGATCCGCGCGCCAGCGAACCCTTCGCCGTCGTCTCAATCGAAAAAAGCGGCACCAAGCAAAAATCCGAGCCGGATGCTCCTTCTCCCGCCGCATCCGCGCGTGACGCGGTGGAAAACAAAGCGGCGGCGATCCCCGCCGGCGCGCAGACCGTCACCATCATCGACGGCAAGAGCGGTGCGCGGCAAGAAGTCGTCGTTCGCAACGTCGATCCTGCCGCGGGAGTGATCACCGCCAAGCTGCAAGACGGCCTCGAAGCGCATCCCGTAGATCCGCGACTGGTGGAGGTTTCCCGCCATGGCGCCATACCGCGGGTGGGAAATGACGGCGCGCGGCCGCTTGATGTCTATGCGAGCGCCTCCGCGGCAGCCGCCGACCGCAAGTTGCCCCGCATCGCGATCGTCGTAGGCGGGCTCGGCATCGGCGGCGGCACGACCGCGGAAGCGATCGGCAAGCTTCCCGATTCGATCACCTTGGCCTTTGCCCCCTATGGCGGGGATCTTTCGCGCTGGGCCGCGCGCGCGCGCGGCGGCGGCCACGAGATTGTGCTGCAATTGCCGATGGAGCCGTTCGACTATCCCGATAACGATCCCGGCCCGCAGACGCTTCTGTCGACCCTTACGCCAGAGCAAAATATCGATCGCCTGCATTGGATGCTGAGCCGGATGCAGGGCTATGTCGGCGTCACGAATTACATGGGCGCCCGTTTCACGTCGAACGAAGCAGCGCTCGGCGCGGTCCTGCGCGACATCGGCAAACGCGGACTTATCTATCTCGACGACGGTTCCTCGCCGCGCAGCATCGCCATGCAATCCGCCGCCGCGGCCAAGGCGCCGTCCGTCAAGGCCGACCTCGTGGTCGACGCCACGCCGAATTGGGCCGACATCGATGCGGCGCTTGCCAAGCTTGAGACAATCGCGGCGGAGCGCGGCGTCGCCGTCGGCACGGCGAGTGCGCTGCCGCTTTCCATCGAGCGCATCGCCCGCTGGGCCAAAGCGGCCAAGGAACGCGGCATTCGCATCGTGCCCTTGAGCGCGATCCTGCCGAAGGCTAAGCAGGGCTGAGGCCCAGCCTTTTAGGTTCGACCATTCCCGATGACGAAATACGAAGAGCTTTCCTACCGGCCCTGCGTCGGCATGATGCTTCTCAATCACGCCGGGCTGGTGTTCATCGGCCGCCGCATCGGCGGGCCCGAGCACGTGGACGCGGTCCATTCCTGGCAAATGCCGCAAGGCGGTCTCGACGAAGGCGAGGACCCGTATCAGGCAGCGCTTCGCGAACTCCACGAGGAAACCGGCGTGCGCTCGGTCGCGCTCTTGGCGGAAGCCAAGGATTGGTACGCCTACGATCTTCCCACCAACGTCGGGCGCAGGGCCTGGAAGGGAAAATATCGCGGCCAGAAGCAGAAATGGTTCGCGCTGCGCTTTTTAGGCAACGAAGGCGAGATCAACGTTTTGCATCCTTCCGGCGGCCATAAGCCCGAATTCATCGAATGGCGCTGGGAAAGAATGGAGCAATTGCCCACGCTGGTCATTCCGTTCAAGCGCAAAGTCTACGAACAGGTGGTGAGGGAATTTTCCCGCTTCAGTGGGCGGTCTGCGTAGCGGCGCCGAGCTGCGCCCGAACCTGTTTGAGTTGATCGACCCGCTCCGCCGCCCTGTCCCGCGCTTGGCCTTCCTTGGCCTCGGCGAGGCGCGCTTCCGCAGTCTCGATATCCTTTTGCAGCTCGCCCGCGTCGAATTCCTCGACCGGCGCCGCGAATTCGGCGAGCACCGTGAGGCCGGAGGAATTCACCTCGGCGAAGCCGTCGCGAATAAAGAGCCGCTTCGCGCCGCCGCCGCCTTCGCGGATGGTGAGAATGCCGGGACGAAGGGCCGCGATCAGCGGCGCGTGCCCCGCCAGTACACCGAAATCTCCTTCCGCGCCCGGAACGTCGACTTGTTCCACCTCGCCGGAAAAGACGAGACGCGCGGGCGAGGCAAGTTCAAAGGGAAAAGTGGCCATCGTTCAATCGCTCAGAGCTTGATCTTGCCGCTGTCGACCGCAAAGCCAAAACCGAGCCCCAACAGGCCGCCGATCAGCGCGAACAGCCCGATGTGCCGCGCCTGACTCGAAGTGAGCGTATCGTCCGACCGCGCAACGCCCTTTCCGGTGACTTCGATGTTCAACGGACCGATCCTGATCTCGGCGGATTCCGGGCGCGTGAGATAGCCGATGAGCCCGCCGAGCACGACCCCCAGCACCAGGAACAGAACCTTCGGATTTTTCATCGGCGACCTCCGTGGGCTTGGATCAAGCCGCTTCCGCGAGTTTCTTGCCCTTCTCAACCGCCTCTTCGATGGTGCCGACCATGTAGAAGGCCGCCTCCGGCAGGTGATCGTATTTCCCTTCGACCAGGCCCTTGAAGCCCTTGATCGTGTCGGCGAGAGCCACGAGCTTGCCGGCAGCACCCGTGAACACTTCGGCGACGTGGAACGGTTGCGACAGGAAGCGCTCGATCTTGCGCGCGCGCGCCACCGCCATCTTATCCTCTTCCGAAAGCTCGTCCATGCCGAGAATGGCGATGATGTCCTGCAGCGCCTTGTAGCGTTGCAGTACCTGCTGCACCTGGCGCGCCACCGCGTAGTGCTCCTCGCCGACGATCAGCGGCGACAGCATGCGCGAGGTCGAATCGAGCGGATCCACCGCGGGATAGATGCCCTTCGCGGCGATGTCGCGCGAAAGCACCGTGGTCGCGTCCAAATGCGCGAACGAGGTTGCGGGCGCCGGATCCGTCAGGTCGTCGGCCGGAACGTAGATCGCCTGCACCGAAGTGATCGACCCCTTTTGCGTCGTCGTGATGCGCTCCTGTAGCGCGCCCATGTCGGTGGCGAGCGTCGGCTGGTAGCCCACCGCCGAGGGAATGCGGCCAAGAAGCGCCGACACTTCCGAGCCGGCTTGCGTGAAGCGGAAGATGTTGTCGACGAAGAACAAGACGTCCTGGCCCTGGTCACGGAAATATTCCGCGACCGTCAGCCCCGACAAGCCGACGCGCGCGCGCGCCCCGGGCGGCTCGTTCATCTGGCCGTAAACCAGCGCGCATTTTGAGCCCGCGGTCGAGCCGTTGTTTTTCTTCGGATCCTTGTTCACGCCTGATTCGATCATCTCGTGATAGAGGTCGTTGCCTTCGCGCGTGCGCTCGCCAACGCCGGCAAACACCGAATAGCCGCCATGCGCCTTCGCGACATTATTGATCAGTTCCATGATGATGACTGTCTTGCCGACGCCGGCACCGCCAAATAGGCCGATCTTGCCGCCGCGCGCGTAGGGCGCGAGCAGATCGACGACCTTGATGCCGGTGACGAGAATTGCGGCTTCCGTCGATTGTTCCGTATAGGCCGGCGCGTTCTGATGAATGGCACGCGTCGTCTTGTGCGGAACCGGGCCCGCCTCGTCCACCGGCTCGCCGATTACGTTCATGATACGCCCAAGCGTCCCGTCTCCCACCGGCACGGAGATCGGCTGGCCGGTGTCGGAGACTTCCTGTCCGCGCACGAGGCCTTCGGAGGAGTCCATCGCCACCGTGCGCACGGTCGATTCGCCAAGATGCTGCGCCACCTCGAGCACCAGCCGCTGGCCGTGATTTTTCGTTTCCAGCGCGTTCAGGATTTCCGGCAGATAGCTGCCGTCGAACTGCACGTCGACGACGGCACCGATCACCTGGGTGATGCGTCCGACCTTGTTCGTTGCAGGAGTTGCCATGCTTGTCCTCTACTGAACTAGCGGGTTAGAGCGCCTCGGCGCCCGAGATGATCTCGATCAGTTCCTTGGTGATCATCGCCTGGCGCGTGCGGTTGTAGGTAATCGTTTGCTTACGGATCATGTCGCCCGCGTTGCGGGTGGCGTTGTCCATCGCGCTCATGCGCGCGCCCTGTTCGGAGGCGGCGTTCTCAAGCAGGGCGCGGAAGATCTGGGTTGCGATATTGCGCGGGAGGAGTTCGGCGAGAATTTCTTCCTCCTCGGGCTCGTATTCGTAAACCGCGCCGCTGCCGGTTTCCTTATTGTCGGCGAAGACCGGCGGAATGATCTGCTGTGCGGTCGGAATCTGCGCAATCACCGACTTGAACTTGGAATAGAACAAGGTGCAAACGTCGAATTCGCCCTTCTCGAACAGCGCGACGATCTTGCTGCCGATCCTATCAGCGTCCGCATAGCCGAGCGTGCGCACGCTGCGCAGTTCGACCGTCTCGACGATCTGCTTTTCATATTGGCGCTTGAGCTGGTCGTAGCCCTTGCGGCCGACGCAGAAGATCTTGACCGTCTTGCCCTCGGCGGCAAGCGATGTCGCGCGCTCCTTGGCAAGCCGCACGATCGAGGAATTGAACGCGCCGCAGAGCCCGCGCTCGGCGGTGCAAACGAGCAGAAGATGGACGTCGCTTTTGCCGCTGCCGGTGAGCAGTTTCGGCGATTCCGGCGACGGTGGGATACTGGCGGCGATATTGCCGAGCATCTTTTCCATGCGCTCGGCATAGGGCCGCGCCGCTTCCGCCGCCGACTGCGCGCGCCGGAGCTTCGCCGCGGCGACCATCTGCATCGCCTTGGTGATCTTCTGCGTCGCCTTCACCGAGGCGATGCGGTTGCGCAATTCTTTTAGCGACGGCATCGAGCGTCTCTTTTTACGAAGAACTCGTTAAGCGAACGATTTGGCGAAGGATTCGACCGCTGATTTCAACTTTGCGGCCACGGCATCGCTGAGGTCCCCGGAATCGCGGACCGCTTCGAGAATATCGGCGTGCTTGGAGCGGACATGCGCGAGCAGACCGTCTTCGAATGCCTTGATCCGATTGACGGGCAACGGGTCGAGATAGGCGTTGACGCCGGCGTAGATCACCACGACCTGTTCTTCCATCTTGAGCGGCGAGAATTGCGCCTGCTTCAGGAGTTCCGTGAGCCGCGCGCCGCGATTGAGCAAGCGCTGCGTGGTGGCGTCGAGATCGGAGCCGAACTGGGCGAAGGCCGCCATCTCGCGGTATTGCGCAAGCTCGCCCTTGATGCGGCCGGCGACCTTCTTCATGGCCTTGGTCTGCGCCGCGGAGCCGACGCGCGACACCGAGAGGCCGACGTTCACCGCCGGGCGAATGCCCTGATAGAAAAGGTCGGTCTCCAAAAAGATCTGCCCGTCGGTGATCGAAATGACATTGGTGGGAATGTAGGCCGACACGTCGTTCGCCTGCGTTTCGATCACCGGCAGCGCTGTGAGCGAGCCGCCCTTGTTGTCGTCGTTGAGCTTCGCCGCGCGCTCGAGAAGCCGCGAATGCAGATAGAACACGTCGCCCGGATAGGCCTCGCGGCCGGGCGGGCGGCGCAACAAGAGCGACATCTGGCGGTACGCAACCGCCTGCTTCGACAAGTCATCATAAATAATGACCGCGTGCATGCCGTTGTCGCGGAAATATTCACCCATGGCGCAGCCCGAGAACGGCGCCAGGAACTGCATCGGCGCCGGGTCCGAGGCGGTCGCGGCGACGATGATCGAATAGTCGAGCGCGCCGTTTTCCTCGAGCACCTTGACGAATTGCGCGACGGTTGAGCGTTTCTGCCCCACTGCCACGTAAACGCAATAGAGCTTGACCTTCTCGTCTTTCGACTGATTGAGCGGCTTCTGGTTCAAGATCGTGTCGAGTGCGATCGCCGTCTTGCCGGTCTGGCGGTCGCCGATGATGAGCTCGCGCTGGCCGCGGCCGATCGGGATCAGCGCGTCGATCGCCTTCAGGCCCGTCGCCATCGGCTCGTGTACCGATTTTCGCGGAATGATGCCGGGCGCCTTCACGTCGACGCGCCGGCGCTCCTTCGATTTAACCGGGCCTTTGCCGTCGATCGGATTGCCGAGCGCGTCGACGACGCGGCCCAACAGCTCCTTGCCAACCGGCACGTCCACGATCGCGCGCGTGCGCTTGACGGTCTGGCCTTCCTTGATGTCGCGGTCGGAGCCGAAGATGACGATGCCGACGTTGTCGCTCTCGAGGTTGAGCGCCATGCCGCGCACGCCGTTCTCGAACTCGACCATCTCGCCGGCCTGGACGTTGTCGAGACCGAAGACGCGGGCGATGCCGTCGCCGACCGACAGCACCTGGCCGACCTCGGTGACCTCGGCTTCCTGGCCGAAGTTCTTGATCTGATCCTTCAGGATCGCGGAAATTTCCGCGGCGCGGATATCCATCACTGAGCCTCTTTCATCGCGAGCTTGATCGAGTTGAGCTTGGTCTTGAGGGAAGCGTCGACCATGCGGCTGCCGATTTTGACGATCAAGCCGCCGAGAATCCTCGGATCGACGTGGACGTCGAGCGTGACATCCTTCTTGGTCGTGCTTTTAAGCGCTTCTTTCAGCGCATCCAGATGCTTTTCGGCGAGCGGTTCTGCGACCGTGATTTCGGCGCGGGTTTCGCCTTTATGGCGGGCGACAAGCGCGCGAAAAGTCCGCACCATTTCGCGCACGGCGAACAGGCGGCGCTTCTGCGCGACAAGGCCGAGGAAATTCGCGGCAAGCCCGGCGATTTCCGCTTTTTCGAGAACCGCCGCGAGCGCGTTTTTCTGTTCCTCGGCGGTGAACACGGGGCTGCGCACGAGACGCCTCAAATCTTCGTTGTGCTCGACCAGCGCATCGAAACGATCGAGATCGGCCTTGACGGGATCGAGCGCGCGCTGTTCCAGCGCGAGGTCGTAAAGCGCGGTCGCGTAACGGCCCGCCATGCCGGATACGATCGGTTCGTCGGCCACGGTCAATCTCTCGGGTGCGCTCCGCGCCCAAAGGGAGACGCGGCGAAGGCCCAAAAAAATCCAACGGAGTGTCGATGGAAGAGGATGCGGCGCCCCGCGCTCCTCTTGGAAGCCGGCGGTTCACTAACATAGCTTCTCGCTGCCGGGCAATTGCACCAACGAGGCTTGTCCCTGCTTCCTGCGACTTGAATCAGCGCGGTTCAGCGGCGCTTCTTGACATTCGGATATATCAAAAGATATATCTTGCTAAGCTATAACTATAGCTATGTCTAACAGGAGAGAAGCATGTTGGGAATGAGAACTTACGGCCATTCTTGCGGCTCCTATTGGGCCGCCGCCCGCCATGGCCATCGTGGTTTCGGCGGGCCCGGTTTCGGTTGGGGCCGCGGGCGCGGCCCGGGAGGCGGCGATATGTTTCGTGTCGGCCGCCTGTTCGCGCAAGGCGACCTGAAATTGCTCGTGCTCGCCTTGATCGCCGAGCAGCCGCGCCACGGCTACGAGATTATCAAGCTGATCGAGGAGAAGACGAACGGTTGGTACAGCCCGAGCCCCGGCATCGTCTATCCGACGCTCACTTTTCTCGAAGAGGCGGGCTACCTCGCCGCGGAGAGCGAGGGCGGCAAGAAGCGCTACCGGATCACGCCCGAGGGCGAGAGCTATCTCAAGTCGAACCGCGACATTGTCGATGTCGTGCTCGACCGCCTTGCCGCCATTGGCCGCAAGATGGCGAGGATGCGCCGCACCTTCGGCGGCGATGGCGACGGCGACCGCTCCGGCTTGCCGCAGGTGGTCGGTGCCGCGATGGCGAATCTGGGCGAGTCGGCCGGCAAGCGGCTCGAGGGCGATGCCGGCATCGAAGCGAAAATCGTCGAAATTCTCATGCGCGCGGCGAACGACATCAAGAACGCCTGAACGGGCGGCCGACGGCGAGTTACAGGAAGCTCTGCGGGTCGACGTCGATGGTGACGCGCACGCTGCCTTTCGGCTTCGGAGCCCAGCCGAGCCAATCCCGCAAATAACCCGATAGATCGAAGTTGCGCGGCGATTTCGCCAATAGCCGCCAGCGGTGGCGGCCGCGGATCAATCCGAGCGGCGCTTCGGCGGGGCCGAGCACGCGCACGTCTTCTTCGCGCGGCGCGGACGCGGCGAGCTTTCGCGCATGCGCCTCCGCCGCCGGTTTGTCGGCGGCCGAGACGATCAGGCTCGCCAGCCTGCCGAACGGCGGCAATCCCGCTTCCTCGCGCGCGGCGATCTCGCAATCGTAGAAAGCCTTGCGATCGCCCGCGATCAGCGCCGCCATCACCGGATGCTCCGGCTGATAAGTCTGCAGCAATCCTTTCCCCGCCGCCGCCTCCCGTCCGGCGCGGCCGACCACCTGATGCAGCAATTGGAAGGTCCGCTCGGCGGCACGCGGGTCGCCTTGGCTCAATCCGAAATCGGCGTCCACCACCCCGACGAGCGCGAGCCCCGGGAAATGGTGTCCCTTGGCGACGAGCTGGGTGCCGATCACGATGTCGGTCTCTCGCTTGGCAATGGACTCCAGTTCAGCACGCAACCGCTCGACGCCGCCCGCGAGATCGCTCGACAATACGAGCGTGCGCGCTTGCGGAAACAAGCCGCGTACTTCTTCCTCCAATCGCTCGACGCCGGGACCGAGGGCGACGAAGGAATCCGCCGCCCCGCACTTCGGACAGGCCGGCGGCGGCGATGTCTCGAAGCCGCAATGATGACAGGCGAGCCGCTTGCGGTGGCGGTGCTCGACGAGCCAGGCGTCGCAATTCGGGCAGCGCATGCGATAGCCGCAGGCGCGGCACAGCGTGAGCGGCGCGTAGCCGCGACGGTTGAGGAATAGCAGTGCCTGCTCGCCGCGCGCGAGCGTCTCGCCGATCGCGCCCTCGAGCCGTGGCGCGATCCAGCGCCCGCGCGGCGGCCCCTCCTTGCGCAAATCGATGGTCGTAAGCGGCGGAATTTGGCTGCCGCCGAAGCGCTCCGGCAAATCGAGCCGGCGGTAGCGCCCGCGCCGCGCGTTGACCTCGGTTTCGAGCGAAGGCGTTGCCGAGGCGAGCATCACCGGCACCTGGGCGATTCGCCCGCGCACCACCGCCATGTCGCGCGCGTGATAATGCACGCCGTCCTCCTGCTTGTAGGCAGGGTCATGCTCCTCGTCGACGATGATCGCGCCGAGATCGCGGAACGGCAGGAACAGCGCCGAGCGCGCACCGGCGACGACGGCAATTTCGCCGCTCGCCACCCCTTCCCAGGTGCGCGCGCGGCGGCGCGGAGAGATTTGCGAATGCCACTCGGCCGGACGCGTTCCGAAACGCGCCGCGAAGCGATCGAGAAAGCGCGCAGTGAGCGCGATTTCGGGCAGCAAGATCAGCGCCTGCTTCCCCATCTTAACCGCCTCCGCGATGGCTTCGAAATAGACTTCGGTCTTGCCGGAGCCGGTGACGCCGTCGAGCAAATTGACCGAAAAATCATGCGCGCGAATCGCCGAACGCAATATTTCGGCGGCGCCGGCTTGAGCATCGCTCAATTGCGGCCGGGCGAAATCGATGTTGGGCGGCGGCGCGATTGGCTCGGGCGGAAGCTCGACCGCGTGGAGCGTTCCCTCGTCGATTAAACCATCGACGACGCCCGGCGAAACGCCCGCCTCCTTCGCCGCTTCCGCCTTCGGCCGCACCAAGCGGTCCGCAAGCAGCGCGATCACGCGCGCACGCGCCGCCGTCATGCGCGACGGCGGCTCTCCCATGAGCCGCACACCGATCCTCGCCCGTCCCTCGCCGAGTTCCGCATCGAAGCGGAGCGCCATGCGCAGCACCATGCCGCGGGGGCCGAGCGTATAGTCCGCCACCCAATCGATGAGCCGCAGCAATTCCGGCGGCAGCGGCGGAAAATCGAGCTTGGCCGAGACCGGCTTCAGCTTTGTCCGCTCCGGCGCCGCTTTTTGCGAGGGCCACACGCTGCCGATCACCCGCCGGCTGCCGAGCGGCACGGCGACGAGATCGCCGGGCGAAAGCGCCAGATCCGCCGGAATGCGGTAGCTATAGGGTGAATCGACGGCGACCGGCACGAGCACGTCGACGGTCCGCTCGGCCATGTTGCGAATTCCGTTCGAAAATTAACGGGCGGGAAAGGCGAGCGGAGCGACAAGGAGCGGCGCTGTCAAGGGACGGAGCATGGCGCGAACAGCCGACCAGAAGGCCGACGCCGCGGCGAAAGCGCTTCTTGCCGCTGCTTCCAAGGATGTCGCGCGCGAGGCGGCGCGCTGGCTCGCGCATCTTTCCGCCGAGCGGCATCTGTCGGACCTCACCCTTGAGGCCTATGCGCGCGACGTTGCCGCCTTCCTGAACTTCCTCGCCGGGCATCTCGGCGGCCGCCCAAGCCTTGCCGCGCTCTCGAGGCTCGCCCCTGCCGATGTACGCGCCTTTCTCGCCTTCCGCCGCGCCGGCGGAATCGAATCGCGCACGCTGGTGCGCACGCTTGCCGCCGCACGCTCCTTCGCCCGTTTTCTCGAGCGCGAAGGAAAGGGCAAGGTAGCGGCACTCGCCGCCGTGCGCGCGCCGCGCGTGACGAAAGGCTTGCCCAAGCCGTTGTCGGTCGCAAGCGCGAAAGCGATTTCCGATCCGGCGCTCCGCGCGGGCGAGGAGCGCGCGCCGTGGGTGCTCGCGCGCGACGCAGCTGTGCTCGCGCTCTTGTATGGCTCCGGATTGCGCATCTCCGAGGCGCTCACGTTGACGCGCCGCGACGTGCCAGCACCGGGCAAAGGCGATTCGATCACCGTCCTTGGCAAGGGAAAAAAGTCGCGCATGGTGCCGGTGCTGCCGCAGGTGCTGGAACTCATCGCCGAATACGCCAGGCTGTCGCCGTTCGATCTCGCCGCCGGCGAACCGCTGTTCCGTGGCGCCAAGGGCGGTCCGCTGTCGCCGCGGATCGTTCAACTCACCATGGAACGCCTGCGCGGCGCGCTGGGCTTGGCCGATAGCGCGACCCCGCATGCGCTCCGTCATTCGTTTGCGACGCATTTGCTTTCGCGCGGCGGCGACCTGCGCGCAATTCAGGAATTGCTCGGCCACGCCTCGCTTGCAACGACGCAAATTTATACTGCGGTCGATTCTTCCCACCTGATCGCGGTCTATAAGGCCACCCATCCACGCGCGCGCCTCTGAACCCTCTTGCGCTCTGCCCCCGCTTCATGAAAGCGTGCGGCCGCGAACTGGAGGGAAAAATATGCCGGAACCACATGAAGCCGCGCACGAAGCCGCGGAACACGTCGAGGGCCATCACCTGGAAGGCCAGAACAAAAAAATCGCGCTGCTGATCGCGGTGCTGGCGCTGTTTCTGGCGTTCTCGGAGACGCTCGGCAAAAGCTCGCAGACCAACGCGATCAGTTCCAACGTCGAGGCCGCGAACTTGTGGGCGTTCTTCCAGGCGAAGAATATCCGCGCGACGCAGGTGCGCGTCGCCGCCGACAGCATGACGATCGAGGCGCTCGCAGCGACCGATCCCGCCATGAAAGCCGCGCAGCAGAAGCAGATCAACGACTGGCGCAAGACCGCCGAGCGCTACGATTCAGAACCCTCGACCGGCGAAGGCCGCAAAGAGCTCTCCGAGCGCGCCAAGCATGCGGAGGAGCGGCGCGATTATGCGCTCGCGCGCTATCATAACTTCGAAATTGCCTCGGCCGCCTTCCAGATCGCGATCGTGCTCGCCTCCGCGACGGTCATCACCGGCATAATTGCGCTCGCTTACCTTGCCGGTCTGTTGGGCGTCGGCGGCCTCGTCTTCATGGCGATCGGGCTGACCTCACCCCATCTCATCGAGACGCTGCTTTCATTTGTCGGCGGACATTAGGCGCCGGCGTTTTCCCGCCAGTCATCGCTGCGCCTTGGTTCCGAAAAATTGCGGAACGCGGAAACGAGGCGGGATTCGGCTGGAACTCAGATGTGAATCGGCCGCTTATCGACCGCGAGCGCCGCTTCCTTCACCGCCTCGGAGAGCGTCGGGTGCGCGTGGCAGGTGCGTGCGATGTCCTCCGACGAGGCGCCGAATTCGATCGCCAGCGTGACCTCGGCAATTAACGTGCCCGCATCGGCGCCAATGATGTGCACCCCGAGCACGCGGTCGGTCTTTTCGTCGGCGAGAATCTTCACGAAACCTTCGGTGGTTTTGTTCACCTTGGCGCGGCCGTTGGCGGTGAACGGAAACTTGCCGACGCGGTAGGCGATACCCTCGGCCTTCAATTCCTCTTCCGTCTTTCCCACCGAAGCAACCTCCGGGAAGGTGTAAATCACGTTCGGGATCGCGTCGTGGTTCACCATCCCCGCCTTACCGGCAATGATCTCGGCGACGGCGATGCCCTCGTCCTCGGCCTTGTGCGCGAGCATGGGGCCGGCGATCACGTCGCCGATCGCATAGATGCCTGCGATGTTGGTCTTGAAGCGCGCGTCGACGACAACGCGCTTCTTGTTGTCGAGCTTGACGCCCACCTCGGCGAGACCGAGGCCCTCGGTGTAGGGCACGCGGCCGATCGCGACGAGCGCGATATCGGCCTCAAGCTGCTCCGCCTTGCCGCCCGCCGCCGGCTCCACCGAGATTTTCAACGTCTTGCCCTTCGGATCGATGCCGGTGACCTTGGAGGCGAGACGGAACCTAATTCCCTGCTTTTCGAGAAGGCGCTGGAACGAGCGCGCGATCTCGCCGTCCATGCCGGGAAGGATGCGGTCGAGGAACTCGACCACTTCGACCTGCGAGCCGAGCCGCCGCCATACCGAGCCGAGCTCGAGGCCGATCACGCCCGCGCCGACCACGAGCAGGCGGTCGGGAACTTTCGATAGTTCCAGTCCGCCGGTCGAAGAGACGATGCGCTTCTCGTCGATCTCGATGCCCGAGAGCCGCGTCACGTCCGAGCCGGTGGCGATTACGATCGATTTCGTTTCGATCGTTTCGGTCTTGCCGTTTCCGGTGGAGATTTCGACCTTGCCGGGCGTGGCGATCTTGCCTTTGCCGATATAGGTGTCGACCTTGTTCTTCTTGAACAGGAAGTCAACGCCCTTGACGTTGCCGTCGACGCCCTCCTGCTTGAACTTCATCATTTGCAAGAGATCGAGCTTCGGCGCCGGCAGCTTGATTCCCATCGTTTCAAAATCGCGCCCGGCTTCCTCGTAAAGGTGCGAGGCGTGCAACAGTGCCTTCGAGGGAATGCAGCCGACGTTGAGGCAGGTGCCGCCGAAGGTCTTGTCCTTCTCGACCACGGCGGTTTTCAACCCGAGCTGTGCCGCGCGGATGGCGCAGACATAGCCGCCGGGTCCGGTGCCGATGACGACGACGTCGTAGGCCATTTTGCTGTCTCTTTCGGCTCGCCGGGGCAACCCGGCATTCAATCACATGTTTCAACAAGATGGCGGCGAATGGGCCAGCCCGGAAAGAAGATGCGACGCATGACTGGATCGCCCGCGCCGCATGGGCCAAGGATTGGCTTCATAGATCGAGCACGAGCCGCGCCGGATCTTCCAGGCTTTCCTTCACCCGCACCAGGAAGGTGACCGCCTGTTGGCCGTCGACGACGCGATGGTCGTAGGAGAGCGCTAGATACATCATCGGCTTGATGACGACTTGCCCTTTCACCGCGACCGGCCGCTCATCGATCCGGTGCATGCCCAAAATTCCCGATTGCGGCGCGTTCAGAATCGGCGTCGAGAGCAACGAGCCGTAAATGCCGCCGTTCGAGATGGTGAAGGTGCCGCCTTGCATCTCGTCGATAGTGAGATGGCCGTCGCGCGCGCGCCGGCCGAAATCCGCGATCTTCTTCTCGATCTCCGCGATCGAGAGCTGGTCGGCTTCACGCACCACCGGCACCACCAGACCCTTGTCGGTGCCGACCGCGACGCCGATGTGATAGTAGTTCTTGTATACGAGGTCAGCGCCGTCGACCTCGGCATTCACCGCCGGAATTTCTTTCAGCGCCTGGATGCAAGCCTTCACGAAGAAGCCCATGAAGCCGAGCTTGACGGCGTGCTTCTTCTCGAACGTCTCCTTGTAGCGCGCGCGCATCGCCATTACCGCGCTCATGTCGACGTCGTTGAACGTCGTGAGCATGGCGGCGGTATTCTGCGCGTCCTTCAAGCGCCGGGCGATGGTCTGCCGGAGCTTCGTCATGCGCACACGCTCCTCGCGCGCGGCGTCATCGGGCGGCGACGGACCACGAGCAATGGGGGGCGTGGGCGGCGCGATCGAGGGCCCGGCCGCGATTGCGGCGAGCATGTCGCCCTTGGTGACGCGGCCATCCTTGCCGGAGCCCGCGACGGTCGCCGGATCGACGCCGGTCTCGGCCGCGAGCCGGCGGACCGCTGGCGGCTGCGGGCCGTCGCCGGAAACTTTTTTCGCCGCCGACGCGGCAGCGCCCGGTTTCGCCGGCGCGGAAGCCGCGGGCTTGGCGGTTTCAGCCGTCGCCTTCGCGGGCGCCGCCTTTGGCGCGGCCTTGCCTCCCGCTCCTTCCGCGATCGAGCCCAACAGCGCGCCGACCGCGACGGTATCGCCGTCCTTGGCCTTGATCTCGGACAACACGCCCGCGACCGGCGCCGGCACCTCGACCGTCACCTTGTCGGTTTCCAGTTCGACCAACGGCTCGTCGACCGCGACCGCCTCGCCTGCTTTCTTGAACCAGCGGCCGATCGTTGCCTCGGTGACGGATTCGCCGAGCGTCGGCACGCGGATTTCGGTCGCCATCGTCAAATCTCCAAACGATTCAGCCCAACGCCTCGTCGAGGAACGCTTTCAACTGTTTCATGTGGCTCGACATCAACCCGGTTGCGGTCGAGGCCGAGGCCACGCGCCCGATATAGCGCGGCCGCGCGCTCTTGGCGTGAACCTGTTCCAGCACCCACTCCAGATAGGGCTGCACGAACGCCCAGGCGCCCTGGTTGCGTGGCTCTTCCTGGCACCAGACGATCTCCGCGTTCTTGAAGCGGGCAAGCTCGCTCACCAGCGACTTCAGCGGGAACGGATAGAGCTGCTCGACGCGCAGGAGATAGACGTCGCCGGCGCCGCGTTTTTCGCGCTCCTCGTAGAGATCGTAATAAACCTTGCCCGAGCATAGCACGACGCGGCGAATCTTGTCGTCGGCGACAAGTTTGACGGCGCCCTTCGGACGCAGCTGCGCCTCGTCCCACAACACGCGATGGAAAAACGTGCCCGGTCCCATTTCATCGAGCTTCGAGACCGCGCGCTTGTGGCGCAGCAGCGATTTCGGCGTCATCAGGATCAACGGCTTGCGGAAGTCGCGCTTCAATTGCCGGCGCAGGATGTGGAAAAAATTCGCCGGCGTCGTGCAGTTCGCCACCTGCATGTTGTCCTCGGCGCACAGCTGCAGGAAGCGCTCCAGCCG
>Ga0075425_100001633_pt1 | contig 21987 bp, 17 predicted proteins | sample SoiMethybrSBSTD4_FD_75300 | JGI IMG/M metagenome (GOLD analysis project Ga0075425, IMG submission 75300) | Bulk soil microbial communities from a Populus tree surrounding site in Tennessee, USA - Soil MetaG P. TD hybrid SBSTD4 | ecosystem: Environmental > Terrestrial > Soil > Tree plantation... | reverse complement strand
ACGGGCAGCAGATCCAAGTCGCGATAGTGCACGACAAAGATATTCGTCTTCGGGGCCGAATCGTACGGATCTAATCCCACGGTAACCTTCTCCGCGGAATGGTAGTCGTGGGCGGGATACGCGGCCGCGGGCTGCGTTTTCGGCATGGAAAACTCTTTGCTGGCGGCGCACACCAGTGAAAACGCCAGAACGGCGGTTAGCGATGCCAGCGAAAATCGAATACGGGCGACGCGTTTCATCACGACTGCATTATAGGATGCAGTTCCCATTAGTTCACGGTGCTCCGATTATGAACCGGAGGAGCCATTTGTCCGGGCGTTTAGAATGGCCTTTCCTCAAATGTACCTACTGTACAGCACGATGCTGGCTCTCTCGCTGCTGATCGCCAGTCCGTATTGGATTTTTCAGGCTCTACGTCATGGAAAGTACCGCAAGGGACTCTCTGAACGGTTAGGATTCGTCCCTGCAAGGCTGCAGAATTCAGGCCGGCAATCGATTTGGGTCCACGCCGTCTCGGTGGGCGAAGTGTTGGCGGTGAGCGAACTGGTCCGCGCCCTGCGCCTGGAATTTTTGGAGTACCGAGTAGTGATTTCGACCACGACCGACACCGGCCAGAAACTCGCGGCCTCGCGCTTCGGTGCAGAAAACGTGTTTTACTTCCCTCTCGATTTCGGCTTTGCCGTTCGGTCATGGCTATCGGTTTTGCAGCCTGCGTTGATTGTGGTCGCTGAAACTGAATTCTGGCCGAATTTTCTGCGGCTTTCGAAGCGCGCCGGCGCACGCTCGATAGTAGTGAATGCGCGAATTTCAGACCGTTCATTTCCGGGATATCGGCGCTGGACATTTCTATTGCGAAACGTCCTGCGCGAGATTGACGCCTTCATCGCGCAGACCGCTGAAGATGCTCGCCGCCTGATTGAGATCGGCGCACTGGCCGAAAGAGTTTCGGTGGGAGGCAATCTCAAGTACGACGTCGCGCCGCCGCCGGAGCTTGAGATCGTTCGGCAACTTCGCGCAGCTTTGCAGCAATCCGGCGCTGGACCGGTGCTGGTCAGTGGCAGCACCGTCGAAGGCGAAGAGCCGATTCTGCTGAGCGCATTTCAAACAGTGCTGACTGCCTATCCTCAAGCTGTGATGCTGCTGGCTCCACGTCATCCTGAACGCTTCAACGAAGTGGCGGCGCTGCTGGAACAATCGCAATTGAGCTTTTGGCGCCGCTCTGTCTGGAACGGCGAGCCGCTTTCGGGTGGGGTGTTGTTGATCGATTCCATTGGCGAACTATCCAGTCTGTATGCGCTGGCAGATGTCGCGTTCGTGGGCGGGAGCCTGGTCCCTCGTGGCGGACATAACGTTATTGAGCCCGCACAACACGGGGTCGCAATTCTGGTTGGCGAGCACACGGAGAATTTTCGCGACATTATTGAATTGTTCAAGGGCCGCGATGCTGTGCGCATCGTCAATGCCGACAGCTTGGCGTCAACAATTCTTGAACTACTCGCAAACAGTGCCGAGCGCAATGGGTTAGGCCGACGCGCTGCCGACACGCTTGGCTCGCAACAAGGCGCAACTCAGTTCACATTGGCAAAAGTGCGGGAACTGCTGCTCAGCGCTCGTGAGGTGACGCCTGCTTGAGTCCCCTCAGCATGATTTACGGTGCCGCCACGCAAATTCGCAACCAGCTGTACGATCGAGGCATGCTGAGGGCGCGTCGTTTGTCTCAGCCCGTCATCAGCGTGGGAAATCTTTCGGTTGGAGGCTCGGGCAAAACACCGTTTGTCATGCTGCTCGGCGAATTGCTCAAATCGAGCAACGTTCAATTCGACGTTCTCTCGCGCGGCTACGGCCGACGCAACGGTCGAGTGCTTGCTGTCGATTGCAATGGCTCTCCTGATGAGTTCGGCGACGAACCATTGCTGATCGCGCGACGCCTCGGATGTCCGGTTATCGTAGGAAAGGACCGCTACCGTGCCGGCGTCTTTGCAGAAGAGAAGTTCGGCCCACAGTTGCACATTCTCGACGATGGCTTCCAGCATCGTTCCCTCGCCCGAGATTTCGATATTGTTATGCTTGCATCGCAGGATCTTGACGACCGCCTGCTCCCGCAAGGACGCCTGCGTGAGCCAGTCAGATCGCTTAATCGTGCAGACGCTCTAGTCGTAGCGGAAGATTTCGCAGCCAGCTTGCCGGTGTCCGGTAAGCACATTTGGAAGTTGCGCCGAGGAATTTCTCTGGGAAGTTCGCCCCTGCGTCCGATTGTCTTTTGCGGTATCGCGCGGCCGCGGGCGTTTCTCGACCAACTGCATCAATCAGGTATTCGCGAGATCTCCAGTAAGTTTTATCGCGACCATCACAGGTACTCCGAAGGCGATGTCCGCGACCTGATTAAACTCAAAGACAAAAACAAGGCCGACGGCTTCATCACCACCGAAAAAGACGCAATCAACCTCGGCCCCCTACTCCAAAAACTTGGTGAAGTGGCCATAGCCCGCGTCACAATGGAACTTGAGCAGCCCGCTGCCGTCCTGGATACTCTTTTGAGTGTAATTTCGAAACGCGGAGCCTCGGCGTGAGAAAATTTCTAAACTGAACTATGCATCGCGCCTCTAAAGAAACTGAGCACTTGCGAAAAATCGTCGAGTCATTTCCCCGGGTGACGGTGACCGTGCTCGGCGATATGGTAGCGGACGAGTTCGTCTTCGGCGAGATTTCGCGCGTGTCACGCGAGGCGCCGGTGCTCATCCTCAGCCACCGCGAGCGAACAGTTGTGCCTGGCGGAGGCGCAAATGCCGTAAATAACCTCGCCGATCTAGGAGTAAATGTGCTTCCTGTCGGCGTTCTGGGCAACGACGAACCCGGACGTCTGTTGTTGCGCACATTCCGCCACAAGCGCATTCCAGTGACCGGCATTCTCAGGAGCAAGAGCTATCCCACAGTCACCAAAACCCGCGTCCTTGCCGGGCTTCCGCACACCTGGCGGCAGCAGGTGGTGCGCATCGATCGCGAGCCGCAACAAGCACCCGATCGCCATCTTCAGCGTGAGCTTGCACTTGCTACCCGCGAGTACTTGCGGGTCTCAGATGCGTTGCTGGTTTCCGATTACGGCTACGGGGCGGCCACCCCTCAAATCCTGAATGCGGTGCGCGGCAAAGCTCAGTCGACTGGCTTGCCGGTGGTGCTGGACTCGCGCCATCGCATGCTGCAATTTGCCGGCATCACAGCCGCGACCCCGAATGAACCTGAAGTGGAAGAAGCTCTCGGGGTGCAAATTGGACAGGACTGGGACGAACTCTGCTCGGCCGGAAGTGAGATTGTAAATCGCATGAAGCTCAGCTCTCTGGTCATCACGCGCGGCCGTGACGGCATGGTTGCATTTAATGGCAAGAACAAGGCTGTGGACATCCCGATTTCGGGAAGCGATCAAGTCACGGATGTGACCGGCGCGGGAGATACCGTGATTGCCACTTTTACAGCCGCGCTCGCTGCGGGAGCAACCGCAGAAGAGGCTGCGCATTTGGCGAATTACGCAGGCGGAATCGTGGTCATGAAGCGCGGTACGGCGACGGTCTCACGAGAGGAATTGCTCAATGCGATAGCTCACTCGCCGCCGTCCACAAGGTCCCATTGACTGAACAGCAGCAAGCACCCACTGGAAGGGTCTTCAGCGGTGACGCTCTCCAGCGCCAAATAGAAGTGTGGCGCGCGCGGCAGGACAAAATCGTCCTTGCCAACGGCTGCTTCGATCTTTTGCATGCCGGGCACGTGCGTTATCTTCATGCGGCAAGGCAGCTTGGAGACAGGCTGGTGGTCGCAATCAATTCAGATGAGTCGGTCCGCGAACTCAAAGGCGAGGGACGGCCGCTTATGCCGGCCAGCGAACGCGCAGAAATTCTGGCTGCACTTTCTGATGTAGACGCAGTCGTCATTTTCTCCGAGCACGATGTCAGCTCACTGATTCGCGAAATTCGTCCCGACATACACGCCAAAGGCACCGATTACACGGTCGAGAACGTTCCCGAGCGCGAGACGGTAATTGCTTGTGGCGGTCGAGTTGAGATCGTCGGTGATCCTAAGGATCATTCCGCGACTGAAATCATCGGCAAGATTCGGGAGCGCAGCCGGCCGTGAGCGCGGACGCCGCGAGGCCAGCTCACAGTGCGGATCCGCCTGAGAGTCTCTTAGCTGTGCGGCTGGGAGCAATGGGAGACATCGTTCACACGCTGCCCGCGGTTGCGGCTTTGCGGGCTGCATTTCCAAAAACGAAGATCGGCTGGGTCGTAGAAGAACGCTGGGTCGAACTGCTGTGCGCGAAGGATGCGGCGCGGTCGGGACCGCGAAATCCCGCCAGGCCGCTGGCAGATTTCGTCCATGTGGTCAATACAAAACGCTGGCGCAAGTCGCCATTCTCGCTCGACACCAGGCGCCAAATGGGAGCGGTTCGCAGAGAGCTCAACGAACAGGGCTACCCAGTTGCAATCGATTTTCAGGGAGCAACCAAGTCGGCAATCGTTGCACGATTTGCGCGGTCAACCGTGGGAATGCAAGACCCGCGAGAAACGCCAGCTCGCTGGTTTTATGATCAACGGGTTCGGACTTCGGGAGACCACGTCATCGAGCAGTACCATTCTCTCGCTGACGCCGTGGCCGGAAGGCCGCTGGGCGTGAGTCGGGCGGAATTTCCCAGTGATGACAATGCGGAAGAAAGCATTACCAGAAAACTGAATAATAGTGGCCGTGAACTCGTACTCATCAACCCGGGCGCAGGATGGGCCACAAAGCAGTGGCCGGCAGAAAGATTTGGAGAAGTGGCACGGGCGCTGGCAGCCGACGGACTGACTTCCCTGATTAACTTCGGCCCCGGCGAAGAAGGGCTGGCGAAGCAGGTCGCGGAAACGAGTGGCGGCACGGCCGCATCCATCTCCTGTTCAATTGGCGAACTTATCGCGCTCACCCGTCGTGTGCGGCTTTTCATCGGCGGAGATACTGGGCCCCTTCACCTCGCTGCTGCTCTCGGAATCCCGGTTATTGCGATCTTTGGTCCAACCGATCCTGCACGAAATGGTCCTTACGGCACCAAGAACATCGTTTTGCGAAATGCTGCGAGTCGCACTTCGCTCTCGCACACCAGCACTCCAGATCCGGGATTGCTCCGCATTATGCCGGACGAGGTCATCTCTGCCGCTCGTCGCCTGCTTGAGGGGGCCAATGCCTAGGTGGCACACCATCGCTCGGCGCATTCGCGTGCCGCTCGGGTTCCTGTTCTCCGGAGCCTACATCTGGCTGGCGCGTCCCAGCGCACTTTCGATGATTGCCGGGAGCAGCATCGTGCTTATAGGCGTGCTGATTCGCGGGCTCGCCTCCGGCCATGTGCAAAAAAATGAACAGCTCACCACCAGCGGCCCTTACTCATACACGCGCAATCCTTTGTATCTCGGATCGCTGGTGCTGGCTTGCGGTTTCGCGTTGGCCTCGCGAAGCTGGTGGGTGGCGCTGATCATCGCTGTGATTTTTTTCGTCATTTACCTTCCTGTGATGCGCTCGGAAGAAGACTTCCTGCGCAGGCAATTCCCGGATTTTGAAGATTACGCTCGCTCAGTGCCGCGACTTTTTCCACGGTTTACTCCATACCAGAGCAGCTCAGGGTCATTCTCCGCGCATCTTTACTGGAAACACCGCGAGTACAACGCCGCCCTGGGGTCAGCCCTGATGATCGCGGCGCTGGCTATAAAGGCGGCATGGTTTTCACGATGACTCAGGCAAAACTCGGGGAGTGCGTCATCCTGATCACCTTCATTGCGTTATACCTTGCTCCGAAGCTCGGCGCTCAGGCTTCGGCCCCGGCTACGTTTGCTTCGGCATCCTCATCGCGCGTCCTCCCTCCTGCGCCCTCGTACGCTTTCCCCAGCAGGAAATATGTTTATTCAGTCCAGTGGCGTTTTTTTAACGCAGGCACGTCAACTGTACAGATCCAGCCCTCCGGCCCAGGCGAGCAGATCACTGCCACTGCCGATTCCACTGGCTTCCCCGACAAGATTTTCAGAGTGCACGACATTTTCAATGCAACCATTGATTCGCGAAGTTTTTGCACGCTGCGAGTGGCCAAGCACAGCGAGGAGGGTCCGCATCGGCGCGAACTCCAGGTCATGTTGAATTACTCGCGGCTTAAGAGCGAAGTCGACGTCAAGGACTTGAAGTCTTCAGAAAGCAAACATGTTGAGTTCGACATTCCAGCGTGCGTCACCGACGTAATCACCGGATTCTTCTACGTGGCCTCTCTGCCGCTTGCGCCCGGGTTCTCGCAGACATTCCCTGTGAACGACAACGGCAAAACTACTGACGTGATGATCCGCGTGGAAGGACGTGATCGGGTGAAAGGTCCTACCGGGGAATTTCAGACCTTGCGGGTCGAGGTCGAACCACTGTCCGGACCAATGAAAGACAAAGGCGTGCTTTGGGTGTGGTTCACGGATGATGCCCGCCACGTGCCAGTGCAGATGAAATCGAAGCTGGGGTGGGCAACGTTGTTTTTTCAGCTGCAGAGGATAGAAGGACTCCCTGCCGGGAAGTAGGCATGCCGTCTTTGGAGCTTCCCAACAAACCAGAGCAGCCCGGCTTCGCCCTCACAACTTCTTAGCACGCATTTCCACTTGCTCGCGCGCATGTAACAGTTCGCTGCGCTGCGACTTCGATCCTTCGCAGTTCTTCACCAAGGCGGAATAATATTCGCCGGCCTTGTCGTGCTTGCCCGCTAACTCTGCTGCATGTGCAGCGCCATACAGCGAATCAAACCGTCCAGGATCCTTCTTTAATGATTCCTGATATTCGACCAAGGCTTCTTCGGCCCGGTTCGCGTCCATCAGCATGTCGCCCAGCATTTCGTGCGCGGGGATTCCCTGGCTGGCTTCGGCTTCGCCTTCTTCCTTGTCGGCGATTGAACGTAACAACGTAATCGCCTCATCGTGTCGCCCTTCAGCGTGGGCGAGCCACGCCTTTGCAATCGTCAACTCTTCGCTGACGCCCTGGTACTCGCCTTCATCTTTCTTTTTCTTGGGTTCGAGATCCTTCTGAATGGCCTGCAGCTGGTCAACCTCTTTTTTCACTTGGGCAACATTCCCGCTTCGGGCTGCTCCAATCGCTCGCGCGCCGTAGGTCACAGATTTCATGTATCCGGGTGCGCCATCAACAGGTGAAAGCTGGGCGGCATCCGACCAATGGTGCAGTTCTAACGTATAAGCTGCCGGAAAAGCCGACAGCGCAAACTGGCGCGGGTCAAACCCCATCCCGTACATGTCCTTCATTGGCGGCATAGCGCGAACTTCATCGACAATCTTCTGCGCGTCCTGCTCGCGGCCAGTCTGCAGATACGCATAGACCAGAAAATCCATGGCGTGAAACTGATGCCCCTCACCTCCCATGTGCATGGCGGCTTCTTTCTGGGTGGCCGCAATGGAAGCCTCATTGGAGTTGATATCGTCTTGCCAGAGTCCGAGGCGCGCGAAAATGTGTGCCGGCATGTGCAGCGCATGCGGAGCGGCCGGAGCCAGCGACGCATACTTGCGCGCTGCAGGCAGGCCTTGCTGCGCCATATCGGGCCGGTCGTAAGTGTGGATCAGATAATGCGCTACGCCGGGATGGTTTGGATTTTCGGCGAATAATTTTTCGAGAACCGCAGCAGCTTGCTTGCGATTGGTGTTGTTTTTATCTTTACCGGACTCAGCGGCCAACAGACTTAGAGCATAGAAAGCGCTCATTTCCCGGTCGTCAGGATTGCGCGCAGAAACTTTTCCCATCGCCTTTGAATAAGCCGTCACCCGCTTTTGATATGCCCGGCCGGGATGCGCATAAAAAACGCTAAGTGCAGAAATGTAATCACGCTCGCGTGGGGTCCCGGCGTTTAGCTTCCGCGCCTGCTTTAGTTCGGCGCCTCCACGCTCCAGCGTCGGCCTGTCCGGACGGTTCCACAGTTGATGCCAGATGCTCATGGCGACGCCCCAATGCGCAATCGCGCACTGCGGATCGTCTTTTTCAATCTGCTGAAACTGCTTTTCTGCTTCCTCATACCAGAACGAGTGCAGCATGGCCACGCCGCGCTCGATCGGTTTCTGCACCGTTGCTGCACACGAGGACGGGAATTGCACCGTCCCAACCTGCGCTTCGGTCATGTCTTCGTGATGATGGCCTTCGTCGTCGGCGAGGGAGGAAACAGACGCGGAGAGAAACAAAATCAACAAGCACGCGGTGGTCTTCATGGAATTCTCCGGAATGAAAAGTCTAATCCTGAGGGGAATGCAGGTCAAAAATGAAGGCGGGCGTTATCCCCGGCGAAGATTCCGCTAGATTCGGTATTAGTCAATGAGCGATAACGCCTGGTTTCGCCAATCTACTACCGACCAGTTCAATCGAAACGCAAGTTTGCGAGAAACGTGCGTTCTCAGCGTAGAACATGAAGAATCCCGCGAGAATGAGCGGAGACGCTATGACAGGGATGGGTTTGAGAGCGATGCTGTTGAAGGTTCACCTGTGGGTCGGAATGGTTGCGGCGCTGTTCCTCTTTGCGCTTGGCCTGAGCGGCGCGTTGTTGACCTTCGAGGACATAATCGACCCTGCTTTGAACGCCAGTGCCTGGTATGTGAAGCCGCAGGGCACGCCGTTGAAGCTGACACAGATCACGCAGGCGATACGCCAAGCGTTTCCGCAAAGCACGCTTGAAGAATTGGTGTTGCCGCAGAAGCCGGATGACACCGTCAAAATCGTTGCCCTGCAGTCGAATGGCCGCAACGTAGTCATTGGCGTGAATCCGTACACTGGCGAGATCGTCGGGAGACACATCGATCAGCAATTGCGGCCAATGCTCATGATTCGTGCTTTTCACACGCACTTGCTGATCCGGCGTCGCAGCGGCCATATGATTCTGACTATCGCGGCGTGCTGTTTGCTCGGTCTTGCCGTAACTGGGATAGTGCTTTGGTGGCCGCGCAAGATTTTTAAGTTGCGCGGCTGGTCGCACAACGTGGTGTTCGATCTGCACCAGACGCTGGGCCTGTGGTCGAGCGCTTGTGTTCTGCTGTTTGCGCTGACCGGAATCGCTATCGGATTCGAAGATCAGGTGAACCGGTGGGCGCTTGCGGTGTCGCATATGCAGCCTGCGCCTTGGCCGACGCCCAAGCCGCCTGCAGCTGGCGTTCCCCCGCTATCGCCCGATGAACTGTTGACAAAGGCCGAGAGCATCGCACCAGGTGCGCGACCCATTGGCCTCGATTTTGATAGTCCCAACGATCCAACGCTTGTGATCATGAAATTCCCCGAGGACCACCTCGGACGAACGTGGGTGATTTTGGATCGCTACACTGGTGACGTGCTTCGATTCGATAGCACACGCGCCATGCCGGTGGCGCTGAAGTACGCGCGCATGTGGAACCAAGAGATCCACACCGGCGACATCTTCGGCTGGCCAACGCGCATTTTGGCTTCCATCTTCAGCCTGGCGGTTGCAGCGCTCGCTGTTACGGGGCCTTGGATTTGGTGGAATCGAAACCGCGCACAAAGGTCGCGGTCTGCGCTTGGTTGGTGATAAATCGCGATATCACTCATTGAGCATTCGCTTGCCATCGCCAGCGGTGGTTGCCCCACTTCACAGCTGTCGTGAGAAGTGGTATCGCTGCCTCTCTCGATGAGTGCGATCTGCTCAGCTATAATGCGCGCACGAAAAACGCAGGCAACTCTCGCATTCCGCTCGCGCTGAAGATTCTCTGGACGACCTGGCTTCTCGTCTGGGCGCCGGTGTATTGGAAGCATTACGGCGCGCAAAACTTTCTTTTCTTTTGCGACATCGGCAATGTGCTGATCGCGATCGGCCTATGGAGGGAGAGCCGCTTGATTCTCTCCTGGCAGGCGGTGTCGCTGCTGGTGTTTCAATCGCTATACGCTATTGATCTGATCGGAGCATTCGTGTCGGGCCAGCACGCGATCGGCGGCACCGAATATATGTTTGATCCAAAAATTCCGCCGCTGGTGCGGGTGCTGGGCCTGTATCACCTGGCCGTTCCGCCCTTGCTGCTATGGGCAGTTCGCCGCGTGGGCTGCGATCCGGCTGCGTGGAAATGGGCGACGCTCGAGGCCTGGATTGTCGTGCCCATCAACTTTTTCTGGCGTCCGCAATTTAACGTGAACTGGGCAAGAGGACTGGGCCATGAGCAACACTTGCTACCAGCATGGCTTTACCTGCTCGGATATTTGGTCGTGGTTCCAATGGCGGTGTACTGGCCAACCCAACTGGCATTGCGGCGCTGGGCGCCAGCGCGGAATTCTCCAGCCGCACCGGCTTAATTCCTCAGCGTTTTTCCAGTCTTCAGCGTGTACTGAATGCGCTCCTGTGTCTTCTTCTCTCCGCAGAGTGACTTGAACGCCTCGCGCTCGAGATCGAGGATGTACTGTTCGCTCACCGGTGTCCCCGGAGTTACATTGCCGCCACAAAGCACCTCGGCGACCTTGGTTCCGATCTTCACTTCATATTCGGTGATGTACTCGCCCTGGCGCATCAGATGAATTCCCAACTTTAGCATGGCGAGAATGTTTTCACCGGGTGCAGGAATGTCAGTTCTCATCTGCGGAGGTTCATATCCGGCGCGGACCATCTCCAGCACGCGCGCCTTCGCATCCGAGAGCACGCGATCGCGATTCATCGTGATTCGATCCCCGCCGCTCAACAATCCCAACCCTCGTGCTTCGTACGCCGAAGTCGAAACTTTTGCCATTGCAATCGTTTCAAACGCCCGCTTCATAGCTTCCATCATCTCGACTGATTCGCCGCGTCCCCCCGGCCGCACCGCGCTCGCCGAGTCGATTGCTCGAAGCAGCATCTCTTTGCAACCGCCACCGCCGGGAAGAAGTCCAACGCCAACTTCTACCAATCCCATATAAAGTTCGGCGTAAGGCTGGCGAGCTGCGGCATGCAATGACATTTCGACTCCACCACCCAGGGTCATGCCGAATGGCGCGATTATCACCGGCTTTGGAGAAAACTTGATCGCATGGGTCATGCCTTGAAACGCGCGAATCGCCAGATCAACGTCTTCCCACTCTTCTTCCTGCGCACTCATCAGCAGCAGCATGAGATTCGCGCCCACGGAAAAGTTCGGTGCGTCGTTGGTAATAACAAAGGCCTCGAAGCTTTCTCCCGGGCCGCCGGGTTTCAGGGATTGCGAAACCAGTTGCACGATGTCCGCGCCCAGCGAGTTCATCTTTGAATGGAACTCGATGCAGCCCACGCCGTCGCCAACGTCCACCAAGGACGCACCGGAATTTTTCTTTACCACGCCATTGGATTTCTTCGCTACCGTAACCGACCACACTCCGGCAGGCACTTCAACCGGCTGATGAGTTGTGGTTGCGAGGTCAAAGAAAGCCCGTGCAGAGCGGGTATTCGCCTCATCGGCGTACCAGGACTTCTTTCCTGACGCGAGCAACTTCTCCGCATTGGGGGCGATCGCGCGCCCTTCTTTCTTCATGCGTGCAACCGTGGTTTCAACGCCCGCCGCGTCCCACAACTCGAATGGCCCGAGTTCCCAATTGAACCCCAGTCGCATGGCGCGGTCGATCGCGACAATATCGTCCGAGATCTCCGGAATTCGATTGGCGGCGTAATTCCATAAATCGGAGAGCGCATTCCACAGAAACTGCTCGTCTTTAGTTTTCCCGGACCCTCCGAGCAGCGTGCGGATGCGCTGCGCCGGGTCATCGATGTTCTTCGCCATGTCGAGCGAGGCGAATTTTGCCTTTTGTCGGGGCCGATACTCCAGCGTCTTCCAATCGAGGGCGAGGCGTTCGTCTTCACCCGAATTTGCTGGCGAAAGATTGGCGGGCGAGGGCGCCCGCCCCACACTCTTCTTGTAGAAGCCACCGCCGGTTTTGTCGCCGAGCAATTTGCGGTCGAGCATCTGTTGGAAGAAACTGGGCAGCTCTAGCGGAGCAACTTCCGAACCGGCGGGCGACGGCGTCCGCCCCGCACCGGTCATGTTCCTGACCACGTGCCCAAGAATGTCGAGCCCAACCATGTCGAGCGTGCGGAAGGTCGCCGAGCGCGGCCATCCCACTGCCGGCCCGGTCAGCGCATCGACCTGTTCAATCGTGAGATCGAGTTGCTGCATCAACCGCATCACGTTGAGCACAGAAAACGTTCCTATGCGATTAGCGATGAAATTTGGCGTGTCCTTCGCCTTAACCACGCCCTTTCCCAGGTGCAGATCGGCGAAATCCGCGACCGCGTCTACAAGCGTATGGTCACTCTCAGGGGTAGGAATGATTTCCAGCAGCCGCATATAGCGTGGCGGATTAAAAAAATGCGTGCCGAACCAGCAACGGCGGAAGTCATCGGGAAACCCTTCGGCGATGCTGGCCACTGGCAGACCGCTGGTATTGGTGGTGACGATGGTTCCCGGCCTTCGCAGCGCGTCAACTTTCTTCAGCAGCGTGCGCTTGATCTCCAGGTCTTCGACAACGGCTTCAATGATCCAGTCGACTTCGGCCACGTGCTTCAAGCCATCTTCAAAATTTCCCGGGGTCACCAACGAGGCCAGTGATGGCTCAAAAAACGCAGCAGGCTTTGCTTTTCGCGCGGCTTCGAGGCCGGCCATAGCGACCTTGTTGCGCGAAGCCGAATCCGCTCCTGGAGGAACTATGTCGAGGAGAAAACTGGGGATGCCGGCATTGGCAAGGTGCGCAGCAATGCGCGCGCCCATGGTACCCGCCCCAAGTACAGCAACTTTATGGATTCGCTTCGTCGCCATGAATGACTGACCAAGAATGACTGACGATGATAAACCACCCACGACGCGAAGGCACAAAGGTCACGCGATCAACTTCGCCAGCGCGAAGGCCGCGCCAGCCGCTACCCCTCCGATGGCGACCGTCTGTACCGCGCTTCTCAGGGCCCGCTCCCCGGTGAAGTGTCCCTTGATGTAGCCGAACACAGCCAGCGCGGCCAGTGTCACCACCGCAGAAAAAATCAGCCCGCGATACGCGTTCGCCGAAACAATATACGGCGAAAGCGGAATCAAGCCTCCCGCCACATATGAGGCTGCGATCGTACCTGCGCTGGTCAGCGCGCGCTTAGGATCCGGCTGCTCCAGCCCCAACTCAAAGCGCATCATGAAATCCACCCACGCATCCGGACGCCGGCTCAATGCCTCCACCACTGGTTCGCTCTCCTCAGGCCGGAGCCCGTAATTCTGAAACACGCGGCTGACCTCGGCCTTTTCTTCTTCGGGAATCTCTTCAATCTCCCGATACTCACGAATACGCTCCTGCTCATAATGTTCGGCGTCGCCCCGAGCAGCCAGATATCCACCCAGACCCATAGCGATTGATCCCGCAGCAATTTCGGCGAGGCCGCCAATGACAATAAAACGCGTGTTCGAAATGGCGCCCGAGAGTCCAGCTGCCAGCGCGAATGGCACGGTCAGCCCATCCGACATTCCAATGACTACGTCGCGCACAAAATTGCTGGAAGTGAAATGCTGCTCACGATGAACAATTCTCGCCATCAGCGTGCCTCCTCGGCATGTGCTTGCAAATACTCTCGTGCCTTGCGAATCGCATCGCGCTCGCCGCGATAGGTCAGCTTCCGCTCAGCCTCGTCCAGCGGAACCCACAAAGCCTGCTTCACTTCGATCCTCATCTCGGGCGTGACGTCATCGATTTCGCCCGACTCATACTTCAGCAGATAAAAACTCACAATTTTGAACACCCGTTGCTTATCACCCCAGCTGCGAACGTAAATGTATTTGATATCCAGGAGCTTGGTGAGAATGGTTCCTGTAAGCCCTGTCTCTTCCCTGACCTCGCGCAGTGCAGTCTGGGGGGCCTTTTCACCCGGATCAACCAAGCCCTTTGGCAAAGCCAGCACGGTCTTTTGCCGTTTTTTGTCAGTAATACCGGGCTTTTGGTTACCGTCCGGTTCCCGTTTCGGCTCAATTACTGCCACTTGCCAGCCCGCAGGCGTATGCCGGATCACCACCCCTCCCGCGGATATTTCTCTAGGCATTGCCCACAAGCTATCAGGAACAAAGGGCTTCGTCACGCGTGCACAAAGCCGGAACTACGGTAAGTGCACCGTGTTTATACATGAAACGTACTTAGGATGTCGCGGCATCTTACGTGCAGAAGCTTCTGTGGAAGATTCGCAGGGCTGGTAGGGTCGGAGGCGGAAGGCCATGGCGATTAAAGGCCTGCGTCAAATCGTGCAGTCGGTTCGCGCTTTCGGGCGTGGCATCTCCGGCGCTCCCGAGCCGGCTCAGCTGTCCAAAAATCTTTCCATCGGACTGGCCTTAGGTGGAGGCTTTGCCCGGGGCATCGTTCACATTGGCGTTCTCAAAGTCCTCGAAGAAGAAAACATTCCCATCAGCTGCGTGGCAGGGACCAGCGTTGGCGCGCTGATAGGAGCTGCCTACTGCAGCGGCGTGAGCCCGGCGGAACTCGAGCAAGTCGCTGCCCGGGTGCGTTTTCGCGACCTCGCCCGCTGGACCATTTCGCGCCTCGGCTTCGCGACGAATCTGCGCATGCTGACCTTCCTGAACAAATTGCTGAAGGTAAAAACTTTTGAAGAGCTGCGGATCCCGCTCGCCGTCACCGCGACGGATTTTGCCTCGGGAGAAGGCGTGGTGTTTCGCTCCGGCCCACTGGCCGATCCCGTCCGTGCCAGTTGCGCCTATCCTGGCGTGTTTCTGCCGGTCACGGTGAATGGACGGCTTCTGGTGGACGGCATGCTCGCCCATTCGCTTCCCAGCCAGCCGGTGCGGGACATGGGAGCTGACCGCATCATCGCAATAAATCTAAAAGGACGTTGGACGAATGGCGAGCCACGGCACGTATTCGACGTCATAGGCCAGTGTTTCTCGATCGCTCAGAAGATGAACTGTGAGCAGTCACGGCAATGCGCCGACCTGATTATTGAGCCCGACGTCACCGGCTATCGCTATGACGATTTCGAGCACAGCGCGGAACTGGTCAAGATTGGCGAAATCGCTACTCGCGCCGCACTTCCTGAAATACGGAAGTGGTTGCCGGTCTCTGAAAAATCTCAAAGCGCGGCTGGCGCGGGCATCGCAGACGCCGTCCTTCATCCCGCTATCTCTAAATAAACTTCTCGGGCGGCGCATTTAGTCTTAAAATCGGCTTGCCACGCTCGGATTACCACGCTCTCACAAGCACGTCTGCGTGTCGTAGATATAATTCCCGTATGTTCCGCCTTTCCCGAGGCGCGGTTATCCTCACCGTGGTCACATTGATTTTCATTGGCGCACCGGACGCGGTTGCGACCACTGTCCCGTGGAGAGGATCCCTGCGCGTCATGGACGGCAGCCCGGCTCAGGACGCTACCATCACTCTGCAATCCACCACAGGACAATGGCACTACTCGGCAACCACTGCCTCCGATGGCAGTTTTGCCTTTCCGGAACTCGCTGCTGGTGAGTATCAAATATCAGTGACGGCCAATGGCGCAACCTACAAAGCTGATTCTCGGCTCGTCATCGCCGAGGGAGGAGCATCGCTTTCGTCAACCTTGCGGTTATCTCCGCAGGAGAAAACCCTTCAGATCTTGCCCATGGACATGGAGCAGAACGCGCGTGAATCCAGCGGAGGCGAACATCTCTCCAGCAGTGAAGTCTCCAGCTTGCCGCTCAACTCGCGCGACTTCAGCAAACTGCTGCTGCTGGCCGCCGGCACCATGACTGATGCCAACGGCGCCGCCAATTTCACCCAGCAGTTCGCGGTGAATGGACAGCGTGGCTCCGCAACAGTGTTTGCCGTCGACAGCGCCGACACCACTGATCCCGAAATGGGCGGCGCAACTTTCTCCAATTTCAACGTCGACGCGATCGAGGAGGTACAGTCAAATACCGGCGTAATCTCGGCCGACACCGGCCACGGGGCAGCCAGTTACACGAACGTCATCTCAAAATCCGGGACCAATCAGGTGCATGGCAGTGTTTTTGAGTTCGTACGTAATGCGTCCTTTGACGCCCGTAATTACTTCGATCATCCCAGCGCGATCAGCCATCGCCGGCTTCCCCCATTTGTGCGCAACGAGTTCGGATTCACCAACGGCGGCCCAGTCGTGCTGCCCGAGATTTACAACGGCCGCGGCCGGACCTACTATTTCGGCGAATACCAGGGATTCCGGCAGGTGCTGGGGACCACTCAGGTCTTCCCAGTGCCGACCGAAGCCGAGCGGCAGGGGATCGATACCACAAGTTTTCCTGGCGATACCCTCACCGTACCGATTGATCCCGCGATCGTACCAGTCTTGAACGCTTATCCGTTGCCGAACGCACCCCGCGGCCCTTTTGGAGATCGCACCTACGAAGCATCCTCTAAGGTTTCGACCGTCACCGATCAATTCTCGGTGCGAATTGATCACCGCATCTCCGAGAAAGCATCTTTATTAACTCGCTTCAGCTTGAACCAGGTATCTGGGCCGGTTACAAATCCCGATCAGACCGCAATTAGCCCAGATTTCGGAGTGCAGTTTTTCGATCATCAGCGCAACGCCACGGTGAAATACACTCGCAACATCACGCCGCACCTGACCTCCGATTCCTCTCTGAGCTACATTCGCAGCACACCATTTTTTCCAACCATCAACCACACCCAACCAGCCATGGGATTTGGAGATGGCTTGTTCGAAGGCTTCAACTCGGCGGACGGATCCATCTTCGGCTCATACGGGAATGTCTATCAGTTCAAGCACGACATGGTCGCCAGCCACAGCTCCCACACCGTCAAATGGGGAGGCGAGATTCGCGTAAACCGCGATTCCACGATCTTTGGAGTTAATCCCAACGGCGCCTACACATTCGGCGGAGGCACTGCGTACTCGCGCTACGATATTCACTCTGCCAGCGGCACCCACGACATTGGGATCGGCGAGCCTCTGCCCGATTCTCTGGTTGGATTGTTGACGGCAACGCCGTTCTCCTACACCATCACGGCTACAGCTCCGTTCACGCCTGTCGGAAATCGATTCGATGAGGCGGGTGTGCGGCGCGAGGCGTACGGCGTCTACTTCCAGGATGCGTGGAAAGCTACTTCCCATCTGACGGTTGGGTATGGCCTGCGTTATGAAGTGAACAGCCGGATCCATGAGCCCACCAAGCGCACTTCGCTGCCTGTCTTCATTGGCGCTAATGGCAAGCCCGCGCCGTATTGGGACCATACGGCTCGACAGCTCGTAGTGGTCGATCCGCAACCCCCTTATAACCAGGATTGGTCGGGTTTTGCCCCGCGCCTGTCGCTGGATTACGCATTGTCGACGCACACCGTGTTGCACGCCGGCGGATCCATCGTCACCATGCTGCCGAACCTGTGGCAGGACAATTTCCTCACTGCCGGAATACCCTTCGACTTTTCTGCTTTTGTAAGTGCGGCACCAGGCATCACGGTACCGTTCAGCAACAGCTTTGTGGCACTCGCACTTCCGACCCCTTATGCTACCGACGGTCAGCCAGTGTTTCCTGCAGGGACCAGCACCAGCGTGCGGCCGAACACGGTGCTCGACATCGATCGGTTTGGGGCCGACGTTTCTGCGCTTACAGCCGGTGGTCAGGTGCAACTGCCCACCGTCAGCGGCATTGCCCGCAACTTTCGCAATGGCTATGTGGGCACCTACAGCGCCGGTGTGGATCATGATTTCCACGACCTGAAGTTCAGCGCTGCGTATGTTGCGACTACCGGCATTCATCTCACCAGCGTTTATTCGCCCAACAGCTACGGAGGAGCCAGTCCGCGTTTTGCGCCGTACACACATTTCGACTCCGCAGGCAATCCGACCGGAGGCATAGGTAATGAATCTCTGATAACCAGCGGCTCGCATTCCAGCTATCACTCGCTGCAGGCCAGCATCAGTAAGAACTCGCCACGCGCGGGGCTTGGACTTCAAGGCAGCTACACTTATTCGAAATCGCTCGATGACACCAGTTCCGTGCTGGGTGGCCTGCTGGGAAACGCTGGCGTGTTGCTGCAAGCTTTGCCGCAAGATCCGTGGAACCCGCGAGCCGAGAAGGGTCCTTCCACATTCGATGTGACCCACGTTTTCAGCGTGAGCGTGATCCAGCTTTTGCCGATCGACCGGGTGGGATTCATGCGGCCTCTCGGCAGGACGCTCACCTCAGGCTGGCAGTTTCTCAATATCACCACGTTGATGAGCGGACCGCCGTTTACCGTGTTCTCCGGAGTCCAGCAGACTGGAGTGGGTTCAGGCGGATCTGACCGTCCTGACCTGGTGAGCCAGCCGCACTTCTCCACCAGTCGCAGCGTTCGCGAAGATTACTTTGGCCAGGGAACCAATAACGGGTCGTTCTTTTCGATCCCGATCAATGTCCCCGGAGGCACCGGCCCCAACCATGGCCGCTTTGGAACCCTTGGTCGCGACACCTTTCGTGGCCCTGGACTTCACGACTTTGATGTCGCATTGATCAAAGACACGCCGTTCGGCCGTCGTGGCAATGCCGAACTCGGGACGGTAGAATTTCGCGCTGAGTTCTTCAACGTCTTCAATATTGTTAACTTCGGATTACCGAGTAACATCCTGCGGGGCAGCGGATTCGGACTTATCAGCAAGACCGCCGGCTCTTCTCGCCAGATTCAATTCTCACTCAAGCTGATTTACTGAACTGTCCCACGCTTGCTATGCAGGTTGCGAAGAGCACGGCAAAAGCCGCACACTAGCACTTCATGAAAATTGTTGCTGTCATTCCTGCCCGCCTCGAATCCATGCGCCTGCCGCGCAAAATGTTACGCGAGATTGGCGGGAAGCCTTTGGCAGTATGGGTGTATCAGGCGGTGCGTTCATCACCCTTGCTGCACGATGTCATCATCGCCACCGATTCCCAGGAAATTCTCGACGCCTGCGGCAAGCATTCATGTAACGCACGGATGACATCAACCAAACATCGCAGCGGCACCGAACGAGTGCATGAAATTTCGGGATCCATCGACGCTGAGGTTTACATCAATGTGCAAGGCGACGAACCCATGATCCGCGCTGCCCACATAGAAGCGCTGGTCGCGCTGATGAAACGGCCCGAAGTCGCTGTCGGGACGCTGAAGACCCCAGCCTCTCCCGAAGACATCGCAAGCCCCAACGCGGTGAAGGTTGTCGCGGACACTAACGGTCGCGCCCTGTACTTTTCGCGCTCAACTATTCCTCACGATCGTGACCGGTCTCATCCAAAATATTTCAAGCACCTGGGAATTTACGCGTACCGAAAAGCTGAGCTCGACCGCTTCGTGCATCTGCCCGAATCCGCCCTCGAGCGTGCTGAGCGGTTGGAGCAGTTGCGGTTTCTGGAAAACGGCATTCCCATTTACGTGGCCGAAACGCCTTACGACAGCATTGGAGTGGACACTGAAGAAGATTTTGCCCGCGTTCTCAAAACACTTGCATCAACTAAGTAACTTTAGTGCCTTTACTTCCCCGCACCGCCGTAGACACTTACAGTCAGAACGCTTGAGTTGGGGCTTGCACTGCTAACGAATGCCTGGAAGTTCTCGAGGTCACGCCGGTTCGCGAACGGGGAGAAAAAATGCCACCCACAAACATATCGACGAAATCTTTTTGGAATTCTTGCCTGAAGCGCGCGCTCATAACTGCAATGCTGCTGTCCTCGGCCACTTTTTGCGCAGCGCAGACTGCCACGGCACCGCCTAATCCGTTTACGCAGGCGTTGAGCAAATATCCTGGCCTGCTGCCGGAAATCGGCAAACTGACAGAGCGGCTCAAGAATGGGATTCAATTCCCACCTGACCGAAATCAGAGCCGATTAATGCCGATGCTGCCGGATTCAACAACCTGCTACGTAGCGTTTCCCAACTATGGCGACGCGGCCCATCAGGCCTTGACCATCTTTCAACGGGAATTGAAAGAGAGCGCAGTGCTGCGGGATTGGTGGCGGCACGGAGAAATGACAGCCGACTCATCGAAGATAGAAGACGCCATTGAGAAATTTTATGAGCTTTCGCAATATCTCGGCGATGAGATTGTTGTCTCCGGCGATACTGGCGGATCTCACAAAAACTTTTTTATGGTCGCGGAAGTGCGAAAGCCGGGACTTAAAAGCTTCCTCCAGCAGCAGCTGCAGCAGTTGCCTGCAAACTCGAAGCCGATGCTGCGTGTGCTCGATCCGCAGGAACTCGCTAAGTCGGACCGAATGGGTTCACAAGATGCGGTAATTTTGGTGCGCCCAGATTTCGTCGTGGCAGCCCCGAACATTGAAGCGGCAAGATCCCTGAATAGTCTCTTGGACCAAAAGAGTGGCGCCTTCACCGCAACTGAGTTTGGCCGACGGCTGGCTCAGTCATACCAGGGCGGTACTGGAGTTCTGTTAGCGGCGGACTTGCAACCGATATTGAACCAGATACCGGCTGAACCTCAGAAACAAGACATGCTGAATCGCACCGGATTCGACAACGTGAAATTTCTTGTCTGGAACCACAACAGCGTCTCCGGCCAATCGATGAGCCAAATGGAGCTAAGCTTCAACGGACCACGGCATGGCACGGCAGCCTGGTTGGCGGCGCCGACTGCGCTTGGTTCTTTGGATTTTGTTTCGCCGAAGGCTGTGGCGGTTACGACCGTCAATCTCAAGAATCTCGCGCAGATCTTTGACCAAGTGCGAGGACTGGCCACGCTGGCAAACCCCAATGCGTTCGCCTCCCTTGATCAGATGCAGCAGATGATGAGCGTCAACCTACGAAATGACCTGCTCAGTCACTTGGAAGGCGAAATCACTCTCGAGTTCGACGGTTTGGTCGAGCCGCAGCAGCCTCTCTGGAAAGCCATTTTCCGAGTGAGTGATCCGGACCGGCTGCAGCTGACTTTAAGCAAATTGCTTGCGCTTACCGGCCAAGGACAGACTCCTTCGACTTCTGAAGACGGCGTGAAATATTACAGCGTAGTCGTTCCTTCCCAACAGACTCCACTGCAAATTAATTACGCGTTCGCTGATGGCTATTTGGTCATCGCCTCAAGCCGTGAGTTGGCTGCAGAGGGAATTCGGATGCATCGCTCGGGAACCTCTTTTGCAAAGTCGCCGAAGCTTCTTGCTTCACCGCCGCAAGCACGCTCAGATCAAGCGTCAGGGTTGCTGTACTACGACCCGGCATCGATTACCGCCGCAAGAATGCAAACAGCTTCGCCGGAGATGGCGCAACTGTTTTCGCGAATGCAGTCGACTCCGGTGATTGCTCGCGCCTACGGTGATCCGGATGCGATTCGCGTTGCCAGCAACAATGGAGGCGCGGATGCGGGAGCGATCTTAGTCGTCGCTGCGATCGCGATCCCCAATTTGCTGCGGGCGAAAATCTCGGCAAACGAATCGTCCGCTGTGGGAACTCTGCGGACGATCGTCACTGCGCAAGTTAGCTACTCGGTCACTTACCCGCGGAAAGGCTTCGCGCGTGAGTTGACTGCGCTGGGCGTCGATCCTCGCGGAACAGCTACGACGTCGGCAGAGCATGCCGCTTTAATAGATTGGACACAGGGAGACGGTTCCTGCTCTGCAGGCACAGGGTGCACAAAATCAGGTTACCGCTTCAGCATGGTTTCGCGGTGCAAGCTGAACAAGTGCGATGAATTTACCGCACTGGCGACTCCACTCTCGAACAACACCGGTGTAAGGAGCTTCTGTGCCACGTCGGACGGAGTAATCCGTTTCACTCTCGTTACTCCATCTGCCACGGCGCTTGGGGCCACGGATTGCCGGCACTGGACGCCGTTGCAGTAAGGATCACGCAAAGACTCTGCTCGGTTTTCGCGCCGGAACCTTAACTCGCGTGGGCTTTCGCCCATCCCTCAGCCGCGGCAATTCTCCTGGCAATCGCCGGATGTGAGTAGAGCAACCATTCCACCCACCGTGAAGGTGTCCTTTCAGCCAGGTTCTGGTCCGCTAGTTTGTTCATTGAGGAAACGAACGAGGCGATGTTGGCGATGTTCTC
>Ga0075425_100001632_pt1 | contig 21990 bp, 17 predicted proteins | sample SoiMethybrSBSTD4_FD_75300 | JGI IMG/M metagenome (GOLD analysis project Ga0075425, IMG submission 75300) | Bulk soil microbial communities from a Populus tree surrounding site in Tennessee, USA - Soil MetaG P. TD hybrid SBSTD4 | ecosystem: Environmental > Terrestrial > Soil > Tree plantation... | reverse complement strand
CTCGAGGTGAAGGCCGACCAGGTGATCATCGGCGGAAGCTCGAGCTTGTCGATGATGTACGAGAGTATCGCGCACGCCGTCTTGCACGGCGTACCGGATGGAACCAAGCCGTGGGGCGCCGATAAACCGCGCTTTATCTGCCCCTGCCCCGGGTACGACAGGCATTTTTCGATCTGCGAGCATCTCGGCATCGAGATGATCAACGTCGGCATGACCCACGAAGGTCCGGATATGGAAGCGGTCGAGCGGCTCGCGTCGACCGATCCGCGCGTGAAGGGCATATGGCTCGTTCCGAAGTACGGCAACCCGACGGGGGTCACCCTGGCTCCCGACGTCGTCAAGGCGCTGGCAGGCATGAAAACCGCGGCCCCCGATTTTCGCATCCTCTGGGACAACGCTTACGTCGTGCACGACCTCACCGGCACGCCCGACGAGCTCGTCGATGGGTTCGCTGCGGCCGAAAAAGCCGGCAACCCCAACCGGATCTGGCTTTACGGTTCCTTTTCCAAGATCACGTTCGCGGGGGCGAGCCTCGCAGCGATGGCCGCCAGCCGCGCGAACGTGGAATGGATGCGAAAGCACCACGCGAACGTCACCATCGGTCCGGACAAGGTGACCCAGCTTCGTCACGCGCGCTTCTTCAAGAATCTGAGCGGCATCCGCGCCCACATGCAAAAGCACGCGGCCATCCTGCGGCCCAAGTTCGAAGTCGTGCAGGGTATCTTGAACCGCGAGCTCGGCGGCACCGGACTCGCGACTTGGACCCAGCCGCGCGGAGGCTACTTCGTGAGTCTCGATACCCGCCAAGGTTGCGCGACCCGCGCGGTGCAATTGGCCGCCGACGTCGGCGTGAAGTTGACGCCGGCAGGATCCGCCTTTCCGTACCGCAAGGATCCGCTCGATCGAAACATTCGCATCGCCCCGAGCTTCCCATCCCTCAGCGAGGTCGAGCGCGCGATCGAAGTGCTTGCCATCTCGATTAAGTGCGCGAGCCAATCGGCGTCTTCGAGCGGCTAAGAACCCATCTCGGCGGGTTCTCTAAGAGAACCTACTGGCAGAAATGCAGCCCGTTCGCGATGCCGGCGCAGCTGAAAGTGCCGGTGCACATTCCCGCGGTGCAGTCGGTGTTCGTCCGGCACGTTTGTGTGCAAGCCCCGGCGAAGCCACCGTCGACGGCGCGGTTGAGACAGGTGTATCCAGCGGCGCACCCGCTCGAGCCAGTGCAAGCTCCTGCCGTGGCGGTGCCCGCCGGGACGCAGATGGTGCTCGATGCCTGTCCGAAACAGGCGCCGTCGCACTTGAAGCCGGTACCGCATGACGCGGCGCCGGCCGCCGTCGGGTCGGAGCAGGGTCTCACGCACAAACGCCCGCTGGCTGCCTGGGAGCAGGTCGTATATCCGAGGCAGTGAGCGCTCGCGCAGTCGCCGTCGACGGCGCACTGCTTTTCGCAAACGCTGAGCGTCGCGCCGTACCCGATGCAAGTCAGTCCCGAGCTGCAGTCCACGCTGTTGGTGCAGGCGCCGCCGGCGACAACGGCTCCTGCTTGGAAACAGGCATATTGAAGAGGTGGACCGCAGGAGGCGAGGTGACAGCTCTTACCCGCGCCGCACGTCGCCGTCTCGGCAGGCGTCTCTGCGTTGCACGTCGAGCCCCCATCATTGGGAGGAACGCCCGAGTCTACCCCCGCGCCCCCCGCTCCACCCGGCCGTGCGCCGCCCGAACCGACAGAGCCTCCGTTGCCCGTCGTGCTCGTCGTGCTCGTCGCGCTCGTCGTTGCGGGGCCTCCCCCACCCCTCCCCCCCGAGCCGGACGTTGCTACCATGGTTGTCGCCGTCGAGCTCGTTTCGGTGGTCGCCGTCGACGATGAGCACGCCGCCGTCGCGGCGAGGCCGCACGAGAGTGAAAAGAGAATCGCCGAAGCAACCCTCCAACGGGGCTTTTGGTTCATGGCGGGTTCCTTCTCCTGAAACGTCGTGGCGGCCACCTTACCATTAGAGCACGTGAATCGCCCTCGGCGTTGGGCGCGTATCGAGCTACCCTAGACGGAGATGCCTCCGACCGAGGATAGAGAAGTCACCGCCCTGAACCAGGTCGCCAGTGTCGCGACCGCCGTGCGGTCCCGTTCCTTCGAGATTCGAGTGACGGCGGGGCCCGACGTGGGCAAGACCTTCACCGTCGATTCGAACCGCGAGGGGAGGGTCTTGGTCGGACAGAGTCCCGCGTGTGGCGTGAAGCTGGCGGACACCACGGTGTCGCGGAGGCACGCGGCCCTCGAGCTCGCCGGCGGAGCGCTCCGGGTGGCCGATCTCGGCTCGACGAACGGTACGTGGGTCAATGGTCTTCGCGTCTACGACGTCGTCCTGCAAGGGGGCGAGACGATGCAGGTCGGCAACACCGTGCTCAGCGTGGTGGCCGGCCAAAGCCTCGAAGAGCCCCCCCTCGAGCAGACTCATTTCGGCTCGTTCATTGGCGCTAGCGACGAGATCCGTCGCCTTTATCCGACGATGGCGCGGATCGCGTCTTCGAACATCCCGGTCATCATCGAAGGAGAGACGGGAACCGGCAAGGAGGTCCTGGCAGAGGCGCTGCACGATCTGGGTCCAAGGGCGAACGGACCGTTCGTCGTGTTCGATTGCACCACGATTGCGCCCAATCTCATGGAGGCCGCCCTCTTCGGGCACGAGCGGGGCGCGTTCACCGGAGCGCACCTGGCGAGCGCTGGTCTTTTCGAGCAAGCCGACAAAGGGACGCTGTTCATCGACGAGATCGGCGACCTCGACGTTGCCCCTCAGGCGAAGCTCCTTCGCGCGATCGAGCGGTCGGAAGTTCGGCGCATCGGGGGAAAAGGGTGGCTCCACGTCGACGTGCGAATCATCGCCGCGACGCGACGCGATCTCGATCGCGAAGTTCAGTCCGGTCGCTTTCGCGACGATCTCTTCTTCCGGTTGGCCGTCGCTCGCATCGAGCTTCCGCCGCTCCGGCGCCGCCGAAAAGACGTCTCGCTTCTCGCCGCCCACTTCTGGAAGGCGCTAGGAGGCGCTCCCGCGGCCTTGACCGGTGATCTTTTGAAACGTCTGGAGGATTACGACTGGCCAGGCAACGTGCGCGAGCTCCGCAACGCGATAACGCAGAAGATCACGCTGGGAGAGCTTGCGAAACCTCGATCGCCGGTGAACCCCGCATCGGGCCAAACCGCGCAGGGCGATACGATCGAGAGGGTCTTGGCGGAGGACCTGCCGTTCTCCATCGCGAGGGACAGGGTTCTCGATCAGTTCGAGGAGCGCTACGTCGCCCGCGTGCTCGAGCTTCACGGCGGAAACGTGACCCACGCTGCCAAGGCCTCTGGAATCGGGCGGCGCTATTTTCAAACGATCCGCGGTCGTCGCAAAACTTGACGCTTTAGACTTCGACCGAAGACCTGGTTGATCAAAACCGAATTTCGACCTGGGCGCGGGCCCCCCCTTGGGTGGGCGCCATGCGCAAATCCCAGGCGGCTTTGGGAGCGCGGCTCTGCCCCGTGATCGCGATGACGGCTGCCACCGCAAGGCTGACCGTGCCGACGCCGAGCGCGACGTCCGCGAGGACGAGCTTCGTCTTCAGCGCCGTCACTTGGTCGTGGGGGCATGCCGGCGCGCACGTGTCGTGCATCGAGTCCGAGTCATGCCGAGCCCGCAAACCGAAGTAGGTGAACGCGCCGAGAGCTGCAACGCCGACGCCTCCCAACACGTACGTCGCCGTGGGCAGCCCCCCTTTCGGTGGCGTTGCCTCGGTCGTCTTCTCCGAAGCGGACGGCGCCCCCGTCGAAGTCGAGCGCGAAAATGTCGCCACGACGTTGCGGTTCTTCTCCTGCGAGCGCAGAACGAGTTGCATCTCGATCGGCTCGTCCCCCGCGCGTTCCCAGCGGATGACGTGAGGGCCGGGGTTCAGCTCGACGGGACCACCGTGCACTTTCTCGTCGTACGGCTGGCCGTCGATGATCACCTTGGCATCGAGTAGGTCGTGACCCTCTGCGTCGCGCGCTCCGAGGACGATGGATGGAATCTGGAGCTGGGCCTGCTCGAGCCAAGATGCGCAGTCACGACGAATGAGGGCTGGGCATTTGGCCTCCGTGCACTGCGCGAAGAGCTCGCGCGCTCGAAGCAGGTTACCGTTCTCGCGCGCGGTCTGCCCCTCGTCGGAAGCTTGGATGCAGGCGAGGCTCGTCCGATCGGCAGCGACCGCGTCCGACGGCGCCCACGGGAAGGCGGCAACGATTCCCCAGAGTGCACGTGGTCGTCGCATCAACGTCGGCTATCGGTCCGCTGCGGGTACTGCTCAGAAGCAGTTGGGATGGTAGTGCTTGTGGCCGTTCGCATCGATCGTAAACGGAGGGTCGCACGTCGACTTCGACGTCTTGCGAGGTGCGCGCGCTTGCGAGGGCAGAGGTCCATCCGAACGCGTCGCTGCGGCCGCTGAAAGCCGAGCCGCTTCGCCCGGGCGTTGCGAGGCGTTGGTTGGTTCGGGCATGCCGGCCGGAGGTGCCGCCACGGGGAGGGCAGCGGTGAGGACCGGATCGACGACGGATGAAGCGGGCGCAGGAGCGGCGCCGACCGCGGTCGATGGACGTGCTTTCGCCGCCATGATGAGCGCCAGCATGGCTGCCCCGAGGCCGATCGCCCCCGCGCCGATCCATCGAGCGCGTCGTCCACTCCGCGCATGCTCTGGACTGAAAGTCTCGAGAGACCAGTCGGCGTGGGTCGTGGGCGTCACCCCGCCGTCCGTGCCCGCCGTGTAGGGCGCTTGCTCGAGGAGCCGGACGCGATCCTCCGCCAACTCCAGATCGTCCGGTGCGAAGTGAGAGAGCCAGCGCGCGACGTCGACCGGTGACGCGACGGCATGCGCGCTCCGAAGAGCGACGGCCATCGCTTCGGCCGTTGGAAACCTGTCGTTCGGCTCGAGCTCGAGCCCACGTAGAACGACGGCGTCGAACGAGGCGTCGAGGTCGCTACGAACTTGCGACGGCGGAAGCACTTTGGTCTCGAAGGCGTGACGAACGGAATGATCGCCTGGATCTTGGGTCAGTTGCTTCGTGCGCCCTTCGAAAAGACGCTGGTTGGCCAGCGCCTCCCAAAGGACGACCGAGCATGCGTACACGTCGCTATGGCGCGAGACGGGCTGATAAAGAAACTGCTCCGGCGCCATGTACCCCATCTTCCCTTTCAAGACGCCGGGATCGGTGATCTGAATCCCGGTCGCCGCCTTGGCGATTCCGAAGTCGATCAACCGCGTCACGCCGTCGGCGCCAACGAGGATGTTCTGCGGAGAGACGTCCCTGTGAACGATACCGAGAGGTGTCCCTTCCTCGCCGCGCGCTTCGTGGGCAGCGTGTAGACCGAGCAGCACCGCTTCGATGATTCCACCGGCAATCTCGGCGGGAATTGGCTCGCCCGCGTCCCTTGCTCGACCGAGCAGCTGAGCGAGCGAAGGTCCATGGACGTACTCCATCACGATGTAGACATCCTCGTTCACCTGGACGACGTCGAGCGCCGGCACCACGTTGGGGTGCCGGATCCGCGATACGAGTCGGGCCTCCGCGAGCAACATCTCGCGGAAGCCGCGATCTCCCGCCACGCTGGGAAAGAGACGCTTGACCGCGACGACGCGGGAGAACCCGCCCGCTCCGACGATGCGGCCCAAGTGGACCGTGCCCGTGCCGCCGGAAGCAAAAAGCTCCCCGACCACGTAGCGCCCGGCGATCAGCGTGGGCGCCTGGTTGGCCGCGGCCGGAGCCGTGATTCCGTTCTCCATGTTCGAAGCCAGTTCGATAATGGGCGAGCCGGCCGGCGCGCGCAACCATGTAGAAACATCTGTCGCCTACAAAAACCTACCCTGATCCGGTGCGCCTGAACCATGGAAATGCCCCGTTCCGGACAGGCTAGCGTAGCCGAGGAGCCATTCGGTGCACCGTCGCTTCAAAGATCTTTGCAACACCGAAACCCGAGGTTTCCCGCCGCGGCTGTTCGAGTCCAGTTGCGGTACTGCAGTCCACACGCGAACTCGTTGGGTGGGCTCGAATCGAATGCGCCTCCGAGGCTGTGACAGAAGTCGTTGGCACTGCCGGGAGGCGAGCACGTGTCCGTCCACTCCCACACGTTGCCGCTCATGTCGAAGAGACCATCGAAACCCCCTTCGCAGCCAGGCTTGCTCCCCGCGGGCGCGACCGAACGCGAGCCGCATGCGTTCGGATCGAATGCACTTGCATCGAGCGCGCCGCCATAAGGAAACATGCGCGTGCCGCCGTGGGAGCACGCGTTGAACCATTGCGCTTGCGAGGAGTCGTTCCAGAACCTCTCGAGAAGTGCGCCCCCGCCAATCCTTCCGCAGAGTCGTTTACCCGCCCAAGCGCAGTAAGCGCCGGCCTGGCACCAGTTCGCGCGGACGACCGGCAGCTCCTCGGCTCCGGGTACCGGCCACGGTTGACCGGGTAAGTAGGTCGTCACCGAAGCGCAGCCGGGTAGGGGGATTTGGGCCGGCGGCTGGCCCATCGCGTCGACGACCAGCGCTTGGCCCATCGCGTCCACGAACGCCTTGTAGTCTGCATTCGTGACCTCGGTGCTGTCGATGCAGTAAGGGCCCGACGATGAGTCGGCTTTCACGAGTTTGGGACCCGAAAGGCGCGGGCAGCCCCCTTCGAGATCGTTCGTCTTGATGCTGAGCTGGCAGGCGCTCTCGGTAGCCACGAGCCAAGCGACCCCGAGCGCATGGGTACAGCGAAGCCAAGAAGGCGAAACCCCATGCACGAGGCACAAACCCTAGCACGAAATCTTCGCCATAGGCCTCGACGTCACCGCCTCGCCAACTTCATTTCTCACCGGCTCCGCCGAACAATCGAGCTGCGGCAGATGCGAGCCAACCGAGCGCACCGCGCTTGGTTCGAGCGCGGCTCTCCCGAGTTGAGCCGCGCCCGCGAAGCCCGCGGCTCTCTTGGACGGTGGAACACGTCTTGCTCGCGCGGCGCAGCGAATAACGAAAGAGGCTATCGATGGATCTTAGGCTAAACAAGTTGCGACTGTGCTCGGATGCGTTTTGGGTGGCTCTCGCGGTGACAGGCTGTACGGTCAACAATGGAAGCGGATCGGATCCGACGACCGGCGCCGCGGGTACGGCGGGATCGACGGGCGGCGTTTCATCGACGACAGGCGGGCCCATGGGCACAGGCGGAGCGCCGGGCGCGGGCGGATCTCCGGTTGCCGATGCGGCTAACGGTGGGGGTGGATCGTCCAATGCCGGCGCCGCGGGCAGCGGAGGAGACGTCGGCACGGGCGGGTCGTTGGGGGGCGGATTGGACGCGGGCGATCCCTGTGTGGTCGGAACGGGCCCGCCGCAATTGCCTTTTGCCGTCGACAAGTACTTCGTCGCGAGCGGATGGATGCAGCCAGCGCTCATTCACCAGGACACGACCTGCGCGTACCCGCCTGTACCGGCACCGGCTAGCGATGGTGGTGCTGCGAGCGATGCCGCCGTCGATGCCGCCCCGGCCAGCGACGGTGGTGCTGCGCGGAGCGATGCAGCCCCCCCCTTCCCCGATACGAAGTGCTGGACGGTCACGTACACGCCCGTGCTTGTTAGCGATTGGGCAGGCGTCGATTGGCAATTTCCTGTCAACAATTGGGGTACGGGCGACGGGCTCGTCATTCCGCCGGGCGCGACCAAGGTCAGCTTGGTTGCTTGGGGCGACGTAGGAAACGAGAAAGTGAGCTTCAACGTCGGCTACGGGGCGGGTTCGACCGACCGGTTCGGCGCGACCAGTGGCGACCGCTTTCTCACGACGGACCCGACGCCGATCTCGATCGACATGACCGGTATTGCGTACACGTGCCATGGCGTTCGCATGGGTTTCGGTTGGATCGCGGCGGGCGGCACCGCCATCACGTTTCACTTTGCCAACGTGCGGTGGGAATGACTACCAACCGATGGCGATGAGAATGTACTGCGGATTGTCGTGCGCGATGAACGTCGAATATCCACCGACATCGTCATAGGGAAAGCCATAGGCCTTGGAGCTTAGGCCGTGGTCGTGCCAGAATTTCGCGTAGTAGTTGGCCGGCGCGGCTCCGTAGAAGAGCGCGGCGTTGGACCAGAGCGTCTTGTTCATCAGCGCGCCGGCGGCGGTGAACGAGCCGGCGACTTGGCCCATGTGTCGGAATATGGCTGCAGAGATGTTGGGATAAGCGCCCAATCCGGAGCCGTTGGCCCCCGGCTTGGGGATCGTCAAGCCGTTGGCCGCCCAGAGCTCGTTGACGTACGCGTCGTAGTAGTGCTCGTTCGCACCGCCGGTCTTGAAATCGCCCGCACCGGGCTCGACGATTCGGTACGGAGCGTGGAGCTGCGCCAGCGGCTTGAACTCGTCGGGCACTTCGTCGATGAACTTCTGGAACGTGACCGCACGATCTTCCTGGAACGTCGCGTAGTCCTCGCCGACCGCGACGTCGGACCCATCCGCGGAATGAAGACGCATGGCCACCTTCAGGCCGAACGCGTCGACGCGAGTGGTGTTGCCGTTGAACCTGGTCGCACCGATCGTGAATTCGATGAAGTCGAAGTAAGGGCCATTGGGAGCTCCGAGGTAAAAGTACATGCGCCCCGAAGAGTTCGCCGGCATGTCGTATAGAGGCTGTTCCGCTATCGAATGGACCTCGAGGCCGGCCGCCGCCTTGAAGCTCCAGAAAACTTCACTGTCTTGGTACTTGCCGTTCGTTCGATTGAGGAACTTGAAGATCATCACGTTCTTCGCCGGGGGGATGCCCGTCGGGTCCCAGAAGCCGCCTGGAGGTCCCCCGTCCGTCGTTGGCGCCCCTCCCGCTCCCGTCGATCCGCCACCCCCGGTCGCGCCCGAAGCACCGGCGCCCCCATCGAATGGACCGCCGCTCGAGCCAGTGCCGATCGAACCGGTGCCAACTCCCGTCGTCGCTGCAGCGCTTCCGCTTGGGCCCGCGCCAGAACCGCCGGTCCCACCGCCGCCCGCTCCGCTCGTGCCGGGAGCGCCGTCGTCCATGGAGCCGCACCCGGAGGTTGCAGCGAGCGAGATTGAGAGCAGCGCCGCGGCGGGATAAAAGACATGTCGGAGGTTCGTCGCCAACTTCTCGCTTCGATTCCGAGGGTTTCCGCGCTTCATCTTGCTTCGGCGATGCACCACCGGTGCCAAACCCTCCCCGCGCGAGGGGCGGGCTTGCCGACGTTCGACTCGCGATCGCGTGTGCTCGGATGGGTCGCAGTAGGATCGCTCGGAGCGCACCCGTCAGACGAAATGGTTCGAGCCGGACGTGCTAGCGTTCCCACGATCTCGATTTGTCGATCAGGATCGCGAGAGCGTACATTGAGAGGAACGTTGATTCGAGAGAACCATCTAAGACGGCAGCTGGTCTCGACGCTGATCCTCTGTGCCCTCTCGGGTGCGGCGTGTGAGACGGATGTGGGTGGCCCGGCGAAACCGGGTGGAACGACTGCTGCCGGCGGCACCCCAACGGGCAGTAGCACGAGCGCCGGTGCGGGCGGTGGCGTCGGGACGAGCGGTACCGGCGCGGGTGGCGCTGTCGGCACGACCAGCGCTGTCGGCACGGGTGGCGGACCCGGCACCGGCGGCAGTGTCGGGACGACCACGGGAGCAGGCGGTGGAGGTCGAGCCGGCGCCGGAGGCGGCTCGTCGGGATCGGGGGGGAGCATCGGCCCGGTAGGCGATGGCGGCGTGGGCGCGCCCATCTTCAACCCGGGTGACCTCGATGCGCCGTCGAACGGCGGAACGATCACGTTTCAAACCATTGGCCTGGCTGGATCGTTCCCCAGCGTGCGCGACCCGGCCGTCGGACCTTGTGATTTCACGAACGCCGCCGGCTGCTGCAGGACGTCGTTCGCCATTACCAACAACATGCTGACGCCTTGGGATGAGGACGTCATCATGACGTTGCGAGGACCGCTACTCGTCAAGCAACTTGCCGTCTACCAGCCGAATCCCACCGACGCCACACAGTGGCAGCTCGCCTCGTCATGGGATGACCGGACGGCGACCGCCCCCGTGCACATGGGGTTCAACGGCAACAGGACGGAGACCACGGGCTTCAACGGAGTGATCGGTACCGAGTGTCTGGTCGACGTTTCGACCGATCGCACCTTCGCGTGCGGTCCCGGGAGTGTCCCCTTCTGCGCGGCGAGCGCGGTCAAAAAGTACTACGGATGGCAGGGCTCGAAGATGATCGTGCTCTTGTCCGCCATGCCCTTCGCGTCATCCGGCAAGGTCGCGGGCCCCTGCTCGACGACCACCACGGGCAATTGGTACAACGCCCCCTGGGTCGGCATCAGCCTCGGCGAGCTCATTCGATCGGGAGCCTTCAGTGCGTGCCAGTGCTACTCGAAGACCACTGGCGCCGCCGGTGACGGTTGCGGCCAATTCAACGTCTTCGAGGTCGTCAACGACAACAACAGCTTTCGGAACTTCGACGTCTTCAGCACGAACTTCATCGGCTACGCAGGGTACGTCGGCGAAGGCCCATGCGGCGGGGCCTGCAACGCCACGCTCTTTCCGGCGGCCGCCGATCTCGTCAGCAAGTCGACGAGCCTCGAAGCTGCCGGCGTCGTCAGCGGACCCGGGAGGCCCGTGGGCGCGGCGCTCCGCCGGCCCGAGAACGGGTATCGCTATTTCATCATCCTCATGGACGTGAACACTCGCACCGTGCAGCTCGCGATCGTGCATCCTCAAAAGATCCCGGCCGGCTTCGCGTCGTTTCTCCCGGCGCTTCCTTCTTTCGTTCCCCGAGCGACGGTCGACGCCGTGCTCGCGGCGCGGTTGCCGAGGTAGAGGAGAGCCACCTATTTCGAGCCGCCGCTCGCTTTCTCGAAGAGCGAAGCGTATTCGCCATAGCCTTCGGCCTCCAGTCGATCGGCGGGAATGAAGCGTAGCGAGGCGGAGTTGATGCAATAGCGCAGGCCTGTGGGCGCCGGCCCGTCGTCGAAAACGTGGCCGAGGTGCGAATCGGCGCTCTGCGATCGCACCTCGGTGCGAGCGATGCCGAGCATGCTTCGGTCGACCTTCGAAACGATCCGCTCGGGCGCGATGGGTCGCGTGAAGCTCGGCCACCCGGTGCCCGAGTCGAATTTGTCGAGCGAGCTGAACAGAGGTTCGCCGCTCACGATGTCGACGTAGATGCCGGGCGAATGGCTGTCGAAGAACCGATTGCGAAACGCGGGCTCGGTGGCCTCGTGCTGGGTCACGTCGTATTCGAGAGGAGAAAGCCGTGCGCGTAGCTCGGCGTCAGCGGGTTTCGAGTAAGGTCGCTTCGTCATGCGAGAACCTCCGACGTCAAAGGTACTACGAGCCGCCGAGGAGCGCGGTTTCGCGTGGTAATGGCGAGTATTGGCGGTCGGATCGGGCGCGGGTCCGACGGCCCTTGGTCCGAGTTGGGGCTATCGTCCACACAACGAACTGGCGTACAGTCCGCCCGGTACCGACCTTGCTTCTCGCGAGGGTCCTGACCGATGCATGCACGAGGCGGCGATGTGACGGCGGTGTTCGACCTCCCGATAGAGAAGGGGGACCTTGTCGCCGGCAAGTACGAGGTGGATAGGGCTCTCGGGTCCGGCGGCATGGGCATGGTCATACGGGCCAAGCACGTTCAGCTCGACGAGATGGTCGCCATCAAGTTCCTTCGACCGGACTTCGCGGGCGCCGATTCGGTGGCCCGCTTCGAGCGGGAGGCTCGAGCCGCAGCGAAGATCAAGGGCGATCACGTTGCTCGGGTCATCGATCTCGGCAGCCTCGACAACGGCACCCCCTACATGGTGATGGAGTACCTGGACGGGGAGGACCTCGAGCAGCGCGTGAGAAAACGGGGACCGCTTCCCATCGACGAAGTGGTCGATTTCATCACCCAGGCCTGCGAAGCGATTGCCGAGGCGCATGCGCTCGGAATCATCCATCGCGATCTCAAGTCGTCGAACCTGTTCGTCACACGGTGCCCGGACGGCTCCGAACGGATCAAAGTGCTCGATTTCGGGATCGCCAAGGTGGTGGGACCCGACGCCTCGGAATTGTCCATGACGCGGACCCGCGCCGTGATGGGCTCTCCCATGTACATGTCGCCCGAACAATTGAACTCGACGAGAAACGTCGACGTGCGTACCGACGTCTGGGGACTCGGTGTGATCTTGTACGAGCTTTTGACGGCAAGGCCGCCGTTCGAAGGCGAGGATATGCTGGAGCTCTACGTGAAGATCGCGTCGAGCCCGCCCCCTCCCCTCGGTAGGGCTGACGCCCCCGAGGGGCTCGAGGCGGTCATCTTGCGGTCCCTCGAGAAGTCGAGGGACGAGCGCTATCCGAACGTGGTCGAGCTGGCGTCGGCGCTGGCCCCGTTTGGTCCGAGGCGCGCGGCGGAGGCGGCCGCACGGGTGCTGAAGATCAGCCAAGGTTCGAGAGTGTTCTCGACGCAAACCGCGAGCGCCCCATCCCGGAGAAAAAAGGCGATGGCGGCAGCGCTGGCGGGTGCGGCGGCCATCGCTGCCCTCGGCGCGCTGCGATCTTGTGGTGAGATGTCTCACGCGGCAACCCCATCGTCGGCGTCACCGCGGATCGAATCGGTTGCCGAATCACGCTGATGCACTAAGGTGGCGCGAACCTTGCTCGTGCCCCGCGCGGACACATGAAAGCCCAAGCCCTTCTTGTGCGCGCTGCCGCCGTCGCATGGTTCGTCGGCTCGACGGCGCACGCACAGGCGCCTGCCCCACCGGCAACGACGGCGCCAACCGCGCCGAGTACGTCGAGCGCACCGGCTGCCACGGAACCCCCGCCCGTTCGCGGTGTGTGGCAATCGAATGACGCCGCGTGGCTCGATCGCTACACCTTGGCACGCGAGCGTCTCGTGGCCGGCGACTTCGGCCGCGCCCGCGAGCTTTTCGGGGAGCTCGTCCGCACGGCGACGAACGCCGCCGACCAAGCGCTCGCGTCGGAGTTCGAGAGCATGGCCGCCACATGGGCCGCGCGCGATCTAGCCTTCGTTCGGCGAAGCGATCTGGGCGAGAGTCAGCTCTCCGCGAAGGCAGCGGGTGAGCGAACGACCGACGAGATCGCCGTCCTCTACACGAACGCGGTTTTCTATGGGCTCGGCACGGGAGCTTGGCTCGCCGTGCATACGGAACCGCGGAGCCCAGCCGGAGCGATCCTTCCGGCGCTCGGGTTCGCCGGCGCCGCCGCAGGAGCTGTCGCGCTCGTCGACGTGAACCATCCGCTTCACTACGGCGTTCCTCAGTCCATCGTCGCGGGCATGTACATCGGGCTCGAGGAGGGGCTCGTGTGGACGCTCTGGAACCAGGCGCGGACGTATCGCAGAGACGAATGGGAAGGCAAGACGGTCGCCAACGTGATCTGGTTGATGTCCACCGCCGGCGCGGTCGCCGGTGGCGTCGTCGGTACGGTGCGTGGAACGACACCGGGACGGGCGTCCTTCGTGGGGTCGACGGCGCTCTGGACCGGCCTGGTAGGGGGCCTGCTAGTCGGCGCGATCTCGTCCGAAGACGACAAGCAGGACGATCGGGCGCTTCTCGCGTCCGCCATTGGCCTCAACTTGGGAGCGCTTGCTGGTGCGTTCGCGGCCGGGCCCGTCTCGCCTTCGATCGCGCGCGTCAGATTCCTCGATCTCGGCGGAATCGGAGGCGGGCTCGTGTTCGGAGGGCTCTACCTCGCCGCGGCCGATCAGCATCCGACATCGCAAGGGATCATGGGCGCGACGGCGTTCGGGGCCGCTGCCGGATTGGGCGTCGCGTGGTTTGCGACGTCAGGCATGCAGCCGGATCGCATCGGACCTGGTGACGCCGCGTCCCCCGTCGGAGACTCCCCAGGGTCGTCATCGCCGGTGACGGCATCTGTCGTTCCCACGCCGGGCGGCGCCATGCTCGCGATCCGCGGCATGCTCTAGCGACGACCCCGACCGCGCAAAAGGCCACGAAGACATCCGCCAGGCTTTGGTGGAAAGCGAAGTTACTGTTGTTCCAGGCGGCGTCCGCCACCGTCGATCACGTAGGACGCGTCCAAAAGCGATCGGACTTGCTTGTCGACTTTCGCCAATAGCTTGCGGCGCTCTGCATGCTGCGGCGCTGCGAGACCCGCCCACGCAACGTGAAAAAAGAGAACCGATCCGTCCTCGCGACGAGACGCAGACCAACCGTGCGTGGAAAGAGCCGGCTTTCCGTCGATCGTCACGCCCCGCACATGGTAGAGAAGGCACGGCTGATGACTGGCCGTCATTTGACAGGGTCGTGCAGGGCTCAAGTCACCGCGCTTCGGGTCCGATCCTCCACCCTCTCGGTTCTCCTGTCTCAGCCGCTCGAAAAGCGCGATGAGCTGGCTCGCAGTGCTCTTGCCCTTGTCGGACTCGGGTCCTACGAGCACCGAGAGAGAATAAAGGTCCCCGTTCTTCTGGGTGTCTTCGGCGACGAAAATCAGGTGCGTCTGGCTAGGGTCTGGCGGCCGCCGCAACGACCAGACGAATCCATCCGAGAGGCCGGGTAGCTCGAGAGCGAAGCGATCCGCAACGCAAGCAACGACCAATCCCGATGCCGCTGGTTTCGTCTGACACTGTTCGATCGTTGGCGTCGGGTCGGGCGCCGGCGCAGGGGCAGCCCTGGCCGGAACGTCGCGGGCGACCGCGGCCGGCCGGCAGGACGCAATGGCACACACCATCGGCAGCGCCACGCAAGTCGAGCGTGCCAATCCTGGGCGCAGTTGTTTCCGTTGAAAGCCGACCATGGGCCGTGACCGAACGTCGCAGGGTACCTCGGCTGGCGCAAAATCGCGAGACGACCCTGGGAAGTCCCACCCCTCCGGGTGTTCCACCCCTTCGGGTGTTCCGCAGCGGCTCGCGGCGGCTCGCAGCGGCTCCGGCGGGGGATCGTCAGCGGTAGCCCAGTAGCTCGACGCGATACCCGGGACTCGTCGTAGAACCACTTGTTGGTCGGCTGAAACCAGCTACGAGGGCACCTGCTTTGGCGTCGTGACGGGCCGCCACCGTTTGCCCAAGGTCGAGGGCGTAGAGCTTCGACGTCTCCACGATCCGGCCGGCGACGTCGATCGACTGCACGGCGCACCCTGATCGGCAGCCGGATAAGCCAAAGCTCGAAGGGGTATCGACAAGAGCGTGGGCCTTGCCCGAAGCATCGTCCCCCTCGAGGCCGATGAACCGTTCCATGCCCCGAAGCGTTCCCAGCGCCCCGTCTTGTACGAAGCACTCCGGCGTCGTCGTTGACGACGGGACGCATTGGACCGCGTAGATGTTCGCCAAGATAGCGTCGTCGGTGATGAGGTGATCGCTCGTCATGCCGGTGAATCCGAACACCGGGGACGTCCGGTACATGTGACCGAAAAGCGATTCTCCCACGAGGGTGACTTGGGATGCTCCATCGATACGAAGCAGACGAAAGGCAGACGAATTGACGGTGACCAGATCGTCTCTGCCAGGCACGCGCCGCAAGGGAACGGGCGTAGTGCCGCTCGACACGCTCGACATGAGGATCAGCGTCCCGTTCGTGGCGTTGAACGTATAAAACTTCGTGGGAGAGGAGGCCGTCCCGGCACAGACCACACGATTACCGCTCGCGATCGCGACGCTGACGCAGGCTTCCGTCAACGCCGGCGAAGCGACTTCCGTCAAATCAGTCGAGTACACCTTCAAAAACGCCTTGTCGGCCACGGCGAGCGTCGTACCGTCGAACGCTGCCGCCGTGATTTCGCGGGGGGCGGCGAGCGTGTGTAGGACGACACCGGCCCGGTCGACGACGGACAACGAGTCGACCGCGACGACGAAGATACCCGAGTCCCCGACGAACACGTCGATGAGACGCGACGTTCCCGACGACAGCAGTTTCCCGGTGGCCAGGGTCGGTGCATCGCTCGCTGCGTCGGCGTTGTTGCCACCACCGCCGCCGCCCGAGCCCCCGCTGCCAGAAGCCCCCCCCACCGGCGGCGGCGTGCAAGAGCAGGGGCCGAACTGCTCGTCTCCGCCGCAAACTTGTTCTCCAAAGCCTCCGCCCGGACAACTGCAGCTCTGCACCGCTCCGGGGTTACACTTCACCGTGATGCTGGTTTCGTTTCCGCACCCCGCCGCCACCACGGCGTTCACGAAGACGAGCGCGGCCCCGAGAGCGCCGACCCTCAACAGATTCGTCATGACGAATCTCCCCTATCCAATAACGCGTATCATCAACGGGTCCTCATGTATAGGCAGCCGGTATAGGCAGGCTTCTCCTCCACTTGCTTACAGTGGAGGAATCCTGGGTCGAACGGCGCTGCGCGGCGGTGAAGAGCTCCGCCCTCCGAAGTGCCTTGGCTCCTTCGAACAATCTCGGTAGCGTGAAGGTATGAGGGGATTATTTTTGCTTTGGAGTGTTTCGCTGTTTCTCACCTCGGCGTTCGGGTCGATCGAAGCGAACGCAGAGACCGCTCAGAAAACGAGCAAGCTGCGCGGGACCACGACGCCCGCCGCCACTCCCGCTCCTGTTCCAGCAGCAGCGAGCCCTCCGCCCAACGCGGTTCCCGCCACGACCACGGCGGCGCCCGCGCCGGCCAGCGCGCCTGCCCCGCAGAGCACGACGCAAGCAACCGCTGGCGGCACGCAGCCGGGTGAAGCCACGCACTTCAACTGGTCCACCCCCTTCACTCTCGAGCGAGTGAGCGTTTCGATCGGACCGGAGTTTGGATCCAACGATCTCAACCTCGGCCTCGGAGTTCGAGGGGGCTACACGATAAAGCAGAGCGTGTATTTCGGCGTGCTCGCCGACTACTGGCTAGGGACGAGCGAAGAAGCCACCGTGCCCGGGGCCGGAACGATCAAGGCCTCTGCGCACGCGTGGGACGTGTTCGGGGACATCGGGTACGACTTGGCCCCCAGTCCAACGATTGTGCTCCGTCCTTTCGTCGGTTTCGGCATCTATGGCGCTTTCGGCGAAGCATGTACCAGCTCTCCGGGGGCGGGGACGACCATCTGTGTCAACTCGCACGGGTCGAAGGGGGCAGGCCTATTCGGCGGCCAGGTTCTCGTCGATCTGGGTGGGATCAACCTCGGAGGTGAGCTACGGCTTCTCATCGCCGGGGACGTGGCAGCCGTCATCGGCGCGCGAGTCGGCACGACGTTCTAACACCACTCCGCCAGTTTCTTTCGGGGCGCCGTCCTTTTCGGACGGCCCGCGTTTCGATCGAAATTTGGCCCTGACGGTGTCGCGATGGTAGCCGAGTACGCATGCGACAAGAACCGATCCTCGCTGTCTTTGGTTTGCTGCTTGCAGCATGCGGCGCTAGCGCCACCAACCTCGCACCGGCGGAGCCGAAACCTGCCGCCGTGCACGCCAAGCATACCCCCGCTGCCAAACCCCGGGCGGAGCCAGCCCCGGCCAACGATGTGCCACCCGTCGCGTTCTCGCACGCGGTCGGCGACTACATCGTGCGCCGATTTTCATTGCGCTCGCGTGGCGCACCTACGGTCCTCACCGAGCGCGTCGTTGCGGTGAAGGAGGCCAGCATCGTTCTCGAGGTGACCCGCGAAGCGGGCGCCGAGACACGTTCGGTCCGAGTCGAGCTCGGCAGTGAGCCGGCGAATCGAGGAGAGGTTCTCTCGGCTAAGGTGCTTCGCGACGGCCGGGAGATCTCGATGGGCAAGGTGGCCTACGATGCGATCATGAAAGGTACCGTCTTTGCCGCCGATCAGAACGAAGGACAGATCGAAAGCGCGAGGATCAAGCTCGATCTACACGGGCGCGCCGTCGACTGCACCGAGACTCGATTTCGGGTGAAGGTCCGCGGGCGCGCCGGCACGATGCGAACCATCGAGCTCGATAACTCCCCGTGGGGAGAAGTGGCCGGCGACGTTACGACCTCCGACGGGGCCGTGTTGTACCGCGCCGAGGTGTTGGACGTCGGCCGCGACGAGCTGCGTACGGCCGCCGTGCAAGGGAACTAGCTCGCCGTATTTGGATTACGAAAGATCCAAGGGCGCGAGAGGAACACTTTCCTATCCGCCAGCACGAGCACGAGAGCCACCACGCAGTACGCGACGGTGTGGATGACGGCAGGCGTGACGTTGCCTGGCAGTGCTTGATGCGAATTGTTCAGATGAGCGCCCATGTGCAAGAGGATGGCGATCAGCAAGCTCCCGCGCGTGTGGTCGTAGATCCAGGTGAAGACCACGCTGCCCGCCGGTACGAAAAGCAGGATCGACATCGCGATGGTGCCCGGCGAGAGCCCGGCGATCACGAACATGGGCAGGTGCCAGAGGCCCCAGACGAAACCGAGAATCAAACTGGCGACGAGCGCACCGTAGCGCTCTTCTAATCGGGGGAGAGCGAATCCGCGCCAGCCGATCTCCTCGCCGATGGAAAAGAAGATCATCCCAGCGATGCGCTCGGAGGTCACGGGGGGATAGAAGAAGGGTCCGGCGTCGGCACCTCCGAGGAGAGAATAGACGCCCCGGCCGGCCACGAAGATGGCTCCAGGTAAAGCGAGCGCGAGGAGGTACCAGCCCGGTCCCACGCGCCAGGTTCGGAGGGGTCGAAACAGCGCGGCCACCCCCTGGCGACCAGACTCGAGGCGCGACGCGAGCACGGCCGCGAGCAGCGGTCCAAACGCGCCGAGACCGACCAAGAGCAGAAAGCGCTCGATCGGGCCCGGGATGAACCCGAGGTGCGCGAGCAGTGCGGGCAGCTGGAGCGACCACGTGATGCCGAACGCGGCCATGAAGAAAGTTGCCGTTCTGCCGGAAGATGGGTCGTCACGGATGAATGCGTGTTCGAGCACGGTGGGGAGACAACGGGGGGACGGAGAGGTTCCCAAGAAAGCTTACTTCGACATCGTTACCGCCATGCCTTCAAGATTCCCGTCGGCGATCCGCTTCGCAGCCGGTCTTTTCCCACGCTTCTGCGAGCTCGAGCGTTCTCGCGTTTTCAGCGACGCGAGACAGGAAGTTTGCGCGGATGCCGGGCTCGGAAATCTGTTTCGACTGCTCGAGAATGCGGTCTCGCGCAACCCGGATGGCGTCACGCGCTCCTTCTTCGTCGCCGACGGCCATCCGCGTCTCCGCGCTGATGAGCCGCACGAGCGACTCGAAAAATTCGGTGCCCCCGAGCTCTTCGAGGATGACCATCGCTTCACGGGAGGTTTCGAACGCCTCTGCCTTTCGCCCCTGCGCGAGAAGCGCGCGGGCCAGGGCCGAGAGCGATGCCGGCAGCGGCCCTCGGTTGCCACGAAAATACTCGACGGCGCTCCGTGCCCGCCGCTCCGACATGGCCCAGTCGCCGGTCGCATGCGCGAGCGCCGCCCAAACGAAGTTGGCAAGACCAAACGCCCACGTGCTGCCCGACTTGTTGGCGAGCTCGATCGTTTGCTCCAGCGGGATCCGAGCTTCGTCGGGGCGACCCAGACAGATCAAAATATTCGCGAGCGCCGGTAGCGTGAAGGATTCGACCAGGCCGAGCGATCTCTGCTTCGCGTCCGCGAGCGCCCTCCGGGCGAGCGCTTCGGCGCGCTCCGGCTCCCCGAGCTCGGTCCAGTTGGTGCTGAGCTCGACACGTATGCCGCAACTCGTCCGCACGTCTCCCGCTTCTTCGGAGGCAGCCAGCGCGAGCTCGAATTCCGAGATGGCCGGCATGACGCTGCCTCGCGAAGCAAGGAGGATCGCTCTGCCATAATGAAATCGGAGAACCGCCCACGGGTCGGGCGTGGCAAGCGTCGCGAGGGTCGCGCCGGCGCGATCGAGGAGCGACTCGGCGAGCGCCTGCTGTCCATCGTGGGCGAGGGCTCCCGCCGTCCAGCTGAGGCACGCCACCTGCGCCTCGCCGGCCTCGGACGTGGTTGGCGTTGCCTCGAGCGCCGTCCGGGCCCATTTTGCGACCTCGTCGTTCTCGCCCTGGTCGGTGTGCGGGCCGACGAGCTCGCGGAGCGCGTGAAACCAGGCCGCGCTCCCCACCGGCACGTGCAAAATGGCGCGACGTGCGGCCACGGCCGCCGGCCCAAACTCGGCTCGCCAATAGCGCGCCTGCGCTTCGACCACGCTGATCTCGCTCAGTGTCTCTCCCGATGCACCGCACGCGATACCGCGCTCGGCGCGCGCAATCGCGGCTTCCAAGTCGTCGCCTTGCAACGCCTGGGCTCCGGCCTTCGCATACCAGGCCGCCGCACGTGTCCGATCGTTGCCGCGATCGAAATGCTCGGCCAGGACCATCGCGTCCGCCTCCCCGGACTTTTCGAGCCACTCGCCGGCGAGGCGATGGCCGAGGACGCGATCTTCGTCCGTCAGAGTCGCGTAGGACGCCTCCTGTACGAGAGCATGCTGAAACGCGTACTCACGCGGACCGCTGTCTTGCCGCGGGAGAACCACTTCCCGCTCGACGAGCCTCTGGAGCGTCGTTTCGACGACGGACCCTTCCGTCCCTCCGAGCAGCGAGGAGACCCCCTGAAGGGTGAACGCTCCACCGAACACGCTCGCTGCGCGAAGCACGCGGCTCGTGTCGGCGCCGAGCTTGTCGAGCCGGATCTGCACCATACCGATGACCGTTTCGGGCAACTGCGTCTGACCTCCTGCGACTCCGCGGAGCAGCTCCTCGAGAAAGAAGGGGTTTCCGTCGGCATGCGTCACGATGCGCTTGACGAGCTCGGGCGGCACGTCGTTGCCCAACACCGCGGCGACAAGGCTCTCGCACCACTTGCGTGTGAGCGGGACCAGCGGAAGGGTCTGCGCGCCACGGTCCTCCCAAATCCGCGGAAAGCGTTCGTTCACTTCGGGCCGACTGAGCGCCAATATCATCAGCGGGCGCTCGCGCAAGGCTCGCAGGCTGGCATCCAAGAGCTGCACGCTCGGAGCGTCGCTCCAGTGCAAATCCTCGAGCACCAGAAGGACGGGCCGGGCCGCGCACTCGGCTCCGAGCCAGTCGAGCCATGCTGCGCGCATCTGGTCGCCCATGAGCCGCGCGTCCTGACGCGCCGAGCGAAGAGCTGCACTGGCTCCGTCCAAGAACGGGATCCCGGCGAGCTCCCCCAGAAACTCCCCCACGCGCGCCGCTTGGTCACCCGACAGGTGGCGAGATAGGCGCGCGCGAAGCTTCTGGCGTCGGGTGTCGGGCGAATCCTCGGCCGAGATTGCCGCCGCCCAGCGGATCGACGCGGCCAAGAGCCCGAAAGGAGACCCGGCTCGCAACGGATCGGCGCGACCCAAGAGCATCTCGAAGTTGCCTCGTCGCCCGAGCCTGTCGACCAGCTCCTGCCGCAATCGGCTCTTGCCCGCGCCAGCCGGAGCGGTCACGACGACCGCGCGCGCCTCCGAGTCGCCGACGACATCCGAGAATATGCCTTGGAGCAAGGTCAGCTCTTTCTCTCGCCCCAAGCAAGGGACGGTTCTCCCGAGAACGGTGCGCGGGGTTTCGCCGAGCTCACGTTCTGCCTTCAGGTAGACCCCCTCTTCGCCTTCTTCGATCTCGAAACGCGCGTCCAAAAGACTCGTCGTCACGGTGTCGAGGCGAATCGACCCCGTTCGCGATGCTTGCAAGAGCGCCACCCCTCGATCGACGACGTCTCCCATCGGCGCGCGTCCAGACACCGTCGCTCGTCCGGTGCAGACGACGATTGGCGCGTCGGGCAGCCGACCGCGGAGCGAAAGCGCGCAGCGCGCCGTCACGGCCGCCTGATCGGTGGGCGACGCGGTGGGCGGAAAGGTGATGACCATCGAGCCGTCCAGAAGCTGCTCGAGGCGGGCGTCGTGCAACGACAGCGCGTCGTCGATGTCGGCGAGCCGCGCCGCTACCTCTCGGCGAGGCGGGACCACCAGCATGAGCGAGGCGTCCCCCGCCGGAGCCGCTGCGAGCCGCTGCGAGCCGCTGCGGAACACCCGAAGGGGTGGAACACCCGAAGGGGTGGAACACCCGGAGGGGTGGGACTTCCCAGGGTCGTCTCGCGATTTTGCGCCAGCCGAGGTACCCTGCGACGTTCGG
>Ga0075425_100001631_pt1 | contig 21990 bp, 14 predicted proteins | sample SoiMethybrSBSTD4_FD_75300 | JGI IMG/M metagenome (GOLD analysis project Ga0075425, IMG submission 75300) | Bulk soil microbial communities from a Populus tree surrounding site in Tennessee, USA - Soil MetaG P. TD hybrid SBSTD4 | ecosystem: Environmental > Terrestrial > Soil > Tree plantation... | reverse complement strand
ATCCTCACTGATCTCGCCGTGGGTCATGAACTCGTACGTCCACGGCTTTCGTTCAGCGACGATCGACTGAATACAGCTCGGTGAAAAGGCGTCCCTCGACGAGTTCGGGACGGCGACAACTCGAGCGGTGGCCGCGGCGCACAGCACGCCGGCGCACGCGATGGCGGCAACGATCGTTCGTTTCATCCAATCACCTCGCAAGCCCTTGCAATCCTAATCCAGCGCCAGTATGGTTTGACACACTCACTTATCCGAGCCTCGGAGGATCCTCGATGGCGCAGGCCGTGTGGCCCTTGACCCAGCGTAAGTTCGGAGAAACAACTCGTCGCGACGCGTGGTGGCTTCAACCTCTCCTCGTATTTCTCGCACTGTCCGCGTTTCTTGTCTACGCGACATGGGCGGCCTTTCAGGGCAATCATTTCGAATATGGCCCTTACCTGTCGCCGTTTTACTCGCCGCTGCTGTTTGGCGACAGTGAGCACGCGTGGTTTGGCCCGAAGCCCGGGTGGTGGCCTGGTGCGCTGCCGTTTTCGGCGGCGTTGTTGATCCTCTGGGCCCCTGGCGGTTTCAGGTTCACCTGTTATTACTATCGCGGTGCTTACTATAAAGCGTTCTGGGCCGACCCGGTTGCGTGTACCGTGGGCGAGCCGCGCAAGACGTACCTCGGCGAACGATCCTTCCCGCTGATCCTGCAGAACGTCCACCGTTATTTTTTGTATATCGGTATTCTCTTCATCTGCATTTTGACCGTCGACGCGATCGAGTCCTTCTGGTTCACCGATGCCGCCGGCGCCGGACACTTCGGGATCGGCATCGGCAGCCTGGTGCTGACCATCAACACCTTGCTCCTCGCAGGCTACACATTCAGTTGCCACTCGCTGCGTCATCTGGTCGGCGGGGCCCGCGACGAGATTTCGACGTCTGGTCTTCGCTGGTCCTGCTACTCGTGCGTCTCCGGTCTCAACCGGCGCCATCAGCTCTTTGCCTGGTGCAGCCTGTTCTCCGTTGCATTCGCCGATGTGTACGTCCGGCTCTGCTCGCTGGGGATCTGGACCGATTACCGGATTCTCTGATGCCGGCGCGGCCTGAAGACCGCGCTGCTCAATTCCAACTGTGAGAAGCGATGGAATTCAAGACTAGTAGGCGCGCCACGGGCGCGCCCGCCGGAGCGGAGTGGGGCATTGGGGCCCCGCCACCCGCCTTCGCACCATCAGATCGATCGGTGCTACGGCGAGGCAAGGCGGCGCGAACGAAGACGCGAGCGAGCGCAGCGAAGCGAGCCACGCGCGCGCCTTCGCGCCAACGGCGCTTCGGCGCGTCCACCGTAGCTTTCGCGGAGGTGGAAACGGAGCGAGCCGGCGAAGCGGCTCGCGAGAGAGCGTGTCGGGGGGTCCGCGGGGGCGAAGCCCCCCGGATCTGACTTAGATGGAACTAGAAACCCACGAGTACGACGTTCTGGTAATCGGCGCAGGTGGCGCCGGACTTCGCGCCGCGATCGAAGCGTCGGCAGCAGGCGTGAAGATCGGCTTGATTTGCAAGTCGCTCCTCGGCAAGGCGCACACAGTGATGGCGGAGGGAGGCGTCGCCGCCGCCCTGGCCAACGTCGACGATCGCGATAGCTGGAAGGTGCACTTCGCCGACACGATGCGCGGCGGCCAGTACGTCAACAACTGGCGAATGGCGGAACTTCATGCCAGGGAATCGCCGGACCGCGTCCGTGAACTGGAAGCTTGGGGCGCGGTGTTCGATCGCACCGCCGACGGCAAAATCCTTCAGCGGAATTTCGGCGGCCACCGTTACCCTCGTCTCGCGCACGTCGGCGACCGCACCGGCCTCGAATTGATCCGCACGCTGCAGGATCACGGCGTGCACCGCGGCATCGACGTTCACATGGAATTCACCGTGGTGGCCCTTCTGAAGACGGACGGCCGCGTCGCCGGGGTCGTCGGATACGAGCGCGACCGCGGTCGATTCAAAGTGTTCGCCGCGCGCGCGGTCGTCCTGGCGACTGGCGGCGCGGGACGAGCCTACAAGATCACCAGCAATAGTTGGGAAGGCACCGGCGACGGGCATGCGCTGGCGTACCACGCGGGCGCAGAACTGATGGACATGGAATTCATTCAGTTCCACCCGACCGGGATGATCTGGCCCCCGAGCGTCCAGGGCATTCTCGTCACCGAAGGCGTTCGTGGCGAGGGTGGGATCCTGCTCAACAGCGAAGGCCGCCGGTTCATGTTCGATTCCATCCCGGAGAACTACCGGCACCAGACTGCCGATAACGAAGATGAAGGCTGGCGCTACACGCAGGGTGACAAGAACGCCAGGCGGCCACCCGAGTTGCTGACACGCGACCACGTCGCGCGCTGCATCATGCGCGAGGTCCGCGAAGGGCGCGGCAGCCCGCGTGGCGGGGTGTTTCTCGACATCTCGTGGATCAAAAAACGGATGCCCGACGCGGAAGCACACATTCGCCGCAAGCTGCCGAGCATGTATCACCAGTTCAAGGAGCTGGCCGACATCGACATCACCAGGGAACCCATGGAGATCGGTCCGACGACCCACTACATCATGGGCGGCGTGCGCGTCGACAGCGACTCGCAGATGTCGACCGTGCCCGGCCTCTTTGCCGCCGGTGAGTGTGCGGCCGGCATCAACGGCGCCAACCGGCTCGGGGGCAATTCATTGTCGGACCTGCTGGTGTTCGGGAAACGCGCGGGAGAATACGCCGCGCAATTCGCCAAACAGAATGCGCGCATCGCGATCGATCCAACGGAGGTCCAACGCGCGGTCGATGACGCGGTCAATCCCTTCGAGCGGCAGAGTGGAACAGAGAACCCGTACGCAGTGCAGACAGCCCTCCAGGAATTGATGCAAAATCTCGTCGGCATCGTCCGGACAGAATCGGAAATGCAGCAAGCGCTCGGTGAACTGGGAACATTGACGTCACGCGCCGCGCGGGCATCGGTGACCGGCCATCGCGAGTACAACCCGGGCTGGCATACGGCCATCGATCTGCAGAACCTGTTGACGGTGTCGGAGGCGATCACCAGGTCCGCCATCGAGCGGAAGGAAAGTCGCGGCGGTCACTTCCGCGAGGATTTTCCCGACAAGCTCCAGGAGTTCGCTACGATTAACATCGTGACGGTGAAATCGCCCGACGGGACCATGGCCGTCCGCCGAGTTCCGATTCCACCCATGCCGCCGGAGCTGAAGCAGATCATCGAGGATCAACAGAAATGAGCAGCGCCACATTCAAGATCTGGCGAAGCGAGGGAGCAACGGGCGGCGCCTTTCGGGATTACTCAGTGACCCCGGTGCCTGGCATGGTCGTGCTCGACGCGGTTCACCAGATTCAGGCGACGCAGGCGCCCGACCTTGCGGTGCGATGGAACTGCAAAGCCGGCAAGTGCGGCTCGTGCTCGGCGGAAATCAACGGAAGTCCCAGGCTGATGTGCATGACGCGGCTCAGCACGCTGCCGATGGACCAGCCGGTCACCGTCGAGCCGATGCGAGCGTTCCCACTCATCAAGGATCTCGTCACCGACGTCTCGTGGAACTTTCAGGTGAAGAAAGCGATCGCGCCATTCGCCCCGCGTCCGGCGGACGCACCGGACGGCACGTGGCGGATGCGCCAGGCCGACATCGATCGCGTCCAGGAATTCCGGAAGTGCATTGAATGCTTTCTCTGCCAGGACGTCTGCCACATCCTGCGCGACCATCAGTTACATGACAAGTTCATCGGACCGCGATTCCTGACCTATGCCGCCGCCCTCGAGATGAACCCGATCGACGCGGCCGACCGTGTACCGGCGCTGCGGGGCGCCCACGGAATCGGCTATTGCAATATCACCCGCTGCTGCACAAAAGTTTGCCCCGAACACATCACGATCACGGAGAATGCCATCATCCCGCTCAAGGAGCGGGTCGTGGATCGCTTCTACGATCCGATTACGAAGCTGCTGCGGGTGTTTCGCACGTGAGGTGACCATGGACACCTTCAACCTGAAACCCATGTCGAAAGACGCCGTACCGGCCGCACTGGCGAAGGCGGAACGATACCGGCTGCTCAACGAACCGGGCGAAGCCGAAAGCATCTGTCTCGACATTCTGCAGGTCGATCCGCAGAACGAGGATGCGCTCGTGATAATGCTCCTCGCGCTGACCGACCAGTTCCCGCATGATTCATCGTCGAAGACGGCGACGCGCGCCAACCAGCTGGCCGCCAGTCTCGGCACCCCGTACGATCGGGCATATTACGCGGGGATCATCCGGGAGCGCCGCGCCAAGGCGATCCTGCAGCGCGATCGGTTCGGCGCAACGACAGTCGCGGTCGAATGGCTGCGCGAAGCGATGGCCCTGTACGAGCGGGCTGAAGCCGTCCGGCCGCCGCACAACGATGATTCCCTCTTGCGATGGAACGCGTGCGCGCGGCTGTTGATGGAACTCCCAACACCAGCGTCGGACATCGAGGAGCCAGAACCGCTGCAATTGGAATAACGCAACCACACATGTAGGGCGGGGTCTTTAGACCCCGCCGCCGCAACGATGGCGCGGTCTAAAGACCGCGCCCTACCTTTAGAATGCCAACAAAACGTCACAACATTTCACCTGCCCCCCTCGAAGTCTGGAAGTTCGGCGGCGCATCGCTCGCGGATGCGGGCGCCATCGAACGCGCGGCAACCCTCATCGCGTCGCACGATGGCCCGCTCGTGGTCGTCGCCTCTGCCCTCGCCGGCATTACCGATCTGTTGCTTGGCGGCGCCGAGCGCGCGTCAGCGGGAATGGCCGACGAAGCGGCGACGCTGGCATCGACGTTTCTGCAACGTCATCGTGCGGCCATCAAAGCGCTGCTGCCGCCTGGCCGGAAACGGCGGGCGCTGCTGGCGCGGATCGACGAGGCGGCACGTCAATACCGCGACCTCTGCGTGGCGGTCTCGGTCCTGGGTCACCTCGAGCCACGCACGACGGATCTGCTCGTGTCACGCGGCGAGCGAATGTCGGCCGCGCTGCTGGCGGAAACGCTCTCGACCTATCGGCGGCGGGCCGCCTATGTGGACGCCACCGAGTTCATCGCGACCGATGGACAGCACGGCGGCGCGGCGCCAGACCTTCCACGGACGACGAGCGGCGCTCGACGAGTGCTGCGACCCTTGCTTCAGCGCGGCGTCATACCGGTCGTCCCGGGCTACATCGGTCGCGCGGCCGACGGCAGTGTCGCGACGCTTGGCCGAGGCGGATCGGATCTCACGGCGACGCTGCTCGGTCGAGCGCTCGGCGCGCGCCAGGTGGTGCTGTGGAAAGACGTGCCCGGGATTCTCACGGCCGATCCTCGCCTCGTCCCTGACGCGCGCCTGCTTTCGCGTTTGCATCACCGTGAAGCCGCAGAGGTCGCGCACTACGGTGCGAAAGTGCTTCATCCGCGCGCGCTGATCCCGATCGCGGGGACGCGCGTGGGCCTTCACGTTCGCTCGTTTCTGGATCCGGCATCGCCGGGAACGGAAGTCTCGGCACAGCGGGCGATCGAAGGATATCCGGTCAAGGCACTTGCCATCGTTCACGGTCAGGCCATCGTCACCGTCGCGGGCAAAGGAATGGTCGGCGTGCACGGCATCGCGGCACGCACGTTCACCGCCGTCGATGCCGAGCGGTTGTCGGTGTCGACGATCTTCCAGGCGTCATCCGAAAGCTCCATCGGCTTTACCGTCCCGGAGAGCGAGGCCGCGCGCGGGGTCCAGGCAGTTCGCGCGGCGTTCAAGGATGAACTCGCGAGCGGCGTCATCGATAACGTCAGCGCCCGGCCGGGGATTGCCGTAGTGGCGGTCGTCGGCGAAGGCATGGCCGGCGCACCGGGTATCGCCGCGCGGGTGTTTTCTGCGCTGGCGGCGCGGAGCATCAATGTCGTCGCCATCGCGCAGGGCTCGTCCGAGCGAAATATTTCGTTTGCCGTAAACGCCGGCGATGCGCCGGAAGCCGTTCGAGCCGTCCACGCCGCATTTCAGCTTTCAAAGATCGGCGGTGGCCGGCCGTTGGCCGCGCCACGCACTGACGTCGTCTTGCTCGGGTTCGGCAACGTCGGCCGCGCGCTGGCCGATCACATCGCGGCGGCGAGCGCCGATTCCGGCGTCAAGGTCGTTGGCCTCATGGATCGTTCCGGCTACATCTTCGAGCCGCGAGGACTTTCAAGACGACGGCTCACTACCTTGACGCGTGAGAAGTACGAAGGCGCACTCATCGCATCGCTCGGCGGCCGCCGCGCCTCGGCACAGGAAGCCTTGGCGACGATCGCCAGCCATGCGGTGTCGCGCCCGGTGATCGTCGATGTGACGAGCGGGGAAACGGCGGATCTGCTTCATACCGCACTCGGTCAGGGATTCGACGTGGTGTTGGCGAACAAGAAGCCACTCACCCACTCCTGGGTGAGCTATGAACGGTTGATGGCCGCGTGCACGCCGGGAGGGCCGAGGCTGAAGTACGAGGCGACGGTGGGCGCGGGGCTGCCGATCATCGACACGTATTACAAGCTCGTCGAGAGTGGCGATCGGGTGCTTCGCGTCGAAGGATGCGTCAGCGGCACGCTGATGCACATCGCGTCCGCGGTGTCGGCAGGGCGGCCGTTTTCCGAAGCCGTTCGGGAAGCGGTAGAACGGGGATACGCGGAGCCCGATCCGCGCGACGATCTTTCCGGCGCGGATGCCGGCCGAAAGGCGCTGATCCTCGCGCGGCTGCTTGGCTATCACGGTCCCGCGCCCAAGCCGGACGATCTGGTTCCGAGATCGATGAAGGGGCTCACGCCCACGCAATTCATGAAACGGCTGCCGGAGCTGGATCGCGAGTGGGCGGCAAGGACCGAACGAGAAGCGAGCCGCGGTCGCGTGCTCCGCTACGTCGTCATGGCAACGCCGAAGTCCGTTTCGGCACGGCTCGTCGCCGTGGACGCGAGCAGCCCCATCGGCGCGTTGACGGGGACGAGAAATCTGGTGGCGTTTACGACCAGGCGCTATCGAACCGAGCCGCTGGTGATCAGTGGGCCGGGAGCCGGAGCTGCAGTGACGGCGGCCGGCATTCTGAACGACATTCATTCACTGGCGCCACGCTAAGCTCGTCGCTGAAATTTCTGATTGCTGAATGCTGATTGCTGAATGCTGATTGTTGATTGACTCTGATTGCAAATCGCTCGTCAATCAGCAATCGAAAATCATCAATCAGCACTTTCAGCCGCCGGCGATAGCTCCATCAACGCCGGGCCCGGCATCGCCACAAACGCCTGAGGGCTCCACTGGCGCGCGAACGCTTCCGCGCGATCGGCATCGACCAGGGCCCAAACACTGCCGCCGAATCCTGCGCCGAAGCTGCGCGCGGCGAAGGCACCCAGCTTTCGCGCACTCGCGGCCAAGGCCATTGTCTCCTGAACCTGGTTGCCAAGAAATACCTCTGCGTCCGCCTGCGAGTCAGCCGCAAGCTTTCCTACGCGGCGTTGATCGCTCTGCCGGAACGCGTCGACACTTTCGATCGTCCGGACGTCTTCGCGGACGAAATGGAGGAGGCGTTCGACCAGCGCGATCTGAGCCGTTTCAGCGAACCCGGCCTGTTCAATCGACCTTCGCAACAGTTCAACGCGATCCCAATCCAACGTTTCCGTCGTGTCCATTTTCAGCGCTGCACGAAGCGAATTCGCCGGCTGCGGTGACTGTCGGTTCCACAACTCCAGCAGTGTCCGCGTCCCGTCTGCAAGGCGGTTGTAGGCTTCACGAGTGACACCGGCCTTCTGCGCCGCGATGCCGCTCGGGGTCACAACAAACCGCCATTCAGACGGCATCCGGACGACTTCGAGCGCGCGCATCGGCACGAACGTGAAAGGAGAAAGATGTCCGGCGGTACCGGTGAGAATCGCGGCATGATCCTCGCTACCCCCGTGCGTGCCTACTCCGCCGTCACCATCGAGCGAGCCGAACGACAGACCATTCTCCATGCATGCGTAGTAGCCCGCTTCGTCGCGTACGTCATGTATGTTGCGCTGCCACTCGACATGCGTCCTGAGCGATCCGGCTTGCACCAGCGCTGTCGCGACTCCGACTACCAGCGCACTCGAACTGCTCATCCCGGACGCTCTGGGCAGATCGCTGGCCAGGACGATATCGGCACCAAGGCTCGCACCCGGAAAGTTCCTCGCCAGGCGACGGACGACCGCGGCGACGTATCGCCGCCATCCCTGATGCGTTGAACGGTTCGCGCCGCGAACTTCTTCAGGGATGAGGGACACATCCTGTTCGCGAAGGGCGTCGACAACATGAACGACGTTGTCGGCACGGCGACGGGAGATGACAGCAAAGCCGCGCGGAACCGCGCAGACCAGGGTGTGGCCTCCTGCGTAGTCGGTGTGAGTTCCAAAAACCTCGAGCCGGCCAGGAATCCACCAGGCGTGGACGTCTGCTCTGCCCGAACCGGCCGAAACATGATCGTCATCTCGATCCGGGCGATCGAGCCGCGCAAGAACAAGATCAAAAAGCGATTGCTTAGCCGGTAGCTCGTCGGCGTGGAGACCACGAGCGACCAGCGCCGCGGCGAGCGCTGCACCAGTCATGGATGAGGGATCGTCAAAGCGAGGCGGCGAGCAACATCCGCCGCGTCGGCCCTGGTAGAGAGATCGAGAACCGGTCCACGCGCAGGAAACGTTTTGAATTTGACCCCGTGTCGAACAGCAAACCCGACCGCCTCCGGCAACTCGAACTCTCCGCGTTCGGACTTCGGAACGTCGCGGCAGGCCCGAAAGATCCGGTGATCGAATCGCCAGCAGTTCATGCTGATATAACTTCCGCCTAACCAGCCTCCGCTACACCTACGGCGGTCCGCCGGAGCCTCGGCGAAGGCGGAAGGCGGAAGCCACACAGTTCCTGAAACCTTGTAGCTTCCGCCTTCAGGCGGAAGCACGTCTTTGGGCTTCTCCACAATCCCAGTCAAGTACCCCTCGTCGTCCACGTCAAGAACCGCAAACGACCGGATTCGTTCCGCTGGAATGTTGCTCGATTCCACAAGCTCCTGGGGCTCAAATGCAGGCAAGCCTGGCTCGGACAGCGACGCAAGTTCTCTGAGCGCGGGGACCGGGTACAGATTGTCGGCATTCATTGCGAGAAAAGAGTTCCCGTCGACCCACTCTTCGGTGACGAGCACCGCGTTGGCCGTGCCGACGGGCTCTGGCTGAACGACGAACTCCACACGCACGCGGCTGGGACGCGCTTCAGTTTCATAGTAACGTCGGAGCGCCGCGTGATCGGGCGCGACCACCAATGCGACAGATCGGATGCCCGCATCCGCCAACGAGCTGATGATGAAATCGAGAAAAGGGCGGCCGTTCAACGGCATCATCGCCTTGATGCCGCTGTCGGCGGCGCGTTGCTGCTCCGGGGTCAATTGCGCTGATGAGTCGGGCGCGCGCATTCGCGAACCGAGACCTCGCGCGAGGACGACGGCACGGTCGGTCATGCTTCTCGTAACCGGTTCATGACCAATATCTTACGTGAGGTGGCGTGATCCTCGCCGAACCGCAAACCCACCACCGTCGCTGAACGTCTAAGCACCCGAACAATCAACAATCAGCAATCACCAATCGACAATTTCAGGAGACTTCCATGTGGCTCGAAGCGTTTGCGCGCGACATCCAGTACGGCGCCCGGAGCCTTGTGAAGAGTCCTGGATTCAGCACGCTGGCGATCCTGTGTCTCGCAACGGGGATTATGGCGACGACGGCCATCTACAGCGTCCTCCGTGCCGTCGTCCTCGACCCCTTCCCATACAAAGACGTCGGCCAGCTAATGAGTGTGCGCGTCTACGATCCCGCAGGACGCGGTGGACGAACCGGCTACTCGGTCGACCAGTTCCTCGAGATCGCGGAACGCAACACGATCTTCGAAGGCACGATCGCGTCCACGATCAGTGACGTGTTGTGGACCGGCGAGGGTGACCCGCAGCGCCTCCGCGGCAACCATGGCACGTTCAACACCTTCGACGTCATGGGTGTGCCGCCGCTTCTCGGAAGAACGCCGAACGCGGACGATGCGAAGGAAGGTGCAGAACCAGTGGCGGTGTTGGGCTATCGCTTCTGGCAGCGGCAGTTTGGCGGCGATCCCGGAGTGCTCGGACGGCACCTGCGATTGAACGACACCGTTCGCACGGTCATTGGCGTGATGCCGAAGCGATTCATGTGGCGCGGAGCGGACGTTTACATTCCGACGCGATTTCAGCGGGGACAGATCGTCGAAGGCGTACGCTCCGTTCACCTGCTCGGCCGGCTCAAACCAGCAGTCACCAGCGCGCAGGCCGAAGCAGACCTCACCCCAATCATCGAGGATCTCCGAAAACAGCAGCCGAACGAGTTTCCGCAGCAGTTTCGCGTCAGCCTCCTGCCCTTCACAGAAACCTTCCCCAGCGGGATCACCGGCGACATCTGGGTGCTTTTTGGCGCTGTCGCCTTCCTCCTGCTGATCGCCTGTGCCAACGTCTCGAACCTGATGCTGTCGAAAGCGGCTGCGCGGCAAAAGGAAATGGGCGTGCGCGTCGCACTCGGCGCAAGCCGCGGCCGTCTCGTGCGTCAACTTCTTACCGAAAGTCTCCTTCTCGCGTTAATCGCCGGCGTGATCGGTTCTGTGCTCGCATTTGCCGGCCTGCCAGCAATCCTTGCCCTCGTCCCTCCCAACACGGTCCCGGACGAGGCGGAGATTGCGTTGAATCGATCGGTGCTCTTCTTCACTCTGGCGATCTCCGCTGCAACCAGTATCGTCTGCGGCCTCGCGCCCGCGCTGCATAGCTCACGGCGGGATCTCGCGGCGTCGATGCGCGAAGTCAGTCGATCGCTCTCTGGAAGCTCCGGACAAGCGCGGCTTCGAAAGGCGCTTGTTGTCACAGAGGTCGCCCTGTCGCTCATGCTGCTGGCGGGATCGAGTCTGCTGATTCGCACGTTTGTCGCGATGGCGCGCGTCGACCTCGGATATCAACCGGACCGCTTTCTCACCATGCGCATCCCGCTGCCGCCGCAACGATACCCGGACGCGACCCGGCGCGTTGCGTTTTTCGAAGACTTGCTTTCGAGGGTGAAAACAGTCCCCGGGGTCGCGGCCGTCGGCGTGAATACGTGGCTTCATCCACTCGGCAACATGTGGACGACCGCCGACGTCGCCGGCACCGCAGCAAGCACGGAACCCGTCGTCGTGCACCAGGTCGATGCGGGTTATGTGTCCGCTTTCGGTCTTCGTCTCTCATCCGGGCGGGTCATCGATCAGACCGATATCACCAGTCGCCGTCAAGTGGCACTGGTCAACCAACGGTTCGTGCGTGCGCGGTTCGAAGGCCGACCACCACTTGGACAAATCGTGCACCTTCCGCGCATCAAGGAGCGGCCGTTCGAGTTGGCGAGCGATGCCTTCGAGGTTGTCGGCGTCGTCGACGACGTCGCCAATGTTGGACTCGCGAATCCAATCAGGCCGGAGATCTACCTTCCCTACTCCTTGACCGGCGTCTCAAACATCCTCGTCGTGCGAACGACGCTGGAGCCAACGTCGCTGACGCGCGCGGTGATGGCACAGGTCTATGCCATTGACGGCAGTCAACCCGTCACCAACGTCAAGACGCTGGATACTCTGCTCAAGGAAGACGAGTTCTCTACGCCGCGCTTCAATTTGATTCTGCTCTCGGTCTTCGCCCTGATCGGGCTGGTGCTCGCCGTTGTCGGCGTCTATGGCGTCATGGCCACTGCCGTCGCGCAGCAGCGTCAGGAGATCGGCGTACGAATGGCGCTCGGAGCGAGTTCGAAGTCCATCGTCGCCATGATCCTGGCGCGCGGGTCGCGTTTGTTGCTGATCGGCATGGCCATCGGTCTCGCCGGCAGCCTTATTGGCGCGCGTCTGCTGGCGCGGCAAGTGTGGAACGTGTCGCCATTTGACCCAATCGCGTTCGCCGTCGTCGCGCTGGTGCTCCTCGCTGCCGGACTTCAGGCGTGCGTGTGGCCAGCGCTGCGCGCCGGTCGCACGGATCCGATTATTGCGTTGAGAACCGAGTGAGAGTGCCGGGATCCGTTGGGCGGGATTCCGGAATCCGTTGTCCGGGATCCGCGGTCCGGGTATTCCCCACCTTCGCCGCCTAGAAGGGTTCGTGGCTCCAAGGCTAGGTTGCGATGGGCCGATTCTTCAGTTCCGCCACCAAGTTGGCGGCAGCGGCCTGAAAATCACCGCCGTCGAAGGAAATCCAGCGGATCGACCTGAGCTGGGCCTGCGTGGCACGGCTGAAACCCGCAAGCACCTCCTCGGGATCTCCGAAGACCACCGGTACGATCAGTCCCGATCGATCCTTCGCGGCTTTGGCAAGGGCGTACTCGATTTCAGCACGCAGGAACTCCTTCTTCGACGATTGATGGCTCAGGAGGAGGACCACGAACCCGTGCGCCAGCGCATCGTCGATCTGACGCTGGATCGACGCTTGTACATTATCGAAGTCGATTTCCCATTCAAGACCACGGAGGTGATAGTCGTGCTGGAGCAGGACATCCATCAGTTGACCGGCCGGAATCTTCGTATCGTCGCGCGCATACGACAGGTAAACGGTTGCTCGACGACAGAGCGCGTCAATCCGGTGAAGCTGCGAGGCGAGCGGACGATCGAGGTTCACAGTCTCTGAGTACTTGCCTGGAATCGAGCGAATGAGCTCCATTTCTTCGCGGACCCACCGGGACTGGCGTGCTGCCTGGCTGTCACACAGGAGAAACCACGTTCGCGCTTCGATCTCGCGACGAATCAGGTCGTGCAGCTCCGAGTGATCGCTCAGACACTTCAGGAAGAACATCAGCGGCCGATGCCCCCGGGCCTCCAGAACGTTCCGAATCTCGCGAACGGCGCCCCAATCGTGATTCGAGTGAGAGAGAAAAATCCATGCCCCTTCAGGTGTCGCGACGGAATCTGGATCCATTGGCTAGTAACTCATGCTGAAAATGCTGAATGCTGAATTCTGATTGCTGATTGAAAAAAGACGTCGAACGCGAAGCGTTCGGGCCATTAGCATTCAGAAATCAGCATTCAGAATTTTCACCGGGTAGGGTTTTGAAACCACCGCTAACCTAAGAAGGCTCCGCGCCTGTCAATACACCACTGTAAGGAGCGAAACACCCTGCCGCGGCAACGAAAGCTCTATGGTCAGGCTGCTGTTGGTGATCGGCTGCCGCGCTGGAGGACCCATCGTCTGGAGCTGGCCTGCCTTCTCCAACGCGCTTCTCTGCTCGGCGGTCAGCGCTTGCGGCGATCCCATCTGCTTCCACACTTCGTACGAATTGCTGTGACGATCGTCGACACGGAACTCGGTAATCGTGGCTTGACGTCCTGACAAACCTTCGACCGCCAGCGTGATCTGAGCCGGCGACGCAGGAAGGTCGTCGTCGTGGTAGTTCCAGATGAGGATCTCCATCGAACGATCCGTTCGACTGGCAAGCGCGTACACGTCCGGCGCCTCGCGGACGCCCGAGTCTCGGATCGTCTCGGTATTCGCCGCACTGGTGCTCGTCACCGCAACCCTGTCGCCGTGCATCTTTCCAAGCATGCGAAACACGTTGAGCACCGGCTTGTCGATGCCGTTGGTCGCGAGGTCGCGGAACCCCGCAAACATCGGCTGTCCCTCGAATTCGAACGCCCAGGTCAGCGATCCAAGCAGGTTCACGTTATGAAGATCCGCCAGCTCGAACGTTCGCGAGATCTGCGCCGCGGTGTAGCTTGAATACATCGTCCCATTGCGATAGGCATTCTCTGGATTCGTTCGAACCGAGCACGCCGCGCAGCCTTCGGGGTCCGACTCTCCAATCACAATCGGCGTCGTCCGAAGCTCAGGATAGGACGCCACAATTTGAAAGCCGTTCGAGATGGCGCGCAACTGGTTGCTGATTCCCATTCGGACGTGACCGTCGACAACGCGTGGTGCGCCCTTGGCGTGAAAGGTCACGAAATCAAGCGGGGTCCCGTGTTGGCCAGTGGCATTGTTTGTGCCTCGGAGGCAGTGCTCGATGAAGTCCCTGAGCATCTGCTGTGTCCGCGCGCCGTTCGGGCCCGTGACCTCAGGCCCTCCTATCCTGGCTTCGGGCAGCGCACGTTTCAATCCAGCGGCCGCGAAGTCATACAGCTTCTGGAACTCTTCCGGCGTGCCCTGCCAGTAGCCGATGTCGGGCTCGTTCCACACTTCCCAATACCAGGTTTTCACCTCATTGACGCCGTAGCGCTCCACCGCGTGGCGCGCCCACTGATACACCAACTCTCGCCATTTCGAATAATCGGTGGGTGGATACGCCCACCCTGTGTAGATCTGGCTGTACTGAACGCCGGGCATCCAATTGTGCTGGTACGGTTCGGGCTTCGTTGAAAGCGCTTTCGGCATGAAGCCAATCTGGACGAGCGGCTTCATCTTGCGCTCGATGTAGGTATCGAAGATGCGATCGACGATGGTCCAGTCGTACACCGGCCGGCCTTGCGCGTCCTCGGTGTAGGCGTTGGTCGATCCCCACTTCAATGCCGGTGTTCCATCTCCGGTTGTCAGTAGATTGTGGACGCGCACAAAAACTGGAACCGGACTCAGAGCGGCAAGCTCGGACAGAAGCTTCCGTCCGTCCGGCATGTAGGTGTAATTGGGCTCGTCGTGACCGAAGAAGGCCCACATCGTGGTCATGGGGCCAAGACGCTTCGAGCCGTCGATGCGGATCGAAACCTTGGCCATATCGCTCTGCGCGAGGCCAGTCCAGGTTGCCATCGCGAGCAGTCCCGCAATCGCCACGACGCCGAACGGGTTTGTGATCGACCGCATGCTATTTCTGCACGCCGAACGTGAAGACGGTCTGCGATGAATAGGTTTGTCCTGGACGCACGACTGTCGAGGGAAAGCTGGAGTGATTCGGCGAGTCGGGATAGTGCTGGGTCTCGAGACACAGACCACTTCGATGCCGGTAGACGCGACTGCCCTTGCCGGTGATCGTGCCGTCGAGGAAGTTGCCAGAATAGAACTGAATGCCGGGCTCGGTGGTCGCAACCTCGAGTGTGCGGCCGCTCTTCGGATCGACGAGGCGCGCGGCTGGCTGCAGACCGGGAGCGGTGCGATCGAGCACCCAGTTGTGATCGTAGCCACCGCCGTTCTTCAGCTGCACGTTGTCGGTGGCAATACGAGCACCAATCGGCGTCGATTTTGTGAAATCGAACGGCGTCCCGTCCACCGTCGCGAGTTCGCCGGTTGGAGTGAGCGTGCCGTCCACCGGCGTATACCGGCTCGCGTGAATCGTCAACTCATGACCCAGGATGTCGCCCGAGTCGTCGGCAAGATTGAAATAACTGTGCTGCGTCAGGTTCACCGGCGTCGCCTTGTCAGTCGTCGCACGGTAATCAATCGCAAGTTCATTCTTGTCGGCTAACGTGTATCGAACTGTTGCCTGGAGATTTCCCGGATAGCCCTCCTCCCCATCGGGGCTTACACGCGACAGCGTCACGCTGACGCCGTTCGCATCGGTCGCTGGAACGGCGTTCCAAATGACCTTGTCGAACCCTTTGATCCCGCCGTGCAGATGGTTAGGCCCGTTGTTTGTCGCGAGCTTGAACGTCTTTCCGTCGACCGAGAACTGACCTTTCGCAATCCGGTTCCCGTACCGGCCGACGATCGCACCAAAATATGGAGGATCCTTGAGGTAACCGTCGAGCGTGTCGAAGCCGAGGACGATGTCGCCGAGGTGACCGGAACGATCCGGGACCTTGAGGCTCGTGATGGTACCGCCGTACGTGATGACGCGCATCTCGAGACCATGCGCATTGGTCAGCGTGTAGCTCTCGACCGCTTTTCCGTCGCGCGTTGTGCCGAACGGCGCGCGAGTGACGCCGCGCTTCGAGCTCGGCTGTGAGTCGTACGCGCCCATCGTCATAAGCAACATGATCACAAGCGAACAACGCATTGATACCTGCTCATCCTGTATCCACTGCGCGTGGGGCCCCACCCCCACGCGCTCTCGCTCGGCGGCTCCGCGCCTCGCTCGGGCCGCAGGCGCTAACGGATCCCGTCTGGATTATTTCTCTGTTACGTCAACAATTCCTGCGTCCGCAAACTGTCCTCCACGAACCTGTTTGACGTGGATGGCGAGCGTGTTTGACGCGCCAGCCTTCAGCAGCGCCTTCGCCGCGGCATCGAGCGGCACATATGAATAGCCATTGACCGCTCCCGGAAGGGTCGCAATCCGCTTACCATTCAGATACACCTCCGCATCGTCGTCGTGATAGATGCGCAGATGTGGGTTGGCCAGTGTGCCGGCGGGAAGATCGAACGTGCGTCGCAGCCAGATGTCCGGCGTTTGCCAGGGTGTTCCGACGCTCGCCTTCGCGTTTGTTCCAGGCCGGCCAAAGCCGCCGTTTCCCTGTGTCCAGGAACGGTCGTCGAACGTTGCCGAAAACCAGGTTTCAGCCGGCGTGCTGGTTGTGTAACGCCAGGGCTGTGGGGACCGCTCGGATGTGGCCACGACTTCGCGCACCGACGGTGGCGTCAGCAATCGCGTCGAGAGCTCCTTTGCGTCAGGTGGAAGCTTCACGACGGCGCGGTCGTAGGTGAGCATCCCGTTCACTTCGATCTCGACATCAGTTGTCTGCGTGTAAACGGCGGCGGAAAGACCTTCACCAACAAGGATCCTCAACTGATACATGAGATCGCGATATGCCTGCCCCAGCTCCTCCTGCGATTTGTAGCTGCGATAACCCCAGTTTCCTTTCTCGATCCAGGTGTGTCCTTCGAGGGGAAGACCAAGCCCTCCGAATTCACCAAGAACCGCCGCGCGCTTATCTTCGAGGGGAGGCCGGATTGGCGCGGGATACGAATGGACATCCGACACGTCACCAACACCCTTGTCGGTCCAGCCGCTTGCATTGTTCACCAGGCGGCTTGGGTCGCGTTGCTTAATCCATTGAACGTACTGTTCCGTCTCATGCTGCCCCCAACCTTCGTTGAAGGGCACCCACATGACGATCGATGGATGATTGCGCAGCGCATCGATGACATGTTCGAGCTCGCCGGCAAACATGTCTTTGTTGTCGGGCGTCTTGTCTCCACCGCTGGGCATGTCCTGCCACACGAGCATGCCCAATCGATCCGCGTGGTAGTACCAGCGCGCCGGTTCGACCTTTACGTGCTTGCGAATCAGGTTGAAGCCGAGACGCTTCGTCGTTTCAATGTCCGACGCGAGCGCCTCATCCGTCGGTGCCGTGTAGAGGCCGTCAGGCCACCATCCCTGATCGAGCAAGCCATATTGAAAGAGCGGCTTACCATTGAGGAACAGCCGATTCACACCAGCCGGATCGCGCTGCACGGAAATCGTGCGGATACCCGCGTAACTCTGAACGGCGTCACGACCGAGCGCGATTCGCAAATCGTAAAGAAATGGCTGATCCGGCGACCACAGCTTCGGTTGCGCGACGCGAACCACAATCGGCTGGCCGGCGGCGCCACTCGCCTCACCCACGCTCTGCGATCCGTCACGCACGGTCACCCTGGCGTTTCCTGCCGCGCCGCTGTTCGAATGCACGGTGACCGTGATCGTACCGGCGTTTGCATCCGAGCCGATGTCGAGGCCTGTGATGTACGCGTCGGGGACGGTCTCGAACCACACGGTCTGCCAGATGCCTGTCACCGCCGTGTACCAGATGCTTTTCGGTTCGAGCACCTGCTTACCGCGCGGCTGCGGCCCCTTGTCGGTCGGATCCCACACGCTGACGACCAGTTCCTGGTCGCCAGTTGCCTTCAACGCCGACGTGATGTCGAACGCGAAAGGATCGTATCCGCCACTGTGGCGGCCGACTTCCTTTCCGTTGAGGAACACGTGCGCTTCCCAGTCGACCGCACCGAAATGCAAGAGCGCGCGCGAGCCCCGCGGGACGACGGCGCGAAACGCGCGACGGTACCAGAGCCGTTGCTGATCGGTCACCGCGGCGGCCACGCCGCTCAACTGCGACTGCACAGGAAAAGGAACGAGGATTTTTCCCGAGAACGTCGCCGGCTTCTGAGCGCTCGCATCGGCGATTGCGTAGTCCCACTCGCCGTTGAGGTTCTGCCACGTGGTCCTGACCATTTCCGGGCGCGGATACTCGGGGAGCACACGACTCGGCGTCACGTCTCCCGCCCACTTCGTCCGCAGTTTTGTTGGCGGCGCTTGCGCGACAACCGGAGTGGCAATACTCAGAACGAGGAGCCCGACAATCGTGACGAGCCGGGCGGGTGTGTGACGAGAGGTGGCTCTCTGCATGACGGCGTCATCTTACGCCAAACACGCAACGACAGGCGGCACGTCACGTGCCGACGGCTAAACTCGAAGAAACGAAGAAACGAAGAAACGAAGAAGAAACCGTTGGCTCTTCGTCACACTGTCACGAGCCGACGGCTTCCGTCGAAGAGTCGAAGACTCGAAGCAAACTTGAGAAAACCCGGCTGGCGCCCAGTGCGCCAGCCGGGCACGTCGCAGCAGCATTCGCCGCCACGCGCTGCGCGCGTCAGGGACTCCGAGAATCACAAATGCAAACAGCCTCAGATCAAGTGCTGCTTGCATCTTGTGATTCACGGAGTCCCTGTGAGCCGGCCTGACGGCCGGCGGCGGCGGATGCGTACAGCAGCTTCGTTTCTTCGTTTCTTCGATTCTTCGACGCAACGTCGTGAGCTCGTCTCAGCGTGGCCGTGAACGACGTCATGCAACTGTTTCCGCGCTATACCTCGCGATCAAGCCGGTTCGGACCGCATTGCGATACACCTGCGTGAAGAGCAGTGAGGCACCGAGTACGTAGATGACGGCCAGCACTCCACCGATCACGAGCGAGGTCAGCGACATCGTTCCGCCGGTGATGATCGCGCGCATTCCTTCGAAGATATACATCGGCGGCAGGAGGTGCGCGATCCACTGAATCCATGTCGGCATCGTCGAGATTGGGTAGAAGACCCCGGCGAATGGCGACAGGATCGCGGGGATCGGCCAGACGAACCACTCGGCAGACGGTCCAAACCGCAGCACAAACGAACAGCCGACGATACCGAGCGCGATTCCGAACAGGAACAACACCATCAGAAATGGGACGAGTAACCCACCATACAAGATGAACGACAGGCCGAACAGCGCGACAGACAGCACGAGCATGACCAACAGGCCAATTGTGCTGGTGATGATGCTCGAGCACACGAGACCCGCCAGGTATTCGTTGATGGACACCGGTGAACCGAAGATGTTGAGGAAATTCCGCGACCACACGTCTTCGAAGAACGCCATCGTCACGCCGAACATCACGCGGGTGAAGAAGTCCCACATCAGCACGGCGCCGAGCAGGACTGGCACGAAATCAAAGCCGGCCGCCGTGACCGTGTTGAGGTACTTCGTCATGAAGCCCCACAGGATGATGTCGATCGCAACCCAGATGACGAGTGAGAGGACCCGCGTCGGTCCGCCGCGAAGGAGATACAACTGGCGCAGGACGATGGCCCGGACTGGTGTGAATCGCACGATCAGGGCTCGAGAGTCAGTGGCTCCCGTGCCACCGCAATGAAGAGCTCTTCGAGTGTCGTCTTCCCGTGTTCCTCGGGAAGTGTTTTTGGGTTTCCTTCGAGCAGAACCCGGCCGCGCGACAGAAACAGCACCCGATCACACACCGCCTCGACTTCATACATGTTGTGTGACGTCCACAGCACGCTGACGTGCAGGTCGGTCGCGACGCTGCGGATTTTCGCGCGAACTTCCCTCGCGGTCGCCGGATCGAGCGAGGCCGTGGGTTCGTCCAGCAAAAGAAGTCGCGGCGAGTTCAGCATGGCCTTCGCCAGACACGCGCGCGTTTGCTCTCCCGAAGACAGCACGCCGCATTTGGTGCGGCGGAAACGGACGAGATCGAACTCGTCCAGCACGGTATCGATTCGGCTCGTCACTGCTGTGACCCCGTACAGCATGGCGAAGAACTTCAGATTCTGCTCGACGGTCAGATTTCCGGGAAGTGGCGCGTAGACCGCGGCGAAGTTCGTGCGTAGAAGAGCTTGGCGACGATCGGTCGCGAGATCGTGCCGTTCGATCTCGATGCGTCCCGCACTGGGCTCGAGCACGCCAAGAATCATATTGATGGTCGTCGTCTTTCCCGCGCCATTCGGGCCGAGCAGCCCGACGATCTCGCCGGGATCGGTTGAAAATGTCAGGTCGTCGACGGCCAGTGTCTTGCCGTAGGATTTGTGAAGGTTGGAGACCTGAAGCGTAGGCACAAAAAAAGGCGGGGTCTATAGACCCCGCCCTACATTACCAAGATCTTCCGCCTAAAGGCGGAAGCCACGCGAATTCACGAACCAAAATTGCCGCCTAAAGGCGGAAGCCACGCGAATTCACGAACATTACTGCTGATCCTTGTGCAGAACTTCCTGCACCGGCTCCTTCTTCTTCGGGCCCAGTCCCTGAATCTGAATGACCGGCTCGGCAGGAGCTTCCTTGAGCACGTGCTGCCGATACAACACAGCCATGCGCTCGTTCTCTTCGGCCTTCTTCTTCGCCTCGGCCTTTGCCCGCAGTTTTTCCTCGCGAGCGGTCTTGGCAATACCGGCATCATCCAAATCGTGCTGCTTGCCGGCCGCGACCGCCGCCGGATCCAGCACAAGGTTGTGGTCCTTGCTGTTCAGCGCGACGTTCTTGCCGCCGGCGAAGATTTCATGACGGCCGTGCTCTTCGTACCATTTGGTGAGCGTTGCCGTCATATGCATCTTCTCGATGATGTTGCGCCAGCCAATCCCCGTGTTGTACGCGCAGAAGGAGATCTCACCTTCCTGTGTCGCATACGGGATGATGCAGCGCTCGGTGCGGCGGAAGTCGTAGTTGAACAGATCCTGGAACCACATGCCGGCGATGAAGAGGAAGTTCCAGCGATCGGACCGACGCCGGTCGATATCGGCCTTCGTGCGGTCCGCTCCCACCCTGCCGTAGTCGCGCCCGGTTGCGCCGAACGTCTTGTCGAACTTCTGCAGCAGATCCATCAGTTTGAAGTGCGTTGGTGCCTTGAACGGGTCGTAGTTCTTCATCAACACCAGCGCCATACCGAGCGCCGAGAGGAACCTGCCGCGGCCGGCGTCGTTGACCTTCTTCAGATCGTCCGCCACCTGCCCGGCCTTCAGGAACGCCGTTACTGGCACGGCTTCCTTGGTTTCCTTGTCGATCATGACCGCCATGCCGATGCCACAGTTCGGGTGGCAGCCGCAGGTGAGGTTGCCCCACTCGGCAGTCGGACCATGCACGAGATCCGCCCAGTCGGTGAAGGTCCCCATGAACGAGATCGGGAACCAGTCGCGCACCGGCTCGCCGATCCCGACTTGCGACTTCACGTCGTGCGCCAGGTGCGACAGCGTGTAGCGCTGCGCCGCTCGACGCTCGTCGGTCACTTCCTCGTCGCGTCCCGTGAACGACACCGGCTGGAAGGACAGGAAGTTGATCTTCTTCGGATTATCGAGCGCGAACTGGATGATTCGTCCGACCTGCTCGTTGTTGACGCCGTTGACGATCGTCGTGACCGGGACGATATCGACGCCGGCGGCGTGCAGGTTCTCGATCGCGCGAAGCTTGACATCGAAGAGATTGCCGACCAGGCGATGGGAATTCGCGGCATTGCCGATACCGTCGAACTGAAGATACGCGTAGCGGAGACCTGCTTCGGCCGCGGCGCGCGCGAACTCCGGACTCTTGGCGAATTCAATCCCGTTGGTCGCCGCCTGGACGCTGCTGTAGCCGACTTTCTTCGAGTACTTCACCGCATCCAGAAAGTACGGCGACATCGTCGGTTCGCCGCCGGAGAACTGAACTGACATCTGGCGCTTCGGCTTGATGGTGATCGCGTTGTCGAGCAACGTCTTGATGTCTTCCCACGACAGCTCGTGCACGAACCCGACCTGGTTGGCGTCCATGAAGCACGGGTCGCACATCATGTTGCAGCGGTTGGTCAGGTCGATCGT
>Ga0075425_100001628_pt1 | contig 22030 bp, 16 predicted proteins | sample SoiMethybrSBSTD4_FD_75300 | JGI IMG/M metagenome (GOLD analysis project Ga0075425, IMG submission 75300) | Bulk soil microbial communities from a Populus tree surrounding site in Tennessee, USA - Soil MetaG P. TD hybrid SBSTD4 | ecosystem: Environmental > Terrestrial > Soil > Tree plantation... | reverse complement strand
CGAAGCGGCTCCGGCGGGGGACCGATCGGCCCCTTCGGGGGACACGCTCGGTGCGACGGCCGACGGCACGGCGCCAGGTTCCGTGGAGGGGGCGGGGGGGGCGCTCGCGGACGTCTGGAACGCGGCGAGCTTGTTCGACGCTTGCCCTTCCGATGCTTGGTCGATACTCCAATACTCTTTGACGAGGAGCGCCCCTACCGCCACCGCCCCCCCCGTGAGAAGCGCCAGCCAGCGTCGAGAACCGGGTGCGCCTTGCGAAGGCCCCGACGCTTCGACGGCATGTCCCTTCGAATCCAAGACCTCGACGATCCGGCGGGGTGACTCGAGTGTCGGCGTGGCCACGTCTTTCGATCGGCCGGCGATCGGCTCATGCGCCGGAGCGCCGCTCGCCGAACGGGGGCGCTGATGACCTGACCCCAATCTCTCCTCGGCGGCACGGACGATGGCCGAAATCCGCGCGACAGCGGTTGGACCGCCTGGCGTGTAGCCCTGGAGAGCCTCCGCGAGCTCGACGACGTTGGCGTAACGACCGCTCGCCTTCTTTTCAAGACACTTCAGGATGACGTCTTGCAAGCCGATGGGAACATCCTCTCTCACGGAACGAACATCGACAGGTTCATCGGCAACGACGGCCGTCAAGATGGACATGAAGTTGTCCGAAACGAACGGTGGGGAGCCGGCCAAGAGCTCGAAGAGGGTGATGCCCAGGGACCAAATGTCGGACCGCGTGTCGACCGACTTGGGGCTGCGTACCTGTTCCGGCGACATGTAGTGCGGGGAACCAACCAACACCTGGGTTTCAGTCGAATGTACAAGCGACGCGCCATCCCCAACGGTCGGCAAGGCCTTGGAAATGCCGAAGTCCAGCACCTTGATGAAAGCCGACCCGTCCGCACGCCGTGAGCGAAAGAGGTTGGCCGGCTTCAGATCGCGGTGAACGATGCCGAGTGTGTGAGCCTCGGCGAGGGCCTCGCAAGCTTGCAGCACGTGGTCGACGGCGTCGGTCACCGACAGCACCCCCTCCTCGAGCTCGTGCGCCAGATCGCGCCCCTCGAGAAACTCCATCACCATGTAAGGCGCTCCGTCGTCGAGCGTACCCACGTCGAGCACGCGGGCGACGTGCTCGTTCTGGATCCGGGCTGCGGCGCGCGCTTCGCGAACGAAGCGAGCGACGGAGTCTTCGCTCTCACAGAGCTCGGGCCTCAGGATCTTGATGGCGACCTGTTGATCGAGTTGCTGGTGGCGGGCCGCTACGACATACCCCATGCCCCCTTTGCCTTGCACCCACTCGACTTTGTACTTGCCCGCAAGGACGTCACCGGTCCCGACCACGCTCGCACCTGCTCTCGCCGGTAGCCTCGGCCTCAGCGGTTGTCAGTCCGTCGGGTCGATCCGTCAAGAGGAGGAGGGCGCTCTTTCGGCCGATTAGTCACACCGACTCATCCACGTCCTACGGTCGTACGGGTTGACCCTGTCCTCCAAAAGCGTGCCGCCCACATGCTGGTAGCCGTTCCACCAGCTGCACGGGTCGCCGCGGCGCGCCCAATCCCCGTAGATCGCCCCCGGAACGTCGTCCTCGGCATACGACATCGGATGGTAATAACCCGCGGACCGGTACGGGCTGGGGCTATAGTCGTTGGGATCGAGCCACCAGTACGGATCGCCGATGATGTCGTCGCCCGACTGGCCCACGTAAAACCCCTCGAATCCTCCACTGCACGCCCTGGCGCAGGACTGGGGCGTCCTGCAAAGCTGCAGGAGTGGAAGAGGGGCGGCAAACCTGACGGCGTAGAGGAATTGCTCCTTGCCGTAGGGGACGGCGGTGTTCCGGTTATTGTCGGGCAACGCCGGAAGCGTTTGGGTGTTCTGCGCCACGTTTTGCGGCGTCGGGCTCCCCGTTGCCGATACTTTGGTCCAGACGGGGCAGACGGAGATGTTCTGGGCGAGGATCGTCGCCAGCCAGTTCGTCCATGCCTGGGCGAAGCACACGTTGACCAGCGGAAGGTCCAGCCGGATCTGAAGGCTCAAGAGACGGTCGATGCGCAGCAGCTGATCGACGTTGCTTGGCAGAGCGCACGCGGTAAACCCTCGGCCCAAGAGGCCAGATAACGGGTCGACCGCGAAGGAGGTTGGGCCAATCGTGCCGGTGCAGTCGATGGTGGCCTCGGCCAGGGCGGCGGTGTAGCCGTCGTAGGTCGAACAATCCGCCGTCGGGGATTTCGCGACGTCGTCGACGAGCCCCAGGGGAGCCGTCACCGTGTCGGTCGAGTCTCGGCCGGACGGGCTGCCGCATCCCGTCGCGCCCACTGCCACTATCGTCAATGCCACCAGTCGGGTGGCCGCCATGGTCCGGATCATTTTCGTCTCCTTAATTGAGACGAGGTCTCCTTAATCGAGTCGAGCTTCGAGGCGCAATCCGACCTCCGATGCACCCGAAGCGACACACCCCGTGGCGACGTACTCGGCGGGGTCTCCCTGGGCGAAAGGGATCGCGTCGGACCGACTGGCGACCGTAGACGAATCTGGGGCGGATGCGCTAGGGCAACTAAACTACCCGCGGGCTGCTTCACTATGCGTTCGAATCCCTCGCCCGGCATGCGCGCCATGCTGAGCCAACGTCACACACCGTTGCTGAAGGTGTTGGCATCCCTTGCCTCGCTCGCGATGGCGATGGCCAGCGTCTCTTGTTCGAACGTCGCGGGCGGTACGACGGGCGCACCACCGGCGCCCGATGCGCACGATGCGGCAACCGGCAGAGACAGGAACGAAACCAGTGACGTGGCGCCCGATGGATCGCGGACTTTCGATGGGCATCTCTCGGATACCCAAGATACCGACGCGGTCATCTCGGCCGACGGAGCCGGCGTGGACGCGGGCCGCATCCCGTTGTGCTTGCGACTTCAGGATCCGGACCGACCCGCCAAAGTCCTGCAGCTCAGTCAGGACGTGCGGAGCGACTATCTTACTTTGGTCGCAATGGACTGCACCGTGAGTGGGCTCTTCGCGACCGGGAGTGCTTCGCTGATCAACTGGAGCAACGCCCTTTACGATGGGAACCTCGATCTCTGGGCGTGCACCGATCACGAGGCGACCGGTTTTTTCTTGATCCACGCCGAAGTCATCGGCCTTACGTCCGCCGATGCCGCGGTGCTCATCGACGACTACGTCAAGTCGGCGACCCGAATCCTGAGGCTGAGCCCTCCCGAGGTGACCCAGATACGGCAGGATTTCGTGCGGCTCGGCATGACCGCCATCACCCGCCAGTCCGACGAGCGTCTGTTCTCGGAATGCGATGCGGGCGATGCCGGCACCGAGGCTGGCGTGGGTAACCACGAAGCGTCCGTCGAGGGGGGCCGAGATCCCGATTCGGCGAGCGTTGGCGCGGGCGACGCACCGGAGGGTTGACAGAATGAAGCGATGGCCATGCGCGACGACGAGGTGGTTGGCGTTGCTCGGATTGCCGGTCATTCTGACGACCCAGGTTGCCCGATCGCAGGAATCGGGGGCGGAGGGGGCCCTCGCCGAGGTGCTGTACCGCGAAGGGCGAAAGCTCATGGCCATGGGCCAGGTGGCCGAGGCATGCCCGAAGTTCGCCGAGAGCTACCGGCTCGACGCGGCGACCGGGACGCTTCTCAACCTCGCGTCATGCCACGAGAACGAACACAAGCTCGCCACCGCGTGGTTCGAATTCTCCGGAGCGATTGCGCTCGCGCGGCGTGACCGTCGCTACGACCGAGTCCGATTTGCCCAGGACCGACTCGCGATCATCGAACCCAAGTTGTCGTATCTCACGGTGGTCGTACCGCCGACGGTCGAGCTTACCGGTCTCGAAATTCGCGTCGATGGAGTCGCCGTGCGCAGCGCGGCGAGGGGGGTCTCGACGCCCGTCGACCCCGGCGATCACAAAGTCGACGCAAGTGCGCCCGGGCATAAACCATGGTCGCGGCCAGTCGGCATCACGCAGGACGCGATGAATGTTGCCGTCACCATCCCGCTGCTCGAGCCGGATCCTGCGGCACCGGCCGCGCCGACATCATCCGGCCTATCCGCAGCGCCGGCCCCTGCGGCCGATCGAGGGGCCTCGCGGATCCCGACCTCAGTCTATGTCGCAGGTGGAGTCACCGTCGCCCTCGCGGCGGCCGCCGGCATCACCGGGTACGTTTACATGCAGCATCGCGACGAGGAGGGAGCCGAGCAGCGCCAACCCGACTTGGGGCAAAACCAGCGATTGGGGGCCGTCAACTTGGGGCTCACGGTCGGGGCCCTGGTCGGGGCAGGCGTGACGGCTTATTTGTATTGGACCCGTCCCACGCAAGTCGCGCCCCCACGCGCGGCGACCGGGGGGAACGACGTCAAACGAAGGGCGCCGGTGGTGGGCGTGCGCATCGCTCCGTGGCTCGGTCGCGAAGCAGGTGGTCTTTCTTTGCAGGGTTCGTTGTGAAAGAGAAGGTCTACGCAGCAGCGGCGCTCGTCAGCGGCTGCACGCTCTTTTACCCGATCGGAGAAAGGGCGAATTCGGACGTTGGGGCAGGGGCGGGCGCTGGGGGTACCACCATGTCCGACGACGGCGGTCGCGAGACCTCGATCGACCGCGCTGCGTCTGGCTGCGCGAGTGACCAAGAATGCAGGGGGGATGGCGACGGCGCGCCGGTCATATGCAGGCTGACGGACAACACCTGTCAAACGCTAGAGACCGAGGAGTGTCGAGTCGTCTATCCGCGAACGTGGGACGACCCCCATGCCGTCGTCTTGGGAGCCTACACGCTGCTCCCGCCGGCCAACCCGGAGGATTTCGACCTCGTATGGGACTACGAGCTTGCGGTCAAAGAGTTCGACGATCGAGGAGGCCTTCCCGATACGAACGGCGCACGCCACACGCTGGTAACCGTGATTTGCAACAACGACCCGGCGTTGGTTGCGATGGATTCGGAGTTTCTTTCGCGTAGTCTCGATCATCTCACCGACGTCGTCGGAGTTGCGGCGATCGTGGCCGATCTTCCTCCCAAGGACCTGATCGACGCCTTCCATCGGACGCAGGCGAAAGGCAAGGATGTCTTTTTTCTGAGCCCGGGGCCCGCCGACAACCCCCTCGCGAGTCTCGACGACGCCGGCCGTGTCTGGAGCATGCTGGGTCTGGCGGTCGACCTCGCTCCCGCTTACAAGGCGCTCTTGAAGCGAATCGAATTGTACATCCGATCGATGGAACCGACCGTTGGCATGTTGCGCGTGGCGCTGGTGAAAAGCAGTGACCCGACCGAGCCACGCCACGAGCAGCTCGGCGAGCTGATCGACGCCCTGACCCAGACGAGCCTCGGTAATCCCAATCCCAATCGGCTCGAGTTCAACGGCGCGGACCTGACGATGAACACTGACCACGGCTACTATCGGGAGTTCGTCATCGATTCGGCGCCCGACTCAGCAGCAGCCACGGGTCGGGCGATCCTCGATAGTTTCCAGCCGCACGTCGTGATCTCCATGACGGGACCGGCGTTCACGCATTTCGATCCGGTTGCGGCTTTCGATGGCGTCGCCGACACCATCGAGAGTCTACAAACAGGCGACCGTAAGTACCCTTTTTTCATGTTGTCACCGGTCAACGCCAGCGCCTGGGCCGAAGTCGTGCAAACGATCACGAGCATCGGCCAAACCTACCCCGACGTGCACCGACGTTTCCTCGGGATCGACGTGGCGACTGCCGACGACCTCACGCTCTACAACGACTACCGGTATCGGCTGCTGGCCGTGCACTCGAATGCGAGAGAGCGGACGGAGAATTATTACGATCCCATCTATTACATGGCGTATGCGACGACACGCGCAGGGGTCAGCAGGGCATTGACCGGAGGAGACGTGCTCGCCGGCATGCAAAACACGCTAGGAGGCATGCGCTACGACGTGGGGCCTGGTCCAATCCCGGCCGTGTTTTCGGCGATTCAGCAAAAAGAGCCGATACTTCTCGTCGGTACCATGGGCGCGCCGAATTTCAATCAGCAGACGGGTACACGCGTGAACCGCGCCGCGCTCTATTGCTTTCCGTTGTCGAGCCAGGAGCCTCTCCAGCAAGTACAGGTGTACGAGGGGGGAACGTGGGTAGGAGACTTCGGTTGCTATCAGGGGTTTTAGAAGGACGCATTGGACCCAGATTCCCTGATAGAACATCCGTGTGAAGCAGACGATGAGCAGAAAAAAGAAGCAGAGCAGGGTCAAAGGCCGGCTCATCCCCGTCGTGGACGAAGTCGTCGAGATGGTGTTCGCGCGGCTGAAAGACGCGGCAGCGAGAGCCAAGAAATCAAAACAGAGCTCCGCACGATCGAAGGGTGCGGCTGTCCGTTCGTCGATCGCGAAGAACCGCGATGGGCTCGCGGGGGCGGTGGCCGATCTCTTGTTGGCCGATCTGACCCACGCGCCTAGAACGTCGAACCAAGGCAAGAAGGGGGCGAAGAAGGGCTCCCGCACTACGGCGCGTCGCGGCCGTTCCTGAGGTCACGTAGACTCTACCGCATGCCGTTTTTCCAGACGCCGCCAGCGCTCGGAAATCAATACACCACCGATCGGGTGCTGCGCTCGTACCTGAAACGGGCGCTCGTGCCCGACGTGCTCGATTCGATCGAGCCCTCGCTCCAGACGATGGGTGAGCTCGCGGGCGGCCGGCTTTACGAGCTCCAGCTCGCCGACCTCGGGAATGAACCGTCGCTCACCCAGTGGGACGCGTGGGGGCGTCGCGTCGATCGCATCGAGTTGTCGCCCCTCTGGAAGCAAGCGGCCCGGTTGGCGGTCGAGAGCGGCGTGGTCGCGACGGCGTACGAGCGTGCCCACGGCGAGCATTCGCGCGTGCACCAATTCGCATTGGCCTACCTCTTCGACCCATCGACCGACGTCTATACATGCCCTTTGGCCATGACCGACGGCGCGGCCAAGACGCTTCTTTCGCACGAGAACCGCGCGCTCATCGATCGTGCCGTGCCGCTCCTCACCAGTCGCGATCCCGACCGCGCGTGGACATCGGGCCAGTGGATGACGGAACGCACCGGCGGGTCCGACGTCGGACTCTCCGAAACGGTTGCCAGATCCGACGGCGACCAGTGGAGGCTCTACGGAACCAAGTGGTTCTCGAGTGCGACCACGTCTCAGATGGCGATGACCCTGGCGAGACCGGAAGGAAATCCGGCTGGAGGCCCGGGGCTCGCGCTCTTCTACGTCGAGACGCGCGACGAACAGGGGGCGCTACGCGAGGGCGTCTTCGTCAACCGATTGAAGGACAAGCTCGGCACGCGCAAAGTCCCGACCGCAGAGCTCCTCCTGGATGGGCTCGTCGCCGTGCCGGTCGCCGGGCTGAGGGACGGCGTGCGCAACATCGCGCCGATGCTCGTGATCACGCGCGTCTGGAACGCGATTGGCGCGGCCAGCGGGATGCGCCGCGGAATGGCCCTCGCGCGCGACTACGCCCAGAGGCGCAAAGCCTTTGGTGCTCCGCTCGGACAGAAGCCTCTCCACGTCGAGACGCTGGCCGACCTACAGGCCGAATTCGAGGCGGCTTTTCACCTGACCTTCCGCGCCGTCGAGTTGCTCGGACGCGAAGAGGCCGGGACGCTCGGCGCGCGCGAGGCCGAGCTTTTTCGGTTGATCACGCCCGTGTGCAAGCTCACCACCGCGCGACAGGCAGTGGCCGCGGCGAGCGAGATCGTCGAGTCGTTCGGCGGCGCCGGGTACGTCGAAGACACGGGCGTGCCGAGGATCTTGCGCGATGCTCAAGTCCTGTCGATCTGGGAGGGGACGACGAACGTGCTCTCGCTCGATGCTCTGCGGGCGATCGGGAAGGGGGATGCCCTTTCGGCGTTGGCGGAGGAGACGTCGTCGCTGGTCTCGATGGTCACGCACCCGGGTCTGGCCCGATTGGGGCAGCTCGCGATGGACGCCGTGGCGCACGCGACGGCGTGGGTACGAGAAGCTTCCGGCGCGCAACCCTTGCTCGAGGCGGGAGCGCGCCGTTTTGCCATGACGCTGGGCCGGTCGCTCGAGCTCGCGCTCCTCGTGCGTCACGCCGAGTGGTCTCTCGAACAGGAACGCGACGGTCGCGCGGCCGCTGCGGCGGTGCGTTTTGCGCAGCACGGAGTCGACCTCATCGCGGATCGCTCGCTCGAGCCCCCGCTGAGCGACGCCAGCGCGCTCGCGAACGACACGCCCATCGAACGCCGGTGACCGGCTCTATTTGGTCTTGCTCTTCGGAGGCGACGCGCCCTCGACGGATTTTCCTCGCCCCTTGGAGGCCCCCCCCTTCGTCGTCTCGACGGTGGCGGACGGTTGTCCGGTGGGATCCGGGCGACGCGGCTCGGCGCGAACCGTTGCACTTGGTTCGGGAGGATCTCCCAGGGCGGGCGGACCCCGATCGCGCGTCGCGGCGACGACAACGATCACGAGAAGCACGGCGGCGCCGCAAGCAGCGGCAATCACCCCCCAGCGGCGCGAGCCGAAATGGCGACGAGCCGGTGGAGCGACCATCCCGATCAGCCGCTTTTTGGCCAAAGAGGCTTGCATCCGAAAAGATGCGAGGGTCCGAGACTCGAGCTCGCGTGCCGGTGGCACAACGTGCGCTCGCTGCCGCGCGTGACCGGAGGCACTCGCATTCAGGGCGTCGGCGAGATCGGCGGCCGTCTGAAAACGGTTTGCCGGCTTTTTCGCGAGCAGAATGCGAACGATTCGAGCAAGATCCGGGTTCTCGTCGGCGACGGCAGGGGGCAGCGCCGGAGGCTCGGACGTCAGATGATGTTGAAGGAGCCTAGCGACGTTGCCGTCGAAAGGACACGAGCCGGTCAAGAGCTCGAAAAAGATCACGCCGAGGGAGTACAAATCGGCTCGGGCGTCGACCGGTTTTCCGAGGACCTGCTCTGGAGACATGTACTCGGGCGTGCCGACCGGCGAGCCCACGAGGGTCAAGGGCTGCATCCCACTCTGAGGGTTGCTCGCCGACTCGAGTCTCGCGATCCCGAAGTCGAGCAGCTTCACGAAGTCGCTATTTCCGTCGCGTTCGATCAGCATGATGTTCTCGGGCTTGAGATCGCGGTGGATGACTCCTTTGTCGTGAGCGGCGCGGACGCCGGCCACCACGCCGCGCATGATGTTGATTGCGCGGGCCGCCTCCATGGGCCCCTCCTGCATTTCGGCGCGCAGATCCCGCCCCTCGACGAGCTCGAGAACCATGAAGAACGATCCGTCGGGAGAACAGCCGAAGTCGATCGCGTGCACCACGTTGGGATGATCGATGCGAGATGCGGCGATGGCTTCCCGTTCGAACCGCGCGATGATCCCGGGGAGTCGACCGAGGTCGGCGTGAAGGAGCTTCAGCGCGGAGACCTCGTGGCTGTCGACATGCTCGACGCGGTACACCGCGCCCATGGCTCCCTCGCCGATCGGCGCGACGACTCGGTACCGCCCGCCGATGACCGTGCCTATCGAGATCGGATCCATGAGTTGCCGCTCCGCTACGACCATCGACATTTTTCAGTCTAGCATCCCCCCTGCGCGATGTAGAGCGTGCGACCGCTCTATCCGAGCGGGCGAGTCGTGCGGCAAAGGGCCTACACCTCGGGTAGCGTAAAGAAGAATGCCGCGCCGCGGTCGGGCAGAGCCTCTGCCCAAGCTTTTCCCTGATGGTGCAAGACGATCCGCTGGACGATTGCCAATCCAATGCCCGTCCCCTCGAACTCCGAAGTCGTGTGCAGTCTCTGAAACGGCTGAAAAAGCCGTGCTGCAAAAGCGGGGTCGAAGCCGACGCCGTCGTCCCGCACGAAATAGGCGATGGGCTCGTGATCCTCGAATTTCCCAAATTCGATTCGGCAGCGGGGTTTTTTCTGCGTGAACTTCCAGGCGTTGCGCAAGAGATTCTCCAACAAGATTTGAAGAAGTCCCGGATCTCCTCGCGTGGAGAGCTCGGGTTGGACGATGAGCTCCGCATCTCGAGCGGGCTCGGTCGCGCGAAGCTCGTCCATGATCGATTGGGCGATCGCCGATAAATTCACCGGTTGTCTTCTGACCTGTGCACGGCTGATTCTGGAGAGTCGAAGCATGTCGTCGATCAGCTGCGACATCCGCTGGGCGGCTGCTCGGATCCGCACAAGGTAATCCTTCGCCCGGTCGTCGAGTTTGTCGCCGTAATCCTCGAGGATCGCCTGGCTGAATCCGTCGAGGGGGCGAAGGGGTGCTCTCAGATCGTGGGAAACCGAATAGTTGAAGGCTTCGAGCTCGGCCAGGGTTCTCTTGTGTGCGGCGACCTCGTCGACGAGGCGACGGCGGTTGCGATAAAGGTCCAAAAAGACCCGAACCTTGCAGCGCAGGATGTGGGGATTGACCGGCTTGAAAAGAAAGTCCACGGCACCCGTGCCGTAGCCCCGGAGCACTTTGTCCTCCCTCTCGAGCATCGCCGTGACGAAAATGATCGGGATGTCCCGCGTCGCTGGATTTCCGCGTGCGTACCGCGCCACCTCGTACCCATCCATCTCGGGCATCTGCACATCGAGCAACATGACGGCGAACTCGCCGGCTAGAAGCTGGCGAAGCGCCTCGTTTCCCGTGCTCGCGCGCACCAGATCGCAGTCCATGTCGTCGAGCTGGGCCTCGAGCGCGATGAGGTTGGCCTCGACGTCGTCGACGAGAAGGATTCGCGGCTTCATCGTCCCCACCAACGCATCATAGGCGCGTTTTCAAGCTTCATATCGATAGATGCGCTCGGTCGTAAACTCGACGAGGGCATGCTCCTTGACCGACCGCGACACGCGTTCGCCGCTTCCCAAGCACAAAAACCCGCCCGGGCAGAGACTCGCGGTGAACTTGCCGAGCACGCGGTCTTTGAGATCCTGCCCGAAATAGATGAGAACGTTGCGGCAAAAGATGACCTGCATCTCGCCGAACACGTCGTCCGAAACCAAGTTGTGCTGGAAGAACAGGATCTGCCTGCGCAGGGATTCCTTCATCGCGACGCGGTCGTAGGCCTCGGTGTAATAGTTGGAGAGAGCCGAGCCGCCCCCCGATCTCTCGTAGCTCTCGGCGACAGCGTGGATGCTTTCAGCGGGGTAGACACCCTGTTTGGCGTGCTCGAGCGCCTGCTGGGATAGGTCCGTCGCATAGATCTGGGTTCGATCGTAGAGACCCTCCTCGCTGAGCAAGATGGCGTCGGCGTAGACTTCTTCTCCCGTGGCGCATCCGCAATGCCAGATCCTGAGCAATGGATAGGTGCGAAGCACGGGAACGACTTGCGAACGAAAGGATCGATAAAAATCCGGGTCGCGAAACATCGACGTGACGCGCACGGTCAGATCCTCGAGCACGGTGGCGAAGAAATCTGGATCGCGGATCACGCGGTGTTGCAATTCCCCCAAATGACCGAGACCGGATTTGGCCAACGCCGCAAGAACGCGACGCTTCATCGACCCTGCGGCATAGTCCCGTAGATCGTACCCGTATTTCGCATGGATCGCTTCGAGAAGAAGCCGTATCTCGAGGGTCTCGAGCTCGTCGTCACGATCCATGGCCGTTCTCTGCTAGGCGCGAATGGAGCATCGACAAGAGGTGGTCGGGGTCGATCGGTTTGGGTAGATAGTCGCTGGCTCCGACGCTGATGCACTTGTCCTTGTCGTCCTTCATGGCCTTGGCCGTCAGCGCGATGACGGGCAGCCGGTGGAAGCGGGCATCTTGCCTTATCCGTCGGATCGCCTCGTAACCGTCCATCTCGGGCATCATGATGTCCATGAGGACCGCTTCGATGTCGGGGTGCTCGTCGAGAACGCCGAGTGCAGCCTGACCGGTGTCGGCGACGAATACCTCGGCCCCCTTGGCTCGGAGGGTGGCCGAGAGCGCATAGACGGTGCGCATATCGTCGTCGGCAACGAGGACCCTTCGCCCCTCGAGACGCATGCCCGTCGGTCGCGATGAGGACGCTCCGCTGCGTCTTGGCGCGAGCCCCTCCTTGAGCCGTCGGACGAAGAGACGGACTTCGTCCACCAAGCGCTCGGCCGAGGGACCTTCCTTGAGCACGATCGCCTCGGCGTAGGCCTCGAGCCGCTGCGTCTCGTTCTTGCTCAGGGCCCGCGCGGTATACACGACGACGGCAGGCATCTCCGAGCCGCAGAGCTTCTCGAGCGAGTGAAGGAGCTCGAGGCCGTCCATGTCCGGCAAGGAGAGATCGAGAATCACGCAGGCAAAGCGCTCTTTTTTGACCGCTTCGAGCGCTTCGGTCGCGCTCACCACGTGACGTGCCTCGAGGTTCTCGGCAGCAAGTTGCTTCACGACCGAGTCCCCCAGGGGCTTGTCGTCTTCCACGACGAGGATCCGACCCGAGCGCGCGATTGGCTTGGCAGCGAGCGATTCGACGACCCGAACGAGGTCGCGACGCGTCGCGGGTTTGGTCAAGTAACCCACCGCCCCCATGGCGAGGCCACGCTCGGATGCATCCATGGCCGAGATGAAGTGGACCGGAACGTGGGCCGTGTCGGGATCGGCGCGGAGCTCTTCCATGATCTTGAAGCCATCGACATCGGGGAGCTTCACGTCGAGGATGATGCCACTCGGCATCCGCTCTTTGGCCTGCCGCATGCCAGTCCGACCGTTCGCGGCCCAGACGTACTGCAACCCTTGAGCGCGGGCCACGTCGCCCATCGTTTTGGCAAAGACAGCGTCGTCTTCGATGATGAGGAGGTAGGGGTCGCCGGCTCGAGCGGTGCCGGTATCGATGGGAGCGGCCCCACGCACCGCGGAGGGTTCGCCTGGAGCGACGAGGGCCGGAGACGACGTGGCAGCTGCCTTCGATTCGAACGGCAGGTAACACACGAACGTGCTTCCCTTGCCGAGGGAGCTCTCGAGCTGCAATTCTCCGCCCAGGAGTTGCGCCAGCTCCCGCGAGATGGCGAGACCCAGCCCGGTTCCGCCGTAACGGCGATCGGAGGCGGTATCGACTTGCTCGAATGGAAAGAAGATGCGTTCTCGATGTTCGGGCGCGATACCGACACCGGTATCCGAAACGGCGAATGCGACCGCGCGATCGGCCCTGAGGTCGTCGCGGCGAAACCGGACGTCGGGTTCCGGGCTTTCGAGCCTAAAGGTGACTTTTCCGCGTTCGGTGAATTTGATCGCGTTCGCGAGGAGGTTGGTCAGAATCTGTTGCAAGCGCTGGCTGTCGGTTGCGATGGTCTCGGGAACCTCGGGGGAAACTTCGACGACGAAGTCGAGCCCCTTGTCGGATGCGAGCGGCTTGAAAACGCGCTCGACGTGGTTCGCCAGACTTTCCAGGGGCACTCGCTCGATGAGCAGCCGCTGCTTGCCCGCTTCGACTTTGGCCAGATCGAGCACCTGGTTGATGAGGCCGAGCAGGTCGTTTCCCGCCGAGTAGATCGTCTTGCAAAATTCGACCTGCCTGGCCGTGAGATTGCCGGCCTCGTTCTCGGCGAGCAAATTGCTCAAGAGGAGCATGCTATTGAGCGGGGTGCGTAGCTCGTGCGACATGTTCGCCAAAAACTGGGATTTGTACGCGCTGACTTTCGTGAGCTCGTCGGCCTTGCGCTCGAGTCCTCGGCGCGCATCGTCGAGCTCGACGTTCTTTTCTTGCAGTGACCGGCGCTGTTCCTCGAGCTGGGCCGCCTGCTCGGTGAGCTCGTCGTTGGTTTGGCGCAGCTCTTCTTGCTGAGCCTGCAGCTCTTCGTTGGTGGCTTGAAGTTTCTCCTCTTGGGCCCTGAGCCGTGCGGCCTGTTGCTGCGTCTGCGCAAGAAGCTCGCGGGTCGACGCGCGCGCAAGGGCGACTTCGATCGCAATCGTCGTCGTTTCTCGCACGGACAGCAGAAGCTCGCCGAAGAGCTCGGACCAGGGCTTGAAGAGAGCAAGCTCGAGCACACCCTTGACCTTGCTCGCATGGACGAGCGGCAAAAGGACGATGACCCGAGGCGGACCGTCGCCGAGACCCGAGCGAACGCGAAGGTAGTCGGCCGGCGGGTCGTGGATGACGGTGAGCTCTTCCTGTTGAGCGGCTTGGCCAACGAGCCCCTCACCCGGGCGAAAGCTCGGCGCCGCGTTCGCGTCGCCTTCCGTCGGCGAGAGAGCGTACTGACCCAGCAACTGAAGTGCGCGCTCGCGACGCCCCTGGAGCGGCTCCGACGACCCCGGGAAGTCCCCGGCGGGGGACGGGGGATCGACGTAGTAGAGGGCACCCGCCGGCGCATCGACGTGACGCGCCAAGAAGCGGACGGCTCGATTGGCGACGTCGTCCGGCTCCAGCTCCCCGCGTAACTCGCGCGTCAGACCGGCGTGGCCCGCCTTGAACCAGTCGGCGCGTTCGCGCTCGGCGGCCAGGCGTCTCAGACTCTCGGCCATGCTGTTGGCGTGTTCGGCGACGTCGCCGAGCTCGTCACGGCTCGTGACTTTGATGGGCACGGTGAAGGTGCCCTTTCCGAAGCGAGCGAAACCGGCAGTCAATTCTCCCAGGGCGGCGAGGACGCTCCGGCTCAACCAAAGCGACAGCACGGCCACGACGACGAGGCACGTCACGCCGATGGCGAGCCGCAGTCGCGCGGCCGTGGTCTGGGCCTGGGCAGCGGCGGCGAAGACCGCGGCCAGTTCACCGCGGTCGATCGCGGTGGCCTTCTTGACGAGCTCTTTGGCGCGTGTTTGTTTCGCCTGCATCGAGGCCATCGCGTTGACGAGCTCTTCGCCGGTTTCGCCGGAAATCATTCGACGCGACAGGTCGAACGCGTCGGCGTAGTAATCCTCGACGGCTTTTCGAAGCAGCGCTGCCTCGATGGGATCGACGACGTCGTGCGCCGCCGCCAAGAGGTCGAGAAGCCCGTTCTTGATCTCGCGAGTTTGGTCGAGCGCGTCACCGTCGTTCGCGGCCACCGCGTCCTGAAGCGCCCGGCGCAGCCGATCGAATTGCCCCTCGAGTTGCGGCTCGAGCTCGACTTTCGGGACGTAGCGCTCCTGAATGGCCGTTAGCTGTTGGTTGACGCGGGAAGCAATGATGGAGCTTGTCACGATGAGCACGACGAAAGCGAGGGCCGCGGCGCCCACGATGAAATTCAGCTTGGCGCGAAAAGTGAGCCGCATCGGAGACGCCTAATCGACGGAGACGATCTTCGCCCCGTTGGTGTCGGCACTTCCGGAAACGTATCCGACGGCGCCTGGGTACTTGAGCACGTACTTCACGACATCTTCATCGGAGGCGAGCTCTGGCGGAGGGACGTCACGCCCCGAGAAAATCAATTGCTGCCAGTAGCTTCTCACCGCCGCGACGGAGCGCCTGAGCACTTCCTCGGAAAACTTCCGCCTTACCGGTGAATCGGGAACTTGATCCACGGGGCGAATGACCTCGCCATGGTCCCAGCGGGTGGTCTTCTTCAGAAATGCATCCTCTAGAAACTTGCGATCCGCGCTCGTCGTCGGGTTGCTCGGATGGACGATGACCACGTAGACGGGTGGCGGCGCGGCGGTCGCGTCGCCGAGCAAGAGCGCGATCGGCGCCGCGAAGGTGAGAGCGAAAAGGATGGCTCGGCGAGCACGCATCGCACCCTCAGAAGTAGGCCGTCGTCTTGGCCAGAAAGACCACCCAATTTCGCTCGAGCAGGGGGAGCGCCACGTTGTCGTTGAGAGCCGTCGTGAGGCCCGCGGTTCCGGCCATGTAGTGCCCCTCGAGCTTGAAGAGCCAATGATCGTTGATGTCGAAGCGCAGAGTCGCCGCCACGTCGTGCTGCCAGGCGGCCCGCCCGTTGCGATGGTCGACGTCCGGGTACATGAACGAGTAGTAAGCGCCCGGCTGCAGCCAACTGGCCACGCGATAGGCGACCATGCCGTAGCCCCGCTCGCTCACCGTCGTCACCTCGGGGAAGAGACCCGGCGGCGAGCTATGGGACGAAACGAACCAACGGCTGTACTCCGCGGCGACGAGCAGATCTTGCGGCGCGTATTCGACGGACGCCACGGCGAGGGTCGCTGGAATTTGCAGGTCGATCACCGTCATGCCCTGCAAAAGCTTGGCGTCGAGGCGCAGGGTCTGGAGACTCCCCCCAGCCCGCAGCCCTTCGAGCGGCGTCTCCCAAAGCAGACGACCGCCGACGAGGTAGGGGGTTCGGAGCTCGACAACTTGGAGAGGGCTTCCCGGCTGGTTCGCCACATCGAGAAAGATGGTGCCACCATAGAGTCGGTAGTCGAGCGCCCCGGCCGACGGAAGGTTGAGGCGCCCGTAGATCTCCGCGCCGGTCTGAGCCAAGAGGTAGTCGCGGTTCGCGACCGGATAGATGGACTGTGGCAGCAGGATGGGGACGCGCGCCGAGTCCACGTCGTTGATCTCGTTGTAGAGGCCAAAGGGGAGCTTCGTTCTGCCCGCGCGAAACCCGAGCCAATCCGTCCAACGATAGTCCAGGTAGAACCAGTCGAATTTCGCGTTGTAACTGCCGCCCGTCGCGGGCTTGTGGGCGAAGAGCTGAAGTCCGAGGCGCAGCTTGTCGGTCACGGTTTCGGTAAAATTGATGCCGACCTCCGAGAGCTCGAAGCTACCGTCCTTGGACCTCACGATGTAGTTGTTGCCCGAGGTCAAGATGAATCCCTGGCTCACGAACGCGTGGACGTCCGGCACGGGAACGCCGAGGGGTGCGTCGGACTCGGCTGCGACCGTCTTCGACCCAAGAACCAGCGCGCAGACCCACGACCAACCACTGAGCCGCATCTCAACCCCCTTCTCTCCGGCGATTTTCGTCCCGCCAGAGAGTCAACCCGACACGAACACGGTGACATACAAGTCGTTCTTGGGTCAACAGAACTCCCGCCCTCTCGCTTTCCTCTTCTAGCGGGACCGGGTCTCGACTACGCTATCGATCGGGGAAGAGGGGAGGGTGCGGCAATTACACCCACGACCAGGGATCTGGGGAGGTAAAGGATGACGGGCGGGGGCCAGGTGGTACTTCTCGTCGAGGACAACGCCGACGATCTCGAGCTCACCCTGCGCGCGTTCAAGAAAAGTCGCCTCATGAACAGGATCGTCATCGCGAGGGACGGGGTCGAGGCTCTCGATTACCTCTTTGCAACGGGACCGCACGCGGGGCGTGATACCGCCGATATGCCTCATCTCGTGCTTCTCGATCTGAATCTTCCCAAGATCGACGGCATGGAGGTTCTGAAACGCATGCGCGAGGACCCCCGAACCATGTTCGTGCCGGTCGTCGTCCTCACCTCGAGTGACGAAGAGCGTGACGTCGTACAAAGCTACAAGCTCGGCGCGAACAGCTACGTGCGCAAGCCGGTCGATTTCGCGCAGTTCTTGGATGCCGCACGTCAGCTCGAGCTCTACTGGCTGGTGTTGAACCGGCGCGCCCCGACCGGCGGAGACGCGGGATGACCAAGCCGCTGCGCGTGCTCATCGCCGACGACTCCGAAGACGACGCGCTGCTCGTGATTCGCGAGCTCGGTCGCGGAGGTTACGGTGTCGTGCATCGACGGGTTCAGACCCGTGACGACATGCGCCAAGCGCTCGCGACGGAGACCTGGGACGTCGTCCTCAGTGACTACTCGATGCCGGGCTTCAGCGCGGGGGCGGCGCTCGACACTCTGAAGGAGAGTGGCATCGACGTTCCCTTCATCATCATTTCGGGAACGATTGGAGAAGAGAGTGCCGTCAACGCCTTGAAGGCCGGAGCGCACGACTTCCTCCTGAAGAGCCAGCTCGCCCGATTCGTGCCGGCACTCGATCGCGAGCTGCGCGAAGCCGAAGTCCGCCGCGAAAGGCGACGAGCGGTCGAAGCCTTGCGCGAGAGCGAGCTGAAATACCGCCGCATCGTCGAGACCGCCCGCGAAGGCATCTGGATGATCGACGCCCAATCCCGGACTACGTACGCGAACCGGCGCATGGCGGAGATGCTCGGTTCGACGCCCGAAGCGCTTGTCGGCAGTTATCTCTTCGATTTCATGGGGGACGACTGGAAGGCGGTGGCCGGGGGTCCCGAGCAGCAGCGACAGGGCATCATGGAACAACACGAGTTCCAGCTCCGGCGCCGCGATGGCTCCGAGTTCTGGGCCCTCTTGTCGACGAATCCGATCAAAGACGATGACGGGCACCTCATCGGCGCGCTCGCCATGGTGACGGACGTCACCGAACAGAAGAAGCTCCAGGAGCAGCTCATGGTGTCCGATCGCATGGCGTCGATCGGGACCTTGGCCGCCGGCGTCGCTCACGAGATCAACAATCCTCTCGCTGCGGTCCTCGCCAACCTGCAGCTCGGGGTAAGCGAGCTCGAGCAAGTGCGAGCGCGGCCGGGAGAGTCGGACCTGCGCAACCTGCACGAAGGGCTGCTCGATGCGCTGGAGGCCGCCGAACGAGTTCGCAACATCGTTCGGGATCTGAAAATGCTGTCGCGCTCTCAAGATGAACATCGCGGCCCGGTCGACCTGCAAGGCGTCGTCGAGTCTTCTCTTCGAATGGTGTGGTTCGAGATCCGCCACCGAGCCAGACTCGTGAAAGACTTTCGTCCGCTGCCGCCGGTCATTGCCAACGAATCGAGGCTCGGCCAAGTCTGCCTGAACCTGCTCGTGAACGCCGCCCAGGCGATCGAGGAGGGGAGCGCCGACGCGAACGAGATTCGGGTGGCGACCTACACCGATTCGCAGGGGCGAGGCGTGGTGGAGATCCGCGACACCGGGGCCGGCATGACTCCCGAGGTACAACGCAGGCTCTTCATGCCGTTCTTCACGACCAAGCCGCCGGGTGTGGGTACGGGTCTTGGCTTGTCGATCTGCCACCGGATCATCGCATCTCTCGGAGGCGACATCACGGTCGAAAGCGTCGTCGGAAAGGGGACCACCTTTCGAGTGTCCTTGCCCGCAGCTCCCCCCGGCACGATCGAGGCCCCGCCCGCGGAACCTTCCGTGGCGCCCGCGGTCCGCAGGGGACGCATCCTCGTCATCGACGACGAACCCTGGATCCTTAGCGCCGTAAGACGAAACCTGTCCTTCGAACACGAAGTTACGATCACGACGAGCGCTTTGGATGCAATCAAACGGATCGCCTCCGGCGAGTCTTTCGACATCATCCTGTGCGATCTCGTGATGCCCTACGTGACCGGGATGGATCTCCATGCCGAAGTCGTGCGGATCGATCCAGAACAAGCGCAGCGGATCATCTTCTTGACGGGCGGCGCGTTCACCCCTCGCGCCCGCGCGTTTCTCGACGAAATCCCCAACCTTCGGCTCGAAAAGCCATTCGATCAAGGCGAGCTGAGAGCGCTGGTCAACGATCGCCTGCGGCCTTCGGCGTCGGGTCATTCGGACGTCCAGATCGACGACCAAGCGAATCCCCCGCCGGGGACTTCCACCCCTTCGGGTGTTCCCCAGGAGCTCCAGGGTCGTCGGCCGTCACGACACTTTTAGCGCGACGTCGGAAAGCCTCGGACCGCCTGCGATTTGTTGGAAACCAAATCGCGCGACCTGCGTACTGGTCGGGCCTGCGCGACTGTGCGTCAACGGCGGTGACCTCGGGCCGATCGATGGCGATCGGGAGTGGGGCCCGCCTGTCGCGCTAGCGCGGGCACCAAGGTCAATCAGACGGGGCGTCCTCGAAAGACGCAGATGGAGGAGTCCATGACGAGCTCGAAGAAGCGAACGATGTTCCAGGCAGCAATGGCGATGGCCGTGGTCGTGCCCATGACGGGGTGCGCCATGGAGACGGGCGAACCTGTCGGCTCGAACGGCGAAGCGCTTTCGTCGAAAACTCCGCCAACCGTTCCGGCGGCTCTCGCGGTTCCGGATGGTAACAAGCTCGCGTTTTATTTCGACGCGCTCGGCGTGCAGATTTATGCGTGTCAGCAGGTCGGTGCCGGGTACGGCTGGGTGTTTCAAGCGCCGCGGGCCACGCTGCTCAATCGAGGCGGACAGGTCGCGGGAACGCACTATGTCGGACCGACCTGGGAAGCCAACGACGGCAGCAAGGTCGTCGGGGCCAAGCTCGGCGCTTTCGTGGCCGACACGAGCGCGATTCCTTGGCTGCTCCTCAAGGCGGTTTCACACGAGGGTGACGGTCGGATGGCGAAGGTCACGTTCATCCAACGGCTCGATACGGCCGGAGGGCTCGCGCCAACCGATCCGGCGAAGATCTGCGACGCCGCGCACGCCGGCACTGTCGAGCACCCCGGCTCGATCGAGGAAGTCGACTACGCCGCCACGTATTTCTTTTACGAGGCGCTCGACGCAAGCTCAGAGGAGTAAGAGCAAAATATCAAACCGCCGAGGCGCCAAGGTCGCCAGGAAGAAAATACCAAGAAATCTTGGCGCGGTGGCGGTTGATTTCTTTCGCGGGGCTGACGTGCCGGTCGCCATTCGCTGCGGGCATGGCTATCATGCCAACTATCGATTGGGCCGCGACCGGCACGCCGGCTATGCTTTCGGGCGCCCGCAATCTGCAGGCCAAAGCTTCCATGCCGCCGCCATCCACGGAAAGAGCCAAAGACGGGTCGATGGACGACGAGGCCAAGCACGAGTTGCAAAGCATCCTCGCGACATACAGGGCAAGGCTCGTCGACAGCCAGGAACGTGAGACGAAGCTGCGCAACGCGCGCGCGTCGTTCATCGACGTCTTCCGGACGCTGAAGGCCGAGACGATCGCCCCCGTGCTCGAGGATTTCGCTGCCCAGCTGAACGAAGCGGGTCACCAGGCGACCGTCGTCGATCAACGAGATGCATCGGATCGGAACGGGCATTTCACTCCTTCGAGCATTGCGCTCCAGATTGTACCGGTGCGCATCGGAGACGCCGCGGCGACGCAATCCGGCAGCAGCCGCATCGAGGTGACTTTCTCGGCGAACCAGCAGACGATGAAGGTGATCGTTTCCTCGAGCAACAACGCGAAGGGCGCCATGGGAAAGCGAGGCGAGCACGAGCTTTCCGAGCTGACCAAGGATTTCGTGGTGAGCAACGTCCTGAAGACCATCCGCGAGGCGTTTGCGATCGGCAACTGACGAACGCGATGTGCCTTAGGACGGTGAAGATCGCGTCAGCCGAACTGCACGGAACGCTTGGTGAGACCGCCAAGCCAGTTTCCGGTGATGGGGAACGTGACCCCCTCGGTACGATCGAGGGAAGCTCCGAGCGCGACGAGAACCGGAACGAAGTGTTCGTGTGTGGGCAGCGCCATCCTCACGCCAGGCGCCGTCTGACGGTACTTGGCAAGGGCGTCGACATCGCGCTTCGCGATCGCTTCGGCGGCCCACGCGTCGAATTCGCTCGCCCACGGGGGGGGCGTCGTGCGGCTCATGTCGATGGCCCGCAGGTTGTGGACGAGAAACCCGCTTCCGACGATGAGAATGCCTTCGTCGCGCAGCGGAGCGAGGGCGCGGCCGAGAGCCATCAGGGTGGTGGGATCCATCGTCGGGATCGACATCTGCAAGACTGGAATGTCAGCTGCCGGGTACATGGCGACGAGCGGCACGTACGCTCCGTGGTCGAGACCACGGTCGGGCACGTCTTCGACGGCGTGGGTGCCGGCGAGAAGCTCGCGCACGCGCTTCGCGAGCGCCGGGGCACCTGGGGCCGGGTACTCCGTCTCGTAATACTTCTGCGGAAATCCGTAAAAGTCGTAGATGAGCGGCACCGTGGTGGTGGCGCCGAGCGTGACCGGGTTTCGCTCCCAATGAGCCGAAATCATGAGCACCGCTTTGGGGCGGGGCATCGCCAGCGCCCACTCGCGCAGCTCCCGCATCCAAAGCGCATCATCGAGGAGCGGTGGCGCGCCGTGCGCGAGGAAGATGCTCGGAAAAGCGTCGGTATTCGCAGATGACATGGCGGAATCTCCCGTGGCGCCCGCTCGATCCACGCGCCGGCACGCCGCGACCAAGGGCGTCAAGGCGAAGAGTCCGAGCGCAGCTCGCCGACCAATCATCTCATCAGAGTAAGACCGAATGTCGAAACCGCCACCGTCGACGAGACGTTTCGCCCATGCGGCCGGCTGGGTTATCGGGTAAGACGGAGGCGCGGAGGTCACGATGACGGCACGATCGAAGGGGGTTCCGATGGATCT
>Ga0075425_100001627_pt1 | contig 22042 bp, 19 predicted proteins | sample SoiMethybrSBSTD4_FD_75300 | JGI IMG/M metagenome (GOLD analysis project Ga0075425, IMG submission 75300) | Bulk soil microbial communities from a Populus tree surrounding site in Tennessee, USA - Soil MetaG P. TD hybrid SBSTD4 | ecosystem: Environmental > Terrestrial > Soil > Tree plantation... | reverse complement strand
GTCAACACCGAAGGCCGGCCGCAGCTCGCCAACCGCGCCTCGTTTCCGCCCGGGGAAGCGCGCGAGGACTGGGCGATCCTTCGCGCGCTATCCGATCATTTGGGTGCGAAGCTCGCCTACGACTCGCTCGCCGAGTTGCGCGCTGCGATGATCTCGGCGCATCCGCGTCTTGGCAAGCTTGACCAGATCGAGCGCGCCGATCCTGCGGCTATCGAAAAGCTCGCGAAACTTGACGGCAAGACCGGCAAGGCGGCGTTTGCTTCTCCCGTCCGCGACTTCTACCTCACCAACCCGATCGCGCGCGCGTCCGCCGTCATGGCCGAGTGCTCGGCGCTCGCGGGCGGCCGGCGTCAGGCGGCGGAGTAGCCATGAACCTCGCGCAGATTTGGAGCAGCTACGTCTGGCCGCTCGGCGTGATCGTGGCGCAGAGCGTCATTCTGCTCGTCGCGCTGCTCATCTTCATCGCCTATATCCTGCTCGCGGATCGGAAAATCTGGGCCGCGGTGATGATGCGGCGCGGGCCGAACGTCGTCGGCCCGTGGGGCTTGCTGCAATCCTTCGCCGATTTTCTCAAGTTCGTGTTGAAGGAGCCGGTCATTCCGTCCGGCGCCAACAAGGGCGTGTTCCTGCTCGCCCCGCTCGTCACCTGCGTGCTCGCGTTCTCGGCGTGGGCGGTGATCCCGCTCGATCTCGGTTGGTCGGTCGCCGATATCAATGTCGGCGTGCTGTATATTTTCGCGATCTCCTCGCTCATGGTCTACGGCGTGATCATGGCGGGCTGGGCGTCGAATTCGAAATATCCGTTTCTCGCCGCGCTGCGGTCCGCCGCGCAGATGGTTTCGTACGAAGTCTCGATCGGCTTCGTCTTCATCTCGGTGCTCCTGTGCGCGGGCTCGCTCAACCTCACCAAGATCGTGCAGGCGCAGGCGGGCCCTTTCGGCATGTTCCAGTGGTACTGGCTGCCGCTGTTGCCGCTGTTCGTGATTTTCTTCGTCTCCGCGCTCGCCGAAACCAATCGCCCGCCGTTCGATCTGGTCGAGGCGGAATCCGAGCTCGTCGCCGGCTTCATGGTCGAATACTCCTCGACGCCCTATCTCCTGTTCATGCTCGGCGAGTATGTGGCGATCATGACGATGTGCGCGATGGGCACGATCCTGTTCCTCGGCGGCTGGCTGCCGCCGTTTCCGGTGGCGCCCTTCACCTGGGTGCCGGGTTTCATCTGGTTCGTGCTCAAGATCTCGTTCATGTTTTTTCTTTTCGCCATGGTCAAGGCGATGGTGCCGCGCTATCGCTACGATCAGCTGATGCGGCTCGGCTGGAAAGTGTTCCTGCCGCTCTCGCTCGCGATGGTCGTGGTGGTGGCGGGCGTGCTGCATTTCTTCGGATTGGCGCCGAGGTGAGGAAATCATGAGACTGGGTCTTCACGTCCGCGCGTTGTTCCTCGCCGAGTTCATCTCGGCGTTCATTCTCGCCATGCGCTATTTCTTCGCTCCGAAGGCGACGTTGAACTATCCGTTCGAGAAGGGGATGCTGTCGCCGCGCTTCCGCGGCGAGCACGCGCTCAGGCGCTATCCGAACGGAGAGGAGCGCTGCATCGCCTGCAAGCTCTGCGAGGCGATTTGTCCGGCGCAGGCGATCACGATCGAAGCGGGGCCGCGCCGCAACGACGGCACCCGCCGCACGACGCGCTACGACATCGACATGGTGAAGTGCATCTATTGCGGCTACTGCCAGGAGGCCTGCCCGGTCGACGCGATCGTCGAAGGGCCGAATTTCGAATTCGCGACGGAAACGCGCGAGGAGCTCTACTACGACAAGGAGAAGCTGCTCGCGAACGGCGACCGCTGGGAGCGCGAGATCGCGAAGAACCTCGCGCTCGACGCGCCGTACCGGTAAGACGCGATGAATCTTTCCGCGCTTTTCTTTTATTTGTTCGCCACGGTCGCGATCGCCGCCGCCTTCATGGTGATCGCGGCGCGCAATCCGGTGCATTCGGTGCTGTTCCTCATTCTCGCCTTCGTCAACGCGGCGGGACTGTTCGTGCTGGTGGGGGCGGAGTTTCTGGCGATGATCCTCGTCGTCGTCTATGTCGGCGCGGTCGCGGTGCTGTTTCTCTTCGTGGTGATGATGCTTGACGTCGATTTCGCCGAGTTGCGCCAGGGATTCTTGCAATATCTACCGGTCGGCGCGATCGTCGGATTCATTTTTCTCGCTGAATTGCTGCTCATCGCCGGGACGTGGATCACCGGCGCCGGCGTCGTAGGCGCGATCCGCTCGCCGATCCCGCCCGCTTCCGAAGTCACCAATACGCAGGCGCTCGGCCGCGTGCTCTATACGACCTACGTGCATTTTTTCGAACTCGCCGGTCTGGTGCTGTTGGTGGCGATGATCGGCGCGATCGTGCTCACGCTGCATCACAAGAAGGAAGCGAAGCGCCAGAACGTCGCCGCGCAGAACGCGCGCTCGAAAGCGAGCGCCATCGAAATCCGCAAAGTCCGGCCCGGGCAGGGGATCTGACGATGACGATCGGGCTTTCGCACTACCTCACCGTCGGCGCGATCCTGTTTACGCTCGGCATCTTCGGCATCTTTCTCAACCGCAAGAACGTGATCGTCATCTTGATGTCGATCGAGCTGATCTTGCTCGCGGTCAACATCAATCTCGTCGCCTTCTCGGCCTTCCTCGGCGACATCGTCGGCCAGGTCTACGCCCTGATCGTGCTGACGGTGGCGGCGGCGGAGGCGGCGATCGGGCTCGCGATCCTGGTGGTATTCTATCGCATCCGCGGCTCGATCGCGGTCGAAGACATCAATCTGATGAAGGGTTGAGGCGGCATGTATCAAGCGATCGTTTTCCTGCCGCTGATCGGCTGCTTGATCGCCGCCGCGATCGCGCTCTTCGGCGCCCGCATGCGCTATCCGGGCGGCGAGCCGCCCGCGGGTGCCGAGAACCATGCTTTTGATCACGGCCCGCATCATCGCGCGCCGGCGGCAGCGGGCGGCGGCGTCATTCAGGCCTCGCATATTGAGGCCGAGAGCTTTGAACCCGCCGCGATCGGCTCAAAGGCGGCCGAGCTGATCACCACCGGGTTGCTGCTCGTCTCGGCACTGTTGTCGTGGGTGGCGTTCGTCTATGTCGGCTATTACGGCCACGACGCGCGCGTGCCGCTCTACACCTGGATCGCGGCGGGCGAGCTCAGGGTCGATTGGGCGCTCCGCATCGACGGGCTTACCGCCGTCATGCTGGTGGTGGTGAACAGCGTCTCGGCGCTCGTCCATCTCTACTCGATCGGCTACATGCGCGAGGACCCGTACCGGCCGCGCTTCTTCGGCTATCTGTCGTTCTTCACCTTTGCCATGCTGATGCTGGTGACGGCCGACAATTTCGTGCAGATGTTTTTCGGCTGGGAAGGGGTGGGGCTTGCGAGCTACCTGTTGATCGGCTTTTGGTATTTGCGGCCCGCCGCCAACGCCGCCGCGATCAAGGCCTTCCTCGTCAACCGCATCGGCGATTTCGGCTTCGCGCTCGGAATCTTCGCGGTGTTCGCGCTGACCGGCGCGGTCGGATTCGAAACGGTGTTCGCCTCGGCGAAATCGCTGGTCGGCCAAACCATCCACATCCTCGGCCGCAATTACGACGCGCTGACGGTGACGTGCCTGCTCTTGTTCATGGGAGCGATGGGCAAGTCAGCACAGTTCCTGCTGCACACGTGGCTCCCCGACGCGATGGAAGGTCCGACGCCGGTCTCGGCGCTGATCCACGCCGCCACCATGGTGACGGCCGGCGTGTTCATGGTGGCCCGGCTCTCCCCGCTGTTCGAGCTCGCGCCGACGGCGCTCGCCTTCGTCACCTTCATCGGCGCCACGACCGCGTTTTTCGCCGCCACCGTCGGCCTTGTGCAGAACGACATCAAGCGCGTGGTCGCCTATTCGACCTGCTCGCAGCTCGGCTACATGTTCGTCGCGATGGGCGTCGGCGCCTATTCTATCGGCATGTTCCACCTGTTCACGCACGCCGCCTTCAAGGCGCTCTTGTTCCTCGGCTCCGGCTCCGTGATCACCGCGATGCATCACGAGCAGGACATGCGCAAAATGGGCGGGTTGAAGAACAAAATTCCGTTCACCTATTGGATGATGGTGATCGGCACGCTCGCGCTCACCGGCTTTCCGTTCACCGCCGGCTATTTCTCCAAGGACGCGATCATCGAGGCGGCCGGCAGCGCAACGGGCGCGGTCGCCGAATACGCGTTCTGGCTCACCGTGATCGCGGCGGCGCTGACCTCGTTCTACAGCTGGCGGCTCGTGTTCATGACCTTCCACGGCAAGACGCGCGCCGACCACCATACTTACGCGCACGCGCACGAGTCGCCGCTCACCATGCTGGTGCCGCTGGCGGCGCTCGCGCTCGGCGCCATCGTGCTCGGCTTCGTCTTTGGCGAGGTGTTCACCCGCGATCACGGCGTCGAGGCATTCTTCCGCGAGTCGCTGTTCTCCGCTTCCGGCAACAAAATTCTCGAGGAGATGCACCACTTGCCGCTTTGGGTGGGGTGGATTCCGACCGTGATGATGGCGGCGGGATTTTTGGTCGCCTACTGGTTCTACATCGTGAACCCGGCGCTGCCGGCGGCGCTCGCGCGCCAGAACGAGCTGCTCTACCGCTTCTTGCTCAACAAGTGGTACTTCGACGAGCTCTATGACTTCGTCTTCGTGCGGCCGGCGAAGCGGCTCGGCCGCTTCCTGTGGAAGCAGGGCGACGGCTGGCTGATCGACGGCTTCGGGCCCGACGGCGTATCGGCGCGCGTGATCGACGTGACGCAGCGCGCCGTTCGGCTGCAGACCGGCTATCTCTATCACTACGCCTTCGTGATGCTGATCGGCGTCGCCGCGCTCATCACTTGGTTCCTGATGCGGGGGATCGTCGGATGACGTGGCCGATCCTTTCGATCGTGATCTTCCTGCCGTTGGTCGGCGCCGCGTTCATCTTCGCGTTGCGCGGCGACGACGCGGCGATCCGCAACAATGCGCGCTGGGCGGCGTTGTGGACCACGCTGCTCACGCTTTTCATTTCGCTCTTCCTGGTCGCCGGCTTCGACCGTGGTATCCCCGATTTTCAGTTCGTCGAGAACCATTATTGGCTCGGCGGCACCATCCGCTATCGCCTCGGCGTCGACGGCATTTCGCTGCCTTTCGTCATCCTCACCACAGCGCTGATGCCGGTCTCGATTCTGGCGAGTTTCCAGGCGATCGAGCATCGCGTGAAGGAATACATGATCGCCTTCCTGGTGCTGGAGACGCTGATGGTCGGCACCTTCGCCGCGCTCGACATCGTACTGTTCTACGTTTTCTTCGAGGGCGGTTTGATCCCGATGTTTCTGATCATCGGAATTTGGGGCGGCAAGCGGCGGGTCTATGCGAGCTTCAAGTTTTTCCTCTACACCCTGCTCGGCTCCGTGCTGATGCTGCTCGCGATCCTCGCCATGTACCTGCACGCCGGCACGACCGACATCACGGTGCTGCTGACGCACGGCTTCCCGCGCAGCTGGCAGCCATGGCTGTTCCTCGCCTTCCTCGCTTCCTTCGCGGTCAAACTGCCGATGTGGCCGGTGCATACCTGGCTTCCCGATGCGCATGTGGAGGCGCCGACCGCGGGCTCGGTGATCCTCGCCGCGATCTTGCTGAAGATGGGCGGCTATGGGTTTATCCGCTTCAGCATTCCGATGTTCCCGGCGGCGTCCGAATTCTTCGCACCGATGATGTTTGCGCTCTCGGTGATGGCGATCGTCTACACCTCGCTCGTCGCGCTGATGCAGGAGGACATGAAGAAGCTGATTGCGTACTCGTCGGTCGCCCATATGGGCTTCGTGACGATGGGCATTTTCACGCTGACGCGCGAGGGCCTGCAGGGCGCCGTCTTCCAGATGGTCTCGCACGGCATCGTGTCGGGAGCGCTGTTTCTCTGCGTCGGCGTCGTCTACGACCGCATGCACACGCGCGAGATCGACGCCTATGGCGGGCTTGTCAACCGCATGCCGCTTTATGCCGCCGTCTTCATGATGTTCACGCTCGCCAATGTCGGCTTGCCGGGCACATCCGGCTTCGTCGGCGAATTTCTCACGCTGCTTGCGGCCTTCAGAACGAACACGACGGTGGCGCTGTTGGCGACGCTCGGCGTAATTCTGTCGGCGGCCTATGCGCTGTGGCTCTACCGGCGGGCGATCTTCGGCGCGCTCGAAAAGAAAAACCTTGCCGGCATTCTCGATCTCAGCCCGCGCGAGATCATCATCTTCGCGCCGCTCGTCGCGCTCACGGTGCTGTTCGGGGTATGGCCGGGGCCGGTGCTCGACACCAGCGCCGCTTCCGTCTCCGCGCTCGTGGAGCGAACACATGCGACGCTCGCCGCCGGCCAGAAGGCCGCGCTCCTGATGGGAGGCAATCCATGAGCGCCCAGCTTCCCGCCTTCGGGCCGATTTTTCCCGAGCTTCTGGTGATCGCCGGCGCCTTGGCGCTTTTGCTCCTGGGCGCGATCCGCGGCGAGCGCGTCGCCGGCATGGTCGATATCGCCGCGATCCTGATCATGCTGCTCGCGGCCGCTCTGACGGTGCTGCAACCGGGCGAGCGGATCGAGGTCTTCGGCGGCAGCTTCGTCGTCGACGATTTTTCGCGCTTCCTGAAGGTACTCGCGCTCTTGGGTTCGGCGGCGTCGCTGCTGCTTTCCATCGAGTATTTTCGCGCCAAGAACATCCACCGCTTCGAGTTCGGCATTCTCGTGCTCACCGCCGCCGCCGGCATGATGGTCATGATCTCGGCGCGCGATCTCATCATGCTCTATCTCGGCCTCGAACTGATGTCGCTCTCGCTCTACGTGATCGCGGCGATCGACCGCGACAATCCGCGCTCGACCGAGGCGGGATTGAAATATTTCGTGCTCGGCGGGCTGTCGTCCGGCATGCTGCTCTACGGCGCCTCGCTGATTTACGGCTTCACCGGCACCGTCGGCTTTACCGGCATCGCCGCGGCGGCCAAGGTTCCCTCGATCGGACTCGTGTTCGGGCTGGTGTTCTTGTTCGCCGGGCTCGCCTTCAAGGTTTCCGCCGTTCCGTTCCACATGTGGACGCCGGACGTCTACGAAGGCGCACCGACACCGGTGACCGCCTTCTTCGCCGCCGCGCCCAAGGTTGCCGCCGTCGCGCTGTTCATCCGGGTCGCGATCGAGGCATTTCCGGGCATCGTACCGCAATGGCAGCAGATCATCATCTTCATCTCCATCGCCTCGATGGTGCTCGGCGCCTTCGCCGCCATCGGCCAGCGCAACATCAAGCGGCTGATGGCTTATTCTTCGATCGGCCATGTCGGCTACGCGCTGGTGGGACTTGCCGCCGGCACGCCCGCCGGTGTGCAGGGCGTCCTCATCTACATGGCGATTTACGTCGCGATGACGCTCGGCACCTTCGCCTGCATCCTGGCGATGCGCCGCGCCGGCGGCATGGTGGAGGAGATCGATGAGCTGGCGGGGCTCGCGCGCACGCAGCCGGCGGTCGCCTTCTTCCTCGCCGCGCTCCTGTTTTCGCTCGCCGGCATTCCGCCGCTCGCGGGATTCTTCGCAAAATTTTACGTCTTCCTCGCCGCGATCGACGCCAAGCTCTACGCGCTCGCGGTGATCGGCGTGGTGGCGAGCGTCGTCGGCGCCTATTATTATCTGCGTATCGTCAAGCTCATGTATATGGACGAGCCCGCCGGCGCCTTCCTGCCGATGCCGAACGAGTTGCGCCTGGTGCTCGGCATTTGCGGGCTGTTCGTGATCTTCTTCTTCCTCTATCCTTCGCCGCTCGTGGCGGCCGCCGAAACCGCGGCTAAATCATTGTTCTGATGCAGATATTTCCTTCGCAGGCGGGCGGCATCCCGGTCCTCGCCTTCGACACGATCGGCTCCACCAACGCCGAGGCGCTGGCGCGCGCGCAAGCCGGCGAGCGCGGCCCGCTCCTCATCGTCGCCGCGCGCCAAAGCGCGGGGCGCGGGCGGCGCGGGCGCGCATGGGTGTCGGAGCCGGGCAATCTCTACGCGACCTTGCTCGTGGTGGATCCGGCGCCCGCAGCTTTGAGTCCGCAAATCTGTTTCGTCGCCGCACTCGCCCTCCACGACGCCGTGCTCGACGCCTGCGCCGGGCTTGCGCCGGCGCGGCTCAAGCTGAAATGGCCGAACGATCTCTTGCTCGATCGGGCGAAAGTCTCCGGCATCTTGGTCGAGGGAGCGACGCTTGCGGGCGGGAAACTCGCCGCCTCCGTCGGCATCGGCGTGAATTGCGCCCATCATCCCGTCGATACGCCGTATCCGGCGAGCGACTTCGCTGCGGCGGGCTTCGAGCTTTCGCCCGCGGTCTTGCTCGCGCGGCTCGCGGAGCGGTGGGGCGAGCGTTCGCGCGAATGGAATCGCGGCGAAGGCTTTGCCGCCATCCGCGCGGCTTGGCTCCTGCGCGCCACCGGCATCGGCGGCGCGATCGAGGTGCGGCTATTGGACCGCACGCTCGCCGGCACCTTCGAGGCGATCGACGAAGAGGGCGCGCTGTTGTTGCGCAAGGCGGACGGCGCGCGCGAGGCGGTTTCCGCCGGCGACGTGTTCCCGATCGCGGGCCTCGGTTGACCATGGCGCAACGCTACGACGAGCTTCTGTTCGTGCCGCTCGGCGGCGTCGGCGAGATCGGCATGAACCTCGCGCTCTACGGGCTCGGCGCCGGCGGCCGGCGCGAATGGCTCTGCGTCGACATGGGCGTGTCCTTCGCCGACGCGGAAATTCCCGGCATCGACCTGATCATGCCCGACATCCGCTTTCTCGAGGCCGAGCGGCGCAATCTCAAGGGCATCGTGCTCACCCACGGGCATGAGGATCACGTCGGCGCGGTTTTCGATTTGTGGCCGAAACTGCAAGTGCCGATCTATGCGACGCCGTTCACCGCGGCGCTGATCGAATCGAAGCGCGAGATGGAGCAGAACGTGCCGGTCATCCCGATCCACATCGTGCAGCCCGGCGCGCGTGTCGTCGTCGGGCCGTTCGAGGTGGAGTTCGTGCCGGTCGCCCATTCGATTCCGGAATCGAACGCGCTGGCGCTGCGCACGCCGCTCGGGCTCGTGGTGCATACCGGTGACTGGAAGCTCGACCCGACGCCGGTCGTCGGACCCATCACCGACGAGAAGAAATTCCGCGCGCTCGGCGCCGAAGGTGTGCGCGCGGTGATCTGCGACTCCACCAACGCGGTGCGCGAGGGCCAATCGCCGTCGGAATCCGACGTCGCCAATCATTTGATGGAAATCGTGAAGGCGGCAAAGGGCCGGGTGGCGGTCACCACCTTCGCCTCCAACGTCGCCCGCATCCGCTCGGCGGCGCTCGCCGCCGCCGCCGCCGGTCGCGAGGTGGTGGTGGTCGGCCGCGCCATGGAGCGCATCGTCAACGTCGCGCGCGAGATGCGGCTTCTCGACGGCGTGCCGCAATTTCGCGGCGTCGATGCCTATTCGTCGCTGCCGCGCGAGCGGGCGCTGGTGCTCCTCACCGGCAGCCAAGGCGAGCCGCGTGCGGCGCTTGCGCGTATCGCCGGCGACGACCATCCCGACATCGAGCTCGACCAAGGCGATACGCTGATTTTTTCCTCGCGCACCATTCCCGGCAACGAGAAGGCGGTGAACCGCATCCTCAACGAGATGATCCGGCGCGGCGTCAAGGTCATTACCGACCGCACCGATCTCGTGCACGTCTCCGGCCACCCGCGCCGCGGCGAGCTGTCGGCGCTGTATCAGTGGCTGAAGCCGGAGGCGGCGGTGCCGGTGCACGGCGAGGCTCTGCATCTTGCCGAGCACGCCGCGCTGGCGCGCGCCGAGGGCATCAAGGAAGTACTGCTCTGCGGCGACGGCGACGTGCTGCGGCTCGCGCCGGGGCCGGCGACGGTGATCGACGAGGTGCACGCGGGCCGACTCTACCGCGACGGCGCACTCCTGATCGAGGCGGACTCGCGCACCATTGCCGAGCGCAAGCGGCTCGGCTTCGCCGGAATCGTGTCGGTCGCACTCGCGCTCGGCAGCCGCGGTGAGATCGCGGGCGAGGCGATGGTCGAGCTTTCCGGCCTGCCGGAGTTCGCCCATGGCGGGAAAACGATGGAGAACGTCGTGCTCGAGGCGATCGAGGACGCGCTCGCCTCGCTGCCCAAGCCGCGCCGCCGCGATCCCGACGCGATCGAGGATGCGATCGTTCGCTCGGTGCGCGGGCAGGTCAACGCGGTGTGGGGCAAGAAGCCCACCTGTCACGTTATCGTGCTGCAGGTTTGAACGGCGCCCTAGGGCTCTTTTGGCTCCGGCGGCCGGAACACGGCGCCAAGAATAATCGAGACCAGAGCGGCGACGATCGCACCGAGGCCAACCTCCATGATCCGTGCCAGCGCCGGCGCGAAGGGCGAGGCGAGGTGGGCGGCGGCCGAGAATACGATGATCCCGGCGATCAGCGCCGCGCGCAGCTCGCGGCGCAGCACGCCGAGCAATCCCAACGGAGCGACGAGCAGAACCAACAGCACGGGCTCGGGCGTGCCGGTGCTGCGCGCGAACGCCACCAGGAGACCGAAGAGCGCGCCGGCGAGCGTGCCGAGCAATCGATACACCGCCGCGCGCACGGCCCCTCGCGCCGTAATCCGCGCCACGATGGCGGCGGTAATGATCGCCCAGAATGGCTCGGCGAGATTGAACCAAGAAGCAATCACATAAGAGAGAAGGGTCGCGAGCACGACGGCGAGCACTTGCCATAGCTCCGCCCGATACCGCGTCGCCGTCGCCTTCCAGGCTTGCATCATCGCTTCCCGGGCAGCACCAGCTGCGTCTGCGTCACGATTGCCGCGAGCTTTCCGTCGCCGCGCGAAATGCGCGTCTGCCAAACCATCGTCGTGCGGCCGCGGTGAAGCGGCGTGCACTCGGCCTTCGCGGTGTCGCCCGCGGGCACGGCGGCGAAGAAGTTGGTCTTGCTTTCGATCGTCGTGGTGGTCGTGCCCTCCGGCAAATTGGCGACCGTGGCGTAGGCGCCGACGGTGTCGGCGAAGGCCATGATGGCGCCACCGTGCAGGATCGCCGGCCGCGTGCACAGATCCTCGCGCACCTTGAGTTCGGCGGTGACGCGCTCGGGCGTGACCTCGGTGATCGTAAGGCCCATCAATTTAGCGAAGGGAAGCGGCGTTTTATCCATGGGCGTTCCTTTCTTGACTCGGCTTTCGATGTTAGCCAATTGAGCGCGACCATTGAACCGCTCGGGCGAGCGCATGAGGGAAGGACGATGATCGGCCGGCTCAATCACGTGGCGATCGCGGTCAAGGATCTCGCCGCCGCGGCGAACGTCTACCGCAAGACCCTCGGCGCCGAGGTCTCGGCGGCGGTGCCGCAGCCCGATCACGGCGTGACGACGATTTTCATCACGCTCCCCAACACCAAGATCGAGCTCCTAGAGCCGCTCGGCGCCAATTCCCCGATCGCCATGTTCCTCGAGCGCAACCCCGACGGCGGCATCCATCATCTTTGCTACGAGGTCGCCGACATCCGCGCTGCGCGCGATCAAATGAAAGCGGCGGGCGCACGCGTGCTCGGCGACGGCGAGCCCAGGATCGGCGCCCACGGCAAGCCGGTGCTGTTCCTGCATCCGAAGGATTTTTGCGGCACGCTCGTCGAGCTGGAGCAGGCCTGATGAAATCAGTGGCGCTCGCGGCGGCGATCTATTTCGTGATCTGGTGGACCGTGCTGTTCGCGGTGCTTCCCTGGGGCGTGCAGAGCCAGCACGAGGCCGGCGAAATTTCGCCGGGCAGCGATCCCGGCGCGCCGGCGCGGCCGCGCTTGGTGCGAAAGGCGATCGCGACCACGGTGCTCTCGGCCGTGATCATGGCGCTCGGCTACGCGGTGTGGGCGCTTGGCCTCATCGGCGAGGGCATCGTTCCCGCCGCGCTCATTCCGCCGCGGTATTAGAGGCTTCCGAAAACCGGTTCCTACCTCGGATCAGGTCCGGCAATGACCATGGCTCATTGTCATGCCCGCACTTGTTGCGGGCATCCACGCCTTCCTTGGTGCAAAGACGTGGATGGCATCGGAACTCGGGCTTGCCCGAGTTCCGCACGGTTTAAGGTCACAAGTCGGCAATAGCCGACTTGTGATGACAAGTCCGGCCATGACGACAAAAAGAAAGGTCACGTTCGGAGCAAGCTTCTTCAGAATCGTGCTCTAAAAACAAACGGGCAAGCTCGCGCTCACCCGTTTGCCGTTCCGTCCGTTTCGCGTCGCGTTGACCTCGCGCCGGCGGCGGATCCTTCCTCCCCAAACCTGGGCCTCGAAGCCGGACGTCCGGCTCGCTTCCCCTGTCGAGAACGGGGACGCTAGACCGGAAGCCATCGGCCTGTCATTCTTGCGTTGCAATCGGCTTTCCTGCATCGCAATAAGACGCTTCCGGCAATGGGAGCCAAGCGACTCTTGTCATTCGGAAATCTTCTGCGTTCACTCACCGGGGCACCAGCCCGACCGAATCGAAGGCTAGGGATGCGCCTCTCCCGTTATTTTCTTCCGATCCTGCGCGAAACCCCGAAAGAGGCCGAGATCGTTTCCCACCGCCTGATGCTGCGGGCGGGCATGATCCGGCAGCAGGCGGCGGGGATCTACGCCTTCCTGCCGCTCGGCATGCGGGTGCTGCAAAAGGTCTGCCAGATCGTGCGCGAGGAGCAGAACCGCGCCGGCGCGATCGAAATGGTGATGCCGACAATCCAGCCGGCGGAGCTGTGGCGCGAAAGCGGGCGCTACGAGGATTACGGCGATGAAATGCTGCGAATCGAGGACCGGCACGAGCGCGACATGCTCTACGGCCCCACCAACGAGGAAATGATCACCGAAATCTTCCGCGCCTATGTGAAGTCCTACAAGCAGCTGCCGCTCAACCTTTATCACATCCAGTGGAAGTTCCGCGACGAGCTCAGGCCGCGCTTCGGCGTCTACCGCGCGCGCGAATTCCTCATGAAGGACGCCTATTCCTTCGATTTGGACGCCGCCGCCTCCCGCCATTCCTACAACAAAATGTTCGTGGCTTATCTGCGCACCTTCGCGCGGCTGGGGCTGAAATCGATCCCGATGGTTGCTGAATCCGGTCCGATCGGCGGGAACTTGTCCCACGAATTCATCATCCTCGCCTCGACCGGGGAGAGCGAGGTATTTTGCCATCGCGACTATCTCGACTTCCCGGTGCCCGACGAGAAGGTCGACTTCGAGAACGCCGCCGGCCTGCAGAAGATCGTCGACCAGTGGACCTCGCTCTACGCCGCGACCTCGGAGAAGCATGACGCCGCGGCGTTCGGCAAAATTCCCGAGGCGAAGCGGCTCTCCGCGCGCGGCATCGAGGTCGGCCACATCTTCTATTTCGGCACCAAATATTCCGAGCCGATGAAGGCGACGGTGGCGGCGCCTAATGGCGGCAACGTGCCCGTGCACATGGGCTCCTACGGCATCGGACCGACGCGGCTCGTCGCCGCCCTCATCGAGGCGAGCCACGACGAGGCCGGCATCGTGTGGCCGGAGCCGGTCGCGCCGTTCAAGGTCGCGCTCCTCAACCTCAAGCAGGGCGATGGCGCCACCGACGGCGCCTGCGAGAAGCTCTACGACGAACTTTCGGCGCGCGGCATCGACGTGCTCTATGACGACAGCGACGAGCGCGCCGGCGCTAAATTCGCCGCCGCCGATCTCATCGGCCTGCCGTGGCAGTTGCTGGTCGGCCCCAAGGGGCTCGCCGAGGGCAAGGTGGAATTGAAACGGCGCGCGGGCGGCGCGCGCGAAATGCTTTCGCCGGCCGACGCGCTCACGCGGCTCGCGGGATAAGCGGAGAGAACAATGGCGGCTCGCACCGGAACGCTCCCCTTCGCCTCCTTCGAATGGATGCTGTCGGTCCGCTATTTGCGGGCGCGGCGCAAGGAGGGGTTTATCTCGGTGATCGCCGGATTTTCGTTTCTCGGCATCATGCTCGGCGTCGCGACGCTGATCATCGTGATGGCGGTGATGAACGGCTTTCGCACGGAGCTGTTGTCGAAAATACTCGGCCTCAACGGCCACGTACTGATCCAGCCGCTCGAACAGGCGCTGACCGACTACGCCGAGGTCGCCAAGAAAGTCTCGGCCATCAAGGGCATCACGCTCGCGGTGCCCCTGGTGGAGGGACAGGCGCTGGCGTCGTCGCCGTTTCATGCCGGCGGCGTTCTGGTGCGGGGAATCCGCGAGGAGGACCTGAAAAAACTCCCCGCCATCGGCCCGAACATCAAGAACGGCACGCTCGACGGATTCGACGACGGGCAGGGGTTGGTGATCGGCGCGCGGCTCGCCAACCAGCTTTCGGTGCGGGCGGGCGATCAGGTGACGCTCGTCGCCCCGCGCGGCGCGGTGACGCCGATGGGCACGACGCCGCGCATCAAGACCTACAAGGTCGCGGCGCTGTTCGAAATCGGCATGTCGGAATACGACAACGTGTTCGTATTCATGCCGCTCTCCGAGGCGCAGGCCTATTTCAACCGCCCCGGCGACGTGTCCGCGATCGAGGTCTATACCGACAATCCCGATCAGATCGACAATTATCGCCGCCTGATCAACGAGGGCGCCGGACGCCCGGTGTTCCTGGTCGACTGGCGGCAGCGCAACGCCACCTTCTTCAACGCCTTGCAGGTGGAGCGCAACGTGATGTTCCTGATCCTCACGATGATCGTGCTGGTCGCGGCGCTGAACATCGTCTCGGGGCTGATCATGCTGGTCAAGGACAAGGGCCACGACATCGCGATCCTGCGCACCATCGGCGCGACCAAGGGCGCGGTGCTGCGTGTCTTCTTCATCACCGGCGCCTCGATCGGCGTCGTCGGCACGCTCGTGGGCTTCGCGCTCGGGCTGGTCATCTGCCTCAACATCGAGGAGATCCGGCGTCTCTTGTCGTGGCTCTCCTCGACCGAGCTGTTCTCGCCCGAACTTTATTATCTGAGCCAGATGCCCGCCGATATCGACTCGGGCGAGACCATCACCGTCCTGATCATGGCGCTGGTGCTCTCGTTCATCGCGACGCTCTATCCCGCTTGGCGGGCGGCGCGGCTCGATCCGGTCGAGGCGCTGCGCTACGAGTAGGGGAATGCGAAACCAGCCCGCCTTGCAACTCGACGGCGTTGAGCGGCGCTATCGGCAGGGGAATTCCGTCCTCGAAATCCTGCGCGGCGCGACCTTGTCGGTATGGCCGGGCGAGTCGGTGGCGTTGATCGCGCCGTCCGGCGCAGGCAAATCGACGCTGCTGCAGATCGCGGGCCTGCTGGAGCATCCCGACAGCGGCGAGGTCTATATCGGCGATCGCGCCACGACGGGGCTCGCCGACAAGGACCGCACCCGCATCCGCCGCACCGAGATCGGCTTCGTCTATCAGTTCCATCACCTGTTGCCGGAATTCTCGGCGCTCGAAAACGTCATGCTGCCGCAAATGATCGGCGGGCTCGACAAGGCCGAGGCGCGCAAGCGCTCGGGCGAATTGTTGACCTTCCTCGGTCTCGGCCCGCGGCTCGAGCACCGGCCGGCGGAATTGTCGGGCGGCGAGCAGCAGCGCGTGGCGATCGCCCGCGCCGTCGCCAACGCCCCGCGTATCCTCTTGGCAGACGAGCCGACCGGTAACCTCGATCCGCACACCGCCGATCACGTGTTCGCGACGCTCGCCAAGCTCGTCAACCTGTCGGGCTTCGCCGCGCTGATCGCCACCCACAACATGGACCTCGCCGCGCGCATGCACCGGCGCGTGACCATCAGGGACGGCGAAGTGGTCGAGCATAGCTAGACGTTTTGCCGAAGCATGATCCTTTCCGAAAACCGGTTCCCACTTTTCGGGATCATGCTCTTCGCCGAAGCATGACCTTTTCCGAAAACCGGTTCCCACTTTTCGGGGTTATGCTTTCGTCCACAGCTTGGCGCTGAAAATTCTGGACGCGAGCGTTCTGCGAGCCCACGATAGGCTCGAAAGAATTTCGGAGACGATTCGTGTCGGACCTCGCAAGGGCGGTGGGCTTCGTCCACCTCCATGTTCATTCGTCCTATTCGCTCTTGGAGGGCGCGCTGAAAATCGCGCAGCTCGCCGAGCTTGCCAAAGCCGACCGGCAGCCGGCGCTCGCGCTCACCGACACCGGCAATCTGTTCGCCGCGCTCGAATTCTCCGAGAAGATGGCGAGCGCCGGCATCCAGCCGATCGTCGGCTGCTCGCTCGCCGTCGATTTCGCCGACGCGCCGCCGGCGCGGAACGGCGCGATCGCGCGGCTGCCGCGCATCGTGTTGCTCGCCGCCACCGAAGAGGGCTATCGCGGCCTGATCGCGCTCGTCTCCAAGAGCCATCTCGACGTGCCGGAAGGAGCCGCGCCGCATGTCAGCCTCGACTGGCTGAAGGCCCACGCGGCGGGGCTGATCGCGCTCAGCGGCGGGCCGGATGGGCCGCTCGACCGGGCGCTCGTCGGCGGGCACGCGGAGCTCGCGCGCGCGCGGCTCGAATGCCTCGCGCAAATTCATCGCGACCGGCTCTATGTCGAATTGCAGCGTCATGGCTTGGAGAGCGAAAAGCTGGTGGAGCCCGCGCTGATCGAGCTTGCCTTCGGCGCCGGGCTTCCGCTGGTCGCGACCAACGAGCCTTATTTCGGCGCGCGCGACGACTACGAGGCGCATGACGCGCTTTTATGCATCGCCGAAGGCCGGCTCGTCTCCGACAGCGACCGGCGCCAGCTCACGCCCGAGCACTATTTCAAGACGCGGGCCGAGATGATGGAGCTGTTCGCGGATCTGCCGGAAGCGCTCGCCGCAAGCGTGGAGATCGCGCGGCGCTGCTCGTTCCGCTCGCAAAGCCGGGCGCCGATCCTGCCGCGCTTTTCCATCGGCGGCAAAGCCGCCGACGAGGGGGCGGAATTGCGCCGCCGCGCCGAAGAAGGCCTGGAGAAGCGCATCAAGGATCACGGCCTCACACTCGGCTTCAGCGAGGACGAGTATCGCGAGCGGCTCGCCTTCGAACTCGACGTCATCAGCCGCATGAACTACGCCGGCTACTTCCTGATCGTCGCCGACTTCATCCAATGGGCGAAGGCGCGCGGCATTCCGGTCGGACCGGGGCGCGGCTCGGGCGCGGGCTCGCTCGTCTCCTACGCGCTCACCATCACCGACCTCGATCCCATCCGCTTCGGCCTCTTGTTCGAGCGCTTCCTCAATCCCGAGCGCGTGTCGATGCCGGATTTCGACGTGGATTTCTGCCAGGACCGGCGCGACGAGGTGATCCGCTACGTGCAGGAGCGCTACGGCCGCGAGCAGGTTGCGCAGATCATCACCTTCGGCTCGCTGCAGGCGCGCGGCGTGATGCGCGACGTCGGCCGCGTGCTGGAGATGCCCTACGGCCAGGTCGATCGCATCTGCAAACTGATCCCAATCAACCCGACCAACCCGGTGACGCTGGCGCGCGCGATCGAGGGCGAGCCGCGGCTGCAGGAGGCGCGGAAAGAAGACCCGCGCGTCAAGCGCGCCTTCGACATCGCGCTCAAGCTCGAAGGCCTGCACCGCCACGCCTCGACGCACGCGGCCGGCATCGTGATCGGCGACCGGCCGCTGGTGGAGCTGGTGCCGCTCTACCGCGATCCGAAATCGAATACGCCGGCGACCCAGTTCAACATGAAATGGGTCGAAGCGGCGGGCCTGGTGAAGTTCGACTTCCTCGGACTGAAAACGCTGACGGTGATCGACACCGCGGTGAAGCTGCTTTCGGCGCGCGGAATTACGATCGACATCAATTCGATCCCGCTCGATGATCCCGCGCCTTACGAGATGATCTCGCACGGCGACACGGTCGGCGTGTTCCAGATTGAAAGCACGGGCATGCGCAAGGCGCTCGCCGACATGCGGCCCGACCGCTTCGAGGACATCATCGCGCTCGTCGCGCTCTATCGTCCCGGCCCGATGGCCAACATCCCAACCTACAACGCCCGCAAGCACGGCCGGGAAAAGCCCGACTACATCCATCCGAAATTGGAGACGGTGCTGCGCGAGACGTTCGGCGTGATCGTCTATCAAGAGCAAGTGATGCAGGCGGCGCAATTGCTCGCCGGCTACTCGCTCGGCGAAGCCGACCTGTTGCGGCGCGCGATGGGCAAGAAAATTCGCAGCGAAATGCGCGCGCAGCGCGCGCGCTTCGTCTCCGGCGCGGTCGAGCGCGGGGTCGAGCGCGCGCAGGCCGACGCGATCTTCGACCTTCTGGAGCGCTTCGCCGAATACGGCTTCAACAAGAGCCACGCCGCCGCCTACGCGCTCGTCGCCTACCAGACGGCGTATCTGAAGGCGCATTACCCGGTAGAGTTTCTCGCCGCCTCGATGACGCTCGACCGCGACAACACCGACAAGCTCGCCGAGTTCCGGCGCGAGGCCGACCGGCTGGGGATTGCGGTCGAGGCGCCGTCGGTGAATCTGTCGGGAGAAAATTTCGGGGCGGCCCAAGGGACGGGACAAGGGAGGATCATCTACGCGCTCGCCGCGATCAAGGGCGTCGGCGCGCATGCGGTCGAGGCGATCGTCAAAGCGCGCGGCGAGACGCCGTTCGCCGATCTCGCCGATTTTGCCGCGCGCATCGACGCGCGCGCGCTGAACAAGCGCACGCTTGAATGTTTGGCGGCGGCGGGCGCCTTCGATTGCCTGGAGCCGAACCGCGCGCGCGCCTTCGCCGCCGTCGATGCGATGCTCGCCTACGCGCAACGCAGGGTCGCCGACGCGACTTCGGGGCAGACGCAGCTGTTCGGCGGCGGGCCCGCGCGGGCGACGATTCACGTCCCCGAGGCGACGCCGTGGCTGCCGGCGGAGCGCTTGAAGCGCGAATATGACGCGATCGGCTTTTTCCTCTCCGGCCATCCGCTCGACGATTACGCGGCCGCGCTCGCGCGCCTGCGGGTGCAGCCATGGGCGGATTTTTCGCGCGCCGTGCGGTCGGGCGCCTCGGCCGGGCGGCTCGCCGCCACCGTGGTTTCGCGCACCGAGCGGCGCATCAAGTCGGGCTCGAAGATGGGCATCATCGGGCTTTCCGATCCGACCGGCCATTTCGAGGCGGTGGTGTTCGCCGAGGGGCTGGCGCAATTCCGCGATCTCCTCGAGCCCGGCAACGCCGTGCTCCTGCAGGTCGGCGCCGAGCTGCAGGGCGAGGAGGTGCGCGTGCGCATTCACGGCGCGGAATCGCTCGACGAGGCGGCGTCGAAAACCCAGCGCGGCTTGCGCGTGTTTCTAAAAACTTCCGAGCCGATCGACCTCGTCAAGAAGCGGCTGGCGCCAAACGGCGGCAAGGCCGAGAAGCTCGGCGAAGTGAGCTTCGTGCTGGCGCTTGCCGACGGCTCCGAGGTCGAGGTCAAGCTGCCGGGACGTTATCCGATTTCGCCGCAGATCGCGGGCGCGATGAAAGCGGTGCCGGGCGTCGTCGCCGTGCAGGAAATGTGAAGCGCTAACTTGACGGCAATGGCTTCAGCGACTCCAACGGAATATCGAGTACGCAAGTTACTCCCGAAGAATCGAATGTCAGTTGGCTTTGACCTTTGAGTTGATTCACAAAGCTATGTTCGATTAGGCGCGTTCCGAAACTGCGACGCGCCGGCGGCTTAACTATTGGGCCGTCTTTTTCCATCCAGGTGAGTCGAAATTGCTGCTCTGAATCATCGACAGCAGCCGCGATCTCGACGCGCCCATTTCCATTCGACAACGCGCCATATTTTACGGCGTTGGTGCAAAGTTCGTTGAGAACCATGGCGAGAGGCAAAACGGCCGCGGAACTGACTTCTATGTCCGAGCTTTTGATGAAAAACCGGCCGCCTCCGCTTGTATCGAAAGGCTCGATGGCCGTTTTCAAAATCGCCGCAAGTTTGGCGCTTTTCCAGCGCGTCTTCAGCAACAGATCGTGCACGCCCCCCAGCGCCATTATTCGCTGCTCGATGGCGAGCCTGCCGTGCTCGATGGTGTCGGCGGTGCGCAGGCTTTGCGAGGTGATCGACATCACCATCGCCAGCGTGTTCTTTACCCGGTGGTGCAATTCCTCCACCAGCAGACGCTGCAATTGCTCGAGGACTTTATGCTCGGCCGCGTCTATTCCGGCTTGAGCAAGAAGCCGGCGTAGGTCGATATTTTCGACCTCTAGCCGCAGGTCATCTTCCGCGCTCACGATACCTCTCGTATCTCGACCAAACACAGCATATGCGTAGCAGCCAGCAAAAACCAACCGGCGCCGCCGCGGAATCTTTACACAAATTGACGCGGTGACGAGATTTCGGGCGCCCTTGCGCCGCCTTGTTTCGCCGCCTATAAGCCCCGCCATCACGCACGCGGACTAGCTTTCCCACAAGCGGGACGGCATCCGGTGCCGGGCACATGCCCGGCTCGGTCCGCGGAGGCTAACCGGAAGAGGACGACATGGCGCTTCCCGACTATTCGATGCGCCAGCTATTGGAAGCTGGCGTTCACTTCGGCCATCAATCGCATCGCTGGAATCCGAAGATGGCTCCGTTCATCTTCGGCACCCGCAACAACATCCACATCATCGACCTCGCACAGACCGTGCCGCTGTTGCACAAGGCGCTCGAGGCGGTGAGCGACACAGTCGCCAAGGGCGGACGGATCTTGTTCGTCGGCACCAAACGGCAGGCCTCCGACGCGATCGCCGACGCCGCCAAGCGCTCGGCGCAGTATTTCGTCAATTCGCGCTGGCTCGGCGGCACGATGACCAACTGGAAGACGATCTCCAACTCGATCGCGCGCCTGAAGAAGATCGAGGAAATGCTTTCGACCGAGACGGGCGCGGCCTACACCAAGAAAGAGCGGCTCACGCTCGCGCGCGAGAAGGAGAAGCTCGAGCGCTCGCTCGGCGGCATCCGCGACATGGGCGGCGTGCCCGACCTCGTCTTCGTGATCGACACCAACAAGGAAGAAATTGCGATCAAGGAGGCCAAACGCCTCAACATTCCGGTCGCGGCGATCGTCGACACCAACTCCAATCCCGACGGCATCGTGTTTCCGATCCCCGGCAATGACGACGCCGGGCGCGCGATCACGCTCTATTGCGATCTCGTGGCCAAGGCCGCGATCGACGGCATCTCGCGCGCGCAAGGGCAGGCCGGCGTCGATCTCGGCGCCGCCGAAAAGCCCATCCTCGAGGAATTGCCGGCGGAAAAGACAGAATGGGAAAAGTTCGAGCCGCTGCCGGGTCCGGTCGGCGCGCCCGACGATCTCAAGAAGCTGCACGGCGTGAGCCCGGCAATCGAAAAGCAGCTCAACGACCTCGGCTTCTTCCACTATTCGCAGGTGGCGGCGCTTGTCGCCAAGGACGCCCATCACCTCGGCGAAACGGTGGGCCTGCCCGGCCGCATCGAGACTTGGATCGCGGAAGCGAAAGCGCTTTCGGCCGAGACGGAGTAGTTCATGGCCGGGATCAGTGCGAGCCTCGTCAAGGAGCTGCGCGAGAAGACCGGCGCCGGCATGATGGACTGCAAGGCGGCGCTCACGGAAAGCAAGGGCAATCTCGAAGCCGCCGTCGACTGGCTGCGCAAGAAAGGGCTCGCCAAGGCCGCCAAGAAAGCGGGCCGCGTCGCCGCCGAAGGCCTCGTCGGCCTCGTCGTCGAGGGCACCAAGGGCGTGCTCGTCGAGGTCAATTCCGAGACCGATTTCGTCGCCCGCAACGACCACTTCCAGGGCCTCGTCAAGCTCATCGCCGAGGCGGCGCTGCATAACGGCGCCGACGTCGAGAAGATCAAACGCGCCAAGCAAGGCAAGGGCACGATCGAAGAAGCGATCGCGCACGGAATCGCCACCATCGGCGAGAACATCACCTTGCGGCGCGCGGCCGAACTTTCGGTCAGGCAGGGCGCGATCGGCGCCTACATGCATACCTCGATTTCCGACGGGCTCGGCAAGATCGGCGTCCTCGTCGCGCTCGAATCGAAGGCTGATCCCGCGGAGCTAGCGATTTTCGGCCGCATGCTCGCCATGCACGTCGCC
>Ga0075425_100001625_pt1 | contig 22052 bp, 24 predicted proteins | sample SoiMethybrSBSTD4_FD_75300 | JGI IMG/M metagenome (GOLD analysis project Ga0075425, IMG submission 75300) | Bulk soil microbial communities from a Populus tree surrounding site in Tennessee, USA - Soil MetaG P. TD hybrid SBSTD4 | ecosystem: Environmental > Terrestrial > Soil > Tree plantation... | reverse complement strand
GGAGGCCGCTCAAGCCCCCTCGACCCCAGAAAGCGGAAAAGTTCGCCACGAATATGACGCCGAACGGACTGCCCTAACCATCTCGCCCACGGTCAACATGCCAGGAGGCATGTTGAGGATCAAATGTCTCGCAGATGAGACAGGATGGCCTCGATCCTGTTGGGCAATGGAGACGAAAGCTTGAGGGGCTCGCCCGACGCCGGATGGATGAAGGCCAGCCCGACCGCGTGTAGAGCGACCCCGCCCAGGCCCTCTATCAGTTCCGTGGGGATCGTCTCACTCCCCTTCCGCCGACCATAGGTCACGTCTCCGACCAGGGGGTGGCCAAGGGAGGCCAGATGGACGCGGATCTGGTGGGTGCGGCCCGTCTCCAGCCGGCACTCGAGATAGGTGAACCCGCCGAGGCGCTCGAGAACGCGGAAGCGCGTGACGGCGCGCTTGCCCGTCCCGGGCCGCGCCACTGCCATGCGGACCCGTGAGCGCGAGTCGCGGGCGATCGGTGCGTCGATCACGCCCTCGTCACGCTTCACGATTCCGTGAGCGAGGCAGAGATAGCGGCGCGCCATCGTCCGCCGGCTGAGCTGGGCGGTGAGGCCATCATAGGCCGCGCGCGTCTTGGCAAGGACGATCAGTCCCGACGTGCCCTTGTCGAGGCGATGGACGATCCCGGGACGCCGCGGGCCGCCCACGCCCGAGATCTCCGGCGCGTGCGCGAGCGCGGCGGCAGCCAGGGTGCCCGTCGCCTGCCCCGCCCCCGGATGCGTCACCATGCCCGCAGGCTTGTCCACCACGAGGACGTGCGCGTCCTCGAAGACGATCCGCAGGGGAATGGGCTCGGCGGCCATCTCGTCGGAGGGTGGCGGAGGCACCACCGCACGCACGCGCTCGCCCGCCTTGAGGCGATGGGCGGCCTTGCGCGGCGCGCCGTCCACCTCGACGCGCCCTTCGTCGATCAAGGTCTTGATGCGCGTGCGCGAGAGCTCGGGAAGGCGCGCGGCCAGCCAGAGATCCAGTCGCCGGCCCGCCTCGGCCGCGCTCACGGTCGCCGCCACGGGCCGGGCGGCCTCGACCGTCATGTCTCCGCGGGCGTGGCCGTCAGCATGTGGAGAGCGAGCAACGCAACACCCACGCTGATGGCCGAGTCGGCCACGTTGAAGGCGGGCCAGTGCCAGCCGCGCCAGAAGAAATCAAGGAAGTCGACCACGGCGCCGAAGCGCGCCCGATCGATCAGGTTGCCCGCCGCCCCGCCGAAGATCATGCCGATGGCGATGGCGGCGACCTTGCCGCCCTGGGGCAAAAGCCGCGTGGCGAGGGTGGCGAGGACACCCACCGCGATCATGGACAGCACGGCCACGACCCAGCGCCAGCCCGTGGGCACGGTGCCGAGCATGCCGAAGGCAAGGCCCGGGTTCATCACCAGGGTCAGCGAGAAGAATCCGTCGATCACCGTCACGGGCACGCCGAGCGGGAGGCGATGCAAGGCGAGCCACTTCACGACCTGATCGAGGACCAGGACGGCCCCGGCCACCGCGACCACCAGGGTCATGCCCGGGCGAGGATGACGGGCAGGCAGCGCTCGCAGAGCGTGGGGTGACGCGCATCGGCGCCGACCTCGGGACTCCAGGTCCAGCACCGCTCACACTTCTTCCACCCGAGACGCTGGGCCGGCACCACGGCGAGCGCGAGGCCTGGAATGTCCTGGCTCTCGTAGGCGACCCCGGCGCCGGCCGGCGGCGGCTCGGCGAGCCGCACCGCCGACACGTTGAAGAGGGTGGCGAGGAGCGCCTCGCCCTTGTCCACGAGGAGAGGGCGCCACTGCTCCTCGGGCGCGCTGGTCACATAGAGCACGGCATCGACGCCCTTGCCGATGAGCCCTTGCTTGCGCGCGGACTCGAGGGCGCGCGAGACTTCCCCGCGCACCTCGAGCAGACGCTCCCACTCGCCCGCCATGCGCTCGTTGACCCACTCGCCGCGCTCCTCGGGCAGCGTCACCAGGTGCACGCTCTCCGGCTTGCCGCGGCCGGGGATGTAGCTCCACACCTCGTCCGCGGTGAACGACAGGATGGGGGCGAGCAGCCGCGCGAGCGCTGTGAGCATCTCGAAGCACACCGTCTGCGAGGCGCGGCGCGTCGGATCGTCGGGCGCGCGCGTGTAGAGGCGGTCCTTGATGATGTCGAGGTAGAGCGCGGAGAGATCCACGGCGCAGAAGTTGTGCGCGGTGTGGAACACGACGTGGAACTGGTATTCCTCGTAGGCGCGGCGCGTGCGCGCGATGAGCTCCCCCAGGCGGAGGAGAGCCCAGCGGTCGAGTTCATCCATCTGATCGTAGGAAACCCGATCGCGATCGGGATCGAAGTCGGCGAGCGTGCCGAGGAGGAACCGAAAGGTGTTGCGGATCCGCCGGTACGCATCGGACAGGCGATTCAGGATCTCGTTGGAGAGGCGGATGTCCTCGGTGTAGTCCTCGGAGGCAACCCAGAGCCGTATCACCTCGGCGCCGTACTTGGGGAGCACCTCTTCCTGCTGGACGTAGTTCCCCTGCGACTTGGACATCTTGCGCCCCTCGCCGTCCACCAGGAAACCGTGGGTGAGCACGGCCTGGTAGGGGGCGCGGTTCCTCGTGCCCACTGCCTCCAGGAGCGAGGAGTGGAACCAGCCGCGGTGCTGATCCGATCCCTCGAGGTACATGTCGGCCGGCCAGCGCAGCTCGGGCCGCGTCTCCAGGACGGCGGCATGGCTGCACCCCGAGTCGAACCACACGTCGAGGATGTCCGTCTCTTTCCTGAACTCCTCCCCGCCGCACTTCGGACACCGCGTGCCGGGCGGCAGGAGGTCGCGGGCCGAGCGCGCATGCCACTCGTCGGCGCCCCGCCCGTCCCGCATGATGGCCGCGACGTGCTCGACCAGACGCTCCTCGACAAGGAGCGCCTCGCAGGCCCCGCAGTAGAACGCGACGATGGGCACGCCCCACACGCGCTGGCGTGAGATCGTCCAGTCGGGACGATGGGCGACCATGTTGAAGATGCGGTCACGGCCCCACGGGGGGATCCACGCGACCTCGTTCTGCACCGCCTCGAGCGCGCGCTGCCGGAGCCCCTTCTGGTCCAGCGAGATGAACCACTGCTCGGTGGCGCGGAAGAGAGTGGGGTTCTTGCAGCGCCAGCAGTGGGGATACTCGTGGCGGAGGGTGACCTCGGCCACGAGGGCGCCGATCTTTCGGAGGTGCTCGACGATCTTCGGGTTGGCCTCCCACACCGTCATGCTCCCGAAGAGCTCGACCTCGGGCAGGAAGCGCCCGTCGTCGTCGACGGGGTTGTAGATCTTGAGCCCTGCCTTCCGGCCGAGCTCGTAGTCCTCCTCGCCGTGTCCGGGCGCGATGTGCACGAGCCCCGTCCCCGCGTCCATGGCCACGAAGTCCGCGCCCACCACGGGCGAGTCGCGGTCGATCCACGGATGTCGCGCCACCGTACCCTCGAGAGCATTTCCGGCGATCGCGGCCGCGGTGGGCACCAGGCGACCCTGAACGCCCGGCAGCGTACCGAAAGCTTCGACCAGCGGACGCGCCACCACGAGGGCTTCACCGTTCAGCTCGACCACTATGTACGTCTCGGTGGGATGCACCGCGATGGCCAGGTTGGCGGGCAGCGTCCACGGCGTGGTGGTCCAGATCACCAGCGAGGCCCGGCGGCCCGCGAGGGCTTGAGCCAATGCCGGCGACGGAGTCTTCACGGGAAACTTCACGTACACCGACGGTGTCGTCTGCTCCTCGTACTCGACCTCCGCCTGGGCGAGCGCCGTCTTGCAGTGCATGCACCAGTGCACAGGCTTGAGGCCCTTGTAGACGACGCCGTTGCCCACGAACCGGCCGAACTCGCGCGCGATCATGGCCTGGTAGGCCGGCGCCATGGTCAGATAGGGATTCTTCCAGTCGCCGAAGATGCCGAGCCGCTTGAACTCTTCGCGCTGGATGTCGACGAACTTCCGCGCGTATTCACGGCAACGACGGATCTTCTCGAGCGGGTTCATGGCGCGCCGCACGTCCACGTCCGCGGTGTCGAGCCCTAGCTCCTTGTCGACCTGATGCTCGATGGGCAGGCCGTGACAGTCCCAGCCCGGCACGTAGACGGCGTTGTGGCCGAGCATGGAGCGCGACTTGACCACGAAATCCTTGAGGATCTTGTTCAGCGCCGTGCCCATGTGGATGTGGCCGTTGGCGTAGGGCGGTCCGTCGTGGAGGATCCACAGGGGACGCTTGGTGGAGACCTCGCGGAGGCGCCGGTAGATGTCCATCTCGTCCCAGCGCGCGAGCATGTCCGGCTCGAGCTTGGGCAAGTTGGCCTTCATGGGGAACGAGGTCTTCGGAAGGTTGAGCGTGTCCTTGTAGTCCATAGAGGGAGAAACGTAACACCGATGCGCGTTTAGGGCAAGGAACGCGCCGTCGCATCTGCGTCTGGACAGGCGCCGGTAACCCGTGAACGCTGTCGATCCGGACACGGAAATGGCCGAGGAAGTCGCAGCCGAGGAGGGAGTCGCCGCGACCACGGGCGGACGCGCGCGGCGCCGCGCTACTTGGGGGCGATGGTGACGGTGCCCGCGGTGCTGTCGATGGTGACGGTGAACTGATCGAGGAAGTCGCGCCCGAGGAGACCGTCGCCCTGGGCGAGATCGACGTCGTGCGCCGCCACGCGAAGGGGACCCGAGCGCGCGTTGCCCACCTCGATGCTCTCCACGGGAACGAAGAGCACGTCGGCGGAGCCGGTGGCGCCCTTGACCGAGCCGCGCAGCGCCCGGCCCGAGCCGATGCCCATGCTCGCAAGCACGCGCGGGTTGATCACGGTCACCGACGCGCCCGTGTCGAGCACGAGGTTCGCGGAGCCGCCGCCGTTGACCTTGGCCGACACCATGATGGGTTTGCCCGCCGTGAAGGGAATCTTCGTCGTGGTGGTGGCGGCCGGCGCGCCTCCTCCGGCGGCAGGACTCGCCGCCGCGGCAGGGGCACGCTCCGGGAGCGCCATCATCTGCGCCTTGGCGCGGAAGCGCTCGGGCACGCTGTCGACGCCCTGCGTGTAGTGCACGCCGCCCTGGTCATCGGTCCAGCGGAACATCTGCGCGGAGGCGGGCGGGACGGGCAGGGAAAGCGCCGCCAGAAGGCCGAGGATCACCACGCGCGTCAGGACATTCATCCTACGAGGATTATAACGGCCGGCCCGTCCCGCAACGAAAGGAAGAAGCTGGGCATGTCTGCGCTCAACCCTGCGTGGAGAAAGGAGAATCAGCGGCCGGCGGAGGCCGGCGGCCCGGCTGGGCACGGCTCGCGTGTTCCCCAGCGGTTCCACGCCGTCTGGTAGACGACCATCTCGTCGGCGCCGGCCACGGTGTTGTGCTCGAGCTTGACCCGATGCACGGGCGTGAAGAGGTCGCGCCGGGCCGAGAGCGAGGGAAACCACGCGGGGAAAATGATCAGGTAGTCCGGGCAGCTCTGCTGGAGATAGCGGAGCACCCCGGCCTCGCCGTCACGCCGGTACGGGATGATCCGCGGGGTGACGAGGCCCATCACGTCGATCACCTCACGTTGTCCGAGATAGGCGATGGCCCCCACGTCGTTGAGGGCGAGCCGCGCCGCCCGCGGCGTCTGCTCGGCGACCCAGCGCCCGAGGCTCACCTGCATGGCGTCGATGTTCTGCACCGCCCAGGCGTAGCGCGTCGCCCCTGCCGCGAGCGGCGCGAGGGAGGCGGCGAGCACGATGGCGCAGGCCATGCGCCCCCACACGGGCTGGATGCGAGCCGCCCACACGAGAGGCGCCAGCGCGCTCACCGCCACCACCACGGCCAGGGGCAGCAGGTGGATGGAGTAGCGCCCCTCCTGGAAGCCAGGACCGCGATACGGCGCGAGGAGAGCCATGCCGATCGGGTGCACGAGCAGGATCGAGGCGGGCCAGAGCCAGAAGCGCCCACCGCGCCGCCACAGCACCCAGAGGCCCGGCAGGATCAGGACGGGCAGGAGCAGGTTCACGGAGGCGAGCCACGCGATCCACTCGCGCTCGAATTGCCACGGACGCCAGAGCAGCGTGGTGGCGAGGGGCTCGCCCGCGCCCGAGAGAAAGCCCACCAGTCCGCCCTCGATCTTGGCGGCGGCCGTGGCGGGCAGCGGCGTCCCTCCCGTGCGCAGGTTGAACGCAACCCACGGCATGACAATGGCCGCCGGCACGCCCCAGACGATGGCGGTGCGCGGCCACGTGAGCGAGCCACCCAACCAGACGAGGGGTACGAGCAAGACGGATTCGGGGCGAGCGAGCGCGGCGAGCCCGAGCAGGGCGGCCGCAGGCACTACCCTGCCGGCGACGTGAGCGGCGAGGGCGCCCGTCACGAGGACGGCGGCCAGCGTCACCTCCATGCCGGACAGGGCGCCCCAGATCATCGGCGCGCTCCACACGGTGGCGAGGGCGGCGGTCAGCCCGAGCGCGGTGTCGCCCGTCCACACCTGGGCGAGTCCGCGGGCGAGCCACGCGGCGCCCAGCGCGCCCGCGACGCCCGCGAGCTTGGCCCACGCCGGGTGGATCCCACCCAGCGCGAAGAACCCCGCGAGGAGGAGCGTCCACAGGGGCGCGGTGGAGCCTGCCACCGGCACATCCTGGTTGTAGGCAAAGCCGTGCCCGGACGCGAGATTGCGGGCGAACTGGAGATGAATCCAGGAGTCGTCGAGGGGAAAGCTGCTGAGCCCGACGGTGCCGGCGATGAGGCGCTCGCGCTGGAGGAAGAGGCCGAGGGCGGCGGCGAGGGCGACGGCGGTGAGAAGAAGCGCGCCGCGCCCCCTCACCGCTTGTCGCTGAGGAAGAGATAGCCCGCATGCTCGGCGCGGCCGCCGCGGATCGGCAGGACGTAGAGGAAGCGGCCGTAGGGCAGCTGCACTTCCTGGAGACCGCGCGGCCGTGGCACCGAGGGATCCCAGTGGTCGATGAACCAGACGAGCTGCCGGATGCGCCGCGGAATGGTGATGGTCGAACCCGGCGTGAGGATCATGGTAGCGGCCGACTGGGGCGCGTAGAAACCGAAGGGCAGGTCGCCGACCTGGACCTGGTAGATCGCGTACTCCGGCATGTAGAACATGGCGTGGCGAAGCCAGGGATACGAGCGCGGGTTGCCGACCTCGGTGAGGAGGGCGGTGTCCGAGGGATCGTAGACGGTGCGGATGATGTCCACGTAGGTGCGGATCACCGCCTCGTGCTCGCGCAGGGCGGCGGCGGTGCGGCTCATGATCCAGTCGTGCGCCTCGTCCCTCGCCCGCCAGATCCACGCATCGCCCGTGCGGTTGTTGAACTCGCGCGGCATGGGACGCGCGCTCACGAAGAAGCCGGTGCTCACGAGGCAGAGGGGAATCAGCGCGGTGGCGGTGAGCGCCCAGCGCCAGTTGGGTCGCCGCAGCCGCTCGGAGCCCGCGGTGATCGTCTCCACGAGGACGCGGCTCAGCAGGATCACGAGGGCGGGAAGAAAGGTCAGGACGTAGCCGGCCTGGCCGAAGTGCACAAGCGTGTAGAAAGCGGCGGGGGGCACCACCCACGCCACGAGGAACCACTCGCCCTGATGCCAGCCCGCCCGGCGCACGTACAGCGGCAGGGCGAAGGCCGCGAGGGCGAGCGGCCCGAGCCCTACGATGACGGAGGCGAGGACGTAACGCGCCTGGGCGAGCGTCACGTCGAGAGAGCCGCCGAGCACCGAGGTGGGCAGCACCACCGAGCCGTAGAGCTGAGTCGACACGCGGAGATACGCGGTGAGCCCTCCCGTGAGCCAGAGCATGGGCAGGAACCACGAGAGGACGGCGGCCACCATGAGCGCGGCAGCCCCGAGGAGCCGGCGAAGGCTGCGGGTGCCCATCACCGCGCACGCGACGCAGAGGGGGAAGAGCAGGACGAGCACGGACTGGCGAATGCCGCCGACCAGACCGAGGGCGGCGGCGCAGGCGTAGAGCGAGCGTGGGTGGCCGTGCAGGGCGCCCCACGCGAAGGCGGCCACCAGGGAAGCGCCGAAGGCCTCGCCCGCGTAGGTCAGGCCCACGGAGCCGTAGAACCAGAAGAGCGGGCTCACCGCGAGCAGGGTGGCGGCGGCGGCGGCGGTGACGCGGTCGTAGAGCGCGCGGGCGAGGCAGAACACCGCCACGGTGGTAGCCGCGCTGAAGACCATGGCCAGGGTCACGTAGGCGAGGTTCGGGTCGGCGAGGGGAATGTTCAGGAGCCGCCCCAGGGCCACGTAGAGCAGATAGCCGGGCGGATGGGGCTGATGCTTGGCCACGTCGAACTCGCGCAGGGCGAGGGCGAACTGCACGGCGTCCCAGTTGTAGAGCATGCGCGCGCGGTACGGCCAGCGGGAGACGAGGGTGAGCGCGGCGAGCCCGCTCATCATCCAGAGATCCCCGCGCCGGGCGAAGTGCGAGCGCACGGCGCCGACCATTCGCGCGAGGACGCTCACGCCTGCGCCCACACCCGGTCTGCCGCGCCGAAGATCCCCGAAGAGTCGCCCAGTCCCGCCCGCGCGACCCGCACGTCGCGCGCGAGCACCGTCGCGTGCGCCCGCACCCGCTGCTCCAGGGCCGGGGCGAGGCTCGGCACCGTGGTCATGATGCCGCCGCCCAGGACGAGAAGCTCGGGATTCAGCAGGGTGACGTAGTTGGCGATGGCCTGCCCGAGGTAGCGCTCCGCGTCGTCCCAGAGCTGCTTCGCGAAGGCGTCACCCGACGCGGCGGCCCGCGCCACCAGCGCGGCCGTCACGCGCGAAGCATCGCCGCCCGTCTCCTCAGCCAGCCGTGTCGCCGTGCCCGAGACCAGCGCCGTCTCGAGCCTTCGCATGAATCCACGCCCCGAGGCATACGCTTCGACGCAGCCGTGCTGGCCGCACGCGCAGGGCAGGCCGTCCGGCACCACCTGGGTGTGGCCGAGCTCGCCCGCGGCATTGTTCGGTCCGCGGAGGAGCATGCCGTCCACCACCGCGCCCGAGCCCACCCCCGTTCCTACGAAGACGGCGATGAGACTCTCCGCGCCTCGCCCGGCGCCGAATCGATACTCGCCCCACGCGGCGGCCCGCACATCGTTCTCGACGTAGACGGGCATGCCGAAGGCCGACTCGACCTCGTCGCGGAGGGGCACGTTCTCCCACTCGAGGTTGGGAGCGTAGACCACGGCGTGCGTCTTGGGGTGGATCTGGCCGGCGGCGGCGATGCCGATACCCGCCAACCGGGAGGGATCCGTCGAGTCCAGCAGGCGGGTAATGACAGCCTTGAGGTTGGCGAGGACGCCGGACGGTCCCTTCCAGGCTTCCGTCTGCACCTCGACGCGGCCGACGAGCTGCCCGGAGGAGCTCAGGACGCCGCCGCGCAGCTTGCTGCCTCCCAGGTCGATGCCGACGGCGTAGCGATCGGGAGGCACGGAGAGTCGCGGGGAGGAGGGAGAGGCGGGGGCTGCGGGCTCGTCAGGCCTTCTTGTCGCCGTCCTTCTTCTCCGTCGGCGAGGCCTCGTCCTTGAGGTCCGCCACGCCCTTCTTGAACTCCTTCACGCTCGAACCCAGCGAGCGCGCGAGATCGGGCAGGCGCTGAGCGCCGAAGAGGATCAGGACGATGACGAGGATGAGCAGCAGCTCCTGATAGCCCAGACCAAACATGGCGGACTCCTTTCGTTTCTAAGGCTCCTTCACCCTACGCGCCCGGCCTGGGCTTGTCAACGCATTGGACGTGCAACAGCCGTGTCAAGGGCTCGAGAGCCCCCGGCCTAGCCGCTCGGCGGGGGGTTCCGCAGGACGCGACGCTCACCCTGGCGGACGGTGATCCCCTTGGAGTCGAAATACTCCATGAGGGGGATGGCGTACTTCCGGCTCACCCCGAGGAGATCCTTCACGTCCGCGGGGCCGATGTCCTTCTTCTCCCGGAGGTGCGCCACGAGCTTGTCGCGGATCTCCTGGAGAGCCGCCGCGTGGAAGAAGAGCGACTCCTTGACCCGGAGCAGCCGGCCGTCGGCCACGAGGATCTGGAAGAGCTCGTGCCTCTCCGTGCCCTTGACCCCGAGGCGGCCGAGGGCTTCCTCCGGCGCCGGGGGGGCGGCGGCGGAGCGGCGGAACTCGGCATCGAGCCCATCGACGACCCGCTGCTGCTCCGACGAGAGCCGGATGGCGTGAGAGGTCAGGCGCACTTGATCGCGTTCGCTCTTCACGAGCCCATCGGCCTCCAGGGATGCCAGGAGCTGGGCGAAAACCTTCTCCTGGGCGTGGCCAGCGCGGCTCCTGAGCTCCTCGCGCGAGATACCGGTCCGGAGGGGGAACTGGGCGTGGAAGTCCTCGAGCAGCCCCAAGGTCTGAGAGCGCAGCCGGTCGCTCGCCTCGCGATGGACATACCACTCGCGGTCCACCGCCGTCACGGCCTGGGTCTGCTGGAGCTCGTCAAGGAGTTCGCGGAGCCTCCCGGGCCCGAAGGGCACCCGGGCCCGAAGATCGACCGCCCGCAGGCCAGCCGGTCCCGCCTGGCGGAGATGCTCCTCCACCACCTGCGCGGGCGCCCCGGACTCGAGGAGGCGCAGATGCTCGGCGAGCGCCCCGCCCTTGCGCTTGAAGCGCGAGGGCACCACATCCAGCACGGTGCCGCCACCGATGGTGATGATGGGCGAGTACGAACGAATCACATAGCGGTCGCCGGGCAGCGTGGTCACGGGAGCCTCGAGACGGAAGCGGCCATAGGTCACTTGTCCCGGCGTCACCTCCGCACGATCGACGAGGAGCACGCGGGCCATCACCTCTTGCGTCCCCACGTGGAAGCGCACGCGGTCGCGCGCCTTGAGCGGGCGCGGCGCATCGGGCAGGAGCTCGAGGGTGGCGTCGGCAAGGACGGTGGACACGAGGCTGCCCGGCGGAGCCAGCACGTCACCCCGCTCGATGGCCGCGCGCTCGACGCCCTGGAGATTCACGGCGGTGCGCTGCCCCGCCTGTGCGCTCTCGACCGTGTGCCCGTGCACTTGGAGACCGCGCACCTTGACCTGGAGTCCGCGGGGGAATATCTCGACCTTGTCCTCGACGCCCAGCCGGCCGGTCATGAGCGTGCCCGTCACCACGGTGCCGAAGCCTCTGATGGTGAACACGCGATCGACGGGCAAGCGAGGCGTCTGGTCCGACGCGCGCGGGGGAACCTGGGCGGCCAGCTGCGCGAGACGCTCGCGCAGCTGGGGCAGCCCCTCCCCCGTCTTCACGGAGACGGGCACGATGGGACCGCCGGCGAGGACGGTCCCGTCGAGGAGCCGCGCCACGTCGTCCTTGACCAGCTCGATCCACTCGGGCTCCGCCAGATCCGTCTTGGTGAGCGCGACCATGCCCGCCTTGATGCGCAGGAGCTGGCAGATGGCCATGTGCTCGCGTGTCTGCGGCATCACCCCCTCGTCGGCGGCGATGACGAGGAGGGCGAGGTCGATGCCGCCCACGCCCGCCAGCATGTTCTTCACGAAGCGCTCGTGGCCCGGCACGTCCACGATCTCGATGGTGAGCCCGTCGGCTTCCTCCAGGAAGGCGAAGCCGAGATCGATGGTGATGCCGCGCGCCTTCTCCTCCGGCAGCCGATCGGTGTCGGTGCCCGTCAGCGCCTTCACGAGCGAGGTCTTGCCGTGGTCGATGTGCCCGGCCGTCCCCACCACGACGTGCTTCGCCACAATCAGAGCCGGGCGAGGGCGGAGGCGAGAGCGGACAGATCGGACGGTAGGATGGTCCGGAAATCCAGGAGCAAGCGATCGTCGAGCAGCCGACCAAGCACCGGCGGCTGGCCCGTGCGCAGCCGCTCGTCGAGGCCCTGGGCCGGCTCGCTCGGCGTACCGAGCGAGAGGGCGGCGGTGGGCAGGGCGACCGTGGGCAGGGCGCCGCCTCCCACCTCCGAGCTCGTGTCGACCAGCTCCGCCCCGAGCCGCGCCGCCGCGTCGGGGGAGAGACGGCGCAGGAAGCTTCGCGCGCGGCGCCGGATCGACGCCTGGCCTTCCGTCAGCATCCGCAGGGTGGGAATGGTCTCGAGGGCGTCGCCGGCCTCGTAGGCGTAGAGCGTGGCCTCGAGCGCGGCCACCGTGAGCTTGTCGATGCGGAGCCCACGATTGAGTGGATTGCGGGCGAGACGGCCGATGAGCTCGGCCTTGCCGACCACGATGCCCGCCTGCGGTCCGCCCAGGAGCTTGTCTCCCGAGAAGGACACGAGGTCCACGCCCGAAGCGACCACCTCCGGCACCGTCGGCTCGTAGGGAAACCCGTAGCGCCGGAGATCGACGAGGCTGCCCGAGCCGAGATCCTCCATCACGGGCAGCCCGCGCTCCCGTCCCAGCTCGGCAAGCTCACGCGAGGAGACCGCGGCGGTGAAGCCGACCACACGGTAGTTGGAGGTGTGGACCTTGAGGAGGAGCCCCGTCTCGGGGCCGATGGCCTGCGCGTAGTCCTTGAGATGCGTGCGATTGGTGCTGCCGACCTCGCGCAGGGTGGCGCCCGAGCGCTGCAGGATGTCGGGGATGCGGAACTCCCCGCCGATCTCGATGAGCTCGCCGCGCGACACGATGACTTCCTTGCCGCGAGCCAGGCTCTCCAGGGCGAGGAACACCGCCGAGGCGCAGTTGTTGACCACCAGGGACGCCTCGGCGCCCGTCAGGCGCTGGAGGAGCGGATCCACGTGGGAGTAGCGCGAGCCCCGCACCTTTCGCGCGATGTCAATCTCGAGATTCGTGTAGCCCGCCGCGGCGGCGGCGAGGCGCTCGCGCGCGAGGGACGAGAGCAGGGCGCGGCCGAGGTTGGTGTGCAGGACGACGCCGGTGGCGTTGACGACGTGGGAGAGTGAGAAGGCGCCGCGCTCGGAGAGCCGGGCGACTACGCGCTCGGCCAGGGTTTCGGGAGAAGCCGCGGCCGCCGCGCCCGCGAGGAGGCGTCGGCGCTCGGCGGCCAGCACGTCGCGCGCCGCGTCGGTGAGACGGCGGCGCGGCAGCGCGGCCACGGCTGGGTGACGCTCCACGCGCGTGACGACGGCGTCCACACCGGGGAGCGCGCGCAGGAGCGACGGCGCCTCAGCCTTCCGGGGCAAGCTCCGTCTCCACGCGGGTGCGCACGCGGGCGATGACTTCGCGAGCCTCGTGACGGATGGCCTCGGCCCCCGCATTCCGCGCGTCGGTCTGTAGGAGCCGCCGCACTGCCTCCTCGGTGAGCCCCGCCCACAGCTCCTCGAGATCGCGGGCCGAGAAGCCCTGCCCGCGCAGCGCGGTGGCCCACTCCCTCGCCAGCTCCTGGACGAGGCGATCTCGCTCGGTGGCCAGACGGCGCGCGCGCTTCACGAGCTCGGGCAGCTTGGGCGGCATCGCCTACTCTTTCACGTAGCGTCGCACGGTATCCACGAAGTTCGGCTCCCAGCGGGTGGTGGACACGCACTCGTAGTTGGGATCAGGCTTGAGCTTCCCCGGCTTGCCCAGACGGAAGGTCCGCATCTTGCTGTTGATCTGCAGCTCCGTGGTCTGCCCGTTAGGGCGGGCGAACACGATGAAGGTGACGAGGGCCTCGCCTTCGAGCGGCTTGTCGCCCTTGCTCCCGCAGTCGGCGTACACTCCGATGGGCGAGACGATGTCGTCGGAGGAGATGACCCCCGAGTCCTTGGCCACCGTGCGCACGGGCACGTTGTCATAGGCGAGCGCCTGGATGAGGGCCGCCCACGTCACGTCGTAGGGCGCGGCGACCTGATCGCGATACGGCGGGGGCTGGAGCGGCGAGATGTACGAGGCACAGCCGCCTCCTCCCATGGCCACCAGGCCGGCGCAGGCCACACGGAAGATGCGCCGGCCCGCTCTGCTCATGCGGGCATTCTACCGCGGGTGATGGTCGATCCCGCGGTAGGCGGTGATGAAGCGCCGGATGCGGCTCTCGTCGAAGTCGTCGAAGGCATCGAGCCGCGTCCAGGCGGTGAGCGTGATGCGCGTCTTCATTCCGGGATAGGGGGCGAGGATCACCTGGTGGTCGTAGCCCGACACGATGGTCTTGAGCTTGCCCACGAGGTCGGGACAGCCGTCGGGGCAGTTGTACTGGACGAGCACGCCCCCGTCCTCGAGGTTGTGCACCTGGAGCTGATCGGGGATCGGCTCGGTGTGAATGCCCCACGGCGCGATGTACGGCAGGTGGGGTCCCGAAGTGGGCGGCGTCGAGTTGTAGGGCGGGATCGTTTCCTTGAGCGTCATGACGTGCCGGTTGCCCTGGTCGGGAAAGCCGATGCCGGGCTGCGCGCCCGCGGTCTGGTAGGCGATGGCTGCCGCCGCCACGGCCGCCGCCACCGCCACGCCGCCTATCCCGAGCCAGAGCCCGCGGCTGCCGCGGCTCTTCGTTCCGGCTGCCCCGGGGTCGGTCTTCCGTGTGCTCATGATGGGCTCTCAGGTGGGAACGCATGGCGGAAGCGTGTGGGAGTCGAACCCACCTCCGACTTGTCTAGAGCCGGACGCCGGATTTGAAGTCCGGGAGGCCCACCGGGATCCTAGACGCTTCCGTGCGGCCGACCATGGCTGAATCGAGGGTGGAGTGTACCATCCGCGCTGCGCCCGGGGGAGGCGAGCGTGATAGGCTCGCCGTCGATGAGGTGGACGGAGGCAATCCTGACCGTGGCCCTCCTCGCGGTCGCCCTCACCTCCGCCGTCGCCGATACGCGGTCCCTCCCTCGCGACCCATCGGCGGCCGAGGGCGACTTCATCGCCCATCACTGGCGGGGCCTGATCCCGCCGCAGGGGCCGCCGCCGTCCAGCTTCACGCCGATCGAGCGCTCGATCCAGCCGGAGGCCTGCGGAGCCTGCCACCCCGTGCAATTCGGCGACTGGCAGACCTCGCTGCACGCGAAGAGCATGGGCCCGGGCGTCACGGGACAGCTGGTGGAGATGGCGCGGCGCGAGCCCGCCACCGCCCGTTCTTGCGCCCGCTGCCACTCCCCCGTCGCCGAGCAGCGTCAGGAGATCGTCGTCGACGGGCAGCTCGTCGCCAATCCCGACTTCGACGCGAGCCTGCGAGCGCGCGGCATCATCTGCGCGAGCTGTCACGTGCGGCGGCACGAGCACTTCGGCCCGCCTCGTCGTGACGGATCCACGGCCAATCGGGCCCCACGCGCCCAGCTGCCCCACGGCGGGGTGACGCGCACTTCCGCCTTCCTGCGCGCGGAGTTCTGCGCAGCCTGTCATCAGTTCGGCGCGGAGGGCCTCGTCTTGAACGGCAAGCCGCTCGAGAACACCTACCAGGAATGGCGAGGGAGCCCGGCCTCGCGCCGAGGCCTCCAGTGCCAGAACTGTCACATGCCCGATCGCCGTCACCGGTGGCGGGGGATCCACGATCGGGACATGGTCAGCTCGGGAGTCCGGATCACCCTCCGGATGAATCGGCCGCGCTACCGGGTCGGCGAACAGATCCGGGCCCAGCTCACCATCGCCACTCCAGGCGTGGGGCACGCCTTCCCGACCTACGTGACGCCCCAGGTGCGCGTGAGGGCAGAGCTCGTCGATGCCGGCGACGGCGTCGTGGCAGGGAGCGTCGAGGAGCGCAACATCGGGCGCGAGGTGCCGCTCGATCTCTCACGGGAGATCGCCGACACGCGCATTCCTCCGGGGGGGCGCTTCGTCCTTGCCTACGCCCGCCAGCTCGAGAGCGCGGGGCTGCGACTGCGCGTCACGATCACCGTGCTCCCCGACGAGTTCTACACGCGCTTCTTCGACGCGCTCCTCGCGGCAGGCGCGGGAGCGGGAGAGGCGGAGATCCGCGAGGCGCTCGAAGCGACGCGGCGCTCGCCCTATACCCTGTTCGTGAAGGAGCTGCCCCTCACCTGAGCGGGCTGTCTTCGCCCGGAGCACCTCCCGGCGCGGGGCTCGGGTCCTCGGGGGCGATCCCGCCCATGTCGGGCTCGAGCTGGAGCGTGTCGGCGATCTTGGTGTAGCTCGAGAACATCTGCGTCACCCCCACGATCTCCATCACGCCCCGCGGCCCCACGCCGAGCCGCCGCATCTCGGACAGGTGAAAGGCCGCTCCCGACGCCGACCGGCTCGTCACGGAGACGGCGAAGGCCAGGGCCTCCTTGAGGCGCCGCGAGAGGCGGTGGTCGGCGAAGGCGTGCCGCATGGCGGCCCAGACCTCGGCGGCGTAGGCGGGGTCGCGAGCGATGAAGTGGAAGCCCGGCGGGATCGCATCGCGCTCGTAGAAGTCGCGGATCTCCGCGAAGAGGGCCCGGGTCTCGGGCGGCGCGCTCGCCTCGTCGACCGCCTCCAGCCCGTCGAGCGTGTCGGCGGCCACGTTGAGGGCGTTGGTGATTCCCACCACCTGCGCCGCCTCGTACCACAGCGCATCGCCCGCCATCCCCTGCAGCTTCCCGGCTGCAGTGTGGGCCTTGACTCAGTACTCGCACGCGTTGATGCCGCTCACCACCGCGGCGACCATCTCCTTCTCGCCGCGGGTGAACTCGCCGGGGCCCATCGCACGCTTCATGGCGCGGCCATGAGGCCCGCCGAACTCGACGTCCCAGGCCATGACCCGGCTCATGGCGGGCGGCTCCGCGAAGTCGTAATTGAACCACGCGCGGCTCGCCTCGAACAGCTTCTGTGATGACGGCGGATACTCGGCAGCAGCTCTGAGCCTGACGGTTGGCATGAGATCCTCCGGAACGTATCAGGGAGGGGCGTTCACGCCCCTCCCGCCAAGGGAGGAAACATCGCGAGGACGTCGCCGGCCACGAGGATGTGCTCGGGGGGAACGTCGTGGCCATTGACCACAGTGATGCAGGACAGGTCGCTGGGGATCTTCAAGGATTCCACCACGTGGCCCACGGTCGTCCCCGCGGGGAGGTCGAGGACGATGCCATCGCCGTGGGCGTCCGCGGGAAGGTATTGCTCGAGGAGAGCGAAGAGCTTGACTTCGACCTTCATCCGCCCGCGACGACTAGCGGGTGGCGGCGATACGCAGGCGTTCGCCCGGACGGAGGTGCCGACCCTCGTTCAGGTCGTTCAAGCGCAGGAGCGCGGCGACCGACACGCCGTAGCGCTTGGCGATGGTGCGAAGCGTCTCCCGAGGCTTGACCACGTGCACCTCGGGCTTGCCGAGGTCACGGCTGGCGAGCGTGATCCGGTGGCCCTGGAGCCGCGCCTCGACGAATCGCTGCGAGGTGCCGATGGGGAACTTGAGGAGATAGGTCCCCCCGGGGGGCGTCTGCTTGTTGTACAGCTCCGGATTGAGCTCGCGAAGCGTGTCAAGGCTCACCCCGGTCAGGGCCGCGACCTGGGCGAGCCTGACGCTCTGCGGTACCGGCGCGACCTCGTAGCTGAGGGGCCCGGACTGCGAGGCGGTGAAGCCGTAGCGCTCGGGCTCGCGGCCGATGAGCGTGGCCGCCTGGATGGCGGGTACGTAGTTCTTGGTCTCGTCGCGGAGGATGGGCCCGCGCGTGAGCTCCCAGAAGTCCTTGGAGCCGAGCACGTTCATGGCCCGCAGGACCTTCATCTCTCCGGCGTTGTAAGCCGCCTTGGCGAGCTCCCAGGACCCGAACATGGCGTAGAGGTCAGCCAGGTACCGTGCGGCGGCCACCGTAGACTTCTCGGGGTCGAGCCGCTCGTCGACCCAGCGGTCGACGCGAAGGCCGTAACGCCGGGCCGTGGGGGCCATGAACTGCCACAGGCCCTTGGCCCCCGCTCGGGAGACCGCCACGGGGTTGAAACCGCTCTCAATCATCGCCGTGAACATCAGGTCCTCAGGGAGACCCTTCGACCTGAGCACGTTCTGGATCATCTCGGCGTAGCGCCCCGACCGTTCGATCCAGCGCTCGACGATGGCGCGACGGTCCCCGGTCTGGAAATGCTCCAGGAAACGTCGGACCTCGGCGTTGTCCCGGATTGGGAAAAGGGGCCCTTGAGGGCTGAATGCTTCCGTCTCGGTTACGTCTGACGGTTGAGGATCGGGACCGGGACCCAGCTCCACCAGGCCTCCGGGTACCGCGGGGGAAGGCTCCCCTGACAGGACATCGACGGCTCGGGTCTGAGCGGAGGACAAGGCCTCTTGCTCGGCCCTGGCGACCTGGGGATACCCCAAGGCCAGGAGCCAGAGAATCAAAATGCCTAAGCTACTGGATCTATCCTGAAGGGGCATGGAGGGAGCTTGAAACGTTGTACCACGGGCAGCGACCGAGGGTCAATCCTGAGCCTCCCCTCTCCTCAGCACTCACAAAAGCTTGACACGACGGCCAGCCTCCAACTACGGTAAGTACGCGCAAACTAAGGTGGATTTGATGCACATTCCCGAGAGACGGAAAGGAGGTGAAACCACATGAAGAAGATCATCGCGCTGGTGATGGGCGTTGCCTTCGCCTTTGGCACCGCGGGCTTCGTGGCCGCTCAGACCACGGCCCCCAAGACCGAGGACAAGAAGGCGGACGATAGCATGAAGAAGGACGACAAGGCGGAGAAGAAGGGCGCCAAGAAGAAGGGCGGCGCCAAGAAAGAAGACAAGACGGAGAAGAAGACCGAGGAGAAGAAGTAGCACCGGCCCGCTGCGCAGGAAGCCAGGGCGCCGCTCCCCGATTCGGGGCTCGGCGCCCTGCTCTTTTGGCCTAGCGGGGAGGTGGCGAGGTAGGCGGGAGCGTCGCCGGTCGATTCGGATCGGGAATGCGCCGATCCTCACGGGCTGCCGTCAGCCACTGGTTCCGATCGTGAAGTCGCACGGTCATCGCTTCTCCCGCCTTCACCTCGACCGGCATCCGCCAGAAGATGACCGTCGTGTAGCCGAAGACCTGAGGGCGGTCCTTGAAGCGGCGCGCCTCGTTCCCCTTGAGGGCGGCGGGGGCTTTGGCGTGCGGGATCTCGCGCCAGGCGAGAAGGGTCCATGCTCCCTCGGGTACCTGGGGGAAGCGGAACTCCCCAGTAGCGCTGGAGGACTCGCCGAGGAGGAGCTGCCCGCCGCCCGCCTCGATCAGGGCCCGCTCAAAGGCGACCCGGGCAGTCCGAACCTTGGGCTCGGCCTCCAGCAGGGCATCCAGGGAATCGCGATAGCTGGCCTTGATCCCGTCCAGCTCGCCGTCGAACGCGGTGGAGCGCGGCATGAGCATGATCGATACTGCGGGATAGGGGGTGGGCTCGCCTCCCCCGCGCTGGGGCTCGGCGTAGGCGCGCCCATCAACGCTGCCGAAGGCTCCCCGCTCGCGAGCGGCTAGGAGGGGCGCCATGAGATCCGGGATGCCGGCCGCAGAGGCGGCAGCCGCGAGCCCCAGGGTGACCACCACCACGAACGCCCCAGACAGAAAGGTCCGGCTTCGGCCCATCTCCATCATCCGTGAGGCAGGAGGAGCCAGGTGACGGCGGCCAGGAGGCCCGACAGGGGGATGGTGAGGATCCAGGCCCAGACAATCCGCCCTGCCACGCCCCAGCGCACGGCGGAGAAGCGCCGCGTCGCACCAACGCCGATGATAGAGCCCGTGATGGTGTGGGTGGTGCTGACGGGAATGCCGCCCACTGCGGTCCCGATGAGCATGACCGCGCCGGCCGTCTCGGCGCAGAAGCCGCCCACGGGGCGGAGCTGGGTGATGCGCATGCCCATGGTCTTCACGATACGCCAGCCGCCCGCCATGGTCCCGAGGCCGATTGCCGCATGCGCGGCGAGGATGACCCACAGCGGCACGTAGAACTCGGGGCCGAGGTAGCCGCCCGAGAAAAGCAAGATGGCGATGATGCCCATGGTCTTCTGCGCATCGTTCGTCCCGTGGCCCAGGCTGTAGAAAGCCGCCGACACGAGCTGTAGCCGGCGGAACAGCCCGTCCACGCGGCTGGGACGCGCCGCGCGAAAGACCCAGAACGTGAGCACCATGAGCACGAAGCCGAGGGCCATGCCGAGCACAGGCGCGAGCACGATGAACAGCGTGATCTTGACGAGGCCCGTCACCACCAGCGCCCCCCAGCCCGCTTTGGCCACCGCCGCCCCCGCGAAGCCCCCGATGAGCGCGTGAGACGAGCTGGAGGGAATGCCGTAGTACCAGGTGACGAGATTCCAGATGATGGCGCCGGCGAGGCCGCCCAGGATGACCCACTGGTCGACCACGCCCGCTTCGACCACCCCCTTGCCCACGGTCTTGGCCACCTGCACTCCGAAGCCGAAGGCGGCCACGAAGTTGAAGAAGGCTGCCCACGCCACCGCCTGCATGGGTGTGAGGACCCGCGTGGAGACGACGGTGGCGATGGAGTTGGCGGCGTCGTGGAAGCCGTTGATGTAGTCGAAGGCGAGGGCGACCGCGATGATGAATGCCACGAGCAGGAGGGCGCCGCTCACGTCAGGGGAGCCGGGGGCCGGCTCAGGCCATCTTGAGGGTGATGCCCTCGACCACGTTGAGCACGTCCTCGCAGCGATCGGTGACCGCCTCCATCGTCTCGTAGAGCTCCTTCCACTTGATGATCTCGATGGCGTCGGTGACGCCCTCGAAAAGCGCAGCGAGCTCGTCACGGAGGAGGCGGTCGGCCTCGTTCTCGAGCCGATTCACCTCGATGGAGTGCTTCCGGTAGTCCTGGGACAGCGTGCGCAGGCAGCGCACCGCGCGGTCCGTTTCCTCGGCCGTCTTCACGATGATCTTGGCGAGGGCGATGCAGCCGTCGGTGGGTGTCTTGATCTTGTAGAGCACGAGCCGATCGGCCACGGCGTCGATGAGATCCAGCACGTCGTCGAGACAGCTCGCGAGAGTGTAGATGTCCTCGCGATCGATGGGCGTGACAAAGGTGGTGTTGAGCCGCCGCACCACCTCGTGGGTGATGGCGTCGCCGGCGTGCTCCAGGTCACGGATCTGCTGCACTTTGGGGGGCGCGCCGGGATAGTCGAGAGTGATCTCCTCCAGCACCCGCGACGCGGAGACGATATGCCCGGCCTGCTGCTCGAAGAGATCGAAGAAGTTCTCGTCGCGGGGCAAGAGCCGAAACACGACTCATCCTCTCCCGGCGGGCCGCGCATGTCAACGCCCCGACTCCGTTTGACACCGGATGGGCCGCCTGGCTAGGATGCGACCGTGCCGGACAACGAGCCCGCGGTCCGCCATCGCATCCACTGTCCTCGCTGCGGAATGGAGACGGTGTGGACGGGCAATCCTCATCGGCCCTTTTGTGGACTCACGTGCCGACTGATCGATCTCGGTGGATGGCTCGACGAGCGCTACCGCGTGGCGGGCGAGACGCTGCCCGAGGAACTGCCGCCCGACGATCGTCCGCCGCGCCTGCGTGAATGACGGATCTCTTCGGGGATCCGACCTTCGTCCTCCATCGCGTGCTGTATCAGCTGCCGGCGCTCCTCGTGGCCGTCACCGTACACGAGGTGGCGCACGCGGTGGTGGCCGACCGTCTCGGTGATCCCACCGCGCGGCGGCTTGGACGCATCACCCTCAACCCGCTGCCGCATATCGATCCCCTCGGCGCGATCTGCCTCGTGCTCGCGGGCTTCGGCTGGGCCAAGCCCGTTCCCGTCGACGCGAGGAATTTCGCCCATCCCGTGCGAGACATGTTCTGGGTGGCGGTAGCGGGACCGATCGCCAACTTCCTCGCTGCGTTCGTCGCCATCGTGCTCTTTCTGGCCCTATCCTCCGGCATCGTGCCCCGGCCGCTGCTGATCGCGCTCTACGCGGTGTTCGCCCTCAATCTCGCTCTGGGGATCTTCAACCTGATCCCCCTCCCACCGCTCGACGGCGGGCATTTCCTCCCGTATCTCCTGCCGAGGGAGGCCGCGGGCATTCTCCGGATCCTCGACCGCTACGGCATGCTGATCCTGCTCCTGTTGGTCTTCACGGGCGCGATCTCGCGCATCATTGGGCCCGTCATCGGCTGGGCGACGGACCTGCTGAAGGCACTCGCCCACACTCTCGTCTGAGCAGACACAACGAAGCGCCCGGACCTTTCGGTCCGGGCGCCTGAATTACCCCGGCAGCGACCTACTCTCCCACGCCGTTACCAGCGCAGTACCATCGGCCCTGGAGGGCTTAACTTCCGTGTTCGGGATGGGAACGGGTGTGGCCCCTCCGGCATCGCCACCGGGAATCGGATGGCAATTGT
>Ga0075425_100001624_pt1 | contig 22065 bp, 18 predicted proteins | sample SoiMethybrSBSTD4_FD_75300 | JGI IMG/M metagenome (GOLD analysis project Ga0075425, IMG submission 75300) | Bulk soil microbial communities from a Populus tree surrounding site in Tennessee, USA - Soil MetaG P. TD hybrid SBSTD4 | ecosystem: Environmental > Terrestrial > Soil > Tree plantation... | reverse complement strand
CAACACAGCCGCGACATCCACCGTTCCCGCAAGAATGAAACTTGGCCGCACCGACCCGCAAGCCTCACCGACCATCGCCGGTATGCAAACTCGCACTCACGGTCGTCCTCCTGATTTCTTCGACCAGGAGCTGAGAGTGATGCAATTCTTCGAAGACAGACCGAACACCAGTCGTGTAGTCGCAACCCTCATTAATTGGAACACCCATCCGGAGTCGATGGAGAGCGGCAACACGCTTCTTACATCAGACTTCCCGACCGCCGTGCGCGAATCGGTCGAGAAGAAATACGGAGGGACCGCGATTTACATTAGCGGAGACATTGGCGCCGTCGAAATCATCGGCGACTCGAACAACAAGCCCACCGACCGAGTCCGCTTTGACGGCAAGGATCTTCCTCAGAAGCCAAACACCAAACGTCCCGACTACACATTCGAACGAACTGAAGCGATTGGCCGTGATGTCGCAAAGGCGGTATTCGACGCCGTGGCATCGAGCGAATGGAGCTCCGTAACCGGTTTGGATGTGCGCAAGGCGCCGCTCACCGCACCTATGGACAACGTCGGATATTTGTTTCTAGCAAAAGGCGGCGTGCTCGACACGATGCCGCTGCCCCGCGAGGGCGAGCAACCGAGCCTCGAGTCAACCGTGTACGTGATCACGTTTGGTGACGCGGAGATTATCACAACACCGGGCGAGTTGTTTCCTGAGGTCTTCTACGGAGTTGAGAAGTACCGGCGCCGCGACTGCGCCGAGGCGGATACAAAACGTCCCGCTGAACCGGGCGTTCGAGATCGAATGACAAAGAAGTATAAATTTGTGTTTGGCTTGTGCCCGGATGAGTTCGGGTACATCGTCCCCGGCTACGATTTTCTGGCCCCAACGCCTGATCCGGCAAAAGGTCTCCTACAAGCCCGGGACCCTTGCAAAAGCGCAGGCACGCCCGATCACTACCACGAAACCAATTCCGCGAGTTCACAGCTGGCTGCGCGATGGGCTTGCATCGCAGTGTTCTTGTTGGACGGCAAGAAATCCGATTCACCCGCCTGTCAGAGATAAACCGACATGCTAACCGCAATAACACGCCAGGTCAGCGCGAGCATCGGAAATTGCGAGCTCTCGTTTCACGAACGTCAGCCGATCGACGTCGAGAAGGCGATCGCTCAGCATACCGACTACGAACATCTCCTAACTGAGCTTGGTTTGAGAGTCTTGCAACTCGTCGAAGAACCGAATCTCCCGGATGCGGTCTTTGTAGAGGACGCGGCGGTGGTCGTCGATGAAGTCGCGGTGATCTGCAGGATGGGCGTGTTGAGTCGAAGACCGGAGGCTCAGTCTGTAGCCGCGGCGTTGTCCGATTATCGACGTCTTGAGTTTCTCACGGAGCCGGCGACGTTAGATGGCGGCGACGTAATGCGAATCGGACGGAAAGTCTTCGTAGGCGCAACGAACCGCACGAACGCCGAGGGCGTCGCACAACTTCGCAACGCACTGGCGCCGTTTGGTTACGACGTCAGCGAAGTTAGCGTGACCGGTTGTCTTCATTTGAAGAGCGCCTGTTCGTACGTTGGGCGCGATTCGATTCTGGTCAATCGCAAACTGTTTGATGCGAGTCCGCTTGCAGGCTTCGAGCTGATTGAGGTGCCGGAATCGGAGCAGGCGGCGGCGAATGTGCTGTCAGTCGGCAATGCTGTGATTGTCCCAGCGTCGTTTCCAGAGACTCGCTCGATGTTGGAAGCGCGTGGGCTTGTGGTGCGGTCGGTTGACGTTTCGGAATTTCAGAAGGCCGAAGGCGGTGTCACCTGCAAGAGCATCATTTTGGAGTGCGAGGATGAGGGCAGAGGGATGAGGGCGGAGGGATGAGGAATGAAGGTGAAGGAAGAAACCTCACGGTTTCATCCCTCATACCTCCGCCCTCATCCCTTATTTCTTCACATCCCAAACAATCACATCCGGCCAGTGATTGGCATTCAGGAATGTCTGGTAATCCTTCTCACCTTTCAAATAGTACCCAAGGAAAGCGACGCTGTATGAATTTACGATCTTGTAGGTAGTCTCCATCGCGGTGAACTCGAAGGGCTCGTTTGAGTCTCGGCGTCTTCCCGACCCGACCCCGTCACCGAAGTTCTTGTTGATTTTGAACATGTCGGTAAACGAATAATGGCCGCCGTCTTTCAACTCGAGCAAATAGGACGGTCCGGTGTGAGCCGCGTGATTATTGCGAATCGCCTTGTTGCCTTCGACTCCGATCGTTCGATCTTCGCTGCCCAACATCCGCAGGGACGGCACCGTCAAATTTGTGTGAGTCGGCGGCGCCCCGGACATCGCGATGACTGCCTTGAACCGCGGGTCATGATCTGAAGCCCAGTGGGCGGTGAACGATCCAAATGACATTCCGGTGATAGCGGCGTGATCGGTATCGATGTGCTTAGCGAATCTCTTATCGGCGCCTTTGTCCCAGCCGATCATTTGATCCAGCAGGAAGCTGACATCGAGCGGTCGATCCTTAGCAGAGTTCATTCGCTCGCTCCCCTGAAACACGATCGGCTTCCCTTCGATAATTGTGAACCGCGCGTTGTCGGTATGATCCGGAGAAACGATTATGTAACCGTGGCTCGCAAGATAATCACACCAGAAAGTATTCTGGTTTCTGGATCCTCCGTTGCCGTGCGAGAAGATCACCAGCGGAAATCGCCCTTCGCGAACCGGGGCGTTTCGATGCGCTTCGTTCCAGTAGATCTTGTCGATCTCAGCAGCGCTCATCTTGTAGGACTTGCGAATCAGATCGTCAATCTCGGGAGTTACGCCGCCAGGCATGAAGTCGGAGTACTTGTTTTTCGGCAGTCCCCTGGCTTCGTCGGTTGCCGGATACCAGATCTCTGTGACCAGGGTTCGAGGTTGTTTGGTGAAATGGTCGGTGCGGCTCTTGTCGACAAAGACTGTAGTCGTGACACCAACGGGAAACTGCCCTGTGGAAAGTGGATCGGGGACGTTCGCTTTCGCTCTTCCAAGCACACGATCGTGAGGCGTAACGAATGCTACAACAAGCATCAATACAGTTAGAGCGACAAGCCGATTCCGCATAAGTTTGGTCTCCTGTAATCGGGGTAAGAAGTGCTGAGTGCTGTGCTGAGTGCTGAGTGCTGAGTGCTGGGTCCTGAGTGCTGAGTCCTGAGCAAAGCCGCAAGTCGTCGCTGCTCAGCACTCCCTTGGCACTCAGCACTTACCTTTCGACAGCCATTGCAACCGCGTTTCCACCGCCGAGGCAGAGTGAAACAATTCCTCGTTTCGCATCCCGACGCTGCATCTCGTAAAGCAAGGTCACTAAAAGCCGAGCACCGCTTGCGCCGATCGGATGCCCAAGAGCTACGGCGCCGCCGTTTACATTGAGCTTTGCCGGATCGATCCCCATCTCTCGTGTGATCGCGACGGCTTGAACCGAGAAAGCTTCATTCAATTCGATCAGATCGACGTCGGCAAGATCCCAACCCGCTCGCTCGAGTGTCTTTTGTATAGCCGTGACTGGAGCCATCATCACAAGTTTTGGTTCAACGCCACTTGTAGCTTGCGCAACAATTCGAGCCATCGGCTTGCGGCCGAGCTTTTGGGTGATCTCCGATGACGCGACAACCACTGCCGCCGCTCCGTCGTTTACTGCAGGAGCATTTCCCGCGGTGACGGTTCCGCCTGGCTTAAACGCCGGCTTTAGTTTCGCCAGAGCTTCGAGCGATGTGTCTTCGCGCGGACCTTCATCTGTCTTGATCAACAGCGAGCTCCCCTTCTTTTGCGGGATTTCCACCGGAACGATCTCCTTATCAAACCGGCCCTCCTTGATCGCCGCAATCGCTTTGCGGTGTGAGTTCAGGGCGTACTCATCCTGTTCCTCGCGAGTGACATTGAATCGTTCGGCGACCACTTCACCGGTACAGCCCATATGCCAGTTATCAAAGGCGCACCACAGCCCGTCATGGATCATCGAGTCGACGAGCTCGCCGCTTCCCATCCTGTAACCCTGGCGCGCGTTCTTTAGTAGGTAAGGCGCTGCGGTCATCGATTCCATTCCGCCGGCGACCGCTAGGCTGATCTCGCCAACTTTTATTCCGTTCGCTGCCAGCATCGCCGACTTCAGACCTGAGCCACAGACCTTGTTGATTGTCAGCGCAGCCACACGATCCGGCACGCCTGCTCGAAGCGCGACTTGTCTTGCAGGATTCTGGCCGTTGCCCGCTTGAACGACGTTTCCCATTATCACTTCATCAACGATCTCGGGATCCAGTCCCGCGCGCTCGATCGCCGCTCGTACCGCGATGATTCCCAAATCAACCGCGCTCAGGTCCTTGAAGACGCCGAGCAGTTTTCCAACCGGAGTTCTCGCTGCCGATAATATGAATGCTTCAGTCATGATGAGTTATGTCCTTATTTGTATCTTTTGTGCCAAAGAAAATTCTATCATATACCCACAATCTTCAGGTGTGGGTATATCAGCCGTTCTGTTGACGAAGTTTGATTGCATTCCAGTGCCTCCTCAACAGGAGCATGATTTGATAAGACCATGCGGCCGATGATAGACTTGCCCAATTATTGAGCCGCCACAAACAATTCAATAGGAGCAGTGGTCTCAAATGCAGGCACTAATCTTGGCGGGAGGCAAAGGTACACGCCTCCGCCCGCTCACTGTACACACACCAAAACCCATAGTTCCGATAGCGAACCAGCCGTTCCTCCTCTATCAACTAGAGCTGTTGAAGCGAGCCGATGTGCGAGACGTGATTCTGTCTCTTTCGTATCAGCCGCAAAAAATCGAAGACAAACTCGGGGATGGGACCGACTACAACGTTCGAGTCAGTTACACGGTCGAGACATCGCCGCTCGGCACCGCTGGTGCCTATCGTCACGCCGCAAGCCTCATCAACGAAACCACTGTCGTCTTTAACGGTGACGTGCTCACGGATATCGACCTGAACGAAGTCATAAGCTTTCATCGCGATCGACAGGCCGCTGCGACGATAGTGCTCACGCCGGTTGCCAACCCGACTGCTTATGGTCTGGTAGAAACCGAAAAGGACGGGCGGGTCCGCAGATTTCTGGAGAAACCAAAACCGGAAGAAGTTACCTGCGATACAATCAACGCGGGCATCTACATTCTCGAGCCGCGAGTTCTCGAATACGTTCCCGAAGGCGAGCCGTTCATGTTCGAGTACGGCGTGTTCCCGCAGTTGCTCGAACGTCGCGAAGAATTCTTTGCATACATCTGGCGCGGCTATTGGCGTGACATCGGCACCGCATCGAGCTATCTGCAGGCCAATATGGATGTGCTTGACGGCCGCGTGCACGTGTTATCTACGCCGTCGTTCGCTCCGGGCGAAAAGTTCGATCCCGCTGTTGAAATCGAGCCGCCTTCAGTGGTCGATCCAAGCTGCACTCTAAAAGCCGGCGTGCAGATCATAAACTCCGTTGTGAGCCGGAACTGCTACATCGAGGAGCGGGCGCGAATCGAGAACTCGGTGGTGCGCGGCGGTACTCGCATCGGCGGCGGCTCGGTGGTTCAGCGGTCGGTAATCGGTAAGGGTTGTCACATCGGACGCGCCGTCGAGATTAGAGGCGCAGTGCTCGGAGACAAATCCGTGATGACCGACTACAGCCAGCTGGGCGTTTAGCTGATGCCGACCAAAGTCAGGCTCAGGAATGAATTTTGAACCCTGAACCCGGAACACTCCTTAGGGACATCAGAATTGTCTGATCACTCCTTTTCGAAATCCGAAACCGCTAACAAGATATTGATACGGCTGCCGAACTGGGTTGGCGATGCGGTGATGGCGATACCCGCGCTGCGAGAACTGCGTAGAATTTTTAGGGAGTCGCAAATAACTCTCGTGGGCCGACCGTGGGTACTCGGGTTGTTCGTAGGCGAAGGACTCGCCGACCACACGATCACGATCGAGGACTCAAACCGAGCCCTGGACCGATGTGCCAGGTTTCTAAGCGAAACCGATCGATATCGACGCGAGCGATTCGATTGGGCGGTGTTGCTGACCAACTCGTTCGCGACTGCGCTGGCGGCGTGGGCAGGCAGGGCAAAGACGGTAGCGGGCTATCCGACCGACTCGCGGAAATTGCTGCTGGACTATGTCGTTCCATTCCAGCCGGGTTATAAGACTCTTCATCAGGTTAACTATTATTTGAACATCGCAGCTCAGGTTGAAATCGCGATTGCTGGGAGAAGCTCGGTCGATTTTGAACGATGCGAGCCGCGCCTCGATTCGCCTTCAGACACGAACCCTGGGCTTGAGCTGTTGGAGCGATTTGGTATCGACGCGTTGACTGCACAACGCGGGATCCTGGCTATCAATCCGGGCGCGACAAACAGCACCGCCAAACGTTGGCCGGCTGAAAGATTCGCGAAGACCGCGGATCAATTCAGCGACGCTTACGGTTTTCAAACAGTCATCATCGGTACTGCAGGAGACAAACCTGTGGCCTTGCAAGTCGCTGAATTAATGCGCGGTCAGCCGACGGTTATTGCTGGAGAAACCTCGATCGCTGATTTGAAAGCTTTGCTGAGATGCGTGAAGCTGGTGATTTCAAATGACACGGGCACATCTCACGTGTCAGCGGCTCTAGGAGTTCCGACGGTTGTGGTGTTTGGACCAACCGAGCACGTTGTTACTCGTCCGCTTTCAGATAGCGCGATTGTCGTGCGCCACGATGTCGAATGTTCTCCGTGTATGCTTCGTGAATGCCCGATCGATCATCGGTGTATGACGCGGGTCGAAGTCGATGACGTCTATACAGCGGCTCGAGCATTGCTCGCGCCGTCGTAATATTCTTTTTGGAGTGCGACGCCAGTGACTAGAATCTCACTCAGATAAGATCTCGGCGGCGATTTGGATTGTTGGTTCCTCAGAATACGAGCCACGCTTTGATTTTTGACTCGTCAGATTTGAGCTGAATCAATACGAAACGAATCTTGTCTACTCAATCCAAAGCGCCGCCAATATGTCGCCTGCGAATCTTTCGCACAAGGGCGGCGCAGTCCAAATGATTGGCTTCTGCGAACCATTTTGGAGGGGTACTAGAAAAAAATCTTCTCATAAATTGTTCTGATAGCTTTCATCTGACGCTCGAGTTGCTCTATTAATTCTTCCGCTGTCGAAATCGACAAAGCTTTCGCCAAATCGTTGAGCGCGATTGCTGACGCAGGCAGCTCGGGCGATGGACGATCCAAAAGTAATCGCATCCAGTGATCGAGCCTCCGCAGAAACCAATAGCCGTCAAACAAAGTACTGGTCGATTCGGAATCCAAAATCGAAAGCTCACCCAGCCTCAAAATCAACGACCTGGTGCCCTGCTCGGTTGGGAAATCGATCCGATCGCGCAACTGCAAATAGCGGGTGATGAAATAGACATCGCTCATTCCGCCCGAGCCCCACTTTATGTCCGGTCGATTGCCGCGGTTCTTTTCTCTGATCTGGCGATCGCGCATCTCGCGCAATTCCTCACGCAGCGAAGGATTCCGCGACGCAGCATCGAAACAAGCTTCACAGATTGCGTCACGCGCCTTCGCTCCGAACTCCGGGTTACCCGCTACAGGTCGCACTTTTAGATAAGCCGAGTGTTCCCACGCCGAGGCTCGATTTGTGATGTAAGACACCAAACCGTTGAGACCGACAGCTACCGGCCCGCTCTTGCCCTCAGGTCTCAAGCGAAGATCGCTGCGATAGAGAAGCCCTTCCCGAGTTATCGAAGACAATACTTTCAGGAGCTGCGCGGTAAGCTTTGCATAAAACTCCTGCGCCGAATCCGCATCAGCAGGAACATCTGAGCCCGGCTCTAAGTTCCGTTTCAGCTCCCCTCCACCGGACGACATCGATTTCCGCGCATCGTCAGCGCGTGAGTCAGTCATCCGAAACGAATCGTCGTAAACAATTAACAGATCGACATCGGATCCATAGTCCATTCCAGCGTGACCAAGCCTGCCTAATCCGAGGACCGCAAACGGAAACTGTTCGGGCTTCTCACTAACGACACCCATCGCTTCGAAGGCGATCTCCGACGCAATGAGCAGCGATGCTTCCGCCAGAGCCGTTTGCGCGAGATTGAGCGCGCGAAATTCGTCCTCTGTCACGCTCCGCTTCAGCTTCTCCTCACCCCGTCTCCCCCTCTCCTCGTCTCCCCGTCGCTGATTTGTTTCGAGAAGGCTGACTCCATCCATATCTCGATACCCGAGCCCAATGACCAATCGATACCACGCTCTGCGCAGCGCATCCGGTTTAGAGGTCGGAGGGTCCTTGTAGACCGCATCGCGCATCGCCTCAAACAGCGCAGATCGAGTGTAAGGACCTTGACTCCCGATCAGCGCGTTTGCCCGCAGAGGACGCGAAATCAACAAGTGCGAAAGATATTGGCTGCTGAGAACCACGACCAGCCGATCGATAACCGCAGGCCATTCGTCCGAATCAATCCAACCGCCAGCGCCGACGTTGTCAGTATTGTAGGTAGCCAGTGACTCGGCCCACGCCGACAGATGTCTCAGTGACCTCGACGGATTGATGCATCGAGCGATCGCATCTCTCAAGACTCGTTCGATGGCTTCTACGTCGCGGATAAAAGGCGATGCATCTGCCAGCCCCGTGAGCCCGATCTTATTGAGGCGATGCGCTGCCTGACTGATGAGCCTTGACGTCTCATCTTCTTCCCTGTTTTCCAGTGATTCTTCTCGATGACTTTCGGTAGCTCGTGGCGCCGAGCCTTCAAACACTCGAGCGTAAATCGAGCGCACCGCGGATGTATGTGCTTCGAGATCGCGAATCAGGTCGGAAGCGGGATCCTCAGACTTCAGGTATTCGCAACGACGAGCCAACAGAGTCAACCGCGCTTGAGACGCAGGAAGTGTGTGAGTCTGCGCGCCGTGTTCCATCTGCAACCGATGCTCTACGGTTCGAAGAAAAGTGTATGCCGCTGACAAACGCGCGCGCTCGGCTTCGGTCAGATGTTCCTTCTCGGCGAGTCGAGCAAGCACTATCAAGGTTTGAGCCGATCGCACCCACGGCTCACGACCGCCGTGTTGCAGCTGAAGCGCCTGCGCGATGAACTCAATCTCGCGAATCCCGCCAGGACCCAGTTTGACGTTGAAGCCGCGCATCCGGGCGGCTTCTTTTCGGTCGATCTGTTCCTTCGCCCTTCGAACAGCTTCCAAAGTGTCAGGCAACGCATCTGGAGTGAAAATTACATCTCGAACCAATTCGAGAAACCGGGCTACGACGCGTTCGCTTCCAGCAGCGACGCGAGTTCGAATGAGTGCCTGGCGCTCCCAGTTTTGTGCGTGCTTGCGATAGTAGTCGACGGCTCGATCGATTTCAGCGACCATTTCACCGTCGCGACCATAAGGTCGAAGTCTCAGATCGATGCGATAAGGTGCACCCTCACCCGAGCTTCGACCGATCAACTGAACGACTCGTTCGGCAACCGCGGTGAAGAATTCTTTGTTGCCGATTACGCTGCCGTCGCGTCGCCCTTGCCCCGCGGTATGTCCGTTGCCGGAAAACAAAAACAGGAGGTCGATGTCCGATGCATAGTTCAGCTCTCGGCAGCCAAGTTTTCCGAGCGCTACGATCGCCAGCTCGGCATTGTCGATCCTGCCTCGATCATCGCGCGTTTGCGGCGCACCGTAGCGATTCACCATCTCCTGGTGCGCGCGAGCCAGGGCGTGATCCAGAATGACATCGGCGAGATTGGAAAGCTCCTCAGTAACTTCCGACAACGTCGCCACGCCAAGGCAATCTCTCAGGTAGATACGCAGAAGTTCCCTGCGCTTGAATCGAGATATTTGTGAGACATCATCGGCGTCGATCGCACGAGTAAGAAATCGCGCGAGCTCATCCGAGAGTTGTTCGGTTGACTTGACACGATCGAAATCGCGCGCGGTTTCTGAGTCGAGCCATGCGATGTGTTCGGGGTGACGCAACATGACTTCTGCGAGGAACGGGCTATAACCAGCAAGGGTCAGGATTCGGGACAACAAGCCTGAGTTCTTTTTGCATTTCTCCCAGATCGACGAATCGAGCGTTTCGAGGCGTTGAAGAAAGACGCGAGCAGTCGCCGGATCGGGCAGGCCGTTGATAAAGCCGTCAAGATTTTGTGACTGGCTATCGCGGATCACTGAAATAATCTAACACACTAACTGCGGGCCGCTGAGCTCGCAGGCTTTAGCATCGGAGGCCGCGACACTCCCGGCCGCGATACTCTCGACCGCGATACTCCTCGAATCCCCCAACCTGCCGGTTGGGGGATTTCACCAACTGCGTTGGTGGAATTTGCAAGAAAGTTTAGGCGTTTCGGACGCTGGAATCACTTTGCCGAAAGCGGTGTGATTGACTGAACATTTGTGCGATCATCAAGCATCGTTTCGTCTATGATTTCGTCTATGCAGGAGCAGCTGTGAGCGTTTTAGAAAATCAGCTTGAAACAGATCCGGGCGTGATTCCAACAGACCAGCCGATGTTGGCGGAGCCGCGGATCGCGCTGATCACCGGCGCCGGAGGGTTGCTTGGCCGGTCAATGCACAAGCAACTCGGAACCTCCGGGTGGCGTGTCGTTGCGCTAACCCATCCGCAGCTTGATATCACCTCGGCGGAAGACGTCCGTGCTGCGGTCGAGCACGTCAAGCCCGATGTGCTGATAAACTGCGTTGCTACCGCCGATGTCGATCGTTGCGAGATCGAGCCGGATTGGGCCTACGCGGTAAACGCCGATGGTCCACGACATCTCGCCCGAGCGTGTCGAACCGTTGGCGCCGAGATCGTACACGTGAGCACTGACTATGTTTTCGACGGAACAAAAGAAGGCTTCTACACTCAGGAGGACGAACCCAATTCGCCCAGCGTGTATGGCAAGTCGAAGCTTGCAGGTGAGCTTGCAGTTCGCGCCGAGGCAGAGAAGTTTTACATTATCCGAACCTCCTGGATATTCGGAGTAGGCGGCAAGAATTTTGGCAGTCGCGTGATCGAATACGCGAGAAACGGCGCAAAGCTGAAGGGCGTCGACGATCAGACTTCGATACCCACTTACGCTCCCGATCTTGCGAGCCGCATCGAGGGAATTCTGAACATTCGGGCTCACGCACTCTATCAAGTTACCTCGACGGGCCCGACCACTTGGTACGAGTTTGCGAGGGTTGCACTCGACCTGGTCGGTTTAAAGGATGTTCCGATCGAAAGAATAAAGCGCTCCGATTTGAATCAAAGAGCGCCTCGACCGCATAACTCGGCGATGCGTTGTCTGGTCTCTGCGCGGCTGGGGCTCGAACCGTTGAGACACTGGCGCGATGCGCTGGTTGAGTTTGTGAAAGAGTTATAGTCGCCGATGAGCATCAAGTTCTTCAAAACTTCGGCCGATTTTCGCAAGTGGCTCGAGAAGAATCACGCCTCGCTTGATGAGCAGTGGGTCGGGTTCTACAAGCGCGATTCTGGAAAACCGAGCATCACCTGGCCCGAATCAGTCGACGCGGCTCTGTGTTTCGGTTGGATCGACGGCATCAGAAAATCGATAGACGAAGTGAGCTACAAGATCAGGTTCACGCCTCGCAGACCCGGAAGCATCTGGAGCTCGATTAACATCAAGCGCGTTGCAGAACTCACCGCAAACGGGCTGATGCACCCGGCAGGGCTGAAAGCGTACGAGAAGCGAAAGGAAAACAAGTCAGGGATCTATTCATACGAGCAGCGGAGCGCCGAGCTGCCGGAGGAATATGCAAGGATACTGAATGAGAACAAGACGGCGCTGGCTTTCTTTAACCAGCAGCCCGACTGGTATCGGAAGCAGGCGTTCTGGTACGTCGTGAGTGCAAAGAAAGAAGAGACTCGACTAAAGCGGCTCGAGAGGCTGGTGAAGGATTGGGAAGGTGGGAAGAGAGAGTGAGCTCGCAGCCGACAAGGAATATGGTAACGTCGTCGGAAAAAATCCACGCTTAGTTAGGTGTCTGACCAATCAATCCACGCTTACTTATGTTAAATAAATCCTTCTCGGATTCTTGGAGCCTCGACTTTGACTCCGCGAATCGGAATTGCTTTGTGTCGACATTCCAGTCATAAATAAGTTCATCCAGGTGCGACTGGCTCCACTTCCAATCTCTCGTCGCAAAATATCTTTTATCAGTAAATATTTTGTACCGAATTTTTACGGCAAATCCAGACCCGCTCTCGAGCTTCGATACTGTTGACTTCAATTCGTAATCATCGTCCTTATCTTCAACGGAACAGCCGGAGACAGGATACACAAGCACTTCTCTAAATCCATCGTCGGACAGGTGGTACCATCGTTCCCAGTAGCTTAAAAATCCGGTGCCCCCGGTTCCTTCGCCGACTACTAGCCATTTGTCTGATCCAAGCTGCTCGATTCTATATTGTACCGGGCGATACTTATTGTTCGATGACTGGACTATACCGACGTATTTCCATTCTGGATCTTTCTTGAACGCAATGTACCAACAGTCAAACCCACCGGCGTAACAAACTTTAAGGATCACTCGGCTGTGATCGTTGCTCGTGGTCCATCCATCAATCACTTCAGCATTACAATTCCCAGGACAATCATAGCCCCGGCAGCCACATCGTTCCGGCGTTTCACCAAGGTCAGTGGGTATCCCGATCCGTTTCCAGAGTTGACTCAGATCGGCCTCGTCCTCGTGATCGTTAATATACTTCTGAACCTCGTAAGGCGAGCTAAGGTCCGGTATAACTTGAGTTGTCAAATTGGATTCCGGCAACGCCGCCTTAACTGGCTGACCGCGATGAATCCGGTGGAAACCTATCCAGGTTAGCGATACGAGAACTGCCAATCCAATCACAAAGCTGATTGGCCGTTTCTTCATCCATTTACCTTTGGCTACACATTCGGTTGGACTAGTATATTCGCTCGATCAACAACTCGAGGAGAACGCGGTGGAAATATCATCCTCACACGGCGATATCACTCAAATCAACGACCTCGAAATGTATTACAAGGTTCGAGGAGAAGGCGAGCCTCTGATCCTGCTTCACGGTGGCGGAGGAATCGGAGCAAACTGGGACCTCGTATTCAAGACTCCACCCGACGGTTTTCAATTGATAATCCCCGATCTGCGCGGTCACGGAAGAACCAACAACCCGTCCAGACAGTTCACATTTCGGCAGTCCGCGCTCGACGTATTCGCTCTGGCCGACCATCTGGGCATAGACAAATTTAAAGCTATTGGAATGAGCATGGGTGCCAAGACGCTTCTGCATATGTCCACTCAGCAACCTGATCGCGTCGAAGCTATGGTGCTGGTGAGCGCCACTCCCTACTTCCCCGAACAGGCGCGAGCCATAATGCGGAAGCTCACAACAGAGGATCGCACTGAAGCGGAGTGGCAGCAGATGCGTCAATGGCATCGACAAGGCGACGAACAGATTCTCGACATCTGGAGACAGTCGAAAGCGTTCGGCGACAGCTATGACGATATGAATTTCACTCCGCCGTACCTCTCTAAAATTACTGCTCGAACTTTGATCGTGCACGGCGATCGTGACCCGTTGTATCCGGTCGCTCTGGCGCTGGAAATGCACTCCGCGATTCGAAATTCTTTCCTGTGGGTTATACCAAACGGCGGTCATGGTCCCATCTTTGCCGAGCACACAGGCAGCGGCGAGACGACGAGTCGCTTCGCCGAGACGGCTATTTCTTTTCTGCGAAACCTATGGCGGACCCAGTAAATTACGATCCGTTGTACGCCGAGTTTGATTCGCCGCTGTTGAAACAGATGCGTACCGAGGCGTATGGCGAAGATATCGGCCAGCACTCGTGGGTTACCGCCGACGAGCTTCGTGCAGACCTCGAGAGGCTTTCTCTAAACATCGACAGTCTTCTTCTAGATGTTGGCTGCGGGCCGGGCGGTCCGTTGATTTTCGCTGTGCAGTCAACGGGCGGTCTTGGCATCGGCGTCGACATAAGCCGGGCTGCTACGGAATCAGCAAGCAGGCGCGCTCGGACTTTCAACCTCGAGTCGCGAGTCTCAACATTAGTGGCGAATCTCGATCGGCCACTTCCGATCGCAGCTCGATCAATCGATGCGGTGATGTCGTTCGACGTTATTCTCCATTTGCGGGATCGCGCCGCATTGCTAAGCGAGATTGCTAGAGTGCTGACTCCGGGAGGCAGGCTGCTATTCACCGATCCAGGAGTGGTGGTCGCAGATATCACAGACGACGAGATAGAGCGACGCAGCACTTACGGCTTTGTCGAACTAGTGCCCGAGGGGATCAACGAATCAATCCTGCAAGCCGTGGGGTTGATACTAGTGGATCGCCAAGACAGGAGCGCCAGCGTCGAGCGCAACGCCGGAGGCAGGCTGAAAGCTCTCGCGTCGCGCAAGCAGGAGTTGTCCAGCATGCTTGGCGAAGAAAGCGTTGAGCGACACGAACAATTTCTAAGGAACGTGATCGATCTCACCGAACGACGGGTTCTTAAACGGGTTATGTATCTAGCCAGAGTCAATTGAATGACCGTTCCTTCATCAGTGTTTACTTGAAACCAGTCTATCCCTCCGCTAAGGTGATCGGCCAAATGAAGTAGAAGAGCCGACGGCCGCAAAGCAACTTTCCTTACCGAGAAATGGAATCGAAAGAATGAAAGAAATCTTAAATCGAATCAGACTATCGAGCACCAGATTTAGTCCCGCTCTGATGCTCGTTTTTGTCGTCGCATTTACATCTTCAATTGACGCTCAGACGCGCTCGGGAGCGGGCACTCTTGCCGAGCAGAAGACTGCTCGGCGGTTCGAGGGCTTGCGCAAGTCACCGCCACAGATGTACGCGTTTCTCAAGACAATGCCAAAGGGAGGTGACTTGCACAGTCATCTTTCCGGCGCGGTTTACGCAGAATCGTATATTCAATGGGCGGCCGCCAAAAATCTCTGCGTGAATCAAAGCTTGTTGGCAATAGCTCAGCCCCCGTGCGATCAGAGCGCCGGTAAGGTACCCGCTTCAACTGCGCTCACCAACCCGACTCTCTATCGCCAGCTGATCGATGCCTGGTCGATGCGCAACTGGGAGAACTCGGGCCAAAGCGGACACGATCATTTCTTTGACACGTTCGCTAAGTTCGGCGGCGCGAGCTTTGGCGAAATGCTGGCCGAGGTATCGTCTCGTGCCGCAAATGGTCACGTGAGTTACCTGGAGTTGATGCTGACACCCGACGGCTCAAGATCCAGCGCGCTAGGTTTTCAGGTCGGATGGGATGGAGATTTCGAAGGAACGCTGCGAAAACTAAAGACCGCAGGAATCGATGACGCGATATCGGCCGGTGTGAAAACGCTGCAAGACGCCGAAGCGGAAAAAAACACCCTACTGAAATGTGGGACTCCACAAGCCGATCCTGGATGCAACGTTACAATTCGATATGTAGCGCAAGTCTCACGTGCGTCCTCTCTCGGTCCGGTATTCGCTCAATTGGTAACAGGGTTCGCTCTGGCAAGTGATCCGAATTCGAAGGTCGTTGGCGTAAATCTCGTTCAGCCTGAGGACTCGTTCAATTCGATGCACAACTTTCGAGACCAGATGGAAATGTTGAATTTCCTTCGCCCGAAATATCCAGCCGCGCACATCACGCTGCACGCCGGGGAGCTTGCGCCGGGTCTTGTGCCGCCGAACGGGCTCTCGTCTCATATTCGAGATTCTGTGGTAAAGGGACACGCCGAGCGGATCGGTCACGGGGTCGACATCTTGTATGAGGATCAGCCGTACGATCTGCTCAAAGATCTCGTGCGGCGCGATGTGATGATCGAGATCTGTCTGACCAGCAACGATACAATTTTGGGAGTCCGAAAAGAACATCATCCTCTTGCGACATACTTACAGCACGACGTGCCGGTAGCGCTTGCGACCGACGACGAAGGAGTAGCACGCTCCGAGATCACGATGGAGTATCTGAAAGCCGTTCAGGATCATGGGCTCGGTTATCTTCAGTTGAAAAAGATGGCCCGAACGAGTCTTCAATATGCGTTTCTGCCCGGCAAGAGTCTTTGGAGGAATCTGAGAACGCAGACAGCGGTCGCCGAGTGCGCGCCGGATCTAAGAATCGGAAAAGTTACTTCCTCAGCCTGCAAGCAGTACTTATCGACCAGCGAAAAGGCACGTCTGCAGTGGGATCTCGAAAAAGAGTTCAAAGCTTTTGAGAGCAAATGAGATTGGTATGGATGAGAAAGCCAGAGTCGCTGTTCTTGAAACAGAGCGGTTATTTCTACGCAAGTTCACAACTGATGATGCGACTTTCATGCTCGGGTTGCTGAACGAGCCTTCCTTTCTGGCCAACATCGGCGACAAAGGAGTGAAGACCGTCGACGAAGCGGTCTCATATATACAAACCGGTCCGATGACCAGCTATCAGAGATTCGGTTTTGGTATCTATCTGGTCGAGCTGAAAGAGAGTGGCGCGGCGATCGGTTTGTGTGGGTTGATCAAACGCGACGAGCTGCCCGATATCGATGTTGGATTTGCGTTTCTGCCGGCGTATTGGTCCAAAGGTTACGCGTTCGAAGCAGCGAGCGCGGTCGTCGATTTCGGCAAGAGGGAGTTCGGAATTCAGAGGATCGTAGCGATCGCCCGCCCCGACAACAGCGGATCGATCAGGGTCCTCGAGAAGCTGGGACTCAGGTTCGATCGATTGGTTGACGTTTTTGACGATGGATCCGAACTGAGCCTTTTTGTTTAGTGCTTGACTCTATACCTTAGTAGAGGGTGGAGAATCATCAAGGAGAAAGTGACGATGCGAATAGGAGAGCTTGCAGCAGAAACCGGTCTGAGTGTTCAGGCAATACGATTTTATGAACGCCGCGGCCTGCTCAAGCCGGCCCGACTTTCGTCGGGATATCGCAATTACACGACGGATGCGACGAAACGGATTCGATTCATAAAGAAGTCCCAGCAACTCGGTTATACGCTGACGGAGATTCGAGATCTGCTTCAGCTAAGCGCGACTCGAGATCACAACGCGGTCGATGTCGGCAGGGCCGTGGAAGCCAGAATTCGCGACATCGACAACAAGATTCGGGATCTCAAGCGGATGCGCAGTGAATTGATCTCGATTGCAAAGCGGTGCGGCTGTGGGCCTTCTAAACCGGTATGCCGAGTCTTGCGTGATCTGGACTATGAAGTCGATTCTGATCGAACCAGATAGTCTCAAATTATGAGCGGACTAACAGGAGGACAATCGTGCGACAAAAAACTTTCATTTTATTAGCGACGATCGCTTTGTTCAGTCTTGTTGCCATTGGCGAAGGAGATTCAATTGCGGCGAGGCTGAAATCTCAAGCTAGCTCCAAACAATATTCAAAGGGAGGTGCTGGAGTGGAGTCTCCATTTGCCTGCAACGTAGGCGGGATAAGTGCCGAACGACGGCCTCGCTATGTGGCTCTGGCGAAGAAGCTCATTTCCAGCAAGCAAGAGGTTCGCGAGCTTTCCGACGGCTATGAGTTTCGCCTTCCAGCTGATGAGGCAACAATAAAAGAAGTGGCTGAGTTTATAAGCTTCGAGCGGCAGTGCTGTCCATTTTTTGATTTGGAGTTGGCTATCGAGCGCGAAGGAGGCCCGCTTTGGTTGCGATTCAAGGGTCGTGAAGGTGTCAAAGAATTCATCCGCATCGAGTTTGGTCTCAAATGATAGCGGACCAAATTGTCTTAAGGTCCAGGTTTCTGGTTTAGGGTTTTTGGTTCAAGGAATCGCAGAACTTCTATACCTTCAAACCAGAAACCTTAGACCGGAACCCTAAACACCTACCCCGTCTCACTCTTCCCCATCCCCGCTTTTCGGTTTCCAACTAAAATAGGCTTTGCGTATAATGTGCGGCGGGATTCAGCCGCAATTCCATAAAGTCATAATCCAGAAGAAAAGCAAAATGATCACTTGTCCAAATTGTGGAGCGGGAAACAAACCCGGATCGGCCGTGTGCCGCATGTGCGCGGCCTCACTCGAAGGCATTGGGGAAGCATCAGCGTCTCGAGCTGCAGCCGGCCCGCCGGCTGCACACAAACCAGAAAGCTTTCATCGAGAGGAGGCTAAACCACCTGTGGAGCAAGAAGGCATAATCTGTTCTGAGTGCAATACACTGAACGAGCCTGGTTGGTCCTTCTGTCAACAGTGCGGGAAAAGACTTAATCAACCAGCGGCCGCGGCACCGCCGCCACCGCCACCTCAGCCATTTTCCCCGGCCGACCTTAGGACCGTCCCCGAGCAGCACGCCGTTGATCCTGATTTTGTCCAGGCTCTCAAAACTAATCCGGAACCACAGCCTGCAGAACGCGGTCTCAAAACCGTCGTAGCTCAGCCGACTTCGTTCGAGCCTCCTCCCTATTCACCGCCGCCGAGGAGGACGCCGCTGGAGGAACAGCCGACGCTCGAGACGACTCCAAAGCATCCGCTGCCTTCTCCGCCACCTCCCGTCGCCTCGCATCCGCAGCCAATCGAGACCGAGAGCTCGGAGTTGCGCACGGTCGAAACACCGGCTCAACCAAAAGAGACCGCACCGACTCCTCCGCTTCCTCCTCAGCCGCAGCCGCAGCGTCCAGCGCCATCCGCGCATTCGGCGCCCAAGCCAAGCACGCCGGCCGCCGCCAGCTCTCCAGACGAAACGATGATCAACCAGGGATCAACGTCCGGAGTCCTTTGCACACAGTGCGGACAAAACAACACCCTGGGCAGCGCTTTTTGTGCGAGCTGTGGCGCACCGATCACATTCGGCGGCAAGACGATGGTGATATCATCGCAACCCGCAGCCGAGGTCGTAAAAGGAAGACTTCATCTGGTGATGGAAGGCGGTCAACCCGGAGAAGTTTACGATTTGGATAACGAGACGATCATTGGCCGTAGCAGCGGAGAAATCACTTTCCCGCACGACGGTTTTATGTCCGGCAGACACGCTAAGATTGAAAAGCGTGGCGGCAGTTTTATTCTGAGTGACGAAGGCAGCCGTAACGGCACGTTCATCAAGACCAAAGGAGAAGTCGAACTCAAGTCGGGAGATATGATTCTCGTCGGCAAGCAGCTGTTTCGATTCGAATCGGAAAGCGGCAAGTAGCCGATGAACAACCGTAAGGAGTCGGCCGGCTGAGCCGGCCTCGGAATCGAGTACGGATTCTCTTCTTATGAATGGCGTTCAAGTCTCAGTCTTTGCACGAACCGACGTGGGGATGCACCGGAGCGGCAACGAGGACTCGTTCCTTGTAGCCGATCTTAGCGCCGGTAAAATCGGCCTCGGCCCCGATGTCAGCACCCATCAACTGGGCGAGCGCGGCAGCCTGATGATCGTTTCAGACGGCATGGGCGGGGCCGCCGCGGGGGAAATCGCCAGCGAAATGGCGGTCACGACCCTGCGCGAGTCGCTCGCGGCAATGACTACCGACACCGAGATCTCCGAGCAGCTCAAGTACGCCGCCGAAATCGCCAACGAAAAAATCTGGAATCACTCGCAGGAGAATCCCGAGCTCTCCGGAATGGGAGCGACGCTCACCGCTGTTCTCGCTCAAGGCACCACAGCATACATCGCGCAGGTTGGAGACTCACGCGCGTATCTCATCCGCCGCCAGCAAATAAAACAACTAACTAAGGACCAGTCGCTTGCTCAGATGCTTGTAGATTCGGGAGCCATCAAACCCGATCAAATGGATTCGGTTCCTCAGAACGTGATCATGCAGGCGATGGGAACTCAGCCGGCGGTCAAAGTAGCGATGACCGCAGTGCAACTTTTCAGGAACGATTGCCTGGTAATCTGCAGCGACGGTTTGTCTAACAAGATACCTCCAACCGAGCTGCGGGAAATGATTCAGGACATGGATGACCTGACTGCCGCCTGCAGTCTTCTGATTGAAAAGGCAAACGAACGCGGCGGCGAGGACAACATTACGGTGATAATCGCCCGGTTTGACGGCGAATCGTTGTACTCCGCCGGCGAGTCCAATTCAATCACCGGAAGTTTTCGCGCGTTGAATCAGGGCTACACATCGGAGTATTTTTCGTCACCGTCGGCATCAGCACCCACATCAACCCCTGAGGAATCTGGAGAAGACGGACAGCGGCAGATTACAAAAATGCTCAACGTTGCCGACCTGGCTCGGTTGACTGCCGACTCTTCGTCGCAGGCCGCTGATGAAGGACAGGCCGACGACAGTCAGTCAACGGCGGCAATCGAAGGAGACGATTTCAGCACCAGACCTACCGCTGAACGTCCAGCTTTCGAAGAAGTCAACGCTGAAACTGTAGCAATTCGCACAGAGCAGGCGGGGAAGCCGGGCTATCTGGTCATCTTGATCATCGCCCTGATCTCATTATTGTTACTCGGCGCCACAAGTTTCTTCGTTTATTCGGTTTATCTGAAGCAAAAGCCTCCGCCGCCGGTTGAAAAACAGCCCGAGTGACGCGGAAAAATTTAACCAGCGAGCTGGTGACGCACGGTCAACAATCAAGGAAGTTAAGCTTGCACTCATAACTTCGTTGGCTTCTCAGTGCTTCATATACCAAACCCGTTCTTCGCCCAGCCGATATCCTCAATAAGATAATGAACAAAAACTCCGAGCGAGAAACCCCTCCGCCGACCAAAGAACAAGCTCGGCTCAAAGAAAACTTTGGAATCCAGCCTCCGTGGCGGCTTTGGGGTCCGTACGTGTCCGAACGCGCCTGGGGCACAGTCCGCGAAGACTACAGCGTTGACGGAAACGCGTGGGATTACTTCCCTCACGACATGGCTCGCAGTCGCGCATACCGCTGGGGCGAGGACGGATTGGCGGGTATTTGCGATCGGTATCAGCTGCTGGTTTTCGCGCTCGCATTTTGGAATGGACGGGATCCCATCCTGAAAGAGCGCTTGTTTGGGTTAGTACCGTCGGAAGGCAATCACGGCGAGGACGTCAAAGAGTATTACTTCTATCTCGACAACACTCCGAGCCACAGCTACATGAAGTTTCTGTACAAATACCCGCAGGCCGAGTTTCCGTACAGACGCTTGATCGATGAGAACCGCAGTCGTGGAGGACACGGTCTCGAGTACGAACTGCTGGACACCGGAGTGTTTGATGAGGACAGGTACTTCGATATCTTTGTCGAGTACGCCAAGAACTCTATTGAAGACATCTGTATTCGAATTGAGGCTTTCAATCGTGGGCCGGACGATGCTCCGCTGTTCCTGGTCCCACACCTCTGGTTTCGAAACACCTGGGGCTGGACCGATGTTCGCGATAACGAGCCCGAAATAAGTTTCGGACCGTCATCGAGTAATTATCAGAGCCTGATCGCAAGTGATGCGTCGGTTCACATCCTGAAAAATCTTCCGTTTAAGTACAGCATCGGTTCTCGCTATCTCTACGCCGATGTCGGCGGCGAGATGCTGTTCACAAACAATGAAACAAATCCTGAGAGGTCGCGGATCAGCGGAACGCCATCCAGCGAGCCGTATTACAAGGACGCGTTTCATCAATACATCGTCAACGGCGATCGGGATGCTATCAATCCGAAGTCGAAAGGCACCAAGGCTTGTCTGAGCTATAAGCGGATTGTTCCGGCTGGGGGATCGACTGTTATCACGTTGCGTCTCACTCCCGAGCAGTTGCCTTCTCCGCTCCGCGATGTAGAGGAGATTATTGCCCGAGGGCGGGCCGAAGCGGATGAGTTCTATAACTTCATTCACCCACCTAACGCCTCGGACGATGAACGCAGGATTCAAAGACAGGCCTTCGCGGGTCTGTTATGGACCAAGCAGATCTATATCTACGATGTGCGCCGCTGGCTGGACGGCGACAATCCGAACGACCCGCCGCCAGACTCCCGCAACTGGGGTCGCAACGCACACTGGCAGCATTTGAACTCGATGCGAATTCTGTCGATGCCCGACAAGTGGGAGTACCCATGGTTCGCGGCCTGGGATCTGGCTTTTCATACGGTCGCCTTTGCGTTGATCGATGCTGAATTCGCAAAAGAGCAGTTATGGCTGATGCTGTTCGAGCAGTTCCAGCATCCGAACGGACAGCTCCCCGCTTACGAATGGGAGTTCTCAGATTTGAACCCGCC
>Ga0075425_100001623_pt1 | contig 22067 bp, 27 predicted proteins | sample SoiMethybrSBSTD4_FD_75300 | JGI IMG/M metagenome (GOLD analysis project Ga0075425, IMG submission 75300) | Bulk soil microbial communities from a Populus tree surrounding site in Tennessee, USA - Soil MetaG P. TD hybrid SBSTD4 | ecosystem: Environmental > Terrestrial > Soil > Tree plantation... | reverse complement strand
CTGGATCTTCTCCAGCCCGGCGGAGGGGTTGTAGTCGCGCGAGGAGTCCCACTGGTAGAGGACGTCGTCGGGGTCGGCGCTGAAAGGCGCCTTGAGGCGCGCATCGAGCAGCGCATCGGCCTTCTCGCGCGTCGGCGCCTGCTTGAAGAGCGCCTGGTTGCCGCCGCTGGTGGCGAACGAGAAGAAGACCGAGGCGAACTGGGCGTTCTTCGGGTCGCGGCGGATCGAGTCGATGATCAGGCGCCGCAGGATCCAGTTGCGGCTCGCCATCTCGGTGGGCAGCGAAGCCATCGGCACCGCGACGTCCATGAACTGCGGCTGCTTCTGCGCCCAGATCCAGGTTTCCATCCCGCCCATCGAGTTGCCGATGACCAGGCGAGCGCGCTTGACCCCGAGGTGCTCGGTCACCAGGCGGTGCGAGGCGTCGACCAGGTCGTCGTAGTTGTAGCGCGGGAATTTCATGCGCAGGCCGTCGGAGGGCTTGCTCGAGCGCCCGTGGCCGAGCGCGTCGGGCAGGATGATGAAGTAGCGCTTCGCGTCGAGCGGCTGGCCCGGCCCGTACAGCTCGCCGCCGAAGGCGGGCGTCATCATGCTCGCGCCCGAGCCGGTGGTGCCGTGCAGCACCACCACCGGCTCGCCCGAGGGCGCGCCGATCGTGCGGTAGGCGAGCTTGAGCTCGGGCAGCACCTCGCCGGTGTGGAAGCGGAAGTCTCGCACCGTCCATATGCCTTCCTGCGCCGCCGGAAAGTCAGCCGCCGATGCGGCAAAAGCCGCAACGGCGAGCAACAGAATTGCGAGCCTCATGGAAGCCTCCTCCTCGTGGGGCTGTTATTGAACCATACTGCTCAACCACCCCGAGGAGGTAGCAAATGAAGCTCGCATCCCTGGCCTTGATCGCAACGCTCTGCGCGGCACCCCTGGCGCACGCGCAGGACATGACCTTTTTCGTGACCAGCGCCGGCAAGGGCAACGGCGCCGACCTGGGCGGCCTCGACGGGGCCGATGCGCATTGCAATGCCCTTGCCAAGGCCGCCGGCTCCAAGCACGCGAACTGGAAGGCCTACCTCAGCACCTCGCCGACGCCGGGCGCGCAGGGCCAGCCGGGCGTCAACGCCCGGGAGCGCATCGGCAAGGGACCGTGGCGCAACGCCAAGGGCGTGGTGGTGGCGCGCAGCGTCGCCGACCTGCACTCGGCCAAGGTCAACATCAACAAAGAGACCGCGCTCGACGAGAAAGGCCAGCCGATCAAGGGCCGCGGCGAGCAGCCGAACGAGCACGACATCCTCACCGGTTCCGATCCCCAGGGCATGTACTCGACCGCCGGGGGCGACACCACCTGCGGCAACTGGACCAAGAGCGCGGAGGGCTCGGCGATCGTCGGCCACCACGACCGCTCCGGCCTGAACGACTTCTGGCATTCCAAGCAGTGGAATTCGTCGCACGGCTCGCGCGGCTGCAGCCAGGACAACCTCAAGGCCTCCGGCGGCGCGGGGCTCTTGTACTGCTTCGTCCCGGTTGCCGCGAAGGCGCCGGCCAAGGCGAAATAGGGCTTATGCTGTCGGCATGAGGGGGATCTTCGCAGCCCTGATGCTCGTGCCGGTGCTCGCCGCGGCGCAGCCCTTCCGCGCCGAGCCGCAGCGGCATTCGGCGCCGGCCGCCGCGCCGGCGCCGAAGGGCGCCGCCTTCGCCGCCGACCCCAACTACGACCCGCAGCGCGAGCGCTGCCGCAACTTCCAGCGCGAGCTGCGCGGCATCGAGCGCTCGCAGCGCGAGGCGGGCATCACCGGCGAGCGCACCGCTTCCAATTCGCGCCGACTGCAGGTCGAGCAGCAGGCGATCAAGGCGGGCTGCAGCATCTGATGCGCCTGGCGGCGCTGGTCGCTGGAGCGCTGCTGTGGACCGGCGCCGCCGCGCAGCCCTGGGGCGTCGAGCGCGACTCCTCGCCCCGCGGCGAGCGCGAGCCTTCGGAGCGCAGCGACCGCGACGATGACTCCTGGCTGCCTTACCGCAACTCTCCGCGCAGCTCGCGTCCCGAGGTTCCATCGTCCGGCAAAAAGGAGAGTCCCTGGACCCCGGCCGCGACCGAGACGCGCGACCCGGACCTCGCGCGCTGCGATCGCTACAAGGTGCAGCTCGAGTCGCTGCTGAGGGAGGAGATGCGCGGCAAGAACACCGGCGCGCAGCAGCGCGCGCTGCACGAGGAGCGGCTTCGCGCCGGCTGCTAGGCGCCCTTGCCGAGCGCGCGGCGCAGCTGCGCGAGCTGGCGCCCGAAGTTAGAGCAGGCGTCGCAGATCGCGAGGTGCAGGCGCAGCGCGGCGCGCTGCCAGAGCGGCAGCTTCGCGTCCATCGCCTGCGACAGCAATTGCGCGGCTTCGCGGCACTTCATCGTCGGTCGAGCCAGCCTTTCCCTAGGCATTCGCGCAGCGACATGCGCGCGCGGTAGAGCAGCACCCAGCAATGGGTCGGCGTAATGCCGAGTTCTTTACAGATCTCGGCCGTCTCGAAGCCGAGATGCTCGCGCAGCAGGAAGACCTGGCCCGTGCGCGCCGGCAGCCGCTTCAGGCACTCGTCGAGCGCGGCGAGGAACTCCTTGCTCTCGAGGGCCGCCTCCGGCCAGGCCTGCGGTGGCTCGCGCCAGTGGCCGGTGTCGTCGAACAATTGATCCAGGTCACCCGTGTCCAGGTCTTCCGGGACGCGCTCGCGCGCAGACTTCCGGATCGAATCGACGATCTTGTGCTTGAGGATGCCGGTGAGCCAGGTGCGCAGATTCGAGCGCCCGCGAAAGCTCGACTCGGCGGCGAGCGCCGCGAGGAGGGTCTCCTGCACTGCGTCTTCGGCGGCCTCGCGGTTGCGCAGCTCGAGCGAGGCGTAGCGGATCAGGTACGGACGGAGGGCCTCGACCTGGGCGCGGAAATCTCCGGCCAACGGCCTAGTAGCGCTGCTGGCCCTTGATGGTCCAGGGGATCACGGGACCGCTCTCGCCCTCGCCGTTCGCGCCCTGGCGCGGCGGCGCGCCCTTCTTGGGGCGGCCCGGGCGGTAGGTCACGGAGAAGATCTTGAGCGGCGGCACCTTGGGCGGCGCCTCGAGGAACCGGCAGTCGGACTCGGTGGGCGCGGAGAGCAGCGCGCCGAGGCGCTTGCCGTTGAGCATCACCGTGTAGCGCAGCATGTGCATCGAGCCCGCGGCGGGCTGCGCGACGATGTCGTACTTGCCGAGCTTGTACTGGTTACGCTGCGGGCGCATTGCGGTCCTTGGCCTTGCGGGTGGTCTTGGGAAGCGCGCGCAGCGCGGTATCGCACAGGCTGACCACGTCGTCGGCGCCCAGGGCGCGACCGTTCTCGCGCAGCTGCTCGATCTCCTGCTTCTGCAGGCGCGCGACGCGCTCCAGGGTCCAGTCGGACACCGGACGCGGCTTGGGTGCTGCGATTGCCTTGTTGCCGGTCTTCATGCGAGCCCCTATCGGTGAAAGGCGCGAAGCCGAGGGCTTCAGCAGGAACTGCGCTGGTGGCGGACCCGGCTTCGGAGTAGGCCGCTATTGTACCTCAGGCGAAGGCTAATCCTTGAGCCGAAAAGGGAAGCTTGCGCACCGGGGTCCCGGTGAGCGCCAGCACCGCGTTCGCGAGCGCCGGCGCGATCACCGGGGTGGCGGGCTCGCCCACCCCCGTCGGCTGAGCGCCGGAGGCCACGATATGCACCTCGATCCTGGGCATCTGGTTGATGCGCAGCACCGGGTAATCATGGAAGTTCGACTGCTCGACCATCCCGTCCTTGAGCGTGATCGCGCCCATCAGCGCCGCCGAGAGCCCGTAGCCGATGCCCGATTCCATCTGCATCGCGACGATGTTCGGGTTGACCGCGATGCCGCAGTCCACCGCGCAAATCACGCGCTCGAGGCGCAGTCCATCCTTGTGCCTGGAAACCTCGGCCACCTGGGCCACGACCGTATTGAACGACTCGTGCACGGCGATGCCGCGGGCGCGGTCCTTCGGCATGGGCTTGCCCCAGCCCGCCTCCCTCGCCGCGAGCTCGAGCGTAGCGAGGTGGCGCGGGTGCTTGGCGAGCAGGCCACGGCGCAGCTGCAATGGATCCTTTTTCGTGGCTCGCGCCAGCTCGTCGAGGAAGCACTCGGTGGCGAACGCGGTGTGCGTCGAGCCGACCGAGCGCCACCACTGCACCGGCACGCCGATCTTGGGCGAATGCAGCTCGACCGAGAGGTTCGGGATCGCGTAGGGCAGGTTGGCCGCGCCTTCCACCGAGGTCGCGTCGACCCCGTTCTTCACGAAGGCGCCCTCGAAGGCGGTGCCGGTGATGATCGACTGGCCGACGATGGTGTGGCGCCAGGCCGTGAGGCCGCCGTCGCTATCGAGCCCGGCCTCGAGCTGGTGGTAGTACATCGGCCGGTAGAAGCCGGCGCGCATGTCGTCCTCGCGCCCCCACACCAGCTTCACCGGCGCCTTGCCCCCGATCGCTTTGGCGATCGCCGCGGCCTCGAGCAGGAAATCGGACTTCGGGTTCGCGCGCCGGCCGAAGCTGCCCCCGGCGTAGAGCATGTTGAGCTTGACCTGCTGCGGCGGGATGCCGAGGAGCTGCGCGAGCGCGGCCTGGTCGACGGTCTGGAACTGCTCGCCGTTCCAGATCTCGCACCCGCCGTCCCTGAGCGCGACGACGCAGTTCATCGGCTCCATGCTGGCGTGCGCGAGGTAGGGGAACTCGTACGCGGCCTCGAGCGTGCGCGTAGCGCCGCGCAGCGCGCCGTCGGCGTCGCCGTCCTTGCGCGCGCTCGCGCCCGGGGTCACCGCGATGCGTTTGTACTCGGCCATGATCTCGTCCGAGCCGAGGCGGAACGCGTTTGACTCGTCCCACTCCGCCGTCAGCGCGTCGCGGCCGCGCTTGGCGGTCCAGTAATCCCGGGCCAGCACCGCGACGCCGTCGCTTGCCGGGGTGGAGAAGGGCACGACGTCCTCGACGCCCCTGATCTCCCTCGCCTTGGCCGCGTCGAAGCGCGCGAGCTTCGCGCCGAAGCGCGGCGGGTGCAGCACCACGGCGGTGAGCATGCCGGGCAGCTTCACGTCCTGCGTGAACTGCGCCGAGCCGTTCGACTTGGCGCGCGCGTCGGTGCGCTGCGCCGGCTTGCCGATATAAACGAAGTCCTTGGGGTCCTTGAGCGGCGCATCGACCGGCAGAACCTGCGTCGAGGCGGAGGCGGCCAGCTCGCCGAAGGTTGCCCGTCTTTTGGACGCGGCATGGCTCACGATCCCCTTCGAGATCGTGATTTCGGAGGCAGGCGCGTTCCAGCGCTCGGCGGCCGCGGCGAGCAGCATCGAGCGCGCGACCGCGCCGGCCTTGCGCAGCTGCTCGTAGGAATTGGCGAGCGCGGTGCTCCCACCCGTGCCCTGCGCCGGGCCCCAGAAGAGGTTGTTGTAGCGCTTGGCGTCGGCGGGCGCGCCCTCGACGCGGATCTGCGCCCAGTCGGCGTCGAGCTCCTCGGCGACCAGCGTCGGCAGCCCGGTGTAGGTGCCCTGGCCCATCTCGAGGTGCTTCACGATCACGGTGACCGTGCTGTCGGAGTCGATCTGCACGAAGGCGTTCGGGGCAAAGCCCAGCCGTCCGAACTGTGCATTTGCCTTGAACGAAACGGCAAGAATCAAAGCCCCCGAGGCTTTGAAGAAATCCCGGCGGCTGACGTTCTCGATCATGACTGCTGGATCGCCTTCGCCGCGCGCTTGATCGCCGCGCGGATGCGGGGATAGGTGGCGCAGCGGCAGATGTTGCCCGCCATCGCGGCGTCGATCTGCGCGTCGGTCGGCTCGGGCGTGGTGTTGAGGAGCGCAGTCGCGCTCATCACCTGCCCCGACTGGCAGTAGCCGCACTGCGGCACGTTCTCGGCGACCCAGGCCTCCTGCACCGCATGGCCCACTTTCAGCGCCCCGATCGCCTCGATGGTGGTGATGCGCCGGCCGGTGACGGCGGAGACGGGCGTGGTGCAGCTGCGCATTGCGCGACCGTCGATGTGCACGGTGCACGCGCCGCACAGCGCCATGCCGCAGCCGAACTTGGTGCCGGTCATCTCGAGGTGGTCGCGCAGCACCCAGAGCAGCGGCGTCTCGGGATCGGCATCGACCGTGACGGCCTTGCCGTTGATGGAAAACGGAATCACGGCTCCTCCTTGCTCAGGGCTCGGCGAAGCGCAGCGGCGGGTATTCGCGCGAGTACTGCGGGCCGGCGATGAACGTCTTCGCGTCGTAGGTCCAGAACTGGCTCACGTTCGGGTAGGTCGCGACCGTGACGTTGACCAGCTCGCCGTTGCGCCGCTCGACCTTGCGCACGTAGACGTTGAGGATCGGCTTGCCGTAGGGGTCGAGACGCAGCGGCCCCATCGGGCCGCGGTCGAGCTTCACGTCGTGCAGCGCCTTGACGAACGCCGCCTTGTCCTCGAAGCGGCCTTTCAGCAGGTTCATCGCGCCCTCGATCCAGAGGCCCGACGTGTAGGTCGCCGCGGTGTAGAAGCCCGGCGTCACCTTGTACTCCTTCTGGATCGAGGCGACGAAGCGGTGGTTGTCCGGCGTGTCGTGGTCGACCGCGTACCAGCTCGCGGTGTAGACGCCGAGCGCCTCGTCGCCCATGTTCTTCAGGATGCCCTCGTCGGTGAGCGTCGGGTTGCCCATCACTACCGGCTTCATGCCGTACTCGCGGTAGGCGCGCAGGAAGCGCAGCGGGTTGGAGCCGGCGAACCCGGCGTAGACGCCGTCGACGCCGCCCTTGAGCTGGCCGATGAACGAGCCGTAGTCGGGCGCATTGAGCGGCGGCCAGAGCTTCTGGATGATCTTGCCGCCCGCATCCTCGAACGCCTTCTGGAAGCCCGCCGCGCCCTCGTGGCCGTAGGTGAAGTCGTCCGCCACCATCGCGACGCGCTTCATGCCGAGCTTCTTCGCCGCGTAGTCGCCCATCGCGTACATCGCCTGTGCCGCGGTGCCGTAGGTGTGGATCACGTAGTCGCTCTTGCCGCGCTGGGCCAGGTCGTTCTGCGCGGCCGACATCGGCGGCAGGAGGGGCACCCTGGCCTGCAGCACGTAGTCGTCGAGCGCCAGCGCCTCGAAAGTGGCGAGCGGGCCGACAATCACGTGCACCCGGTCGCGCTCGACCAGCTCCTGCGCCTTGGTCTTCGCCTGCGCCGGCTGCCCGGCCGTGTCGGCGAAGACGATCTCGACGCGGCGGCCGGCGAGCACGTTGCCGCGCTCCTTGAGGAAGAGGTTGATCCCGTCTTCCATCTGCTTGCCGCCGGCGGCGAGCGGGCCGGTGCGCACGGTGAGGAAGCCGATGCGCAGCGGTTCCTGCGCGTGCAAGCTTCCCGTAAGAATGAAGGCGGCAACTGCGGCGAGCGCGCGAAAGCTCATGGCTTCTCCTCTGCGGCGGATTCTATTTCAAACGCGGCCGCGCGCACGCCGAGCAGGCGAACCGGCCGCGGCCCCGCTTCGGTGCGCTCGAGCAGCATCTGCGCGCGATTGACGATCTCGGTGCGCGAGTCGGTGAAATGGTCCTCGGTGTGGCTGCGCGTGATCGTGACAAAGCCGACGGCGTAGCGCACCTTGATGCCGATCGTGCGCGCGCGCAGCCCTTTCCGCTTCAGCTCGGCGGCGACGTCCTCGGCGAGCGCCTGGACCTGGCGGTTGATCTCCGCAAGATCGGTAAGGTCTTTCGCGTACGTGGTCTCGCACGAGATCGACTTCGTCTCGCGGTGCGGTTCGACCGGGCGCGGGTCCTCGCCGTGCGCAAGCTGGATCAGCCAGTCGGCGAGGCTCCCCACCGCGCCCACCAGCACCGAATAGTCGGTTTTTCGAATATCGGTAACCTTTTCGATGCCGACGGCGCGCAGCTTCTTCGCCGTCACCGGGCCGACGCCCCACAGCGCCTCGACCGGCAGCTTCTGCAGGAAGCTCTCGACGCGCTCGGGAGCGATCACGGTCAGGCCGTCGGGCTTCTGCCAGCCCGAGGCGATCTTGGCGAGGAACTTGTTGGGTGCGACTCCCGCCGATGCCGTGAGCTGCAGCTGGTCCTTGATCTCCTGCTTGATTCGCCGGGCGACGTTGACCGCCAGCGGCTCGCCCCAGAGGTTTTCGGTGACGTCGAGGTACGCCTCGTCGAGCGACAGCGGCTCGACCAGCGGCGTCGCCGAGTGCAGGATCGCCATGACCTTCTGCGAGGCTTCCTTGTAGCGCGCGAAGTCGGGCGGGACGATGAGGAGCCCGGGGCAGAGGCGCACCGCGCGCGCCATGGGCATCGCCGAGCGCACGCCGAACTCGCGCGCCTCGTAGCTCGCCGCCGCGACCACGCCGCGCGATTGCGGCGAGCCCCCGACCGCGAGGGGCTTGCCGCGCAGCTGCGGGTTGTCGCGGCTCTCGACGGACGCGTAGAACGCGTCCATGTCGATGTGGATGATCTTGCGGCCGATGGGCAGGGCGTCAGCCCAGCCTGGTGGTGAGGAACCTCAGCCGCTCGGCCAGTGAAGTGAGCATCTGCTGCGCGAACTCGGGCGACATCTTCACCAGTGAGAGGAACGCCTCGCGCGTGATCGGCTGCAGCGAGCAATCGGTCTCGGCGAGCACGCTCGCCAGGCGCTGGGCGGAGGCGTCGATAAGGGCCGCCTCGCCGAACACGCCGCCCGGTCCGAGGCGCTCGACGATGCGCCCGCCGATCAGCACGCGCACCGTGCCTTCGAGCACCGCGTACATGCGCAGCCCCTTCTGGCCCTCGGCGACGATGCTGCTGCGCTCGGGGTAGAACACCGGCTGCTCGTCGGCGAGGCCCTCCACCAGCGTGGCAAGGGTCCTCGCGTCGAACGCCGCCGACTCGTCGAGCGCCTCGTCGCCGGAGAAGCCGCCGCCGGCGTTGACCTGCGCCACCGTCTCGCGCAGGCGGTGGATCAGCACGCTCATCAGCATCAGCGCGAACATCGGCTTCTTCTTCAGCGCCACCTCGAAGCGCTGGTCGTCGAGCGCGAGCATGCGGCAGGGCGTCCTCGCGACTGCCGAAGCGCTGCGCGCGGCGTGCGAGATCACCGCCATCTCGCCGAAGATCTCGCCCGGGCGCACGCGGCCGATCGGCTTCTTGCCCGCGAGCAGGCCCACCTCGCCGCGCAGCAGCAGGTACATGGTGTTGCGGCGCAGGAACGGGATCTGGCGCTGGCGCTCCTTGAAGATCGTCTTGCCTTCGGCGATCGTCGCCGGCGTGCCCGCCGACTTGAAGAACTCGAGCGCCACCGCCGGATCGTAGGTCGCCTGCGCGGCGAAGCTCGCCTGGACCTGCGGATTCATCCACCCCTCCCGGGCATTAACATTTCGTGAACGAGGAGGAAGTCTGCCATGAACGGCAAGATCGGCCTTGAGGAACATTTCGCGATTCCAGAGACGTTGAGCGATTCCAGGGGGTTTCTCGCCGACGACACCTGGCCCGAGCTGCAGAAACGGCTGCTCGATGTGCAGGAATACCGCCTGCGGCAGATGGACGCGCACGGCATGCAGATGATGCTGCTCTCTCTCAATGCGCCGGCGGTGCAGGCCATTCCCGATCCCGGGCAAGCCACGGCCATTGCGCGGCGCGCCAACGATTTCCTCGCCGCCCAGGTGGCGAAGCGGCCCGAGCGCTTCCAGGGGCTCGCGGCGCTCGCGATGCAGGACCCCGAGGGCGCAACGCGCGAGCTGGTGCGCTGCGTGAAGGAGCTCGGCTTCAGGGGCGCGCTGGTGAACGGCTTCTCGCAGATCACCGATCCGGATTCCATGGTTTACCTGGACGACAGGCGCTACCGGGGGTTCTGGGCGGAGTGCGAGAAGCTCGACGTTCCCTTCTACCTGCATCCGCGCAACCCGCTACCGGGCGCCGCGCAGATCTACGAGGGCCATCCGTGGCTGCTCGGGCCGACGTGGGCGTTCGGGCAGGAGACCGCGGTGCACGCGCTGCGCCTGATGGCCTCCGGGCTGTTCGACGCGCACCCGAAGCTGCAGATCATCCTCGGCCACCTCGGCGAGGGCCTGCCCTACAGCATCTGGCGCGTCGACAACCGAAATAAGTGGACGCAGGCGCCGCCGCGCTACCCGGCGAAGAAGCAGCTCGGCGAGTACTTCCAGGACAACTTCTACCTGACGACCTCGGGCAACTTCCGCACGCAGACGCTGATCGACGCGATGCTGGAAGTGGGCGCCGACCGCATCATGTTCTCGACCGACTGGCCGTTCGAGAACGTCGACCACGCCGCGATCTGGTTCGACGCCTGCCCGATCAGCGAGGACGACCGGCGCAAAATCGGCCGGACCAACGCCGAGCGGCTGTTCAAGCTTACTCGGGCTTGACGCCCGCGGCCTTCACGATCCTGGCGTATTTGCCGACCCCGTCGCGGATCATCGCGGCGAGCCCGGCGGGAGTGCTGGTGATGGGCTCGGCCCCGGCCCTGTCGAGCGCCTCGCGCGTGTCGGCGGCGCGGATGACGGCGACGATCTCCTGGTGCAGGCGCTCGATCACCGGCGGCGGCGTGCCCGCGGGCGCGAAGAAGGCGAGCCAGAGCGAAGCGTCGAAGCCGCGGTAGCCGGACTCGTCGACCGTCGGCACCTCGGGCAGCGCCTGAGAGCGCAGGGGCGTGCCCACCGCGAGCGCGCGCACGCGGCCGGCTTTCGCGTGCGGCAAGAGCGAGGGCAGGCTGCCGAACAGGATCTCCACCTGGCCGGCGATGAGCGCGGTCACCGCCGGGCCGTTGCCGTTGTACGGGACGTGCAGCGCCTCGGTGTCGGAGACGTTCTTCAGCATCTCCATCGCGAGGTGGGTGGTCGAGCCGATGCCGGCCGAGGCGTAGTTGAGCTTGCCGGGCCGCGACTTCATCAGCTCGACCAGCTGCTTGAGGCTCTTCGCCGGCACCTGCGGATTGACCGCGAGCAGGTAGGGCGTCACCGCGACGAGGCTGATTGGCGCGAAGTCCTTCACCGGGTCGTACTCGAGCTTCGGGTAGACGCTTGGCGCGACGACGTGCGTGCTGGTCGAGCCGAAGGTGAGGACATAGCCGTCGGGCGCGGCCCGGGCGCCGAGCGCGGCGCCGACGGTGCCGCCGGCGCCGCCGCGGTTCTCCACCACGAGCGGGTGGCCGAGCCGCTTCTCCAGCCTCTGGGCCGCGATGCGCGCGACGATGTCGGTCGAGCCGCCGGGCGGGAACGGCACTACTACCCGGATCGGCTTGGCGGGCCACGCCTGTGCCGCAACGTGACCCGCCCAAAGTGTCGCGAAGACTAGAAGAGCAAGCCTCAAACGCCCTTGCCAGCCATGCGATAGAGCTCGCTCGCCGGCGCGACGCGGCCATGCAGCGGCAGGATCCGGTCCACGTCGAGCTTGAGGCGCTGCACGTTCTCGATCAGGTTGACGTGGTACGGATTGGCCTGCGCCGGCGCGGCGGTATTGGGCGCGGGCGGCGTGAACGCGTCGGCTTCCATCAGCAGGCGCTCCTTCGGCAGCCACACCATGAGGTAGGTGTCGCTGTGGAGCGGGTCGCGCAGCTTGTGGACCTCGACCGTGCGCGTGCCGTCGGACAGCACGTGCTTGTCGGCGACGCCGATCACCTTCGCCTTCTTTCCGGACCGGGCGAGCAGGTCGGGCGCGACGCGCGCCGGTGTGGCGAACGCCTTTTCGTAGTAGGCTTTGTTCGCCTGCTGCGTGATCACCGCCGCGCCCTCGGCGACCGCGGCGCGCAGGCCGCCGGCATGGTCGAAGTGGCTGTGCGAGTTCACCACGTAGCGGATCGGCTTGCCGGGGATCAGCTTCTTCACCTCGGCGAGCAAGGGCTCGGCGCGCGCGTCGCCAAGCGGCGATTCGACCAGGATCACGTGATCCTTCATCTCGACCGCCACGCTGTTGTGCGAGCCTCCGCCGAGGAACCACACGCCCGGCGCGACCTGCTCGGCCGCGACGCGCTCGGTGGCGCTGCGCACGTTCTCCGGCACTTCGAGGTCGACCTTGCCGTTGACCTGCACATCCTTGACGGTGAGGTCCAGCACCGGCGAGCCGGCGATCGATTGCCGGATGCGCGTCGGGAACCACACGCCGCCGAAGCTGCGATATTCGTCGTAGCTCGTGACCACGGCGACCTCGCCGAGCACCGGGTCGGGCATGCGCGATTCGACGCGCTGCACCAGGTAGCCATCGGTGATGTACGCGGTCGCGGAGAGCGCTCCGGGCTGCGTGAACGACACCGCGGCGAGCGATTCGCCTTTCTCCTTGACGAACTTCAGCTTCGCGTCGCCCTTCTGCGCCGCCTTGATCACGCCGTGCGGCGTGATCCACAGGTCGTGCAGCCGGCCCTCGAGCGCCGGCCGGCGCGGTATCGCGCCCGCGGGGCCCATGTTCCAGGCGAACTGGCCGTTGGCCGCGCCCGCAAGGCGGGCTTCGCCGCTGAGCGGAAGCGCGCCGCCGCCGGTGGGCTCGGCGCGGCTGCGCATCATCGATTCGCTGGTCGCGCCAGCGGCGTAATCGACCTGGCGCTCGTAGCTCGAGTAGTTCACCCTGGGCCAGGGCTTGTCGGGCCGGTAGGCCTGGCCGAACTGGCCGCCGGTGCCGCTGCCCGAATAGCGCAGCGTGCTGACCTGGTCCGCGCCCATCGCGGTCGAGGCGCGCTTCAGAACCGCGGCGGCTTCCTGGCCGAGCGCGGCGGTCGAGACCATCAGGAGTGCAATCGCGAGGCAACGCATGCTCTTCTCCTCCTCAGGAGTGGACGGCCATCTTAGCGACTCGGACCAGCGGCCGGACAACGCCGCCGGACGGCGCGCCGGTGCCGCAAATTTGGCATTGCGCCGCAAGGCCTTACAGACTTTCACGGCCATGCGGTGATGCCGGGGGTAGGGTGGTCCACATGGGTTACCGGATCGATTACGCAGTGATCGGCAGGACGATGCGGGCGCGTGTTTCCGGGCGCTCCTCGCTCGGCCAGGCGGCGCGCATCGCCGCCGACATCGCCGGCCAGGCGAGCGGCAAGAAGCTCCAGCGGCTGCTGCTCGACGTGCGTGGCCTCGCCGACCGCCTCGGCACGCTCGGGCCGCTGGTCGAGGGCAGCGCGGCGCCGTTCGCCGCCGGCCGCATCGCCGTGGTCGACACGCGCGAGCACGAGACCTATTGGGCTTTTCCCGAAAGCGCGGCGCGCAGCCTCGGCTGCGAGCTGCGCTGCTTTTTCGATTCCACTTCCGCGCTGCGCTGGCTCGATGCTTGCCCGCTCTGAAGCCCGCCGCCGCTTCCCGGCCGTCGAGGAAGGCATCGCCGCGATGTTCCGCGAGTACCCCACGCTTTGCGGCATCACCGTCAAGGGCGACGCCGAGATCGTGATCGAGTGCTGGCCGCGCGAATCGGCCTCGCCTGAATTCTGCGAGGAGATCGCGCAGGCGCTGGTCGAGCTGGTCGACGGCCGCCCCGACGCGGCGAGCTGGCTCTTCGGCCGCACTTTCGCCCGCACCCTGCACTAACTAGAATCGGCGGATGCAGGCCGAGATCCACTACACCCGCGACACGGGCGAGAAACTCGTCAACGAGACCTTCGGACCCAACAACATCCGGCGCCGCACCAGCGGCTCGGACGAGCGGCGCAGCGTCGAGATCGCCGACGGGCGCGGCCGCAAGGACCTCGCTCTCGACGTCAACGGCTTCGTACTGGTCGAGCACCGCACCGCGATGCGCAACTTCTTCGACGCCGAGGAGCTGAAGCGCGTCTACTACCCGGAAGTCGTGCAGCTGGTCCGGCGCGTGGCCGGGGCGAAGCGCGTTGTCGTGTTCGACCACACCCTGCGCTCGGGCGACGAGGCCGAGCGCGAGGAGAAGCTGGTGCGCGAGCCGGTGCTCTCGGCGCACAACGACTACACCGAGTGGTCGGGGCCCAACAGGGTTCGTGAATTGCTTCCCGATGAATCGGACCAGCTGTTGAAATCAAGATTCGCCATCATCCAGGTGTGGCGCGCGATCGGCGTGCCGATCGTGTCCAACCCGCTGGCGATGGCCGACGCCCGAACGGTCGCGCCGGAAGACCTGCTGGTCGCCGAGCGGCGCTATCCGCACCGGGTCGGCCAGACCTACCGCCTGAAATACAACCCGGCGCATCGCTGGTTCTACTTCCCGGAGATGCAGCGCGACGAGGCGATCGTATTCAAGGTGTACGACTCGGCGACCGACGGGCGCGCGCGCTTCACGCCGCACACCTCGTTCCAGGACCCCGCTACGCCGCCGGGCGCGCCGCCGCGCCAGAGCATCGAGGCCCGGACCCTGGCCTTCTTCTAGCGGCATCGCAGGGAAAGCGTTTTCTGAACGATTGGCAAGAGCGCCTGCGCCATGCGCTCGTGCCCGATCGGGTTCCAGTGGCTGCCGTCGGCGAAGAAGGCGCGCGGATCGCCCTGGCGCGCGACCTGGCGCGTGGCGATCCAGCGGAAGCCCTCGTTCTTTGCGAGCGCGCCGATCGCTTCCTCGAGCCCGTGGTCGGTCATCTCCGGCCCATCGTCGATCAGGTCGGCACGGGTAATGACGATCAGCGGCACCTTGGCGGCGCGCAGCCGGGCGCGGGTGCCGGCGAAGTTTTCGAGCATGATCGGCCGCCAGTGCTCGACGTCGGACTTCGAGCGCAGCGCCTCGTCCAGGTCGGTGCCCTCGCGGTCGAAGCCGGCGCGCACCGCCGGGTCGAGCCAGCGCCAGTAGACCTTCTCGGTCATGCTCATCGAGATGCGGCCGAGGAGCGGCAGCTTCTCGGGCCACTGGCTCGGGTGCCACGAGGCGTGGCGCTCGCGGCGCTCCCACTCGCGCGCGTCCTCGTACTCGGTGGTGACGTTGGCGTGGTAGATCACGAGGTCGGGCGCGAACTGCAGCGCCTTCGCGACGACCACATCCTTGCGCCGCGAGCCGTAGCCGGGGCTCGCCAGGTTCCAGACCTCGGCGCGCGCGCCGCAGGCGGCGAGGCGCTCCGCGAGCTGGCCGGCGAATGACTCGCGGTAAGAGCCCGCGCGTGCCACCGAGTCGCCGATGACGACGACGCGCTTCGTCTGCGGCGGCTTCGCCACGGGATAGTCCTGGGGCCATAGCCCACGTGACGCGACCGGGCGAAGATGGACCGTTCCATCGGATACGGAAAAGCCCACGTCTTCGGAGTAGCCGAAGTCGAGCCGCACGCGGCTGTCCTGGCGATAAGCGAAAACCGCGAGCAGCTCGAGCGCCGCCGCGATTGCGAGCGCGCCGAGGGCCGCTTTGGCGATGCGCGGGGCGAGGTCGGTACGCTCGAGCGCGATCACGCTAGAACTGGAAGTAGATGAACTCGGGGCGCTGGGTGCCCGCGCTCAGCACCAGGGTCGCGAGCAGCCAGTAGAGCGGCGCGAGGGCCCACCACGGCAGCCGCGCGATGTCGGCTTCCTCGCCGTCGCGGCGCACGATCGCGAGCAGCGCGATCCACGGCAGGACGTGGAGCAATATCCACTTCACGCTGCCCCACACCGGCGGCACGCCGGCCGAATGCCAGTGCGAGAGCGCGGCGAGCATCGCGTGCACGTCCTCGAGCGAGGCGGCGCGGAACACTGCCCAGCCGGCGAGCACCACGGCCGCGGTGAGCGCCCAGAAGAGCACCTTCATCGGCAGCCGTGCGCGCTCGAGCGTTCCGGTGCCGGGCAGCCCGGCGCGCCAGGCGATCAGCGCGCCGCCGTGCAGCGCTCCCCACAGCGCGAAGCGCCACGACGCGCCGTGCCAGATGCCGGCGAGCATCATCGTCACCATCAGGTTGCGGGCGACCACGCCGCGCGTGCCGCGGTTGCCGCCCAGCGGCAGGTAGACGTAGTCGCGGAACCAGCTCGAGAGCGAGATGTGCCAGCGGCGCCAGAAGTCCGACGGCGTGAGCGCGAGGTAGGGCAGCTGGAAGTTGCGGAACAGGCGCACGCCGAAAAAGAGCGCCGAGCCGCGCGCGATCAGGCTGTAGCCGGCGAAGTCGCCGTAGATCTGGAAGGCGAAGGCGAAGAGGCCGGTCAGCGTCCAGTCCGCGGCGAACGGATTCTCGCCGATGGAATTGAAGTAGTAGTCGGCCACCACGCCGCAGCTGTCGGCGACGTAGACCTTGAGGAAATAGCCGACCAGGATCAGGTGGCAGCCCCACGCCACATCCCGCCAGTCGAAGCGCCGGCCGAAGTGCAGCTGCGGCAGCATGTGCGCGGCGCGCTCGATCGGGCCGGCGACGAGCTGCGGGAAGAAGCACAGCATGTTGAGGATGCGCAGGAACGAGCGCTCGGCGCTTACGCGCCCCTGGTAGACGTCGACCACGTAGGAGATCGACTGGAAGATGTGGAACGAAATGCCGATCGGCAGCAGGATGTTGAGCGCCGGCCAGTCGGCGACGACGCCGATCGCCTCGAGCGCCGCCTCGAGATTCTCCGCGAACCAGCCTGCGTACTTGAAGAAGCCGAGCAGCGCGAGGCTGCCGGCGATCGCGAGCACCAGGAAATAGCGCCGGCGCGTCGCCTCGCGCAGCCGGCCGCCCAATTCGCAGGCTGCCCAGTAGATGGGCGCGCCGGCCGCCGCGCTCGTCAAAGCAGCGATCGGCACGGGCTTCGCCAGATTGGCGAGAAGCAGCCAGACGAGCGGCGTTAAAGCGAGGAGGGCTGTCTCGAGCCGCGCGGGGCGCCGGCCCGCGATCCAGTTGGAGCAGGTGTAGTCCAGCACCGCGGCGGCGATGAGCATCGCCACGAAGCGCACGTCCCACCACGAGTAGAAGACGAACGAAGCGGCGACGATGAACGGCGTGCGCCATCGTGCCGGCAGCGCCCAGAAGAGCGCCGCGGCGGCGAGCAGGAAGAAGGGATAGACCCAGGTCGCGAAGGACACGAGCCGCGAGGATAGCTTACGCGGCCGGGCGTCGCGGCTTGCGGGCGAGGATGAAGAAGAGCGAGCCTAGCCCGGCGAGCAGCGCGAGGATGGTGAAGCCGATGCGGTAGCTGCCGGTAAGGTCGGCGAAGATCCCGGCCACCATCGGCCCGCCGATCTGGCCGATGACGATGATCGCGAGCGACAGGCCGAGGATCATGCCGATCGCGCTGCGGCCGAAGTAATCGGCGCGGATCGCCTGCATGAACGGCCCGCGCAGCCCCCACGCGCCGCCGTGCAGGAGCGCGAAGGCGAGCACCATCGGCACCGCCACCGCGTAGGTGAGCAGCAGCAGCCCCGTCATGTGCATCAGCATGCAGCCCGCGGCGATGAAGCGCTTCTCGTAGCGGTCGCCGATCCACCAGCCGAGCGCCACGCCGCCGAGCTGCGAGAGCGTGAGCAGCGTGTAGACGAACGACGCCTGCTCGAGCGAGTAGCCCAGGCCCTGGGTCATGTGCGTTATCGAGTGCACGCTGACCGCGTGCACCACGAGCAGGGCGAAGCCGTGGCCGAGCGAGAGCAGCCAGAACGCCGGCGTGTGCACCGCTTCCCGCGCGGTGAAATCCCGTCCGGTTTCTGCGTTTCCGGATGCGGGGACTTCGTGAGACTGCGGAGGCAAGCCATCGACGGTGAGGCCATGGTCCTCGGGCCTGCGCTTCATCACCATCGCGAGCGGCAGGCCGACGACGATCGCGATCACGCCCGAGGCGAAAGCGGTAGCGCGCCAGCCGTGGGTAGAGAGCGACCAGGCGACGAGCGGCACCGAGATGCCGCCCAGGGCGAGGCCGATCGACATCGAGGAGAGCGCGCGCGCCCGCCAGCGCTCGAACCAGTTGATGAGCGCGACGTTGATCGGGAAGAAGCCGCACAGGCTCGAGCCCATCGCGACGACGAGGAACGCGGCGTAGAAGCCGGGCAGGGTGTCGGTGCGCGAGAGCAGCATCAGCCCGAGGCCGAAGACCACGATGCCGGCGCGGATCATGCCCTGCGGGCCGAAGCGGTCGATGATCCAGCCGAGCACCGGGCCGAGGATCGCCGCCTCCACCTGGTTCAGCGCGGCGGCGCCGGCCAGCGCGGTCTTGCTCCAGCCGCGCTCGGCCTGCAGCACCGCGACGTAGGCGCCGAACGACTGGGTCATCAGCCCGGCCTGCAGGAACTGCATCGCCGAGCCGGCGCCGACCATGTACCAGCCGTAGAAGAGCCGCTTAGAATGCGCGGCCATGAACCTCTCCATGTACCAGGCCTCCGCGCCGCGCTTCGCCGCGATGCTGCGCAACCTCTCGGCGCTGATCGACAAGGCGCAGGCGCACTGCGAGGCGAAGAAGATCGACCCCGCGGCCATCACCAACTTCCGCCTCTATCCCGACATGTTCCCGTTCACGCGCCAGGTGCAGATCGCCTGCGACACCGCAAAGGGCGCGGTCGCGCGCCTCGCCGGCGTCGAGATCCCGAAGCACGAGGACACCGAGCAGACCTTCGGCGAGCTGAAGTCGCGCATCGCCAAGGCGCTCGAGTTCGTCGATTCGGTCGGCGCGTCGAAGATCGACGGCTCGGAGGAGAAGGAGATCGTGCTTGCCATGCGCACGCGCGAGCTGCGCTTCAAGGGGGCGCAGTACCTGCTCGGCTTCGCGTGGCCCAACTTCTATTTCCACGTCACGACCGCCTATAACATCCTGCGCCACAACGGCGTCGAGCTGGGCAAGCAGGACTTCATCGGCAAGCCGTAGCTACCGCGCGGCGTCTATTGTTTGAATGGCGCGCCGAGCTTCTCGCACTGCTCGCGCGCGTAGCGGGCGCCGATGATGTTCGAGTCGTCCGGGCCGCCGTTGACCGCGACGATCTTCTCGTCGCGCAAGAGGAAGGTCATCGGGAAGAAGCCGTCGTAGGCGCCCTGCTTGTTCTTGTCGTTGACCCACACGCACACGCCCCAGCCGTACTGCTCGCCGCGCACCGGCGTGCCGCGCTGGTAGAGGATCGAGGGCCCGGCGCGGAACTCGACGATCGCGTCCTTCGGGTCGATGAGGCGGATCGAGAGGTAGCTGCGGATCTCCTCCCGGTAGCGCTCCGGCTTCGGGCCGTAGTTCGCCGTGTCCATCTCCTCCCGGGTCACGGTCGTGTCGCACGCGGCAAGCGCAAGCGCCGCGGCGAGGATCAGGCGCTTCATGGGACCTCCTAGGCGTAGTTCAGCAGCACGCCGGCCGTCTCGGCCGGCATCGAGACCTGAGGATAGTGGTGCGTGGCGAGCTCGTGGTAGCGCCAGGCGGGATCGTTTCGCGTTTTCGCCGCGAACGGCGCGAAGGTCGTCGGCGAGTAGCCGCTGCAGAAGATGTATACCCGCGGGCCCTTGAACGCGCCGCTCAGGGAGATCTTCTCCTTGAAAGTGCCTGCCGGCTGGGCGCAGCGCCGCTCGCCCATCCACTCGACCTCGCGCGGGTCGGTCATCCCCTGGCGCGAGGGCGGCAGCGGCGGCACCTGCCAGCCGAGGCCCGGCAGCGCGGCGCGGAACTCGGGCGCGACCAGGTCGGCCGCGGCCTGGCCGTTCTCGGGGACGAACGCGTCGAGGTAGACGAGCGTGCGCACCCGGCGTGGCTCGCGATCGGCGGCGCCGGTGACGACCATGCCGCCGTAGCTGTGGCCGACGAGTACTACCTCGTGCAGGTCCTCGTAGCGCAGCGCGTTGACCACGTCGGCGATGTGGGTCGAGAGGTCCACCTCGGGCGAGGCGAGATGGACGCGCTCGCCGATGCCGGTGAGCGAGGGCGCATGCACGTCCTGGCCGGCCTGGCGCAGCACGCGCGCGAGGCGCGACCACATCCAGCTGCCGCTCCAGGCGCCGTGGACCAGGACAAACCGGGCCAAGCCGGCTATTTCTTCGGCGCGGCGCCGGGCGCCGCGGCCGCCGCGGCCGCCGCGCTGGTGGTGGCCTTGAACACGGACGAGAGGTCGACGTCGTCGAGCTTGACGGACGCCTTGTTGCGCGCCTCGATCTCGGCCAGGCGGCGCGGCGTCTCGTTGCTTGCCGCTTCGAAGGCGTCGACAAGCTTGAAGCAGAACGCGGCGAGCGCCTTGGGATCGGGTTTCTTCGCATCGCCGCCCGCGAGCGTGCCGTAGACGCGGCTCGCGAGCTGCACGTAGATGCGCTCGGCAAATTCGACGTACGGGTCCTTCGCCGGCGCGGCCCCCTTGGCCGGTGCCGCTGGTTTGCTTTCGCCTCCGCCGCTCATGGCAGTGTTCCTTTTTGCAAGAGCGCCCATGCTACCCTTTCCGCCGCCATGATTCACGAACGGGCGGACTGCCGCGCGTGCGGCTCTTCCCGCCTCGAGACCATCCTCGACCTCGGACGCACCGCGCTCGCCAACGATTTCCTGCCGCCGGGCGAAATCGCGGGCTATCGCAGCGTGCTGCCGCTCAGGCTGCGCCTGTGCCGCGACTGCTCGCTGGTGCAGCTGGCCGACGTGGTCGACCCGCAGGTGCTCTACTCGCGCTACGCGTACGTCACCTCGACGTCGCGCACCATGGACGCGCACCTCGCGGCGCAGGCGGCGCACGTCATCGCCGCGGCCGGCGCCGGGCCGCATCCGCGGGTTCTGGAGATCGCGAGCAACACCGGCGTCTATCTTCGGAAATTCAAAACCCTTGGATGTGACGTCCTGGGAATCGAGCCCGCGCGCAACATCGCGGCGCTCGCGGCGCGCGACGGCGTTCCGACGCGCACCGAGTTCTTCGACTCGAAAAGCGCCGCGCGCATCCGCGACGACTGGGGCGAGCCCGACGTGGTGCTGGGCCGGCACGTGTTCGCGCACATCGACGACCTGCGCGACCTGATCCATGGGCTCGACGCGCTCGCCGGCGCGCGCACGCTGATCGGCTTCGAGGTGCCGTATCTCGCCGAGATGCTCGAGAACACCGAGTTCGACACCGTCTACCACGAGCACCTGTCCTACGTCCCGGTACGCGCGCTGCAGGCGCTCCTCGCCGGCACGCCCTTCGCGCTCGAGCGCATCGAGCACTATCCGATCCACGGCGGCTCGATTCTCTTCGAGCTGCGCCGGCGCTCCGCGGGCGTCGCGCCGCACCCGAGCGTCGCCGCGGCGCTCGCGCGCGAGGCGGAGCTCAAGCTGGGCGATCCCGTCACCTGGAAAGGCTTCGCTCGTCGGGTAGGAGAAGTGCGCCGCCAGCTGCCCGAGCTGATCCGCGGTCTGAAGAAGCAGGGCAAGCGCGTCATCGGCTACGGTGCGTCCGCCAAGGGCAACACCCTGCTCAACACCAGCGGCATGACCGCGCAGGACCTCGACTACATCATCGACAACACGCCCTTCAAGCAGGGCAAGCTCGCGCCCGGCTCGTGGATTCCGGTGCGGGCCCCCGAGGCTCTCCTCGCCGACCAGCCCGACTACGCGCTGCTCCTCGCCTGGAACTTCGCGCCGGAGATCGTGGCGCGCGAGACCGAGTACCAGAAGCGCGGCGGGCGCTTCATCGTGCCGATTCCGGAGCCGCGCATCGTGGAGTTTCCCAATGGACTATAAGGTCGGCCTGTTCCGCAGGCTCGCGGTCAAGGCGGCGGTGCGCCGCGGCGACGACCGCAAGTACACCTGGTTCGGCCACCGCATGGTCAAGTTCCCGTCGGACTGCATGGCGATGGCGACGCTCCTCGCGCGCTGCAGGCCGCAGGTGCTGGTCGAGCTCGGCACGCAGTACGGCGGCAGCGCGCTGTTCTTCTCGAACTTCGCCGAGCAGGTGGTGAGCGTCGATATCCAGGATATCGCCGGCCGGCCGCAGAGCCCGAAGATCGCCTACATCACCGGCGACAGCGGCGCGCAGGAGGTGTACGAGAAGGTGAAAGCGATGGTGGGCGGGCGCGCGTGCTCGGTGGCGATCGACGCCAACCACCATGCCCCCTACGTCGACCGCGAGCTCGAGCTCTACGCGCCGCTGGTCAGCCCCGGCCAGGCGCTGATCATGGACGACACGCTGGTCGACGTCCTGAATTTCCGCAAGTTCCGCGAGTCGGGCGGGCCGCTGCGCTCGATCCGGAAGTACATGCCGAAGCATCCCGAGTTCGAGCTCGCCGCGGACATCGAGCCTTACCTCACGACCAACTTCTTCGGCTACTGGGTGAAGAAGCGCTAGTGCGATACAGCGTGATCGTGCCGTACTTCCGCACGCC
>Ga0075425_100001622_pt1 | contig 22070 bp, 16 predicted proteins | sample SoiMethybrSBSTD4_FD_75300 | JGI IMG/M metagenome (GOLD analysis project Ga0075425, IMG submission 75300) | Bulk soil microbial communities from a Populus tree surrounding site in Tennessee, USA - Soil MetaG P. TD hybrid SBSTD4 | ecosystem: Environmental > Terrestrial > Soil > Tree plantation... | reverse complement strand
GCGTGTCCAGCCGGCGTGCCAGCAATTGATTGATCTCCTGTTCCTCAAGATCGGGATCTTCGTCCGACGATGAAACAATCAGGTAGTATCCGCTTTGTCGCAAAGCCTCAGAAAGAGATTTGGCGATTTCCGCGAAGAAAGGATGAAGAAGGTCTGGCACAACTAAGCCGACCAGATACGTGCGGCCAGTTACCAGGCTTCGCGCCGCCAGGTTGGGCCGATAATCAAGCTCCTTGACGCGGGCAAGAACTCGTTCACGAGTCTCGTCTCCCACGTCAGGATGATTGCGCAGGACCTTTGAGATAGTGATTACCGACACTCCAAGATCCCTAGCAATATCCTTCATTCGAGTGCTCATAGAGTGATTCAGTATACAAAACACCGGCAGGAGAGATGATCTCGTTGGCCTTACCGCCCGCTTCTTCCGGCAGCTAGAGTCCACCGGCCCCTCACTTGATACCTGTCTCGTAGAGCGCAAATTCTGGAGGGCGGGCTTCCAAATTGGCCGGATACAGTTTTACCTATTGACATCGGTAACTTTACCGATTTATGTTGACCCGAGCATGTGCTGGCTTTCATTCGGGGACGGGAAGGAATCATTCACTCGGAGTTGATGGGTCCGTTGAGTCCGGAATGAGTAAATCAGAATGAAGATTCAAATCGCCTCTGACTTCTCAACCACAGAATCTCTTCATCCTACACTTGTGCCTCACCGGGTTCTATACACTGGGGCTCACATGCCGGCGATCGGTCTGGGGACGTTTGGCTCAGATCATGTCTCGCCTTCGGAAGTTGCAGCGGCGGTGGAAGGAGCGGCGGCTGTCGGATACCGCCATTTCGATTGTGCATCGGTATACGGCAATGAATGTGAGATCGGCTACGCGCTACAACAGATCCTACGAGGTGGTATTAAGCGTGAACAATTGTGGGTCACTTCTAAGCTATGGAATGACAAGCATGGCGAAAACGATGTGATCCCATCCTGCCGGCACTCTCTCGCCGACCTCAGAACCAATTATCTGGATCTGTATCTGGTGCACTGGCCTTTCCCTAATTATCATCCGCCGGGCTGTGACGTAAGTTCCCGCAGCAACGATGCAAAACCCTATATCCACGCGGAGTTCATGACAACGTGGCGAAGGATGGAGGAATTGGTGGATCTTGGCCTGGTGCGACATATTGGAACATCCAATATGACCATCCCGAAGTTAAAGCTTCTGTTGCGCGATGCCCGCATTAAACCAGCGGTGAATGAGATGGAGTTGCATCCACATTTTCAGCAACCGGAGCTATTCGAGTTCGTCCGGGCCAGCGCAATGATTCCGGTCGGCTATTGCCCAATAGGATCGCCCGGACGGCCAGATCGCGACCGTACTCCCGAAGACAGCGCACCGACTCAGGATCCGGTGATCATCAAGATCGCGAACCGGCTCGGGGTGCATCCCGGCGTAGTTTGCGTGAAGTGGGCCGTCCAGCGCGGACAAGTACCGATTCCTTTTTCAACCAATCGCGATCATTATTTGAGCAATCTCGAAGCGGTGGTCGGCGAACCGCTCACAGAAGCTGAAATGCGCGAAATCAGCGCCATTGACCGGAACTGCCGCCTTATTAAAGGTCAGGTGTTTTTGTGGAAGGAAGGGCAATCCTGGGAGGATCTTTGGGACGTGAATGGGGAGATCACTCCTCCATGATGGGGAATTCCAGAACTGTCACACAGCCCGCGAACATGGTATTCAATCGGCAGAGCATGCGGGCCGCATTTCTGCCCGGAAACGATAAGGTTGAGCTCCGCACCTTGCCAGTACCTCGCCCGGGTCACGGAGAAGTGTTGCTCAAAGTGAAGGCGTCCACCATTTGTGGCTCCGATATCCGCTGTATTTATCACGAGCACCTTGGTAATGGCCCCGAAGCCTATCAAGGGGTCATTGCGGGTCATGAACCGAGCGGTCAAATCGTAGAGACCGGAGCGGCTTGCCGGCGCTTCGGGGTGGGTGACCGCGTGATCGTTTATCACATCTCCGGTTGCGGCGTGTGCAACGATTGTCGCCGTGGATACATGATTTCTTGCACAAGCGAAAAATATCGCCGGGCATATGGGTGGCAGCGCGACGGCGGAATGGCCGATTACATGATCGCGGAGGAGAAGGACCTCATTGCTCTTCCGGACGAGCTTTCGTATGCAGACGGTGCGCAGGTTGCGTGTGGCTTCGGGACGGTTTACGAAGCGATCGAAAAAATTGGAATCAACGGCAACCATTCTGTTCTCATCACTGGACTTGGACCGGTAGGACTCGCTGCTGCGGCACTATGCCGCAAGATGGGCGCGCAGACAATTATTGGCATTGATGTCGTTGCCGAACGTCTGCGATTGGCTGAGTCCCTCAAGCTGTGTGACTTCGCGCTGAATGCTGGGAACAACAACGTGATTCAGGTTCGTGACCTAACCAATGGTTTTGGAGTCGAGCGCGCGATTGATTGCTCAGCAAATGCAACCGCACGCACCACTGCCATTCGTGCCACCCGCAAGTGGGGAAAAATTGCTTTTGTAGGCGAAGGCGGGACGGTGGATTTCAATCCTTCCGCGGACATCATTCACGATCAGAAGACGATCTACGGTTCATGGGTGACGACGACGTGGTTGATGGAGGAATTGGTTGAACGCCTCGTCCGATGGAACCTGCACCCCGCTGAGATCATCACCCATCGCTTCGCCCTGGAGGGTGCTGCGCAAGCCTATGCACTCATGGCCTCGGGCAAGTGCGGCAAAGTTGCAGTCTGCTCGGATGAGGAACTTGCGCTCCAATGACGCCGCATTGGGAAGAGATTCTTAAGGACCGGCTGCGAGTTTACGGGCACCGCAACTGGCTTGTAATTGCCGATTCAGCGTATCCGGCGCAATGCAAGGAGGGAATTGAAACCATTGCAGCCAATGAGGAGCAAACGGCTGTCCTCGCTAAGACATTAGCGATTCTGGGCGAATTTAAGCACATCAGACCAAATATCTGGACCGACGAAGAATTGAGTTTAGTCTCTGAGAGTGACGCACCGGGTGTTATTGCCTACCGAGAGCGGCTGTGCAGTCTTTTCAAAGGTTATGAAATTCGCGCTTTGCCGCACGAAGAGATTATCTCCAAGCTTGACCGGGCCGGTGAAATGTTCCGGGTGCTCGTGGTCAAAACCGATATGCGCATTCCGTACACATCGGTGTTTTGTGAACTCGATTGCGGATATTGGAATGCACGCGCGGAGGACCGGCTTCGCACTGCAATGCGCGCGGGGAGCTGCGATCGGGGGTCGAATCTCGCCGAAAGCTCACTGGCTGACACGGGACATTTTTAAACATGAAAGCGCTAGTGCTTCAGCAACCAGGACAAGCTTCGATCGAGAGTGTGCCTGAACCATCTGTCAACAATGGCGACATCTTGCTGCGAGTTCAAATGGTGGGGCTTTGCGGAAGCGATCTGAATTCGTTTCGCGGACTGAATCCGCTGGTCTCGTTTCCGAGAATTCCTGGGCATGAAGTGAGCGCTACAGTCGTGCAGGGCTACGGCGATCTGCAAGTCGGCACTGATGTGGCTCTCAATCCTTACACCAGTTGCGGCCAATGCGCGTCATGTCGTCGGGAACGCCCGAATGCATGTCAGTTCAACCAGACTCTCGGCGTGCAACGGGACGGTGCATTAACCGAGTTCATTGTGATGCCGCAAGAGAAATTGTTTCCGGCGAAACTCACGCGAAAAGAATTGTGCCTGGTTGAACCGCTCACCGTTGGTTTTCATGCAGTCGCACGCGGACGCGTGACCGCAGATGATAAGGTCGCGATCTTCGGCTGCGGAGGAGTCGGTTTGGGGGCGGTGGCTGCCTCGAGCGCGCGCGGGGCACGCACGATTTGCATCGATGTGGATGATGAAAAGCTAAGATTAGGCCGAGCGGCAGGTGGCAGTCACACCATCAACAGCCTCACTCAATCGGTGCATGATCGTTTGTTGGAACTAACTGAAGGTCGCGGTCCAGACGTTGTGATTGAAGCCGTAGGTACCCCGGCAACCTTCCGGGCTGCAGTGGAGGAGGTGTCGTTTACCGGCAGAGTTGTATATATCGGATATGCCAAAGAACCGGTGAGCTATGAAACCCGCCTATTCGTGCAAAAAGAATTAGACATCCTTGGTTCAAGGAATGCCCTACCCGAAGACTTTCATGCGGCGATCAAGTTGCTCGAAGCCGGAAAATTTCCAGTGAACGAAGCCGTGAGCCGGATCGTTCCGTTTGAGGAAGGGCCGAATTCATTGCGCTCCTGGAGCGAGAGCCCATCGCGATTCAAGAAAATTTTGATCTCGCTGGATTGACCACTGTGAATACGTACACGCGCGAATCAACCATCCCTGCCGCCGCTAATACAAAGTCCAGCCTATTTCGGACGGCCCGGGGCGAAAACCTGACGGTCACGTTCGTACTCATCACGTCCTTATTTCTGCTCTGGGGATTCTGCAACGGCATGATCGACATCCTGAACAAGCATTTTCAGGACACGCTACACATCAACAAAGAGCAGTCGGGTCTGGTGCAAGCTGCCAACTATCTTGCCTACTTCCTGATGGCCATTCCCTCGGGCTTGATCGCGAAGAAAATCGGCTACAAGGGGGGCATTCTTGTTGGTCTTTCGTTGATTGCGGGCGGCGCGTTCTGGTTCATACCCGCAACCAATATCGGAACCTACTGGGCCTTTCTGCTCGGCCTGTTTGTTATTGGCGCGGGCATGACATGCCTGGAAACCATCGCCAATCCATATGCCACGGTCCTGGGATCGCCGGAAACAGGGCCCACCCGCATCAATATTGCCCAGACATTGAATGGTGCCGGCTGGATACTCGGACCCATCGTGGGCGGATATTTTGTTTTTGCCGCAAAGGAGGGCGCCGATTCAAATGCCGGCCTCGCTACGCCTTACATGGGCATCGGGCTGTTCGTGCTCTTGCTGCTCGTCGTCTTCGTTATGTCACCGGTCCCCGACTTGCAGGTGAAGGATGAGAGCCATCCATCGGGCACGACGCAGGCCCGGGTGAGACCGTCCGGATCTCAGCTAGCGGCTATCGGAGTTGTCGTGGCCGCGGTCCTCGGTCTGCTGTACTTCTTCATTGCCCCAATTCTGGGGCTGGTTTGGGTACTACTCAGCCTGAACGACGCGTTGTTCCAGCCGGTAAAATATGGGCTGCTGGTCATCGCCTACATCGCGGCATTCCTGTTGGTTTCGCGAAACTGGGACATGTTCCGGCGCGCGCATTTCACTCTTGGCATTGTCACCCAGGCTCTCTACGTAGCCGCGCAAACCGGCATTTTCAGCTTCTTTGTGAACTATGTGCTTGAAAATGATCCCGGCGTCACCCGGCTTCAGGCCTCCAGATGGCTGGGCGCGATTGGTTTCGTCCTGTTTATGGTTGGCCGCCTCTGCGGAAGCGCAGTCATCAGCCAATTCAGAGCTGACCGCGTACTCGCAATCTACTCAAGCATCAATGTGGTGCTGGTCGCGATCACCATGGGCGGCGGCAAAGTAGGGATGTACGCGATGTTCGCCAGCTTCTTCTTCATGTCTATCGGATTTCCTACGATCTTCGCCTTGGGGATTCGCGGACTGGGAGAGCATACGAAGCTCGGGTCGTCGCTGATTGTCATGTCCATTGTGGGTGGGGCGATTGCTCCGCCCTTCATGGGCCACATTGCCGACCAGCATTCAATGCGCATCGGATTCGTCGTGCCTTTGGTCTGTTTCGTCTTTGTCGCGCTGTACGGATTACTTTGGGCAAGTCTTGGCAAGCTCGACTCATCGCCCGGCGAATCTCTCGGTTAATGAAAGGACTTCCGTGCTTCCTAATTCCACTCGGTCAATTCCCCAGTTTGCCACCCTATTGTTAGCGTCATCGTCGCTTTTTCTGCTTCACGGCCAGAGTGCAACCGCGCCGACAGCCTCTCAGGATCCTGAGGTCCTCGATCAGATATGGCAAAACGCCAGCAGCAAATATGATGGGGCGCGCGCCACGCTGCTGAAAGTTGTGGACCAAGCTGACCACCAAGGCCCCTACCGTCCGGACTGGGACTCGCTGCAGAAGTACGAAGCGCCCGACTGGTACAGGGATGCGAAGTTCGGAATTTTTATTCACTGGGGAGCGTATTCGGTGCCGGCATTCGGCAGCGAGTGGTACCCGCGAATGATGTATGTGAAAGACTCTCCAGAGTACAAGCACCACATCGAGACTTACGGTCCGCAGGACAAGTTCGGCTACAAAGATTTCATCCCCAAGTTCAAAGCCGATCGTTTCGACCCGGCGGCCTGGGCCGAGTTATTCAAGAAAGCCGGAGCAAAATATGTTGTGCCCGTGGCCGAGCATCACGATGGCTTTGCGATGTACGACAGCAGCGTCAGTGATTGGACAGTAACCAAAATGGGCCCGCATCGCGATACCACGGGGGAACTCGCGAAGGCTGTCCGGGCCGCCGGCCTGCATTTCGGCGTATCGTCTCACCGGGTGGAACATAACTTCTTTCTAGGTCCCGGCCGGAAATTTGCTTCCGACATCAATGATCCCCAGTACGCTACGCTCTACGGCCCAGCGCAGTCCTGGATGATGAATCCGGATCACACTCCACTCAACAACGACTTCACATATGTTTCGCAGGCATGGGCGAATGACTGGCTGGCACGCTCGGCCGACCTGGTCGAGAAATACCATCCGGATATTGTTTACTTCGACTGGTGGATTGGGCAGCCATCGATTCGGGCAGATCTCACCCGATTCGCCGCCTTCTACTACAACAGCTCGTTGAAGTACGGTGACCACGTTGGCGTCATCAACTACAAAGACTTTGCCATGCAAGACCACTCTGCCGTACTGGACATCGAAAGAGGTCAGCTCGGCGATCTTCGACCTCTGCCCTGGCAGACTGACACATCAGTGAGCAACAAGTCCTGGGGCTATATCGAGAATGACACATTCAAGTCGCCGGAATTTATCGTTCACCAACTGATCGATATCGTCAGCAAGAACGGCAATCTGCTAATGAACATTGGTCCGCGCTCAGATGGCACCATTCCCGACGAAGTCCAGCAGGTGCTTCTCGAAGTGGGCGCATGGCTCAATGTCAATGGCGAAGCCATTTACGGGACCCGGCCCTGGAGGATCTACGGCGAGGGCCCGACAAAGGTCGCCGCTGGCTCATTTCACGATGCCGATACGGCGAAGTACACCGCCGAAGACTTCCGGTTCACCACCAAAGGGAATGTGCTTTACGCCATCGGACTCGGCTGGCCGGCAAACGGAGAGGCGGTAATTCACTCGCTCTCCCCCAGCGCCGGCAGCGAAGCAGTACGTGAGGTTTTCGTGCTGGGGAGCAATGACAAATTGGAATTTCGGCAGCGTGCCGACGGGCTGCATGTTCGGTTGCCGGTCCAATCTCCGGCCACGTATGCTTACGTTCTTCGCGTAACGTTCGACCATGGCTCGCAATAGTGCCGTTTACGATTTTCTTGCTTCGGATTGCGCCAGGTGGTGTTTAGCATTAATACCGATCACTGAACCGGTAACTTAATACCTTCAGTTTAGCCATGAACATCAAGGAAATTGCCAAACTGGCAAAGGTGCCTACCGCGACGGTTTCGCGAACTTTCAATCGTGTACCCACTGTCGACCCAATTCTCGCGCGGCGGGTCTGGCGGGTTGTACGGGAGGTCGGCTACTACCCTAACACTCAGGCGCGGGCGCTGGTTTCCGGACGCAGTCGAGTTTTCGGCTTGATCATTTCGGCGATCAGCAATCCTTCTTTTCCGCAGATTGTGGAGACTCTTGTAACCCTAGGTATCAAGCACAACTATGAAATTCTGCTGACGCCGGTAGCCGAGGATTCAAGGGAGTTCGAGACCGCCGCCAGGCGAATGATCGAACGCCGGGTAGAGGGCGTTGCGATTCTGACCTTCGGGAGAAGTGATTCACTGATGCAGATTTTCGCAAACCGAAAAGTACCGGTTTTTGTGATCGACTCAGCAGTACAGGGGTCACTGGTCAAAACTATTCGGGTTGACTACCACCACGGGATTCGCCAGGCAGTGCAACACTTGGCGGCCCTCGGACACGTTCATATCGGCTTTGAGCGGACCGGCCCATTTGAAAAGCGCGGCCACGCGAAAAGTCGCGTTTCAGCAGTGCATGAACGAGATCGGTCTGGATACCTCTCCGGAACTGCTCGTCCAAGGAAATCACACGATGGAAGGCGGAATGAGAGCCATGACAGAGCTGGCTGCCTTGCGAAATCGCCCGTCAGCAGTGGTTTGTTCAAATGATCTGACAGCGATCGGCGTAATACGCGAGGCATTTGAGCTGTCTCTCGATGTGCCTCGAGACTTGTCGGTGGTTGGATTTGATGACATCCGACTGGCACAATTCCTGATTCTCCCGCTGACGACGGTACAAATGTCTCAGACAGAGATCGCCGAGACTGCCTTTAGGGAATTGCTCGAATGCGTGGAGTGTGAGCGTTCCCAATCCTCGCCGGAGGTGGACGTCATAAAGACGAACCTCATCCTTCGACGTTCCACCGCCCTCGCAGTCCACCCGCGGATGAAAACCGCTGCGCCTACAGAGCAGGAACTTGCAACGGAGCGAGGCCGAGAACGAACAGAGACCCCGTCGGCATTTGCATAAACAATCCCTTCAATCTCAGAAAAAGAAATAGCTTGACAAGACCTAGTGCACTGATACTAAAATTTGCAGCACTCGGTACAGTTACCGATAACTGTATTTAAAACTCCAATCGAGAGGGGGCCTTGTCGATGCCCAAATTTCGGAGTCTCTCCCTGTTTCTGGTGGGTACCGCCTTCGCGATCAGCACAGCTATGCCCATTGCTCAGGGGCAAACGCTTGCTTCCACTGCCACATTCTCAGGTTCAGTTTCAGATTCTTCTGGTGCGCGCCTGGCAAATGCCAACATCGTGTTGAACAGTCTGGAGAAGGGAGTCACGCGCGCCTTTAAGACCGACGCCGAAGGGAATTTTTCCTTCGCTCTTCTGCCGGCTGGAACATACAGTCTAACGGTATCCGCGTCGGGTTTTAAGACCTTCAAACAGGAAGGAATTGCGCTGGAAGTGGGGCAGTCCGCCAGTCAGAGCATAACTCTGACCATCGGGGCGTCTGAACAGGTTGAGGTAACTGCCGCCGCCCCTCTGCTGCAAACGGACAATGCGAATATTGCTGCCGAAATTTCTACCAAACAGGTGACCGAGTTGCCTCTAAATCTACGCAACGTGTTTAACTTCGTGGAGTTGAACTCGTCCGTCAATAACCTCTCGCAAAGGCAGACCATATCGTCGGGTGGACAACAGGGCTCCTCCGACCAAGATGTGTCCTTCCTTAACTTTGGTGGCGGCTACTTCGGAACAAACGCGTTCCTCTTAGACGGAGCCTGGGACACCAGCGAAGGCTGGGGTGGTGTTATTTACGTTCCGTCTCCCGACAACGTGCAGGAGTTCAAAGTTCAACAGAATTCGTTTACCGCACAGTACGGCTGGAGCACAGGCAATGTGATAAACGTGGTCACCAAGTCCGGCGGCAGCAGCTTGCACGGAGACGTGTACGACTATTTGCGCAATGGCGCGCTCGATGCCAACAATTACTTCAACAACTTAAATGGATCACCAAAGCCGAATTCGCATCGCAATCAGTTCGGCGTTGCGGTCGGGGGGCCGGTGTACATTCCGGGCCTCTATAAACAGCGCGATAAGACATTTTTCTTCTTCAATTTCGAAGGCCATCGAGATCACAATGCCGGGCAGTATTCCGGCACCGTTCCACTACCGGCTTTTCGCACCGGAGATTTTTCAGCTCTGCTTGGTCCGCAGTTGACGACTTGCGGTGCTAACCACAACCAGCCTTGTGTTGACGCTCTCGGCAGACCAGTTCTCAGCGGTCAGCTTTATGACCCGTTCAGCGGTCGCGCGGTTCCTGGCGGCGTTGTTCGCGATCCCATCCCGGGCAACGACTTGACGAGCTACGTCTCCCCGTTCACGGGCGGGTCTCTAATCAACAGCATCGGGCAGTCGCTGATCAATTTTTATCCAACCCCGTTGCAGAATGCTTTGGGCACCAACTTTAACGCCACCGGGCTTCTCGCCGACTATTCCGACGAGTACAGCGGTCGCGTTGACCATAACTTCAGCGACAGCACGCGACTTTACGGACGATATTCGTACAAGAAGGAATACAAGGATGAAGAAGCTGCTTTCTTCGGCGCCACCAATCCGGCTGGTCCGGGGCAGCGAAACCCGAATAACCGCTGGAACGTTAGCGTCGGCCTCAGCAAGGTTTTCACCCCCACTTTCACCATGAGCGTGAATGTGGGCGGGATGAAATGGGTAGAGGGCAATGATATGCAGAGCAATGGCTTCAAAGCCTCTTCGCTCGGCTTGCCGAGTTTCATAGATACCTACTCCCCGCAATTTCCTATCATCAGCGTCGCAAGCTATCTCCCGGAAGGGCCGGTGGCAGGTGCCGGGCAGGGTGCATTTCCACGCTCTGCCGTCAGCGGATCGCTGGATTTCGTAAAAGTCCTTGGAAAGCACCAATTCTCGTTTGGTTATATGGCAGTTGCCACGGATGAGAATGGCGGGAGATTCCACTTCACGCCATTCAACTTTGACTCTCTGTTCACGGGCGCTATCGATGCATCGGGCGCCAATATCAGTGGAACTGGCGATGCGTCCGCATCTATGCTGATGGGAGTGCCTGCGAGCGGGAACACCGGTGTCTCCATTTCCGAGGTGAGCCGCACCTGGTTCCATGGGGTCTATTTGCAGGACGACTGGAAGGCGACCCACAAACTCACTCTGAACCTCGGCCTTCGCTACGAGATTCAACGTCCAGTGACCGACCGATATGACCGGCAGGCTTGGTTTGACTACAATGCCACCAACCCAATTAGTGCCGCTGTTGGTCAAACCTACACAGGCGAGTTGCAATTCGCCAGTCCCAGCCAACGCGGGCTGTTCGATGTCAACCACAAGGACTTTGCTCCGCGAATCGGATTTGCTTATCAAGTGATGCCGAAGCTGGTAATGCGCGGAGGTTATGGCATCTTCTATCCTCCGACCTATCGCGGAACTGGCCCGGCGCCCGGATTTAGCTCAGATACTCCTTATGTCGCGACGAATAACGGCGGCTTGACACCAGCTAATACCCTAAGCTCGGCGTTTTCGGGCGGCCTCATTCCGATCACAGGAAATTCGCTTGGCGGTTTGACCAACGTGGGCTTCGGTGTAACCGCAGTCTCACGCGGTCGCAAAACCTACTATGCCCAGCAATGGATGTATGGGTTACAGTACGCGCCGACCTCCAATGACGTGCTCGATGTCACCTATGTTGGAAATCATGGAGTTAACGTCAATGCCAGCGGCCTGAATCTGAATCAGCTTGATCCCAAGTACTTTTCCATGGGCAACGCCTTGCTGACTCAAGTTCCGAACCCGTTTTTTAGCATCATCACCTCGAGCGGCTGCAGCCTTGATCAACCTACAGTTCCACAGGGCCAACTTCTCAGGCCGCATCCGGAATTCTGCGACATTAATGAAAACCAAGCTCCCGCCGGCAGTTCCAGTTACAACGCGCTAGACGTAAACTACACGCACCGCGTGTCGCAAGGGCTGACGCTGTTGGCTTCGTACACGTTCTCGAAATTCCTCGACAACGTGGGCGGACCTGAAAACTGGGCTTCGGCTTCTGCCAACTTCTCTGAAAACATCCGCAATGTTTACAACCTTGCAGCCGAGAAATCGGTGGATGCGACGGACACCCCTCATAGCTTCGTTCTCAGCTATGTGTATGAGCTGCCGGTCGGCAAGGGCAGGAAGTTCGGTTCGGGCGTGAACGGAGTTGTGAATGCCATTGTCGGTGGCTGGCAGACCTCCGGGACACTGACTTTGAAACAGGGTTTCCCGCTCACAGTCACCAGCTCAGGAAATGGGCTTAACTACTTCGGAGTCGGGCAGCATGTGGATGTTGTAGGCGACTATCACGTCTCGAATCCAAACCGTAGCCAGTGGTTCAATACCTCGGCCTTCGCGGTTGCCGGTCCATGGAGTCTGGGCAATGGTCCGCGATATTTTTCGGATCTCCGTGCACCGAACTACAAGAATTGGGACCTCAGCATTCAGAAGTATTTCCCGATTCAGGAACGGTACCGTGTCCAGTTCCGTCTGGATATGTTCAACGCGCTCAATCACACCAACTACTACAGCCCGAATACATTTGTGGGCGCCACGCCGTTCGACAATCCGCCCGGAACCTACGGGGCGATTACGCAAGCATGGACACCGAGACAGATGCAGGCAGCGCTGAAATTCTATTGGTGATGCGTGCGCAGTATCCGGCTCAAGGTGGTCGTAAGCTGTGCGATTTGCTTTGCATCGAGGCTGCTTCTGTCGCAGCATCCCGATGCGTTTGAATCGCTCCTGACCTCGGCGCAACAAGCCCAGGCCAGGAGCGAGTTCGATTCTGCCGCTGAGTTCTACAGGCAGGCCGTAAAGCTCCATCCAGAAATTCCCGAAATCAGGACTAATCTCGGCTTGATGTACTACCAAACCGGCAAGGACCAGCAAGCCGCTGATGAATTTCGCGCAGCCATTCGTCTCAGGCCGTCTCTGTTTGTCCCACACCTTTTTCTGGGACTCGCTGACTTGCGCCTGAAGCGCTACGAAGAAGCCATTCCACATCTCCGGCAAGCAGCCGTTTCGAAGCCATCCGAAGCTCAAGCGCAGCTCGGCCTTGGTGCAGCCTACCGGGCAACGAGCCAGCCTCGGCTGGCAATCGCGTCGTATTTGCAAGCTGTCAAACTCGACCGTACGAACGCCGACACCTGGTATCACCTGGGTGTGACCTATCTCGAGCAAGTGGAGGCCGATGCCCGCATTCTGCTGATGCGCCATAAGGACTCTGGCTATCTGCAGGCCTTGATGGCGGACAATTTTTCCGATCGGCGCGCCTGGATTCAAGCCGACGACGCGTACAAGAAAGCCGTAACTTCCGCGACTTTTCCTTCGGGTACGCATGCGAGTTATGGTTTCGTGCTGATCAATCGACACGACCTTGCCGGTGCGGAACTCGAGTTGAATGCCGAACTCGCCGCCAACCCAAGTTCTCTCATGGCGAGGTTGGGCCTGGCCAGGTTGCACGTCGAGCAAGGACAAACTACAAAGGGCGCGGACGAACTTGAAGAAATCTTCCAGACCGATGCGCCGTTCTTGCAAAATAGTGCTCAACGTTTTAACACAGGTTTACCCCAAGAGAAGAGCTCCGAGCTGCAGAGGATTCTCGTTGAGAAGCAAGCATCGCCAGTGTCTTCAGAAGTTGCGCGCATTCTTAGGGGCGAAGCTCCGGAAGTGAAAACAGACTCGGCGTCGTCCGGTAATACTCCGGCCCAAAACGCGGCTGGATCCTATACAAGCGGCAAATACGGCCAATGCAGCGATTCGCTTTCGCGTCGAATTCGCCAATTGCAAGCCAAGAACCTCAAGTTGCTGGCCCCTTGCGCCTACCAGACTGGCCAGTATCAGCTCGCATTCGAGGCGGCGGCGAATTTGGCCGCAAATACCGCCACCGAAGCGGAGGGATTGTACTGGGAAATGAAATCTGCCCAGCGCCTGGCAACCGGAACACTCGCTCAAGCGAGCCAAATGGATTCGATCTCACCCAAGCTCCACGTTCTGTTGGGAGACGTCCATCGCCAGCAGAAGTCCTTTGCTGACGCAGAACAGGAATACCGGAAAGCATTGGCGATCCAGCCGAATGATACCGGCGCGCTGTTCGGACTCTCGCTGGCTTTGCTTGCGAATGGGCAGACGGACGAAGCATTAACTTTAGCGCAAACTGCGCTGGCAAAGAACACTGGCGACCCGGAGCTCAACGCAGTGATGGGTGAAATTCTTTGCGCGCGTAACGACTTTTCCGGAGCGGAGACATATCTGACAAAGAGCCTGAGCACCAAGCCAGAGTACATTCCTCATGTGCACGCGCTGCTCGGCAAAGTCTATTCGCGTACCGGACGCACAGAACAGGCGATCGCCGAATTGAAGCTCGCGCTGGCCGATGATAAGGACGGCACGGTTCATTATCAGATAGCGCGATTGTATTTGAAGGTTGGGGACCGCGATGCGGCCAAGCAAGCTTTTAATGCGTCGGCGCAATTGCGGCGGCAAGGCTTAAACCGGGCGGCAGTTGCAATGCAGCAGGGCGACGGCGAAACCGAGCCACAATGACACTTGCTGCGTTCAGAGCTTAATCACATTTCGGAGACACTTCGGCACGCGATGCGACGCGCGTCTTGGCTAAGCGCGAACCAACACTCCTAGACAGTATGGAATCGCGAAAGGAACTCAGTAAAAAAACAAAATGACCAACAAAACCCGCGGATTGCTTTTTCTTCTTATAACAACCTTTGCCTCGGCAGCATGGCCGGCCAGTTCCTCGCAATTTGCCATCAAGGAATCCCACAAGGATGCGAATGGGATCACATTCCGGACCGCTAGTGGAACGATGCGGGTTGAACTATGCGGCGATCGGGTCGTGCACGTCGTCGCCAGTCCGACGTCAGAAGTCCCGAGCCCGAAGGTTCCTGTGGTTGTGCAGCCATGCCGCGCCAACAAGGTTGAGATCAAAGCGGACAAGAAGAACCTGAGGATCTCGAGCGCTGCAATCACCGTGGCGATCGATCCCGCTACAGGCGCCCTAAGCTTCCTGTCCAAAGATGGAAAGGTTGTGTTGGCGGAACCTAAGGAGGGCGGCAAGGCCTTTGATTTGCCTTCTCTCTATGAAGCAAAAACCTGGCAGCTGCAGCAAAGCTTTCTTTCCCCGCCCGACGAAGCCCAGTACGGCCTTGGCCAGCACCAGGAGGGCATCTTCAACGTTCGCGGCGTTCCCATTCGCCTCTCGCAGGCGAACACAAACATTTCCGTTCCCTTTCTGCTATCCAGCAAGGGATATGGGCTTCTCTGGAACAATCCCTCTCTGACCGATTTCAATCCAGCCGATCAGTCGATCGCAGTCGATCCCGCGACTGGTAAAGCGAAGTTCACCACGGGCGCCAAGGGCATGTACGGCTTCCTCATCAGCAGCGACAATCGCGATCAGATGATCGTGGATGTGGGCGAACATCATGTCATCGACCTGCGCAATATGTGGACTCCGACTTCAGCGTCAGGAGCTGTCGAACTGGAGGCAAACAAGCAATATGAAATCACCGCGAAAGGTGGTCCCAAGGGCGTCGAGTTAGCAGTCCGGCCACCTCAGGACACGACCACATTCCGCTCGGAAGTGGGGCAGGCCATTGATTACTACTTCTTCTACGGTCCCGAGCTCAACCGTGTCATCGCTGACTACCGTCAGCTTACCGGCGAAGCCCCGCTCTTTCCCAAGTGGGCCTACGGGTATTGGCAGTGTCGCGAGCGGTATCACACGCAGGAGGAAATTCTCGGTGTGGGGACTGAGTTTCGCAAACGCAAGCTTCCGGTTGATGCCTTGGTGCAGGACTGGCAGTACTGGGGCAAGTACGGCTGGAACGCAATGAAATTCGACGAGAGCAATTATCCCGACCCCAAGGGAATGATGGAGCAATTCCACGCCATGGATGAACACGTGCCCATTTCGGTGTGGTCGAGGTTCGGGGAAGATTCGGATGTTTACAAGCGGATGAGCGCCAAATCTCTGCTGGTTCCGGGAACTCCCTGGACAGACTTCTTCAATCCCGAAGCGCAGAAAGCTTTCTGGTCGGAGCTCAAGAAGGGGATCTTCGATTACGGGCTGGACGGCTGGTGGATGGATGCGTCCGAGCCTGAGTTCGACATTCTCAAGGGACACCAAACTTTTCTGGGCAGTGGAGAGTCGGTGCGCAACGCATATCCGCTCTATGTCACCAAAGCCATCTACGAAGGCCAGCGCGGAACCACAGACCGCAAGCGAGTTGTAATCTTCACTCGCTCGGCTTTTACGGGACAACAGAGATACGCGGCGATCTCATGGTCAGGCGATATTTCCGCGGACTGGATTACGTTTGAGCGCCAGATCCCCGCGGGCCTGAGCTTCAGCATGGCCGGCTTACCGTATTGGACGACGGACGGCGGTGGCTTCTTCCGACCAAAGGACCAGTACACCAATGAGGCTTACCATGAGCTGCTGATCCGGTGGTTTCAGTACGCCGCATTCTCCCCGATCTTCCGCGTGCACGGATGGATTTCGAATGCCGAGATTTGGAATTACGGTCCGAAGGTCCTCGACATCGCAACGCAGTATGATGAACTACGCTATCACCTGCTGCCGTACATTTATTCGTCCGCTTGGGGCGTTACGAGCAGGGGAGAAACCCTCATGCGGGCGCTGCCTTTGGAGTTCCCTTCCGATCCGGGGTCGCGCGCAGTGGCTGACCAGTTTATGTTCGGCTCCGCTCTCCTGATCAATCCGGTGACCACGAAGGGCGCGCAACAGCGTTCCGTCTATCTTCCGGCAGGCAACAACTGGATTGATCTCTGGACAGGAAAGACCGCAAACGGCGGCCAGATGATTACAGCGGAAGCTCCGATCGAAAGAATCCCGATTTATGCCAGAGCGGGTTCGATTGTGCCGTTCGGCCCGCGCATCGAATCGGCTGCCGGCAATCAAGATCCGATCGAACTGCGCGTGTATGGGGGAGCCAATGCCGACTTCACTCTGTATGAGGATGAAGGAAACAACTACGGCTACGAACACGGCGTGTACTCCACCATTCCTATCCGTTGGGACGACAAGGCTCGTAAATTGACCGTCGGAGACCGCAAAGGCAGCTTTCCGGGAATGTTGGAACACAGGACCTTTCATGCCGTGATCGTCAGACAGGAACACGGAACAGGAATCGCATCGAGTTCGGAGTCGGATGCGACAATCGAGTACCAGGGCAAAGCAATATCAGTGCATGTTCAGCCCCGGTTGTAATAGAGAACTGGAAGATGATCGCCGTATAAGGCGATTACAGAAATCTGGGTCCAATTAGGGTCCGTCAACAGTTCCGAAGTGTTCTTCGGCTCTGGAGGTGGCTGTCAGCGCCGTAGAATTTCAACTACTTACCCTCAAAAGACACTCTGTCACAGCAGAGGCGTCTACGCAGGAACCGTCTTTTTGCTTGGTTCCCGCATAACGGCAATACGGGAACCAGTGCTAGGGAGGAAACGCCGTTAAGGGCCAACTCAACACCAGAGCAATTCTTTCGTTCACTTTTATTCGCTTCTCACAGTGAGACGATTTTGTAGCTGTGAAAGCACTCAACTTCAACGAAGTTCACTAGCTCTCAACATCCAGACCGCAACAGATTCAACAGCAATCACTTAGAAGCCTCAAAGTTATATAAGTTTCAATAGGGTTGGAATCTGGTTTGGGACCAGGGCGTCGGAGGTTCAAATCCTCTCTCCCCGACCAATTAACTCTTTATCCGTTCCGGAGACATGGGTAACAGAGCGTTCCGGAGACATAGGTTACACTTTTGGCCCGAAGGGGTTCTCCAGGGGCTGCAAGGTTTTTTCCTCCAGATCAATATAGCCGAGATCGTAATCCATAAAACTGACCAGCCAGATGCCAGGGTCGACTTCTTTGACGCCGACGGCCTGTCCTGCCAGGGACACACTGAGATTGATCTTCTTGTTGTACAAGCAAAGGCGACCGCAACTGGTGACCACGACCGTGCGGTCGTGAAATGGATAATGAGGTTCTGGGATGCCGCGATAAGGACGGGGAGAAGTAGAGTAAACCTCGGCCGGGCATTTCATGTCCAGAGCTTCATGGGGTCTTTGCTGATTGAATTGGTCGAGGAAGGCGTCGAACTTGGCTTGCTGCTGCAGGCTGTTGGCGCCCGCGGGGCGGGTGGCTTCTTTTTTCAGGGGCAGATGCATGCGTTCATGGCGGCCGTTCTGCTGGGGATGACCGGGCTGTATCCGCTCAATGGAGATGCCTAACCGCAGCCACCATACCGAAAGCTTTGAAAGCTGAAACAGGCCATGTGGAGAAGCGAAGGGAACCCCGTTGTCACTCCGGATGGCCCGAGGCAAACCACGTTCGTGGAACAGGCGCTCAAAGGCTGGAAACGCGAGCTCCTCGCGGTTGGATTCCAGCGCTTCACACAGGAGCAGGTGGCGCGAGGAATAGTCGGTGACGGTCAGCGGATAACAATAGCGTTTATCGCTCAGCTGAAACTCGCCCTTGTAATCGGTGCACCAGAGCTCGTTGGGATGAAGGCCTTGGGACAAAGGCGTTCCTTCGGCTCGGCTCGACTGCGGCGCCGGCCCATCGACGTGACCAGCCCGTGGCGATCGAGCACGGCGTGAATGGTAGAAGCAGCGGGAATCCTGATGGCATGCGGCAGTCGCCGCAGCAGACGCTCTCGGATCTTGCGTGCGCCCCAGTGCGGTTTCTCCCGCTTGGCGCTCACGATGGCCGCTTCCACCTGCTCGGGTAACTGGTTGGCGTAGCGGAACGGGCGGCGTGTGCGATCACTCAACCTTTCCAGTCCGCATTGCTCGTAACGTTCAAAAATCTTATAACCCGTCTTGCGCCAGATACCGAACTCTCGACACAGCGAAGCCATCGCCTCGCCGTCCTTCAGCCGGATCACAAACCGCATTCGCTCGTCCATCACAGAACGCTCCTTCCATGGCATCTCCTCTCCGCCCCCTTCGGGCCGAAAAGTGACCTATGTCTCCGGAACGTTCTGTTACCCATGTCTCGGAACGGACATCAATTAGTTACAACCGTTCAGTCGGGGACCATCGGTCCGGCCAGATTCTTGGCTGGCCGTGTGAGTTTCTTGAAAGAAATTTCCTCCTGTTCCCATTTCCAATTCATACGTGCCTGGTTCTTTCCTGTTCCAGGGAATTGGTTCGGTAGCATTAGCCGAAAGTAGTCAGTGACAGAATTGTGTCGCCTGAATTTAGGGGACCCTCAGATTGTGGTGGGCGCCATTCACGGCCGCCGCGAGTAAGTGGCGGACTCTTTCCTCTGTCACCACTGGCCTTTGGTATTCTCTGCCGCGCAGGGCGCCCATGGCGATCTTTTCATTTCGATGTTCCATCACACTTGCAACTGATGCGGTCGCACTCGCGTGCAGTTCGTGCACGCCGGTTGCCTCGATCACGTGATGGGCATTGCGCTCCGTGATACCACCGCCCGCCATAACGGATATGCGACCTGCGGCCTTCTTGACCAGCGAGGCGACCGCCGGCAGTCCATTCTCGACCTTCTGCTCGCCGCCCGATGTCAAAACTCTATCGACGTTCGCGGCAATCAACGCTTCGAGCGATTCCCCCAAACCACGCGACATGTCAAACGCGCGATGAAAGGTCACCTGCAGCGGCCGCGCAAGCTGCACAAGGCGCCCCGTTCTCTCCACATCGACGCGGCCATCTTCTTTGAGTATTCCCAGGACAATGCCATCCGCGCCGAGCTGCTTCACGTTGAGTACGTCCTGCTCCATGATTTCGAAGTCTTCCGGCCCGTAGAAAAAATCGCCGTTGCGGGGACGGATCATTACGCAGATCGGAATCGAAACCCGGCTGCGAACTGCAGAAATCAGCCCGGAACTTGGAGTGGTTCCACCCTCGATGAGGCCGCTGCACAACTCAGTGCGATGGGCGCCGCCGCGCTGCGCGGCTAGCGCCGACTCGACCGAGTCAACACAGATTTCAACTGTGACTGAATTGGCGATGGTTCCGCCTGCGCCGGGCTCATCGTTCAACCGAGTCACCGCTTTTTAGCGAAACACTGAAGAACCGGCTGCATTTCGTGGGGAGAGCGTGAGTGTTACGGCGCATCTGGTTCTCCATTCGAGTTTAGATTACTTTGTCGTTTGCATCCCAACAAGTCTTTCGCAGCGGACTTCGCAGACCGGGCACGGCATAAAAGACGGGCTCTCGGGCGCTTGCTGTGACGCTGTCACTTGCAGCTAGGAAACAACAATCGAACTAGGGCAGGCTTTTCCGACAGGTATAATTACCGCATTCAGCTCGAGGGCGCCACTTGAGCCGGGCGCGGTCTTTCGCCGCTTCGACGCAGTGCGCGTTTGGTGAAGCAATGTCAGACTCGAAAGAGTCGGATCGAACTCGTCACGAGGGGCCACCATCGTCTTCTGCTTCTCCCAACAAGCAGACTGCGGTCAAGACGCCTGCGCCTTCCTCCGGACCACCGCCCTACGACTCTGAAGCGCCAACCATTCTGCACACCGGAAGCGATCCCAATGCCGCAACCATCATCGAGCTGCCTCATTCTTCCGAAGCGCCGACCATGCTGGCGCCGCCGGTGCGTTCGCCTGCTCCACCGATCTCCAGGCCTCAGCCAAGCGCCTGGAGTAGCGCGTTGCTGCTGCCGGTGGGCAGCGTGCTCGCGAACCGCTACGAGATCCTTGAAATGCTGGGCGAAGGCGGAATGGGCGCGGTTTACAAGGCTCGCGACAACGAACTCGACCGCATCATTGCGCTTAAAGTAATCCGCCCGGAACTTGCCAGCAATCCTGAAATTCTGCAGCGTTTTAAACAAGAGCTGGTGCTTGCGCGGCAGGTCACCGACCGCAACATCATCCGGATTTTCGATCTTGGCGAGGCCGACGGAATTCGCTTCATCACCATGGAGTACGTAGAGGGCACAAGTCTTTATCAGACCCTCCGCGAGCAGGGCAAACTTCCGGTGAAGGAAGCGGCTGAGATCACTGAGCACATTTTGATGGGCCTTAAAGCCGCGCATCGCGAAGGCGTGATCCATCGCGACCTCAAGCCCGGCAACATCATGCGCGACAAGCAAGGCCGCCTGCTGGTCATGGACTTCGGGCTGGCGCGCTCGCTCGAATCGGATGGAATGACCAAGACCGGCGCTGTGCTCGGGACGATGGAGTACATGTCGCCGGAGCAGGCGATGGGCGGCAGCATCGATCAAAGGTCCGATTTGTTCACCGTCGGCCTGATCTTCTTTGAGTTGCTGACCGGCAAGATGCCATTCAAAGCCGATACTGCTCTGGCCAGCCTGCTGAAGCGCGTGAATGAGCGCGCGATATCCGTATCCAGCTTGGACAACACCATTCCGCAGCCGGTGGTCAAGATTGTCTCGAAATGCCTGGAAAGAGACCCGAACCTGCGTTACCAGACGGCGCAGGAGATGATTGACGATATCGAGAGATGGCTGGGAGGTGGCGCAGCCGCGACTCTGAAGTTTCCAGCCAGCCAGCGCCCATGGGGTCAGACGATTCCATGGCATTGGATTGGTGCGGCAGCCGTAGTAGTCGCATTGGTGGTCGTCGGCATTATGCTTCGTGGAAAGTTCACGGGCGGCCCCACAGCGGCCAACAAGTCAGTCTCGGTGCTGGTGGCCGATTTCACCAATCACACCGGCGATCCAATTTTTGACGACACCCTGGAGCCGATGTTCAACGTTGCGCTGGAAGGCGCCAGCTTCATCAACGCCTACAGTCGGGGGACCGCCCGCAACCTGGCGAAACAGCTTCCCCATCCTTCGGAAAAACTCGACGAGGAATCGGCCCGCCTGATCGCTGTGAGTCAGGGACTGGCTGCGGTCGTAACTGGTTCGCTTACGCTGCGCGGCGATGCTTACAAGCTGTCTGTGGAGGCGCTGGATGCCAGGACCGGAAACAGCATCGCGACCGAGGACATCACTGCCAAAAACAAAGACGAGCTCCTGCTTGATATCCCGAAATTGGCCGCTCCGATCCGTAAGGCTCTGGGCGATACTACGCCGGTTGCGGCACAGCTCGCGGTCTCGGGACCGTTTACGGCTGCGTCGCTTGAAGTTGTGCACCAGTACAGTATTGCTATGCAGCAACAGTTCGCTGGTAAGACTGCGGAAGCCTTTCAGAATTTTTCTAAGGCAGTTGAACTCGATCCCAATTTTGCCCGCGCCTACGCCGGGATGTCTGGAACAGCAAATGATCTCGGGCGACAAGCGGATGGAGAGAAGTACATCAAGTTGGCAATGGAGCACCTCGACCGCATGACCGAGCGCGAGCGCTACCATACGCGC
>Ga0075425_100001621_pt1 | contig 22071 bp, 18 predicted proteins | sample SoiMethybrSBSTD4_FD_75300 | JGI IMG/M metagenome (GOLD analysis project Ga0075425, IMG submission 75300) | Bulk soil microbial communities from a Populus tree surrounding site in Tennessee, USA - Soil MetaG P. TD hybrid SBSTD4 | ecosystem: Environmental > Terrestrial > Soil > Tree plantation... | reverse complement strand
CCTGGCCGGGACGCGCGTTGATTACACGTTACGGAATGACCTAAGCGCAAGGCGGTCGGCCATGCGCTTGAGACGGAATCAATCCCGCAAAACCCGAGCGGGATCGGTCCGCGTGGCACGCCACGCCGGCAGGGTGCATGCGGCCAGCGAGGCGATCGTCATCACCGCCAGCGCCGAGCCGAAGGCCTGCGGGTCGCGCGGGCTTACATCGAAGAGGAGGTTCCCAAGTAACCGCGTCAACGCAAGTGCCGCGGCGGCTCCAAGCAAAACGCCGCCTGCCATGAGCGTCAAGCCCCGCGACATCACCAAGCGCAACAGACTGGACCTATCGGCGCCCAGCACCACGCGCAGGCCCAGCTCGCGGGTATTCTGCGAAACTGCGTAGGACATCACGCCATACAATCCGATGACGGCGAGCAGCAGCGTCAACCCGCCCAGGACCCCAACTAGAGTCACCGCAACCAGCTGAGGCGAAGTCGAGCGGTCCAGCTGTTCCTGTAGCGTAATCACCTCGTAGAGAGCAAGATTTCCGTCCAGGGCGTGTACCTCGTTGGCCAGCGCCGTGGCCATGATTCCAGGGCTTAGTGGTGTCCGGATAAACAAGCCCGCCCCAACCGAGAAATTCTGCCGTCGAGAGACATAGAAAAAGGGCGTGGGCGTTTCGCGAACGCTCTGATATTTGGAATTCTTTGCCACGCCGATGACCCTCATCCAGCGGTCTTTGACTTTAACGCGCTCGCCAATGGGATTCCTGCCGAACCAATACTTTGCGGCCATGGTTTCATTCACCACCGCTACCAGTGCCGCCTTTTCATCGTCCGCGCGGGTGAATTCACGGCCCGAGACCAGGGGTATCCCCATGGTCCTGAAATAGTCTGGCCCCACTTCGTTGTATTCCACGGTGGGCTGCTCTTCGGGCGGGGATGGATAACCATCTACAGCAATCGGCGTCGAAGAAAAACTTCCATAGCCCAAAGGCGTCACTCGCGCGAAGACGGCGGAGTCGACGCCAGGCAGCGCCTTCACACGATCGAGCAGTTCGTCTTGAAAGCCTTTCGCATGGTCCGCATCATATCCCGCCGAGACCAAGTCTACGGCGGTGAACAATACCCCCTGGGTCGAAAAACCCGGGCTGGAGCCTCGGATTTTCTGAAGGCTCTCAATGAGTAACGCCGCTCCAACGAGCAAAACGAAGCTCAGCGACACCTGGACCAGAACCAGACTCGAGCGGACCCATGCTCGTCCACCGCCTCCAACAACCGCTGCCGAATCGGATTTGAGGGCGCCGGCAAGATTGACCTTGCCGGCCTGAAACGCGGGAATCAGTCCAAGCACCAGCGTCGCAATGAGGGAAACCCCCGCGCTCAGCGCCATCACACGCCAATCGATGTCACCTGGCAGATGCATGGTCACGCCGGCGCGCGCGGGGAAGAGCAATACCAGCGCGTGACGGCACCAGTGCGCCACAAGGAGTCCGCCGGCGGCGCCAAAGGCCGACAGGATCAGTCCTTCGGTGAAAAGTTGCTTCAAGAGCCTGCCGCGACCCGCCCCAATGGCGATCCGAACTGTCATTTCATTGCGTCGCGCAAAGGACCTGACCAGAAGCAGATTGCCAATATTCGCGCACGCAATGAGCAGGACAAAAACGACGACGACCAGCATGATTTCGAGCGTGGGGAGAAGCGTGCCCGCATTGTTGAATGGCGTTTGCCACAAGGGCCACAGCTTGATGCCGCGGCCGCGGTTGGTGCTCGGATAGTCGACTTCCAGTCGTTTCGCCACGGCGGAAATCTCCTGCTGTGCTTGCTCGAGGGTCACGCCGGGCTTAAGCCGCACGTAAGCTTCAATCCACCGCGTGCCGCGATCCTCCAGTTTGTATCCGCCAGCTTCGAACAATTCTTCCATTGAAGCCGGAACCCAGAATTGCATCCCCCAGCCCACGAAAGTCCCATAGAAGCCCTCCGGCGCGACTCCCACTATCGTGTGCGGGACACCATTGAGCCGCTGTGTCTTCCCGATAATTTGTGAATCGCCCTTGAATCGTCCTTGCCATAGCTGATAGCTGATCACGGTCACAGGATGAGCGTTCTGCCCCGAGTCCTCGCCTGGCTCGAATCCACGACCAAGAACCGGATGGACCCCAATGGCGTCGAAATAGTTCGCCGAGACGATGCTCCCAATAGTGCGCTCGGCACGGTCCCCAATGCTGAGCGTGGTCCCGGTGATTTTGGTCACGATGAAGGAGTCCATCAGCGTGCAACTGCTCTGCAAGTCCAGGAGATCAGGCCAGGAAATATCGGCATGGCCGGACTCGCCGCGAGCTGTGCCTGTGAGAGCGAGCAGCCGCTCCTGGTGCGCTACCAACGGGTACGGACGGAATAAGATCCCCTCGACCCAACTGAAGACAGCCGCGTTTGCGCCGATTCCTAACGTGAGGCAAAGGACCGCCAGGATGGAGAAACCCGGACTTCGGAGCAGCATGCGGAGGCCGAAGCGGAGATCTTGCAACGTGGTCTCGATCACGGGCAGTCCTCTTTGCTCGCGATAGACTTCCTTGGTTTGTTCGACGCCACCGAAACTGCGAAGTGCCTCCCGGCGCGCGTTGGAAGGAGACATGCCCTTACGCAGGTTGAACTCGATGGCCATCTCCAAATGCGAACGCAACTCTTCATCCAGGTCGTGTTCGAGCTGGCGCCGGCGGAAGAGCGCGGCGAAGCGCTGGACCAAGGTGCGGAAAGTCTCTCGCATCGGCTAGGTGGTCCTTAAGACGCGGTTGATCATGCCGGACATGCGGCCCCAACTCTCCACTTGGCGGTCAAGCTGCTTACGTCCGGCACGAGTCAAAGAGTAAAACTTCGCTTTGCGGTTATTTTCCGAGGTGCCCCATTTGGAGACGACCCAGCCGCGTTGCCCCAGGCGAAGCAGGGCGGGATAGAGCGTGCCCTGGTTCAATTGCAACAAGTCTTGAGAGACTTGCTGGATGCGCAGCGCGATCCCGAAGCCGTGCATTGGGCCCATCGAGTTAAGGGTCTGGAGCACCAGCAAATCCAGTGTTCCTTGTAGGACTTCAGATTTTGGGAAAGACGGCATAGGTTCCTTTAGACGGTCAACAGGACGAAAACAAAGCTTAGCACATTCCTTTTGGTCATCAACAGGAGTAATTCGCGGTGGCTCTCCGACCCAAGCGATGGCGCAAGCACGGTCAAGTCTCGGCTGAGCCCACGTCACAACTAACGCATTGAGTTGTTGTACCAACGCAGGACTCGGAGCGCGCGTAATGTGTTCCAGCGGCTGGCCCTGCCGACACCGGTCTCCATCTCCAATGGAATATGTTCGGGATGAAGGAGGTTGAGCGGCCAGCGCCCGTTCTGGTGGCGGCGGTCCATCACGACCTCGATGGCTTCAGCGACGCGGCGGTCGGGTTTGATTCCTGCATTTCGCAGATAATCAAGTCCGCGCAAGATGTCGTAGTGCCAAAACGTCGGGAACGAGAAGCGCAGCCAGCGTTTGTCGATGACTTTGCCAGTTCGAAGCGAGCGGAACATGCGGCGCTCGAGCAGATAGTTTTCGGCCCTCTTGCGGGCTTTAGTGACGGCCGCTGATTCGCGGCCTGCTCGTTCGTATTCGAGCAGTCCTTCGAGCACGCAGATGGTGGAATGGAACGAAGAGCGCCGGCTTTTGGGTGCTTCGCAGTTCCAGCCGCCATCTTCCAGCTGCTCACGCAGGAGTTGATCGGCCAATTTGTCGTTCGGTTCCTTGAAATAGGAGCCGATGCCGAGGATTCTTCCGTTGATGCAGGGCTCGGTTTCGCCGTGAAGGTAAGGCCGGTTGTTGAGCGGCTTAAACACGAGCCGCCGGTCAACGCGGTCGATCATTTTGCGAGCTTGTTTGCTGGCGGGGTCGAGGCCGAGATCCTTCAAGACGATGAGAGACCAGGTGGCAACAAGGTCCCACTTCGGCCCGCCGCCCCAGTGGCCAGCAGTAGATTGGCGGGCGAGAAGTTGGGCTGCCCAGCCTTCGGTTGCGACCCGCGACCGCTCGGCCGCAATGGTGTCGCGGGCTTCACCGGTGAGGTCCTTCATGACCTGCCAACGGATGGCGGGGTCAGAATCGAGAAGCCATTTGAGGTGCGCGGTCCGAGGTGCGTAATCGTGTCGGCGCATGGGTCTTTTATAGCACGCGGTGTTTAGTTTTGAGCCATGCGGACAGGCGCGGTAAAAAAAGAGCGTGACACTCGGTTGCGGTATGCAAACCGGGTAAATCAGGATGGCCGTAAACCAATATTTGAGACGGCTCGCGGAACAGAGAGCGGCGAGCAGGTTGCTCAGTCTGATGCGCTTCGGGAACTCAACGGCTGGCAAACAGGACCATCACACCATAACTCCTGCGGTCCGCTTGTAACTGGTTCCCATGAGACTGGCCCACATGGAACTGGGGCACTACGACAGGAATTAAGGATGAGTGCTTGTGGGCTAAATGGCTCATATGAGTGTTATAGACGTAGCGCCCGATGAACCAGCCCATGGTGCCGCCAACAAAAACGTCCGATGCAAAATGTCTCTGGGCGGCAACGCGGGAAACGCTGACCACTCCCGCCAGGCTGTATGCAACGATACTGACAACCGGCTGGTGGTGGTACTCATGTGCGACCAGCGAAGCGATGGACCACACCTGGATCGCATGCCCTGATGGAAACGAGGTTCCGCCGCCCCAAAAATCGCCGGGATTCTTCTCATCCGGACGATTGCGGCGTGTGGCTTCTTTTAACACTCCAGCGACGATCAGCGAGTCCAGTAGCGACTCCGTACCCAGAACGCCAATCTCTCGCGCCTTGGCATGATCTTTCCACACTCCGAATCCATAGTATCCAACCACCAGGGGAACCAGAGTGTAAGCTGCGCCGATCTGAGAAATTCGCCCACCCCATGCGACTTGACCATGGCTGTTTTCAAAGGAATCAGTAATCCGGCGATCCTCAACGATTAATGCCGCAGTGGCTGCAGCGGAAAACAGCCACCATTTCGCACTCTGCCGATCCATGTGGAATGGGCTGGTGAAGATTTCCTTTTGATCGAGCAGGATGTTCAGCAGCAGCTTGCGCGCAAGCGGTTTTATCTTCTCTGTGTCACCCGGATAAAAAACGCGATCGCGCCGATCTTGCGCCGAAGATTGGCTGGACTCCGGAGACAGCGTTTGCGGCGCGGAGTTCGCAGCGAGGTCCTGAGAGCGTGGAAAAAGAGCGGATTCCAGGCCCGGCTCTGCGGGCGGCCATTGCCAGGGGATCGAAGCCGCATCGATTGCAACGGAACCAGGGAAGGAGAATGCAGGGTCTGGGAGCGGCGATGATCCGGTAGCCTGAGCTGCTGCGAATTGGGGAGCGCAGATTGCGCCCGCGGAAATAGCTACCACACGAATGAATTTGAGAAATGGAACGCGTCGTTCAACGCCGAGATTGGACATAGGTTGTGTGGGGCTGCACAATGTCGATGATGCGGCGTGAGTGCGTAGGAATGTCAATCAGGGTTTTGAGGTAGGAGTACATCGGGCCTCTGTCGACGAAGGCTGAGCGCCCACGAAGCTCCCGCGGGAGGATTTCAGCCTTACTGGAAATTTGCGCAGAACCGGGTTTTCGTACGAGCGATGACTTGTAAGTCCGATTAGCGCTTTCAGGCGTTTATGGAATGATGCTGGCTAAGGTTTGTCGGCCATGCGCTTAAGAGTGTCACTGATTCCAGTCAAGACGATGACGATCTCGACGAGGGCCCATTCGGTGGTTCTGGAGTGAAGAGGAATCTTCGCATTGGTCTGAATATTCTTCTGTTCCAGCTGTTCCGCCTGGAATTGCCTCAGGTGCTCAATGTCAATGGCCATCGGGAGTAGCTCCTTTTGCGGTACATTGTGGCTGAACTGACGATAAACGCAAAGAATTTGTGGCAGGTCCTCGATGAGTGAACCGGAGAGTTACATCAGCCTGCCGCCGCAGCGTCCTGTGGCTTCAAACAACGCCAGCACGTTGGTCATGCTGAACAATTCCAGGATCTGTTTGCTGGCGTTCACGACTTCCAGGCGGCAGCCCCGAGTGCGCGCCGAAACGTGGAGTGTAACCACCGCTCCGAGGCCTGAACTATCCATCATCGGAACTTCTTTCAAGTCCAGAACGATGCGTCCTTTTGTCGTCCAGGCCTCGCGCATGGTGTCTTTTAGCAGCGGCACGTTTTCGCTGGTCAGCCGCCCAAAGCATTCCACCACCGTGCAATCCCCGGACTCGCTCCGCTGGACTCGAAATCCCTTCGCCACACTCAGCGCGTCGTGTATAGCCATCCTGCCCTCCAGACGTACGGCATTCAGTTCCCAGTGCCAGGGGTTGTACCGCATTTCCGCGCATTTGCCCAGAGCCTCGCAGCTATTTGGGTTGGGAAAACAGGACGACGTCGCTGGAGTTGTTGCCATAGGCATACGCGAGTTGCTTGCCGTCGGGAGACCAAGCGAAGGTCCAGACCTGGCCGGTGGTGAAGTGTGTCAATTGTTTTGGCGCAGCCTGGTCGAGAACAGGATATATCCAAATGTTGGGAGTGCCGCTGGCGAGATCGAGAAAGCCGATGGAGCGGTTGTCCGAAGCCCAGTTGACCCAGGGATTGCTGACGTCGAAAGTGGCGGGCAGTCGGGCTTCACTTTCGTCAGCTCCCGTTTCGGCCGAGACCACGGCAGCGACGATGTTGCCGTTCTTTCCGACGGCTGGAAATGAGGCGTGCTTGCCGTCCAACGAGGTAATCAAAACAAAGAACGCGGACCGCCTGGTTAACTGAATGGGCGAAGCGCCGGAGGCCAGAGACAAGCGAAAAGGCGAAAGCGGACTGGCGGGACTCGAAGCGGCCAAATACAGAACCGATTCAGCGCCTGGGGCACAGGAGGGAGATGCTTCCGCGACTCCGTTGGTTAATTTTGTGTTGGCGCCGGACTGCAGGTCGACCTTCCAAAGGTGCATAGCTCCGTCAAAATCGCTCGAATAGACAACCGTCCGGCCGTGATCGCAGACCGTCGGATAGCCGTGATAGTGGCCGTCGAAAGAAAGCTGGTGGAAATTCTGGCCGTCAGCGCCGGCGATGAAGAGGTCCCAATTGTCCGAGTGGTCGGCTACGTAGATGATGCGATTGTCGTTGGTCCAAGTGAGTCCAATCTGGCCGTCGAGACGGCCAGAAGTGATCTGGCGGGCGTGGTCGGGAGCGTCGGCGGGAGCTACAAAAACGCTGCTGGAGCGGTTGGTCTGCACGGAAGCGATGGTAGAGCCGTCCGCGGACAGAGACGCGGAATAGTATTCGCTGAGGTCATTGGAGACGCGGCGAGATTTGCCCTCGGGGTAGGTCACGATCCACAACTGGCTGGGGATGCCCGTCTTTTCCTGCGCGGCCAGAAGCAGGCCGCTGCCATCGGGCAGCCAAGTAAAGTCATTGAGGTTGCGCCAGGCTCTGCCCTGAATCGCTTGTTCTTGACCCGTGGTCGTGTCGACTTCAATCAGACCGATGAATTGTCCGGTTCCGCCGGAAGCGGCGAAAGCGGCCGCGATGCGGCGACCGTCTGGAGACCAGCGGATCGTCATATAGCGTCCATCCGGGTAAGCGACTTTGCGCGAGGAGAGTTTGCGAGGAGCCGAGCCGTCCAGGCCGGCAATGAAGAGGCGCGATTCTCCCGCCGTCAGGTCGTCGGAAACATACGCCATGTGCTGGCCGTCGGGAGAGAAGGTGACGTTGGCAGAGGATCCTTCGACGAGCAGGCGGGGAGTGCCGCCGAGGATGGGAACCTGAAAGATTTTGCCGCCGACCTGGTCGGTGGTCTGCTGGGTGTAATCGAGATAGGTGCCATCGGGAGTGAATGCCGCATCCACGATGCGCTCCGGGCCGGGCGGCACGATTTGAACTGGATTGGCAACGGAGATTTGGCGGACCCACAAACTGAATTTGCCATTTTTCTTGGAGATATAGGCGAGATAACGGCTGTCGGGCGATATGCGAGCGATGACGACGTCACCGGTGGAGGTGAGGCTCGAAATACGCGGGCTGATAAACGCCTTGCCGGCAAGGTCTGCTCGGAAGAATTTGTTCCAGGAAAAGGCCGCTGCAATGGCGACAAGAGCGATCAGAGAGAGGGAGACCAGGAGAAGTGCGATACGAGATTTCTTAGGTTGCGAGACTGGGAGAACGTCGACGGAGCTGCGCTGCTTTTCGTCAACCGCCGGAGCGCCAACGGAGCTGCTAGCGATATTCTGTGAGCCGGAATCGCTGCGGGCGCGGGGTGTGCGGCCGGAACTGGTGTCGCGTTTGAGTCGCTTGAGGTCGGTTTGCAGATCGGCGGCAGTCCGATAACGCAGGTCGCGATCTTTCTCCATTGCTTTGTCGACGATGCGCTCAAGCTCGGTGGGGATGGAGGTGTTGAGGCGGACGGCTACAGTAGCGTCTTTGTGGAGTATAGCGTCGAAGATCGCTCCCGTGCTGTCACCGGCGAATGGCAGGAAGCCAGTGGCCATTTCGTAGAGCACCACACCGAGAGAGAAAAGGTCGGTGCGATTGTCGAGTGGCTTGCCGAGAACCTGCTCTGGCGACATGTAGGAGACGGTGCCGAGGGCGCTGCCGGGGCTGGTGAGCTGATCGGAGTCCACGCCAATGGTGGGAAGCGTGGCGGAGGCCGTTACACCGCCGACTGCGGTCTTTGAGGAGCCGACTTTCGCCAGGCCGAAATCGAGGATTTTGGCATGGCCACGCTTGGTGATGAAGATGTTGGCGGGCTTGACGTCGCGATGGACGATGCCCTCGGAGTGAGCGGCGTCGAGAGCGTCGGCGACCTCGATGGCGATATCGAGAAGGCGGTCCAGTTCGAGTGGCTGGCCGGTGATGAGATGCTTCAGTGTGACCCCATCGAGGAATTCCATGACGATGAAGGCTTTGCCGTCCTGCTCTCCGATGTCATAGATAGTGCAAATGTTGGGGTGGTTGAGGGCGGAAGCGGCTTGCGCTTCCCTTTCGAAGCGGGCGAGCGACAGAGAATCTTTGGCGACCTTGTCGGGCAGGAATTTGAGAGCGACGCTGCGATGAAGGCGGGAATCATCGGCTTTGTAAACAACGCCCATACCGCCACCGCCGAGTCTTTCGACGATACGGTAATGGGAGATGGTCTGCCCTATGAGGGAGTCAGAGTCAGGCATCGGTCGTGAGTCAGTTTAGTTTTGGCGCGGGGGGGCGTCAACTGCACTGGCGGTAGCCTGGTTGCGGCGTAGGACAGGCGCCGCACGGTATAATCGCGCGCATGGTTTGTTCTCCTCGTGTGGTGGCCCGGGTTGTTTTCTCTTCCTTGGTATTCCTGCTTCCCTTTTTGGTTAAGGCGCAGACGACGGCGCGATGGAGCGGCGTGGTACGCGATGCTGCAAGCAAAGCGGTTGCCGGGGCGAAGGTTGAACTTCACTCCCATGGCGCCGTGGGCACGGCATACCAAGCGACATCGGCAGGGAATGGAGAGTTCACCATTGCGGCGATTCAACCTGGGAGCTACGAGGTCGCGGTTACGGCGATGAGTAAGACGTGGAAAGCGACGGAAATTTTACAGGTGAAGGCGGGAACAACGCTCGTAATGGGATTGCGGCTCGATGCCGCGGGACAAGCGGCTCTGGTCGCAGCAAGTACACGATCGAAGGGTGCGGCACAGGGGAGCGGCGGGGAGCGTCTGTCGAGCGAAGAGGTTTCAAGTCTGCCGCTGAATGAGCGGGATTTCAGTAAGTTGTTGCTGCTGGCTGCAGGAACGATGACGGACACCAATGGGGCAGCGAATTTTACCCAGCAGTTTTCGGTGAACGGGCAACGCGGGGCGGCCACGGTGTTCGCACTGGATGGAGCGGACACGACCGATCCGGAGCTGGGCGGAGCGACGTTCGCCAACTTCAACGTGGACGCCATTGAGGAAGTCCAGTCGAATTCGGGCGTGATGACGGCCGACATCGGACATGGAGCGGCGGGATTCACGAACGTCATCAGCAAAGGCGGCGGAGAGCAGGTGCACGGAAGCGCGTTTGAGTTTGTGCGCAATGCGGCGTTTGACGCGCGCAATTTTTTTGACCATGCCAGTGCGCTGGACCCGCGGCGGATTCCAGCGTTTGCGCGGAATGAATTTGGCTTCACAAATGGCGGGCCAGTGGTGTTGCCGCGTTTGTATAACGGGCGCGGGAAGACGTACTACTTCGGCGAGTATCAGGGGTTCCGGCAGGTGTTGGGGACGACGCAGGTACTGGCGGTGCCGACGGCGGCAGAACGCGCAGGGATCGATACCACAGCGTTTCCCGGAGACACGCTGACGGTGCCGGTGAGCCCGGCCGTGCTGGCGATTTTGGCGGGCTATCCGATGCCGAATTTGCCGACCGGAGCATTTGGCGAACGGACTTATGCGGCTTCATCTAAAGTGCAGACCAACACCAACCAGGTTTCAATTCGAATCGATCATCATTTTTCAGAGACCACAATGCTGATGGGGCGGTTCAGCCTGAACCAGGTAGACGGGCCGATCAACAATCCCGACCAGACCGCGATCAACCCGACGTTTGGCGTGAAATTTTTCGATCACCAGCGGAATGCGACAGTGCGGTTCACCAAGGCGATTACGCCGCAGCTGAGTTCGGCGACGCAGTTCGGGTACATACGCAGCACGCCCTTTTTTCCGGCTGAAAACCACACGCAGCCGGCGATTACTTTCAACGATGGGCTGTATGCCGGCTACAACAACCCGGACGGTTCAATATTTGGCTCGTTCGGAAATTTATATCAGATGAAAGAGGACATGAGTTTTACGCGAGGCACGCATACATTCAAGTGGGGCGCGGAGATTCGCCTGAACAAGGATGCGACAATTTTCGGGCCGAATCCGAACGGTCTGTACGCGTTCGGCGGCGGGAGAGCATATGCACCGGCGTTCATTGCGTCCGCCAGCGGGCAACACGACATTCAACCGGGAGATCCACTGCCGGACGCGCTGAGCGGATTTCTGACCGCGACACCGTTTTCCTACACAATTACGGCCGCAGCGAGCGTAACGCCGGTGGGCGACAAATTCGATGAAGCTTCGGTACGGCGGGAAGCTTATAACTTTTATTTTCTGGATGCGTGGAAAGTGAACTTGAGGCTGGCGATCAATTACGGATTACGATTTGAGTTGAACAGCCGCATCAAAGAATCGAAGCAGCGGACGTCGATTGCGATACCAGTAGATGCGAGCACAAAGGAAACGTCGTTTTTGGCGCCAGGGGCTTCGCAGATCTTTGTGTACAACCCGCAGCCGGTATATCCGCTGGATAGAAATGGCTGGGGACCACGGGTTTCGCTGGATTTTGCGGCGACCAAGCACACTACGTTGCACGTGGGCGGTGCGATTACGACCCTGCTACCGAATTTGTGGCTGCAAAACTATGTCACCGGGGGATTTCCGCTGACCTTTCAGCCGGTGGTGACGGCGAAGCCTGGGGTGCCCGTTCCGTTCAGCGATGTAGTGGTCCCGCTGACGCTGCCCGATCCGTACACCACAAGCGGGCAACTGTTGTTTCCGAATGGAGATAGTTCGCGCGTGGCAGCGAATACGGTGATTGATTTGCAGCGCTACCAGAACGATCTGGCGGCGCTGACGCCGGGGCATGAAGTGCAATTGCTTGTTCCGGGGGCAATTTCGCGGAATTTCAAAAACGGATATTTGGGCACGTACACGGTTGGAATTGATCAGGACTTGGGGGCGGTGAAATTAACTGCGGCCTATGTGGGGCTGAGCGGAATTCATCTGCCGAACGGATTTTTTCCGAACGGCTACGCGGGAGCGTCTCCGGAATCTGCGCCGTTCACGCAATTCGACACCAGCGGCAACGTTCTGGGAGGGTTCGGGCCGGAAGCGATCATGACCAACGGCTCGCATTCCAGTTATCACGCGCTACAGACGAGCACGACGATGAACAAGTCGAAAATTGGTTTGAGTTTTCAGGCGAGCTATACATTCTCGAAGTCCATTGACAACACCAGCGCGATTTTAGGCGGGCCGGCGGCGAATACCGGCGTCATTCTGCAAACGGTGCCGCAGAACCCTCTGAATATGGCGGCAGAGCGCGGGCCGTCTACATTTGATGTGACCCACGTGTTCACCCTGAGCGTGTTTCAGGCGCTGCCCTTTGACAAAGTGAGTTTTTTGCAGGGGTTGAGTAAAAGACTGACCGGCGGATGGCAGATCCTGAACATTACGACGCTAACCAGCGGGGCGCCCTTTACGGTGTTTTCGGGAGTGCAACAGACCGGAGTTGGCGCGGCGGGAGCGGATCGGCCAGACCAGATCGGCAAGCCGGACTTCGCGACGAACCGGAACGTGCGCGAGGATTATTTTGGGCTCGGCGCGAACAATACTTCGTTCTTCAGCATTCCGGTTGGAGTGGCTGGCGGAACAGGGCCGAACAGCGGGCGTTTTGGAATGCTTGGGCGCGACGCGTTTCGCGGGCCGGGGTATCACGATTTTGATTTTAGTTTGATCAAGGACACATCCTTTGGGAGCCGCGGGAAGAATGAGTTGTGCGTCTTGCAGTTTCGCGCCGAGCTTTTCAACATCTTCAACATTGTGAATTTCGGGCTGCCGAACAATGTGGCGCGTGGGAGCGGCTTTGGAATCATCAACAAGACGGCGGGCACGTCGCGGCAGATTCAGTTTTCTTTGAAACTGATTTACTGATGCAAAGCTGGAGCGTCTCGCGCAATAGCGCGGAGAAAGGTCTGGAGGGAATTGTGGGGAGATCGATGCTGGTTTACGCGGCGGCCACTGTTTGCGCAGGAGTGCTGGCCGCGGGTGCGCTGAAAAGCGTTGGAAAGTCGCAGCAAACTGCCACGGCCGATGAGCGCCGGAAAGAGATTGACGTGTTCAATGCGAAATTTCTGGAAGCGCACTTGAAGATGGATCATGCGGCGATCCTTGGCATGTGGGCAGAGGATGGAGTGAGTTTGCTGCCGGACACGACACCGATGGTTGGCAAGGCCGCGATTACAACATTCCTCGGCAGAGTGACCGAGCAATTGAAGGACTTGCAGATGGAAAAATGGAGCTGGACTTTCAGGGCATCGAGGTGAGCGGCGATTGGGCCCCGGAATGGGGTGAGGCCGCCGGATGACCGGCCGGTTTTTGATGGGCGCGGGAAGATGCTGCAGGTGCGGCACCGCGAAGCAAATGGAAATTGGAAAGTGAAGCGAGAAATGTGGAATCAGGGGACGAAGCCTTGAATAGATTTATGATGAAGATGCTGGCGGGTGTGGCGCTGAGTGCGGGGTTGAGTCTCAGCGGCTGCAAGAAAGAAGTTACTGCAGAAAAAACGGAATGGCCGGGGCGGAATTGGGCGGTCGGCACGCCGGCCAGCACCGGACTGGATGAGCACGCCTTAAATGAGCTGGACGCCGATTTGAAGAGCGGGAAATACCCGCTAGTGGACAGCTTTAGGGTGTTTCGCTGTGGCAAGGAAGTGTTCGCGAGGAAGTATGAACACGACTACACGAAGACTTATGGAAAACAGGCAAAGGAGCCGGGACCGCTGAATGCGCGGTTGACAGGACCGTACAACTATTTTGATCCGGCGTGGCACCCGTATTATCACGGCACGGAATTGCACAGCATGCAGTCCGTGAGCAAGACCGTGAGTTCGGTAATTATTGGCATTGCCATGCAGCGGGGAGACTTCAAGGCTGACCTCGATACGCCCGTACTGAAGTATTTTGATGTTGCGAAAGTGAAAAATGTGGACGATCGGAAGCGACGGATGGCGCTACGGCATGTGCTGACCATGACCGCCGGACTAGCTTGGACGGAGGATGTGCCGTACGACGACCCAAGAAGCGATTCGAGCCTGATGGAAGCGACCGACGACTGGGTGCAGTATGTGATTGACAAGCCGATGGCGGCGGAGCCGGGGAAGGTTTTCAATTACAGCAGCGGTGTTTCGGAGTTGCTGGCGCATATATTTTTGAAGGAAACTGGGCAGGACATTGATTCGTATGGAGAGAAGTATTTATTCCAGCCGCTGGGGATCGAGCACTTCTGGAAGAAGACGTATCTGGGGATGGTCGATACCGAGGGCGGGCTGTATTTGCGCGGCGAGGACTTGGCGAAGATCGGGTATTTGTATCTGCACGGAGGAAACTGGAACGGGAAGCAGTTGGTTTCGCAGGATTGGGTGACCGATTCGGTGACCCCGTTTATTCAGGCCGAGGAAGACTACAAATACGGGTTCAAGTGGTGGCTGCTGCCGCGCAAGGATTCAGGGGACTTGGTATGGATGGCGAGAGGATTCGGCGGGCAGAACCTGATTGTGTTCCCGCGGGAGGGATTGATCGCGACATTTACGGGTTGGGACATTCTGGGCTCGACCGATCCGGAACACGAGTTCGTGGCGCGAGTGCTGTCCGCCGTGCGCGCGAAGAGTTGTCGAGGAGCGACCGACTAAGCACGATTATGGCGCGCTTTGCGGCCTGGAGACTCGGAGCTTAATCGCAGTTCTCCGAAAGGAGCGGACCATGCGAAACGTGATTTACGGAGTTGGGATCAGTTTGGACGGGTACATCGCGCGGCCGGATGGGTCGGTGGATTTTTTGTTTATGCCTAAGGATTACTCGATGGGTCCGTTCTTCAAGCGCATAGATGTGGCGCTGATGGGACGAAAGACTTATGAAATGGGATTGAAGATGAGCGGCGGGAGCATGCCCAGCATGGGCATGAAATATTACGTTTTTTCGCGCTCGCTCGAAGTTGGTGAGCGAGGTGGTGTGACTTTTTTGCGGGACGAGGCAAAAGAGTTGCTCAGCGCGCTGCGCAAGAAAAAGGGAAAGGACATCTGGCTGATGGGCGGCGGCGAACTAATGCGCGCGTTCTTGCAAGACGACCTGGTGGACGAACTCTACCTGGGAGTTGTGCCGATACTGATCGGCGAAGGGATCCCGGCGTTTCCGAACGGGTTTCCGCAGCGGGAGTTTACGCTGACAGAGAACAAAACGTTCTCCAAGGGATTGATTGCGCTGCGATATGAGCGGATTCGGAGCAAGAAAAGTAAAAGAAGGTAAGAATCTGCGGCACAAGCGCTGGCCGCATGCACACGCTAAATCAACGCAAACGCTGGCTGAGAGAATCGCCGTGCGGCAATGCACTAGCGCCGTTTGAGTTTCCTGGCGACGCGCTTGATGGATTTTTTCGCGGACGCGGCGACTTTTTTCGCGGACTTAACGGCTTTCCGTGCTTCCCTTTTCCCTTGCTTGACTACCCGGCGCGTTTCGGACCTGGCTTGAGTAGCCACGCCGGCGAGGCGTTCTTTTTGTTCGCCAATGGCGGTTGCCGTGCGCTTGGCAGAGGCGACGACTTTGCCGGCGGTAGCACCGATGGTTTCGCCAGCGTCGATCAGGGTGTTGTCAAAAGTGTCGTCAGGAGTCATGGGTCTTCTCCGTGGGGCGATATTGAAGCAGGGCGCATAATACGCGCAAAGGCGTGAAATCAACAGAGGGGAAATACCTGAGTCATCGGCCGCCGCGCGGACTGCTGCGCCCATGACGGCGGGAAGCGGTGCGGGTCACGCCCCTAAAATCAGGGCACCGCGGCGGACCCATTAACGCCGTGCCAGCCTCCCAGCAAAGGCCAGCCGGCACCCGGCTCGGGGAGCCCACGCCGGCCGCCATGTTCGCCAGCATGCATTTGCGCCACCGGGCAGGGTCCAACGGCGTATTGGAGCAGAGCCTGCTAGGAAGCGTACCCGGGAATCCTGAGCTTCCGGGCGCCATGCATGCAGTGGTTCCGTGAGGCGGTTACTTCTTGAATAGATTCTCGAAGGCTTGGCGGGCGTCGAGAGGGCGGGAAGGTAGAGCTTCGGCAATGGCGGCAGCCTGTGCGGGCTGCTGGTAAGACGTGGGCGCGGTGTCTTTCTCCACGGTCATGCGGAATTCATAGAACTTGCAGGTGTTCTTGCCGTCTTTCGGTGTAATGCGTTCGGGAATGGGCTGCATGCATTCAAACTTGGCGCCCGAATCGAAGAAACGGCACTGCTTGCAACTATGCAGCTCAGTATTGCATTTGGGGCAGGTACCGTTCGGATCGAAGCCGGGGGCAAGGACGGCGCCGCAGTTGGAGCAGCGCGCGCGAGTGACGGTGCCGACCATGCGCGGCGTGCGCGGACCGAGGTGATCGTTTTGTCCGCGCGGGCCACCGGAGGGCGGCTTCTTTTCAGGTCGCGACTTTTTGTCGTCTTTTTCTGAATCGCGGTAACCGCGATGGCTGTACTTACGATCCACAACGCCTCCGTGCACAGGAAAGCCCGCGGAGCCTAGGAAAACCGCTCCTGAACTGCAGCGTTACACCCTCAGGCCGGGGAAATATGGGCGCTTCAAAGCTATTGATACGCTGTTCTCTGGTTATCTCAGGGTTTCTAAAGCCAACCCTGGAACCTGTTTTGTCTCAGATTTTGTAAATAATCCTGAAACTTGATCCAATCGGGTTGCTACACTCGGCGCGGCAATGGATACGGCTTTAGGATTTCAGGTTCACAAAGGATTGCCAACATCCGAGAAGCAGGAGATGGGACATCTTTGTTTGTAACCCTATGGGAATTCGAAGTCAAGTCAGGAAGTGAAGAATTGTTTGAGCAGGCATACGGGCCGGAAGGCGAGTGGGTGCGGCTGTTCCGGCGCGATGCGCGGTATCGCGGGACACGCCTGCTGCGGGAAGTGGGAGCGGCACGGGTTTATGTGACGATGGATTGCTGGGAATCGCACCAGGCCTACGAGGAGTTTCGCGAAAAGTTTGCCGCGGAATATGCGGAGATTGATCGAAAATGTGAGGGGATGACCGAGGCAGAAACGCTCCTCAACGAACTCCAGTCTTAGCACATTTACTAAGGTCCCTGGTCCGCCTCGCTCCCTAGAAATCGACAATCGGTGATACGTTTCCTCTGACCAGCCCGCAATCCGTCGGGAGCCATCACATGAAACCATCGCTGATCCTATTGAGCCTGGCGGCATGTGCGTTCAGGGCCGGGACGCGATTTTTCGTATCAGCAGAGGAGAACCACGACCAAAAGACGATTCGGGACCTGAACCTGCAATGCCTGAGGGCTTTCGACAAGAAGGATGACCAAACGTAGGACAAGATTGAGTCGGCGGATTTTGACATTCTGAGCGGAGCGGGCGTGTTGGCCAAGACACAGCAGATGCAGGGCTTGCGCGAAAGCAAGGACCAGGTTTTTCCGATCGTGCGCAGCATCGAGAGCCAAAAGATCCGCGCCAACGGGGATACTGCCGTGATTACAGAGCTGGATCATGCATGGGGAGCGGAGGATCAAGCCGCTACCAGAAAACATCGGTGTGGATGAAAGACAGCGGCGCATGGTAAATAGTGCACATGGATTTCACCAAAGCGGAATAGCGGTCGTGGAAATTTAAGCGAACAAGCGGGAGAGGCCGGTGGCTGGCAAATCGGGCCGGAGGAATTTTTGCGGCGTGTTGGCGGAGCGGAGCACGGCTTCGGCGGCTAGGTAGCCGCTGCGGACGGCGCCTTCCATAGTGGCGGGCCAGCCGGTGGCGGTCCAATCGCCGGCAAGAAACAGACCGGGAGTTTTGCTTTCCTGCGCGGGTCGCCATTGATCTACGCCGGGCTCCGGGGAAAAGGTTGCGGCGGCTTCTTTGATGACCGTGGCTTTGACGAGTTGGGCTTCGCGTGCGGCGGGCAGGGCCTGGCGGACTTCTTTCAAGCACAATTCGATGATTTCTTCGCGGGATTTTCTGAGCAGCTCGTAGGACGCGCTGATCACCAGCTGCAGGTATTGGCCGAAATTGGTGGCCGCCTGGGTCGCAGCATGCTGCCCCCATCCACTCGGGGGATAGCCAGGATCCATGGCTCCATAGAGCGCGGTCTTGTTGAAGATCCACTGCGTTTGCGTGTCGAGCAGAGTAATAAACGGCTCGCTGGTGACCTGACGGTCGAACCAGAAATGCACGCCAGTGATCGGCGAGACTTTGAATTTTTCGAGTTGACCGAGCGCGGGATTGGCCAAGCGAATTTCCGCGGGCAACAGCTCGGCCAGTTTGTCGTGCGGGACCGCGAGGATGAAGGCATCGGCAGACTCTTCCCTGCCTCCGTCAAATTGCACCGCTACCAATACACCATCTTTAAAACACAAACCACGCACCGGCGAACGCAGAGTCACTTCGCCGTTTTTCTTTTCGATGGCCACGCGGCAGCCATCATAAAGTTCGGCGAGAGGGACGGACGGAACGCCCATGCGGTAGCCCCCGCTGTTCTTGAGAAACGCTTTCCAGAAGACATCAATGCCGAAGCGGGCATCGGTGCGGTCCAGTTCTTCGTCGAGAGCACTGACCAGCACCACGCGCCAGAAACGTTCGATCGCACGAGGAGTCTGTTTGTGGCGCTGCAACCACGCCAGCATCGAGACTGGTTTTGCGGGAGGATAAGCATCTTTCGGTTTGCCACCGGCGAAAAGAATTGCGGCAAGAGCGTACGCGATGGATAGTTTGTCCCGCAACGAAAGCGGCGCGAAGGCAAGGAACGAGCCGGTCATGTGCGCGGGCGCGGGAAGAACTCCAGCCTGCATAACGCCGGTTCGGCCCTGCGGATCCAGAAAAAGCAACCGGTCGAAGAACTTGATCTTGCCGGCGGAGCCGACGCGCTTGTAAAAGTCCTCGAGGTTGGTGCAGCAGCCGAGCGTGACGTGCTGGCAATTGTCCACGTGCTCGCCATTCGGCAAGACGTAGGAAGTCGCGCGTCCGCCGAGGTAGGGGCGCTGTTCAAAAAGACGTACGCGGCAACCTGCGTCAGCCAGCGCGACGCCGGCCGCCAGCCCCGCCAGTCCGCCGCCAATCACGATCACGTTTTTCGAGGACATTATCCCGTGTATGCCGCCCGAAGCGTGCGCGGGCGATGAAGAGCATTTTCTCCCCTTTGCTGAGGCGGACGCGCTCGCCAAACACGGCGAAATCGAGCGATTCGATGCGCGCGAGAAGCGCGTTGTAAGTGTGAATGAGCAGCCAGAGCGTGCCGCGGCTGTCGGCGTCGATCAAGTCGAGGAGCTCGGAACCTTCTTCGTAAAGCTGAAAGGCACGATCGGCTTCAAAGCGCAGCAGTTCACGCACGCCGAGTGTGGCTTCATTTTTGCAAAAGTCAGCGGGCGAAACGTTGAAACGCGCCAGGTCTTCGTCGGGAAGATAGACGCGGCCTCGCGCCGCATCTTCCTCGACGTCGCGGATAATATTGGTGAGCTGGAAGGCGAGGCCGAGTTTTTCGGCGAAATCGAGTGCGCGCGAATCGTGAAAGCCAAAAATGTGGGTACAGGTTAGGCCGACGGTGCCAGCGACGCGATAACAATATTCGCGAAGGCGGTCGAAGGTGGGATAAGACCTGACGGTCAAGTCCATTTCGGCGCCGGAAATCTGGTCGTGCAGGTAGCGCGCGGGCATGTTAAACCGGCGCGTTGTATCGGCGAGCGCCGGCAGCACTTCTGCCGCCCCTTTCGGCGCGGACTGGAGCGAGAGAGCGGAGCTACCGTCCACGAAGGCACCAAAACCGCCGACTGCTTCGTCGAGGGCGGCGCGCCATTTAGCGAGGCCGCGCCGCTTGGCGGCCAGGTCGTCGCCATCGTCGGCGACGTCGTCCACCAGGCGCATGAACGCGTAGAGTGCGGCCAAGCCGTCCCGTTTCGCTTTCGGAAGAAGATAGAACGCGTAGTAGAAATTGCTGCGCGCTGCGCGCGCGATACGGTGACAGGCTTCGTACGAGCGGGCGACGGCCCCATCCGGGCCTGCCGGTGGCGCGGCGATCGGCGTGGTTTGAGGCGCCACGGTTTCTAAGGCGGAAGCGTGTGCGGTATGCCGCGCCCGGAGCGGAACTGCGCGTTGCTCGTGGGATTTCTTGGCGAATAGCTGCTTTAGGAGAACCCTCGCGAGCAGCCCGGCCTGCTTCACTTTGCTGATGGCGGGTCGGCGATTCAGTGTGTCGTAGCCCTGTGCGGCAATGGAGTCGAGAACGGCGATGCCGCCGCGGCTAAACATTTCCAAGTCCACGCTGAGTTTCCCTTCCACCTGTCGCGCCAGCGGGAGGCCCTGGTCGAACAAGATGCGGGTCCGAGCGATCAACTCCCGCATCAGCACGACGTAGTTCTGGCTGAAGCGCCGCGAGACAATGTCGTTCTCGCTGACCCCGTGATGGGCAGCATTGTCGAGCGGAACATAGATGCGTCCCTTCTCCAAGTCACGTCCAACATCCTGCCAGAAATTCGCAAGCTGCAGCGCGGTGCAAGTGGCGTCGGAAAGTTTCTGGCGCGCTTCGTCGCGATAACCGCACAGGTAGAGCACCAGGCGGCCGACGGGATTCGCGGAGTGCACGCAATAGTCGAGCACCGATTCCCATGTTGGATAACGTTTGACGGTTTGGTCCTGGCGAAATGCTTTGAGCAGATCGGCGAACGGCTGCTTCGGAACGTCTTTTGCGACAATGGTTTGGCGCAGCGCAACAAAGACGGCGTGTGAAGGGCGGCCTTCGTAACACAGATCCAGTTCGCGCTCCCACCAGTCGAGCAATTCCAGCGCACGCTGGGGCTCGGAAACTTCGTCACCCAGATCATCGGCCCAGCGGCAGTATGCGTAGAGATTGTAGAAATGCTGATGCAATTCCCTGGGCAGCAGCCACGAGGCCACATTAAAATTTTCGTAGTGATGGGTGGCCAACCAGCGCGTATATCGCTGCGCAGACTCGGGCGAACAGCCCTCGGGCGGAGCGTTCTTGGCGATTTCGAGTTCACCGGGACGAAGCATCAGTAGAAAAATTTAAACACAGAAAGCGCCGAGAAGGCAGACAGCGCGGATTTTTTGACATGAACCAAACAGAAAAATCACGGGCGGACGGCCACTTTGATTTCACCGCTACGGGCTTTCATGCGCTCAAAAGCTTGCGGCAGATCGGCCAGGCGAATCTCTTCGGTAACGAAGTCCTGCGCGGAGATGTCGCCACGGCGCACCGCTTCCAGCGCTTCGCGAATGAAGCGTGGCGTGTGGTGAAAAGTTGAAATGATCTTAATTTCGGAATAGTGAATGGCCGCCGGCTCGATTTCAATCTTGGTGCCGGAGGGAAGGCCGCTGAAAAAATTCAGAACGCCGCCGCGGCGCACCATGCCCAGAGCGAGTTGCCAGGCGGCGGGATTGCCGGCGGCTTCAACCACGGCGTCCGGGCCACGCTGATCTTCGGTCAGAGCCCGAACGGTGGCAACGGGATCCGGCGTGGCGGAAACGTTGATGGTGGCGTGGGCGCCGAGCTTGCGAGCAACATCGAGCGGCGCGGCGCGGCGAGCCAGAGCAATCACGCGAACGCCGCGGCGCGAAAGCATACGCACAAATTTGAGTCCAATGGGGCCACAGCCGATCACGACCGCACTGTCGCCGGTGCGCAATTCCATTTCATGAATACCGCGCAGTACGCAGGCCAGTGGCTCGACCAATGCCGCGCTCTGATCGTCGACGGAATGCGGCACTTCCAGCATATTTTCCGTGACGATACGGCCGGGGACGCGCATGTATTCGGCATAGGCGCCGTTGTTAAACAGCAGATCGTCGCAAAGATTTTCCTGCCCGCGGCGGCAATGATAGCAGCGGAAACAGGGTGCGGAATTGGCGGCGACCACGCGCATGCCCATGCGCCAGCGAGCGTCCACGCGCTTGCCGACCGCGACTACTTCGCCGACAACTTCGTGACCGAAAACGGCGGGCGGGCGAATCATCTTGGCGTGGTAGCCGCGCTTCCAGACTTTCAGGTCGGTGCCATCGGTGAGCGCGAGTCGAACACGCAGCAATACTTCGTCGGGAGCCAGCGAAGGAACTTCGATTTCCTCAATGCGCAGGTCTTCGCTCCCGTAGAGCACTGCAGCGGTCATCTTGGGCGGAACGACACGCCGCGCCAGTGCTACGACTTCATCAATGGCCGCTTCGATGGTTTTCTTTGCGGATGATGTTTTCATTCGTGCGTAATCAAGACTTTCAGCGACTC
>Ga0075425_100001620_pt1 | contig 22082 bp, 19 predicted proteins | sample SoiMethybrSBSTD4_FD_75300 | JGI IMG/M metagenome (GOLD analysis project Ga0075425, IMG submission 75300) | Bulk soil microbial communities from a Populus tree surrounding site in Tennessee, USA - Soil MetaG P. TD hybrid SBSTD4 | ecosystem: Environmental > Terrestrial > Soil > Tree plantation... | reverse complement strand
GCCAGCGCCGGCAGCTCGACCTGTAGATCGATGCGGTCGAGGAGCGGGCGGGATATGCGCCCGAGGTATCGATTGCGCTCGGCGGGCGTGCAGACGCATGCGTCCAGCGAATGGCAACCTCGACGGCACGGGTTCGCGGCGGCGATCAGCTGGAAGCGGGCGGGGAAATCGCTGACGCCGCTGGCGCGAGCGATCGTGACGCGGCCGTCCTCGAGCGGCTGGCGCAGCGACTCGAGGACGTGCTGCTGAAATTCCGGGAGCTCATCGAGGAAGAGGACGCCGAGGTGAGCGAGCGTCACCTCACCGGGATGCGGTGGGCCGCCCCCGCCGATGAGACCGGACACCGAGATCGTGTGATGAGGCGCGCGGAACGGCCGTCGGCTCATCAGCTCGCCGTGCCTCGGCAGCAGCCCGGCGACCGACCAGATGGTCGAGGCCTCGATCACTTCATCGCGGGTAAGCGGCGGTAGGATCGCCGCCAGGCGTCGCGCCAGCATGGTCTTGCCGCCTCCCGGCGGGCCGACGAGCAATACGTTGTGCGCACCAGCCGCGGCGATCTCGAGCGCGCGCTTCGCGTGGGCCTGGCCTCGCACGTCCGAAAAGTCGAGATCCTCAGCGGCAGCGGCGGGAGGCCTGAGCACAGATGGCGCGACCAACACCGGATCCCCTCCGTTCAAAAGGCTGACCGCATCGCGCAAGGTCGGCGCGGCGAGCACCCGGAGGCCGTCGACCGCCTGCGCCTCGCCGTGGTTCGCGAGGGGAACGACGAGGGTCTCGATGCCCTGGCGTCGGCACGCGAGGCCGACCGCGAGCGCCCCGCGGACACCCTGGATCTGGCCGTCGAGCGCCAGCTCGCCCACGACCGCGAACAGGCCGATCTGTCCGTTTATTACGGCGCCGGTGGCCGCCAGGATGCCGAGCGCGATGGGCAGGTCGAACGAAGTTCCTTCCTTGCGGACGTCAGCCGGAGCGAGGTTCACCGTGATCCGATCAGACGGAAAGGCGAAGCCGGCGTTGCGGATGGCCGTTCGGACACGCTCGCGACTCTCGCGAACGGCCGAGTCCGGAAGCCCCACCGTCGTGAAGGCAGGCAACCCTGGAGCCACGTCGACTTCCACGCGGACCAGCGCGGCTTCGACACCCACGAGCGCTGCGGAAAGGACCCGCGCGATCACGAGACGATTGTTCGATCGACTCGGGTGACGCGTCAATGTCACGGATCGGGAACATCCGAATTCCATTCCGATATTGGTCGGCTCAGGTCACCGCGAGGCTGAGCACGATTGGTGCTAGAGTCCGGGAATGGCGCGCCCCGTCGTCCTCGTTGTCGATGACGACCCCGGCGTTCGGGAGTCGTTCCGGCTGATCCTCGAAGATCACTACGACGTCACCGACGTGCCTGACGGCCCCACGGCGCTCGACGTCGTGCGCACCTCCGCCGTCGATCTCGTGCTCCTCGACATCCGATTGCCGGGGATAGACGGCATCGAGGTGCTCGAGCGCATCAAGGCACTCGACGAGGGGATCGAGGTGATCCTCGTCACGGCCGTGAAGACCGTGCGGACCGCGGTGGCCGCCATGAAGCTCGGGGCCTTCGACTATCTGACCAAGCCCTTCGAGGAGGACGAGCTCCTGTCCCTGTCGCGCCGCGCCCTCGAGCGCCGGGCGCTCGAGCGCGAGGTCGCGTTCCTGCGCTCCGAGCTGGCGCGTGCACACGATTCCGACGAGATCGTCGGCCGGCATCCCACGATCGAGAAGCTCCACGGCCTCATCGCCCAGGTGGCCCGGACGCCGACGACGGTGCTGATCACCGGCGAGAGCGGCACCGGCAAGGAGCTGGTCGCGCGCGCCATCCACCATCAGGGCCCACGGCGTGAGGGACCCTTCATCGCCGTCAACCCGGCCGCGATCGCCGAGACCTTGATCGAGTCCGATCTGTTCGGCCACGAGCGCGGCGCGTTCACCGGCGCCCACCAGCGCAAGCTGGGGAAGTTCGAGCTGGCGCAGGGAGGCACGCTCTTCCTCGACGAGATCGGCACGCTCCGGCCCGAGCTCCAGGCGAAGCTCCTGCGGGTGCTGCAGGAGCGCGAGATCGAGCGGGTGGGCGGCACGCGCCCGGTCAAGATCGACGTCCGGTTCATCGCGGCGACCAACACGAACCTCAAGGCGGCCGTCGTCAGCGGCGCCTTCCGCGAGGACCTCTACTACCGGCTCAACGTCGTGCCGGTCGTGGTGCCGCCGCTGCGTGAGCGGATCCAGGATGTCCCGCTGCTCGTCGAGCACTTCACCCGGCGCGACAATCGGCGCTTCCACAAGCGGGTCGAAGGACTCTCGCCGGAGGCGCTCGCCGCGCTCAACGCGTACCGGTGGCCGGGCAACGTGCGCGAGCTGGAGAACGTCATCGAGCGGTGCGTGGTCCTGGCCGAGGGCCCGATCATCCAGCTCAACGACCTGCCGCTCGACGTGTCGTTGCCGCAGCAGGCCACGAAGGTCCGGGCGGCCGAGGCACTCCCGCTCAACGAGGCGACGGATCAATTCGAGCAGCAGATCGTGCTGCGCGTCCTCGAGCGCGTCGGCTGGAACCTGACCGAAGCCGGACGAATTCTCGAGATCCATCGCAATTCGCTCCGGGTGAAGCTCGCACGGTGGGGGATTCGCGCGCCCGGGCAACGCTGAACGCCCAGCTAGTGGGCGCCCAGTAACTGGGCGCGTCGCACAATCACTGGGCGCAGCGCCACCGGCAGCATCCGCACCACAGAATGAGTCGCCACGAGTAAACGGATACTTACGATGCATATAGGACCTTGGTCTCGTATGTGGTCGTCAAATTGCTCTGCCTCGTCGCGGTTGTTCGTTTTCCGGAGCCCTCATGGTGAGGGCTTCTCAACCGTTGAGGAGGAGAGCAATGGCGAAGGCATGGGCCGGCGCGGTGATCGTGGCAGCGGTAGTCGCATCGTTCTTGCTCGTCGCGCCGGTCATCGAATCGGCGACTTCAGGCTCGACGCAGGTATTCCAGGCCGTTGGCACGGCGGACGGCGGCTCGGACTAGGAATGCTCTGGGTATGAAGGGGGGGCTCAGGCCTCCCCTCATACTCGTCCTCGCGCTGGGAACGTTCGTTTGCGCGATCGCCCTCGTCCCGCTGATCTCCAACCGCCCGACGACGCTCGGGTTGGGACGCTCGAACTCCGCGGACGACCGGGAAGGCGCCGTCTATCGGCGCCCGCTGGGGCAAGATCCGGAGACGCTCGACCCCGCGCGGATCGCCGACACGTATGGCCGCTCGGTGTCGCAGCAGATCTTCGACGGCCTCGTCCAGTTCGATCAGACGCTCGCCATCAAGCCGGCGCTCGCGGAGTTCTGGCGATCCTCGCGGGATGGGCTCACCTGGACCTTCGAGCTGCGCAAGGGCGTCAAGTTTCACAACGGGCGCGAGGTCGTCGCGGACGACGTGGTCTACTCGTTCTCGCGCCTCCTCGATCCAAAGACGAGGTCCGGCGCCGCCGAGCTGTTCCTGAACATCAAGGGCGCGCGCGATTTCGCGAGTGGGAGCGCGCGGACGGTCTCGGGCCTGGTCGCGCTCGACCGGTATACCGTTCAGGTCACGCTCGACGAAGCGGTCGTGCCGTTCGTCAGCTTGCTGCCGATCGGGCAGGCGAAGATCGTGCCCCGAGACCTCGCGGAGAACCCGGGAGTCGCGTTCGGCTCACATCCGGTGGGCACCGGACCGTTCAAGTTCGTCCGCTGGGAGCGTGGCAAGGAGATCACGCTCGGCGCGAACCCCGACTACTTCGACGGGCCTCCCAAAATCGCGCGCCTCGTCTATCGGGTGTTCCCGGGCGATCAGCGGGACGCGATGCACGACGAGTTTTTGAAGGGCAACCTCGAGGATGGACCGGTGCCGCTGCGCGCCGACCGTCGAGCGCTGGCCGCCGACGAAGGCCACATCTACGTGAAGCGCCCCACCATCAGCTTGCGATTCTACGGGTTCAACACGCGGATCAAGCCGCTCGACGATCGCCGCGTGCGTCAGGCGATCGTTCTTGCCGTCGACCGCGAGGCGATCATCGAGACCGTGTTCTTTGGCCAGCCGATCTTCGCTCGGGGAATTCTTCCGCCCGGGATGCTCGCCTTCAACCCCGACCTTGTCGGCTATCCATTCGATCGCAAGAAGGCTCGCGACTTGCTGGCCGAAGCGGGATATCCCGGCGGCCGCGGCCTGCCACCTCTCACGATCTGGTCGGGCACGAAGCGTGATGACATTCTGCGCGAGCACGAGCAGATCAAGAAGTCTCTGGCCGCGGTGGGGGCGTCCGTCGAGTTCCAATATCTCACCGACTGGCCGAAGTTCTCCAAGATGGTCGACGACGGCAAGCTGCCGATCTTCCTGTACGCCTGGTACGCGGATGTCCCGGACCCGGACAACTTCCTGGCGAAACTGTTCCATTCGCGAGGCCGAAACAACTTTTTTGGATACGCCAATCCGGTGGTCGACGAGCTGCTGGCGAGCGCACGGAGCGTGTCGGATCTGCAAGCACGAGCCGAACGGTATCGGAAAGCCGAGCGACTCATTCTCGACGACGCGCCGATCGTTCCGTTCTTCCACCACACGTACGAACGGCTTTTCCAAGCCTACGTCAGGGGCGTCGAAGTGAGTGGCCTCGGCGATCCGTACATTCCGTTTCGCAAGATCCGGCTCGAGCGTGCGCGATGAAAATCGGGTCACTCCGCGCCCAGCTCATGCTCGGTACGATCCTGGTGATCGTCTTCGTCATGACCGCGGTCATGGCCGTCGTCGACCACCAGGAGCGTGCGGGGATCGTCTCCGAGATGGAGCGGCGCGGCGAGGCACTGGCCCGCGGTCTCGCGGCCGTCTCGTATGGGCCGCTCTTGCTGTACAACTTCACGGCGCTGGAGCAGAACGTCGTGCGGATGGCCGCCGAGCACGACGTGGTCTACGCCGTCATCCTCGACGCCGAGGGCAAGGTCGCGGCTCACAGCCGGTATCCCGAACGCGTCGGACTCCTCCTGCAAGGCGACGTACACGAGCGCGCCGCGCGCGCGCTCGAGCCGCTGACCCAGGAGACCGTCACGACCGCCGGAGAGGCCGTGTACGATTTCGCCGTTCCGGTGCTGGTCGATGGTCGGAAGTGGGGCACCGTGCGCCTCGGCCTGTCCAAGCGGCGGATGGACGCCGAGATTCGGCGGACCCGACTCGAGCTCGGGGCGCTCACTCTGGTGACCCTGCTGCTCGGCGGCGGGGCAGCGGCCCTGGTGGGGCGACGGATCGCGCGCCCCGTCCAGCGGCTGGCCGAGGGCGCCGCCGCCATCTCACGCGGTGATCTGAACCAGCGGATCGAGCCCTCGACCGCGGACGAGATCGGGCGCCTGGCCACGGCGTTCAATGATATGGCCGCGCAGCTCCTGCATCAGCGGACGGCGCTCGAGGAAGCCCACGGCGGGCTGCGGCGGCAGTTCGAAGAGCTGGCCGACCTCAAGGGCTATACCGACAACATTCTCGGATCGCTCACGAGCGGCATCGTGACCATCGACCTCGACGGCCGCGTGGTGACGCTCAACCCGGCGGCCGAGCTGCTCACCGGGTTTTTCCGCGGCGAGGCCTCCGGCCGATACTGCACCGAGCTGTTCGCCCACACCCCCGAGATCAGCGATCTGCTGACCGAGACGCTCGCGAGCCATGCGCCGATCACCAGCGTGCCCCTCACGCTCCGGCGCCGGAACGGCTCCGCGCTGCCGATCGAGTTCAGCACGGCCCCGCTCAAGGGCGGCGAGGGCAAGGATCTCGGTGTCATCGGGGTGTTCCGCGACGTGACGCTCGTGCGGCAGCTCGAGAGCGATCTACGGCGGTCGGATCGGCTGGCCGCGCTCGGCACGCTCGCCGCCGGCCTCGCCCACGAGATCAAGAACCCGCTGACCTCGCTCCTCACGTTCAGCCGGCATCTGGACCGGAAGGTCGACGACCCGAACTTTCGCGAGCGCTTCAGGAATGTCGTGCCGCGGGAGCTGGAGCGGATCAACGGGATCGTCGAGCGTCTGCTCGAGCTGGCGCGGCCGTCGCGGATGAGCTTTACCCTGGTGCGGTTGCCCGAGCTTCTGGAGCGCGCGCTCGAGCTCCACGTCGAGCAGTTCGACGAGCGCCACGTCGAGGTCACGCGCGAGTACGCACGGGACGCGCCGCCGATCCAGGCGGACAAGGACGCGCTCTATCGCGTCTTCGTCAACCTGATCGCCAATGCGCTCGACGCCATGCCGCGCGGCGGCCGGCTGACGGTACGGGCCGGCTGGGCCAGCACCGGCGATCCGGTGCGCGCCGCCCGGCGGCGCGCCGCGAACCGAGTGAAGGTCGAGATCGAGGACACCGGCGTCGGGATCCAGCCGTCGGACACCGACCGCGTCTTCAATCCCTTCTATACCACGCGCGACAGTGGAACGGGCCTCGGTCTCGCCCTCGCGCACAAGATCATCGAGGACCACGGCGGGGTGATCAGCTTCGAGAGCGTGCCGGGCCGCGGAACGACGTTCACGATCGTCCTGTCGTTGATCCCGGATCCGCCGAGCCTGCTCGGCGACGAGGCGTCGCGGTGAGCGAGGGCGGCGCGGTGTCCGCCCGCGATCCGTCCGCCCGGCTCGAGGAAGCGCTCGCCGACAACGCGAACCTGCGCCGGCACGCGAGCAGCGTCGCCCACGACTTCAACAACCTGCTCGCCGTCATCACCGGCTACACCGAGATGATGCTCAAGCGTCTGCGCGCCGACGATCCCTTGCGGCGGAACGCGGAGGCGATCAAGCGAGCGACCGAGTGGGGGTCGGCGCTGGCGCAGCAGATCCTCTCGGGGAGTCGCCGCGCGGCTCCCGCGCCGGTGCCGGTCGATCTCAACCAGCTGGTGGGCAACGTGACCCGCGTGCTCCAGCCGCTGCTCGGCGAGGCCATCGAGCTGGTGACGCGGCTCAGCCCGAGCCTGGCGCGGGTGAGCGCGAACCCGCACCGGATCGGCCAGGTGATCATGAATCTCGTGGTGAACGCGCGCGACGCCATGCCGAGCGGCGGGCGCCTCACCATCGAGACCAGCAACGTCGGCCAAACGGTGATGCTGGCGGTGGGTGACACCGGATCCGGAATGGACGACGAGACGCGCGCGCGTCTGTTCGAACCGTATTTCACGACCAAGGAGCCCGGACGGGGTAGCGGGCTCGGGCTCGCGACCGTCTACGACGTCGTCACGCAGTGCGGCGGTCAGATCAGCGTGACGAGCGATGCGGGCGCCGGGTCGACGTTCAAGATCTATCTGCCGCGGGTCCCCGAGACGACAGCGCCCGCCGAGACGCCGGCGGCGCCGGCCATGCCGGCCGCGCCGGTTCCCGAAGTCCGGACCGTGCTCGTGGTCGAGAACGAGCGCGAGGTGCGCGATTTGATCCGCGAGATTCTCCAGCTCCAGAACTACGTGGTGCTCGAAGCGGGCGATCGGGACGAGGCACTCGCGTTCAGTGAGCAGCACGCCGGCCGGATCGACCTGATGGTGGTCGACGTCGGGATTCCGCCGTCGTTCGCCGACGAATGGGTTGTACGCGTCAGGGCTTCTCGTCCGGAGATCAAGGTCCTCTACGTCTCGGGCTATCTGAGCGAAACCGCGTCGTTCGACGCGCCCAAGCTCGGCCCGCTGCTCCAGAAGCCGTTCACGGTGGGAGCGTTCACGAAAGCGATAGGCTTGGTCCTGGGCCGCCCGAAGTAGTAAGAAGTACTGGATGGAATACCTGATCGTGGGGTTTCCCGGGACGCGAGAGGTCCGGGTCGATGGCGTTCCGCATGGCCGGACCAACATCGTCATGCAGTTCGAGGCCGGGATCCACGTCGTGACGCTCGGGCCTCCCTGGAACTTTGCGCCGCTCGAACAGAAGATCCTCCTCTACAACACCGCGGCGCTCGATCCCTACCGGATCGACTTTCGTATCCTGCCGCCCGCCTCGATCCCGATCTCGCCTGGAAGCCCGCCGTGACGAGCCGGGCGCGGCTCGGTGCCCTTGTCCTCCTGTCGATCGTCGCCGTCGGCTGCGCCCACTACCCGCTCAATGCGCCGCTCCCGCCGACCGGCGACACCGGGACGGGCTACCGGTTCCCGGCCATGGCCGTCGACAAGCCGGATCCGGCCGACGAGGTCTTCGTGTGCCTCTCGTTCTCGGGCGGAGGCACTCGCGCCGCGGCCTTCGCGTACGGGGCGCTGCTCCGGCTGAAGGACATCGAGATCGGGCGAGCCGGGAGCCGCCGAAGCCTCCTGGACGAAGTCGACTGCGTCGCCGGGATCTCCGGCGGGGCGTTCACGGCGGCGTACTACGGCCTGAACGGCCCCGACACCTTCAGAAGCTTCTACGATCGATTCCTGGTGCGGAACATCCAGCAGGAGCTGATCCTGAGCACCTTGAATCCAGTCAATCTCGCGCGCCTCGCCTCGCCGTACTTCAGCCGCATCGACCTCGCGGCCGAGCTCTACGACACCTCGGTGTTCGAGGGCGCGACGTATGCCGCGCTGATGGCGCGCCGGCGGCCGTTCATCGTGCTGCACGCGACCAGCATGGCGAACGGGGCGCCGTTCGAGTTCACGCAGGACGAGTTCGATTTCCTCGGGTCCGACCTCGGGGCGTTCCACGTCGGTCGCGCCGCGGCCGCGTCGTCGGCGTTCCCGTTCCTGCTCAGCCCGGTAAGCCTCAAGAGCTATCCGCCCGCTGCCGGCTTCGGCATCCCGCCCGCCGTCAGCGCAGCGCTCGAGACGCGAGAGTTGAATCCGTCCCGCTATGCCTGGGCGCGCCAGCGCCTCGATCTCATGGCGGGCAAAGAAGAGAAGTGGCTCCATCTGCTCGACGGCGGCCTCGCGGACAACATCGGCCTGCGCTCGATTCTGAGAGCCTACGATCGGTCCGACGGCTTCATCGCTCAGCGCATCAACGCCGGGCACATCAAGCGACTGATCGTCATCGCAGTGAACGCGCGGACCGATCCGCCCGAGCAGCTCAGCCGGCAGGAGCGATCGCCCGGACTCACCGACGTGTTCATGAAGACCGCGACCGTGAGTATGGAGAGCCTGAGCGCCGACACGATCGACTACGCGATCAACCGGCAGAGCGAGCGCGAGCAGGCGCAAACGAATGTGCGCCTCTGCAACCAGCGGCTGGCGGGCTGCGGCGCCGAGCCTTTCCCGACCTTCGCCCAGGAGATTCGCACCTGCTTCGTGGAGATCTCGTTCGAGGGTCTGCCTTCACCGGCGCGCGAGGAGTTTCTGGCGCTGCCGACGACGTTCGCGCTTCCCGAAGAGACGGTGAAGCGGCTGATCGCCGTGGCGGGAACGCTCCTCGATTCGTCGCCGAGCTTTCAGAAGCTGTTGCGGGCGCTGCAGGGCGAGGTCTCGCCGGGCGCCGGGGTCGGGGAGCGCGGCAATTGCTCGTGAAGACGTCAGCGGAAGCGGGGCATCACCTCGCGGGCGAAGAGCTCCATCGAGCGGCGGACGCGATCCTGAGGTAGGCCGCCGAAGTTCATCCAGCAGAGCATCTCGCCCACGCCGAGCCGCCGGAATTCCTCGACCCGTTTGGCTACCGTGTCGGGGGACCCGAAGGCCACGCTCTGCGCCACGAGCTCTTCGTACGACACGTGCGCGAATCGTTCCTCGAGCGCCCGGAACCCCGGCTGGAGCAGCGGGTGCACGCGGTCGATCCGCTCGGGAATGAGGAATCGCCGCAGCGACTCCTGGTACCACATCTCGGCGTCCTTCGCCTCGGCGAGGGCCTGGGCATCGGTCGGCGCCACGTAGACGTGCCGCGAGACACCCCAGCGGCCCAGGAGGCTGGCGATCTCGTCGGCGCTCCGGCCCGCTTTCTCGCACGCCTTGACGTACGTGTCGCGGCTCTTGACGAGCTGTTCGGGTCCGCCGCGCAAGAGCGAGTTCAGCATCGGCGCGCCGCGGAGCGCGGTGGCCTCGATGGTGTCGGGGCTCGTGCACACGACGTACACCGGCGGGTGCGGCCGCTGGAGCGGCTTGGGGATCACCCGGACCTCGGGGATCTTGAAGTGGCGTCCCTCGAACGCGAAGCGCTCCAGGGTCCACGCCTTGAGCATGATCGCGAGACATTCCTCGAAGCGCTCGCGGTTCTCGATCTGGGGCACCCGGTAGCCCTCGAACTCGACGGGGCGATTCCCGCGACCGACCCCGACGTCGAGGCGTCCTTCGCTCAGGATGTCCACGATCGCGAGTTCCTCGGCGAGCCGAATCGGGTCGTGGAAGGGAAGGATTGCGGCAGCCAGGCCGATGCGCACCCGCCGCGTCCGCGTCGCGGCGGCCGCCGCCAGGACGGCCGGCGAGACGGACAGGCCGTAGTCGATGAAGTGATGCTCCGTCAGCCAGATGCTGTCGAAGCCGAGCTCCTCCGTCCACACCATCTGCTCGATCTCGTGACGGATGACGTCAGGATGGCCGATCGAGGGCGGAGCCTGCAGGAAGTAGTAGGTTCCGAAGCGCATCGGACGCTCGACTCTACCTCATCTAGCTGTGGAGATCGACCAGGAGCGCGGCGTGATCGCTGAGCTGCCGCGCCGGGCGCCCCACCCGCCGGCCCCAGTCGTAGCGCACGTCGCGCAGACGAGGTCGCAGCTGCGGATTCACGAACGCTTGATCGAGGCGGAAGCCGTTGCGGCCGTTCGGCGAGTACCAGGTGTAGGCACGCTCCGGCCCTCGGAGGAGGCGAAACGCATCGTGCCAGCCCGATTGCTCGAGCCCCGACAGCCACGCGTCCTCGCGACGTCCGAAGACCGCTGTCTCTTCGTCGATGCCCGGGCGGCCGGAATTCGTGTCGCCCAACAGCATGGTGGGCCCGCGCCGCCATCGGCCGAGCACCGCGAGCACCGCGGCGTAAAAGAGATCCTTCCGCCCGGTCACTCGATTCGGGACGTGCATCGCGCCCAGGGTCAACGGCTCGGGCGCGTCGACCGAGGCGAGCAGCAGCAGACGACCGGGATCCCCCGGCCCGACCCGGAGCCGCAGGCGGCGCATCGGGAATCGTGTCGCGATGAACAGGCGATTGGCGTTCGGCTGCGACGGCTCCGCGGTCGTGCACTGGTAGGCGAGGCCGAGCGCGGCGAGCGCACGCGCCAGCTCGACGCTGGGGGGCGTCGCTCGGAACTCGCAGAGGGCGACGGCATCCGGAGCCCACCGCTCGAGCTGGGCAGCGATCCGGGCGGCGCGCACGCCGCCGCCGGCGCGGATGTTCCAGAAGACGATTCGCATCCGTCCTATCGCTTGCTGAGCGCGGTCTCCAGGAGCTCGAGGGCGCGCTTCGCGAAGGCCCACATGTTCTTCTCGCGGTCGTCGTGGCCCGTCTCGAGGGTGATCACGCGTTCGACGGGCCCGGCGACTGCGATACACGCATGGCCCGCGGCGTCGCCGTAGCGATTGCCCGTCGGGCCGGTGGCCCCGGTCTCGGCAAGTCCCCATGTCGCGCCGAGCAGCTCGCGAATCGTCCGCGCTTTGAGCACCGCGTAGGGCTCGCTGCTCGAACGGATACCTTTGACCGACTCGTCTGGAAGCCGCAGCAGCGCGCGTCGCGCGGCCTGCGTGTAGATGACGCCGCCGCCCAGGAAATAGGCCGAGGCGCCGGGCACGGAGAGGAGCGCCGCAGAGATCAGGCCGCCGGCGGAGGACTCCGCGACGGCGATCGTTTCTTTGCGATCCTTCAGGATCGTCGCGAGCGACCTGGCGAGCGCGTCGAGCTCGTTCATAGGGCTGCGACGTTAGGGGCGCGCCCGCAGCTTGTCAAGTCGACCCGGTGCGGCCGGCCGGACCTAGGAGAGTCGACGCTCCGGCGCCGTCAGCTCACACTCGGCGATCTTGTTGAGCAAGGTTTTGTAGCTGACTTTGAGAATGCGCGACGCCTCGGCGCGATTCCAGCGCACGCGCGCCAGCACCTCCGAGAGGGCGTGGCGCTCGGCCTCACGGGCGCCGCGCCGGGCGATCTCGCGCAGGCTCTCGGTGACCGACGCCGCGGGCTGCGAAGGCACGGCACGCAACGGGCTGATGCGCGACGCCTGCGCCGCGAAGTCCCGCTCGCCGTCGGCCAGCACGACCATGCGTCGGATGATGTTCTCCAGCTCCCGGATGTTCCCCGACCAGGGGTGCTCCGAGAGGCGGATCAGCGTCTCGGGCGCGAGGGTCTTGTGCCGTCCGTACTGCGCGTTGAACTTCCCGAGAAACCATGTGACCAGCGCCGGGATTTCTTCCCGCCGCTCCCGCAGGGGCGGTACCTGGATCTCGACCACGTTGAGGCGGTAGTAGAGATCTTCGCGGAACTCGCCGCGCGCCATCGCTTCCTCGAGGCGCCGGTTGGTGGCGGCGATGACCCGCGCATCGACGTCGATGGGGGCGTGGCCGCCGACCCGCGAGAACCGGAAGTCCTGCAGCACGTGGAGGAGCTTGGCCTGCAGGGCGAGCGGCAGCTCACCGATCTCATCGAGGTAGATCGTGCCCTGGTTCGCGTATTCGAACTGTCCGGGCTTGCGGCGATGGGCGCCGGTGAACGCGCCCTTCTCGTGACCGAAGAGCTCGGACTCGAGGAGTTCCTGAGGGATCGCCGCGCAGTTGACCTTGACGAACGGCCCCTCACGGCGAGCCGACGCCGCATGGACCGCCCGGGCGATGAGGTCCTTGCCGACTCCGCTCTCGCCACGAATCAACACCGTCGTATCGGTGTCGGCGATGCTCTCGACGATGGAGCGGATGGCGCGCATCCGGGGATGACCGTCGAAGAGCGGGGGCTCGGACATCGGTACGGGCTCGGCCAGTTCAGTTCGCACTCTCTTTACCCTCCCGGTGGAGTATTAGCCGGCGGAAACGGTATGCAAGGAAAGTGCTAGTCTCGGCATACGAGAATCCAGGCACTTACGGGCCTTCCGAAGGCGCCAAAGTTGGCCAGTGGTAAGAAACTGATTGATCAACTGGCTTGATCCTTACCGCTGATGGTAGCCAGGGGGTGTGACACCCCCAGCACAGGGCGGTTAAGACTCGGCGACGGCGCCCGGGCACAACGCCTATGCGCGGGGCAAAAGTACCGTGAAGCGACTGCCCTTTCCTTCTCGAGACTCGACGGTCACCCGGCCCCCGTGAGCTTCCGCGATACCTCGCACGATGGCCAGACCGAGACCCGTGCCACCCCGCTCCCGATGCGCCTGACGATAGGCGTCGAAGATGTGGGGCAACGCGTCGGCCGGGATCCCGACGCCCGTGTCCTCGACCTGCAGCTCGAACTCCGGTCCCGCGTCGATCACGCGCGCGACGACACGGCCGCCGGGCTGCGTGAAGCGGATCGCGTTGGCGCCCAGGTTCACGAGGACCTGGTGGAGGCGCTCGAGGTCGCCGCAGTACGAGAAATCCGAGCCGATCCGCTCGCACTCGAGCGTGACGGTTGCCTCCGACGCCAGCGGATGAAGCTCCTCGACGGCCCGACCGACCAGCTCCGCGAGGTCGAGCGAGGTCCGGTCGAGATCCAGGAGTCCGGCCTGCAGGCGCGACATCTCGAGGATCTGGTTCACGAGCCGCAGCAGGCGTCCGGAGCTCACGGTCACGATGTCGGTGAGCCGCTTCTGCTTGTCGTTCAGCGGCCCGGGAACGCCCTCGCGCAGCAGCTCGGCGGCGCCGCGGATCGACGTGAGGGGCGAACGGAGCTCGTGCGAGACGGTCGCGAAGAAATCCCGTCGCGTCTCCTCGACCCGACGCAGCTGACCGACCATCGAGTTGAACGACCGCGCGAGAGAGCCGATTTCGTCGCGGCTCTTGATCGTGATCGGCTCACGGAACTTGCCGGACGCCACCGCCGCCGCCGCGCCGGACAGCACGTTGAGCGATCGCGTCATCCGGTGGGCCTGGAATGCGGCGCCGATCAGCGCCAGGCCGACGGCGGCGCCGAGCGCGCAGAACACCGAGGTCCACATGCGGCTCTCGACCCGGGCGGCGTCGGCCTCGACCGCGAGCACGCGCGTGTGAGTCGCCGACATCAGCGCGCCGAGTCGTTCCTCGACCCGTTCGGCCAGCACCCGCGCCTCGGTGTCGGTCAGACGTACCGCGCCCCGGCGGTCACCCATCTGAACGAGGGCGCGCTCTTGGGCCACGACGCGACGGTAGCCGTCGAAGGCGGCGCTCGCCTCGCGCAGGTACAGTCTCTCGGCGCCGCTCTGCGCGTATTCGCCGAGGCGTTCGAGATCGTCGGCGACCTGTGCCGCCCGCTCGGTCCATGCCGTCGTGTAGTGCGGATCGCCGATCGCGACCGCACGGGCCTCGAGGCGCATGAGCGGCTCGATCGCCTCGCGGGCGGTCGAGGTGAGGCGCAGCGCTGGAACCGTACGAGTCACGATGTCCCGGTTGGCCGAAACGAGCCGATCGATCGCGCGCAGGCTCAGGGCCGCTACGCCTGCGAGCACCACGATGACGAGTGCCGAGGTCCAGAAGATCTTCGACGCCAGCCGCATGCGTTCTCTCCCCGAGCCCCGGCCGTGACGATCGCCGAGCGCGATCGACAGACGTTCGGTGGCTCAGTCGGTGATTGCGCGAGGCCCTTGCGGGATCCCGCGTGGTTCGGGGCGCCTACCGGAACGAGCTAGGGGGAGGCTGGAACGTCGGTCAGAAAACGCCGCGACCGAGGAGACGGAACGCTGGAGGAATGCTTCGCGGGCTTCTCACGAGACGCGAGTCTATTAAACCGGCTCGCACGTGTCAACTCTGGCGTTAGAGATACACCCGCTCGGCCCGGCGAAGGGCGCGGTAGCGCTCGAACGATTTGCGCTCGTCCTCGAGGCCCAGGATCGACCGGAGGCTGGTTCCCCTGAACGTGTGCCGTAACATCTTGATCCCATTGCGAAGTGCGAACAGCGGTGTGTGAACCAGCGCCACCGGCAGGTGCTTCAGCTTGATCCAGCGGTCGGCCCGCCAGCGCAGGAACTCGATCTCGTCGGGCTCGAGGTACGCCGTCCGCACCACGGCGGTCGTTCCGTCGTAGTCCTCGAGCCGCTCGTTGATGATCAGCCCCTGCTCCCGGAAGGTCTTCGTCATCGGCGTCCGCGGGTAGGGCGTCGGGTGCTGGATGTACGGCACGTCGACGTAGCGCCGGACGAAGTCCAGATTGATCTCGATCGACTCACGGGTGTCCTGGGGGTTGCCGACGATCAATCCGCCGACCACGTACATCTTGTTCTCGTGAAGATAGTCGATCGCCGTCACCGCCGCGTTGCCCCCGCCGGCGCCCTCGCCCCGCTGCCGGTTCTTCGCCTCCGCGCGGAGGAATTCGAGATCTTCCTCGAGAATGTTCTCGATCCCGAGGAACACGTACCGAAAGCCCGCCTGCCGCATCAGCGGCGCCAGGGTCCGGCCGTGATTGGCGATGGCCGAGGTCATCGCCTGCACCGTGTAGTCGAGATCGTTGAGCCCGGCGTCGATGATGGCGCGACAGAGACCCTCGAATCGCCGCACGTTCAGGGTGATGTTGTCGTCGACCAGGAAGATCGCCTGAGCGCCGTGCGCCCGCGCGTCGCGGATATCCGCCAGGACGCGGTCGAAGTTGAACGTGTGGAAGTTGCGCCCGCGCATCTCGATGATGGAGCAGAAGCTGCAGTCGAACGTGCACCCGCGCGAGGTCTCCACGACGTCGACTTGCCGGCCGACCATCGTGTATCCCGTCAAGACCCGCGCCCCGCGATTGGGCAGCCGCACCTCGCCCGCGTCGAGACCGCTGACTGCACGGTCAGGATTGTGCGTGAAGCTCTCACCGCACCGGAACGAGAGGCCGGGAACACCCGCGAAATCCTCGCCCCGCTCGATGGCCCTCACGAGCTCGCGAAACGTCAGCTCGCCCTCGCCGCGCACGATGAAGTCGACCCCGGCGCTCGGATCCGTGTAGGCGTCGGGCGCGAGGCTCGCGTCGTAGCCGCCGACGACCACACGCGCCGTCGGCCGGAGACGCTTGACCAGCTGGATGACGCGGAGCGCGGTATGCCGCTGGAAGGTCATCACCGAGAGGCCCACCACGTCCGGCTGGATCTCGCGAACCAGTTGCTCGAGCGTCTCGCGGACCCGGCGCTGGACCAGGATCAGGTCGGCGACAGCGACACGATGGTGGGGATCGACGTTCCCGGCGAGCGAGGCCAGCGCCCCGTTGGGCATGCGAATCGCGACGGACGGCATGTGCTCGAACGAGTCCGGCATCGACAGCAACAAGATGTTCATCGGGTTCGTCCTACGAGCGGCCCTCGAGCCCGATCACGCGCGCGACGGTCTCCAGGTGAAGCTGCGCGTCGCCGAAATCGAGACTCGCCGCCTGGATATGTTTGTGCAACAGGTGGAGCGGGTGTTCCTCGCAATAGCTGATGGCTCCGAAGATCTGATGTCCGCGCCGCGCCACCGTCAGGCACGCCTCGCCCGCGTAGGCCTTGGCCAGCGCCGCATCCGCTTCGGCCGGGCGGCCCTCCGCGGCTTTCCACGCCGCCACGTACAGGAGCGCGCGCGCCGCATCCACGTCCCGTACGAGGTCGGCGCAGGAGTGCTGGATGGCCTGGTAGCCGCCGATCGGACGCCCTCCTTGGACACGCGTCTTGGCATGCTCTACCGCTAGCTCGAGCACGCGCTGTGCCCCGCCGACCATCTCGGCCGTTCGCGCGAGCGCGCCCGCTCGCAGGGCCGGCGCGAGCAACGCGTCGCCGTCGCCGACGGCGCCGAGCAGGTCGTCCGGGCGGATCTCCACACGATCGAAGGTCACCTCGAAGAGCTTCTCGCCGCTGATCGCGTCGAGCGGCAGCCGCGCGATGCCCGATCGGTCCGTCGGCACGACGATCAGGGCCGGCGCGGCGCCGACCCGCACGGCCACGATGAGATCGTCGGCGATGTGCGCGTCCTTGACGAAGAGCTTTCGGCCGCTCAGCCGTCCGGGTACGGCGCACTCGAGCGCGACCGCGGCGGGATCGAACGACCCGCTCTCTTCGACGAGGGCGAGGCTCGCGATTCGCTCACCCGCGGCCAGCGCCGGGAGGAGACGTTTCTGCTGAGCCGGGCTAGCGGCCGCGAGCACGAGTGACGTCGCCACCACCGCGCTCGCCACGAACGGGCCGGGCAAACCGGCTCGTCCCATCTCCTCGACGAGCACGATGACGTCGAGCAGGGAGCCGTCGCTGCCGCCGAGCTCGGCCGGGATCAAGAGCCCCGGCCATCCCAGCTCGGCCATGCGGCGCCACAGTGCCTCATCGAAGCCGCGCGTGTCGAGGGCCAGGCGCTGGACGAGCTCGGGCGGGCAGTGCTGGCGCAGGAACGCGCGGGCCGTCGTGGTCAGGATCTGCTGCGACGGGGACAGACGGAAATCCATCTCAGCGCGCCTTCGAGTCGACGGCAATCTTCGGCTCGGCCGCGAGGCCGAGGCCGCGCACGGCAACGGTGGTACGCAGGACCTCGGCGGTGCCGCCGGCGATCGTGTGGCCGAGGGTCGTCTGATAGAGGTGCGAGATCTGTCCGCCGAGCTTCGCCCACCGCGAGCCCTCGCGCAGCGGCCCCCAGAGCCCGAGCAGGTCCATGCCCAGGCGCGCCAGCTTCTGCCCGGTCTCGTCCGCGTACACCTTCGCCATCGCGGTCTCGTAGGTGAGGGGCGCGCCGTCGCGGATGAGACAGCCGGCGCGATAGAAGATGAGGCGCAGCGCCGCGATGTCCGCGGCGATCGCGGCCAGCCGGCGGCGCACGAACGGATCGCGCGCGAGCGGCGCGCCGCCGACGAGCGTCGTGTTGGCGTAGTCCACGAGCTGACCGAGTACGCGCGCGAGCGCCGGCGCCTTGTAGAAGCGCCCCCAGAACCGGTCGGCGTCGAGCCCGTTCAGGAGCGCCTGGAAGCCTTCACCGGGAGGTCCGAGCATGAGGTCCGCGGACACGCGCACGTCGTCGAGGAATACCTCGTGGTGATAGACCTCGCCGGTCATGCTGCGGATCGGCCGGATGTCCATGCCCGGCGTGCCGTTCGCGACCACGAACATGCTGAATCCGCGGCTGCGTCGCGCCTCGCGGCTCGTTCGCGCGAACACGAGCCCGTGCGACGCGATGCCGGCGTGGCTCGACCAGATCTTGTGGCCGCGGATCACGTAATGATCGCCGTCGCGGCGGGCCTCGGTCTTCAGCGCGAGCAGATCGGAGCCCGCGTCGGGCTCGCTGTAACCCTGCCAGAACGTCGCCTCGCCGCGCGCGATCGCGGGTAGGACCTCGCGCCGCAGGCGCTCGGTCCCGAGCTCGATGACGGCGTCGGCCGTTTGCCAGACGCCGGCGAGCGGTCCGAACGGCGCGCCGGCGAGCGCCAGCTCTTCCATGAGGACGAGCTTCATGAACATCGGCTGCTCGCGGCCGCCCAAGGTCGTCGGCCAGCACATGCTGATCCAGCCCTGGGCGGCGAGCGCCTTCAGGAACGCTCGCGAGTTGGCGCCCGAGCCGTAGCCCGCGTCCATGCCGTCGACGGCGAACGTCTCGGGTGGGTTCGCGCGAAGGAATCGGCGAACCTCGTCGGCGAACGCCTGCTCGGCCTCGGTGAAGTCGAAATTCATCGAACGCGCCGGTCAGGATAACGCGTCCGCCGCGTGACCACCAGCGACCCCTGATGATGTATGGTGTGGCCCATGCGCTACGGGTTCTATCTTCCCACTCGCGGTCAAACGGCGACGCCGGAGGCGCTCGAGACGCTCGTGCAGCGCGGCGAGAACCTGGGCTTTGCCTCCGTGATGATCGCCGACCATCTAGTGTTCCCGGTCACGATCAAATCTCGCTATCCCTACACGGTCTCGGGCGATTTCCCGGGCAAGGGCGACGTCCTCGATCAGCTCTCGCTGATGACCTTCGTCGCCGCCAAGACCACGCGGCTGCGCCTGGTCACGAGCGTGATGATCGTGCCCTACCGCAATCCGGTGCTGACGGCGAAGGCGCTCGCGACGATCGACGTGCTCTCGAAGGGACGCGTCACGCTCGGCGTCGGCGTGGGATGGATGCGCGAGGAGTTCGAGGCGCTCGACGCGCCGGAGTTCGAGCGGCGGGGTGCGGTAACCGACGAGTACATCCGCATCTTCAAGACGCTGTGGACGCAGAGTCCCGCGTCCTTCTCGGGCGAGTTCTATCGATTCGAGGCGTTGCACTGCCGGCCTCAACCCGTTCAGAAGCCGCACCCGCCGATCTGGATCGGCGGCCACAGCAAGGCCGCCCTGCGGCGGGCGGCGCGCCTCGGCGACGGCTGGCATCCGGTCGGCGCCAACGCGGCGGTCCCGCTTCCCCCGTCGGAGCTGCGGCAGCTCCTCGATGAGCTGTACCGGCTCACCGAGGCCGAGGGGCGCGACCCCAAGTCTCTGACGATTTCGTACAAGGCTCCCGTATACGACCTGAGTCAACGACAGCTCCCGGGCGGCGAGCGACGGCCGTTCTCCGGAGGCCCGGCGCAGATCGCGGAGGACATCGCGGCGTTCGCGCGGCTGGGCGTGAGCGAGATCGTCTTTGACTTCCGCAGCGAAAGCCTCGCCGAGAGCCTCGAGCGGATGGAGAGCTTCGGCCCGGTGATCCGCCAGGGCTAGCTGGGCGGCTTCACGCGTCCTCTATATTGTAGATAGCGCGCGACCAGCCAGCACGGCAGCGCCCACGCGAGACCCGCGGACCAGCCGGCGAGGACGTCGGTGGGGTAGTGGACGCCGAGATAGACGCGGCTGAGCCCGATGACCAGCGCGAGCAGGAGCGAGACGACGATGCAGTACGTTCGGCTTCGCCGCCGCCGCACGAACCGCGCGAGGACCGCGCCGAGGGTGAGGTAGGTCACGACCGCGAGCAGCGAGTGACCGCTCGGGAAGCTGGCGCTGCCGACATTGACCAGGTGCGGCACGATCTCCGGCCGCTTGCGGGCGAACCACCACTTCAGAAGCTCGCTGAGCAAGCCGCCGCCCGCGGTGGCGACCACGATCAGCGCGATCGCGTCGTACCGGCCTTCGAGCGCCAGATAGCCCAGCACGATCAAGAGGATGCTCGCGAGGACCCCCGTGCCGCCGAGCGCCGTCACGTCGATCGCCACCTGGACGAGCCACGCCGGGCCGATCGGAACGCTCGGATCGTCGGCGGAGCGCATCATGCGGAGCACGCCGTCGTCGAACTCGCGCAGATCGCCCTCCATCATCTCGCCGGCGGTCTTCGAGAAGGCGAGGAGAGCCAGGACGATGGCGAGCGCCGCCAGCAGCACGACGGCCTCCTGGCCGGTGAGCCATCGGACGGCGAGCCGGAAGGCCCTGGTCGACGCGTGAACCATTGTTCGCGACATCCTCTCTCCATCGTACGTCCGACCACCAAGAGGCCGGCGGTTCGGCGCACCTGTGGTAATCTCTCGCCGGTCATGAGGACGGCGTGACCCGACGCGCACAGATCGCCATCGTCGGTGACTTCACCCCGGCGAACGTCACCCATCAGCTCACGAACTCGGCGCTCGAGCACATCGGACTCGGATTCACCTGGGTCCCGACGGACGCGCCCGGTGACTGGGAAGAGCGCCTGGCGACGTACGACGGCGTCTGGATCGCGCCGGCGAGCCCGTACCGAAGCATGGACGGCGCGCTCGCGGCGGTGCGGTACGCGCGCGAGCGCGGAGTCCCGCTGGTCGGCACCTGAGGCGGTTTCCAGCACGCGATCGTCGAGTTCGCGCGCAACGTCCTCGGGTACCGAGACGCCGACCATGCTGAAACAAGCCCCGACGCGTCTCGACTGGTGATCACCGCGCTGGCCTGTTCACTCGTCGGGCAAGAGCAGCGGGTGGTGCTGGTCCCTCGCACGCGCGCCGCGCGTCTGTATGGCGTGCCCGAGGCCACCGAGCCGTACTACTGCAACTACGGCGTGAATCCGGACTATCGCCTGCAGTTCGAGGCGTGCGGCCTTCGGGTGAGCGGAGTCGGTGCCGAGGGCGAGATCAGGATCGTCGAGCTCCCGGACCATCCGTTCTTCGTCGCCACGCTGTTCCTCCCGCAGGCCCGCTCCACGGCCGCGAGCCCGCACCCGCTGCTCGCCGGCTACGCGGCCGCGGTCGTCGCCTGTCGCGAAGCCCGCGCCCGCCTCTCCCTCGCCAAACCCTGACGCCCAACACTCCGCCCAAGGCGGCCAGGCGCTAGCGTCTACCCATGGCCCCCTGGTTAGGTGTTGAGGCGGCGGCGTAGGAAGCCGAGTAGCCCCTGCGGCAGGAAGATGATCATGATGATGAAGATGATGCCGACGGGGATGAGGTAGTACTCGGTCAGGAAGCGCGAGAGCCCCTCGCGGAGCAGCAGGAAGAACGCGGCGCCCGCGAACGGCCCCACCAGGGTGCCCATCCCGCCCATCACGTTGAAGATCACGACCTCACCCGAGACCACGAAGAAGACGAAGTCGGGCGCGGCGAACTTGTTCTGCATGGCGTAGAGCACGCCCGCGAGCCCGGCGAAGAGCCCGGAGAGCATCACCGCCACGATCTTGTACCGCTCGACGTGATAGCCGATCGCCCGCGTGCGCGGCTCGTTCTCGCGAATCGACTGGAGCACCATGCCGAACGGCGACTGCGTGATCCGCCGGACCAGCAGGTAGGAGAGCACCACGACCGCCAGCACGAACCAGTGAAAGGTCGTGGGCGTGAAGCGGTCGCTCCAGAGGCCCAGGATCGACAGCCGCGGCTGGCTGAACGTGAGGCCGTTCTCGCCGCCGGTGACCTCGGTCCAGGTGAAGATGATCACGTAGAAGATCTGCGAGAACACCAGGGTCGAGATCGCGAAGTAGATATCGCGCAGACGCGTCGCGAAGTACGCCACGAACACGGCGGCGCCGCCGGCGGCGACCAGGCCGTAGAGCAGCGCCAGCCACAGGCTCGGCGGCTTCACGGTGAGGAGCGCGGCGGCCGCGCCGTACATGCCGAGGCCGAAGAACGCCGAGTGCCCGAACGAGACCATGCCGGTGTAGCCGATGAGGATGTCGGACGACATCGCCAGCAGCCCCCAGATCAGGATCTCCGTGACGAATCGCTGCCAGAACGGCGG
>Ga0075425_100001615_pt1 | contig 22109 bp, 16 predicted proteins | sample SoiMethybrSBSTD4_FD_75300 | JGI IMG/M metagenome (GOLD analysis project Ga0075425, IMG submission 75300) | Bulk soil microbial communities from a Populus tree surrounding site in Tennessee, USA - Soil MetaG P. TD hybrid SBSTD4 | ecosystem: Environmental > Terrestrial > Soil > Tree plantation... | reverse complement strand
ATCGCATACCTCGGTGGCTTGCTGGTCCTGCTGCTTGCTGCGGCCGTGCCACTCAAGCATGTGCGATCGGCATCGAACCTGCTAATGCTGTGCGGGGTCAGTGTTCATCGCGGCCCAGACGTTGATGATCTTCCGGCCAGCAGCGAATCCGGTGCCGATCGCATCCCCGCTGGCCGATGAATGGCTGGTTGGTCAGGGCGGACACGCCGAACTCGTGAACTACCATCACGTCACCTCGACCCAGCGTGATGCACTCGACATTCTCCAGGCGCGCGACGGCCGCACACACCAGCCGGGAAACACCGAGCTGACCAGCTATTACATCTATGGCAAACCGGTACTCGCGCCAGCCGATGGCACAGTGACGTTCGTCCAGGACGGTAGGCCCGACCAGCAGATCGGATCGACGGACAGCCACTTCCAGAGCGGCAACAACATCGTCATAGACATCGGCAGCGGGCGTTATCTGATGATGGCGCATCTCAGCCCAGGCAGCATTCACGTCAAGGTCGGCGACCACGTCAGCCTGGGCCAGCCGATCGCGAAAGTGGGCAACTCAGGCAATACCACGGAGCCCCACCTCCACATCCAGGCTCAGACCATCGGTACCGGTATTGGGGACGTTGCCACCATGGACGCCCCCGCCCTCATTCGTACGCTGCACACGTACCCGCTGGTGTTCACCGACGTCGTGCTCACCAGAGGAGGTAACGAGTCGCAAACAGCCAACGTCGATCCTCGGCGGGGCGACCTGGTCCGGCCAGCCGGCTGATGCTCAGCCTGGATATCTGTCCAGCAGCACCTCGGCAATGGCGCGGTGCGAGGCATCGAGATAGCCCTCTTTGAATCTGACAAGGTCCCAGACGGCAACCTGAAGCACTCGTCCCAACGTCCAGCCGGCGGCGCGCGATCGATCGAGCCGGAGAATCTCCGTCATGAGATCGAAACGACGCAACAAGGCCTTGGAGATGTCGCCGGTTGCCACCAGATCGTCCCAGCGGTTCCATAAGGCTGGCAACAGCTCGAACCCCGAATCGCCGCTCAGAGGTTTGGGGTCGATCGCCTTCCATTCGCTTCCATCCAGTGTGGAAAGTGTGTTGAAGTAGTGCAGATCCCAATGCAGCAAACGATTGTCGATCCGATCTGTGATCAACTCCCGGAACCGGTCGGCACAGTTGATCAAGAGTCGACGCTCATCCGGATCCTTTGCCAGCCGAACTGCTTCCGGCGTGTCTGCCAAGGTGGCCGCTGCGACATCGCTGAGGCTGCGCAGACTCTCCGGGGCGGCCACCGAGTTGAGGTGCACCAGCAACTCCGCAATGATCTGGGCGGCAGCGAGATCATCTTCCATTGTCGAGAGGTCCCGCGAGGCATCGAGACGCTCGAGCAGCATCGCACCCGACGCGGGATCGTGCTCCAGCAGCCGTACGGCGCCTCGTCCCGCCCATGCCTTCAATGCAGCAGGCTCGCCGCCGGTCTCGTCGTCAACCGGTTGCAGTTTGAGCACTGCCTTGGACCCGTCGTGGCGGGCAACCGGAATGATCAAGGCGACGGCCCCCGATGCGACTGGACCTTCTAGTGCCAGCTGCCATCGATCCAGATAGGTGGCGGCCATAGTCGGTAGCCCAGCAATCCAGACTCGACCAGCCTCGCCTGACCACTTCTGGTGTAGGGCAGCCAGTTCGGCCGGTACGACGATCCCGCGTTCGCTCAACACGCACTAAGTGTGCTGGAGGTCGTTGGCGGTCCGGAGGACCGGCGGCCTATCAAGCGGCTGTTCAAGTTTCCGACCCCTCGTCCGAACCAGGAAGGTCGTGCTCTGCCCCGCAGTCAAGGTGACGAGAGCGTCGTCGACCGTCGCGTCCGCGACCGCTTGATCAGCTAGCAAAGTGACGTCGCGGGCCAGCGAGCGAGCTGTTACCTGCACGGCATACCCGTCGTCGACCTCCTTGACCGTGACGTCGACCGGATCGGGACTCAACGCCAGCTCAATGTCTTCCACGAACGTGTGCACTCTGGTCAGGTCTTCAATACGGGCCACCACAATCTCCGCGCTTGGCTCACCGGGCCGGCAGAACTCGGCTGCCAAGGCTATCGACCTGGCGGTCCGCGGCGGAATATTGACCTCGACCACTTGGCTTGCGAGGGTTTCGCCGTCGAGCTGATCCCGGCTCAGCAGCATGTCACCCTGCCAGGGCAGATCGGTGTCGTTGATCACCACGACCGAGACGAGGCTGTTGGCGGCGGCGAAGACCACGTTCCGCGGCGCAAAGGCGCGTCGCAATGCGTACCAGAGTGGCTTGGGCCGCTCCTCGAAGTCGATTGCAGCCCACGACGTGACGGGCCAGCAGTCGTTGAGCTGCCACACGATCGCACCCGCGGTTCGCGGCCACCATCGCCGGTAGTGCTGGATTGCGTACGTCACCGCACGCGCCTGATTGAGCTGGGTCGCCCAGTGCCAATCCGCGAAGTCCTTCGGTACGCCGAGGTGTGGGCCCAAGCCACGGTCGAGCTTGCCGTTGCCGTCCTCCGCTTTTTGATGAAGCAGGAAGTTGGCGTCGTTCTTGGGGTCGCTCACCGCCGCCAGTTGGCCGCCGTCGACGGAGTGCACCCAATCAGTCAGAGTCCGCCAGGCCGGCGGAGCCTGAAATCCGAACTCCGAGCAAAATCGCGGAATCTCGCTGCGATATGCGGTGTAGTCGATGCGATTCCACACCTCCCACTGGTGGTGGGTGCCGTGATCGGGATCGTTGGGATGGACGGCCTTGCCGTCCTGGCGCGGTGAGTACGGGCTGTTGTCGCAGTACGGGCGGGTCGGGTCCAGCTCGGCCACGATCGTCGGCAAGAGCTCGAAGGCGTACCTCGCTCCCCAGCTCCGGCCGTGCAGCGAGTCCCGCCAGTTCCAGTCCGCCTCACCCCAGAGGTTCTCATTGCCGCCGTTGTACAGCACCAGCGACGGGTGCGACGCCAGTCGCACCACGTTCTCACGCGCCTCGGCCTCGATTTCCTCCCAGAACGGCGACTCCTCCGGATAAGAGGCGCATGCCAACAGGAAGTCTTGCCACACCAGCACTCCCCGCTCGTCGCACGCTCGATAGAAGTCGTCGCTCTCGAAGATGCCACCACCCCAGACACGAATCAGGTTGACATTGGCCGCCGCGGCTTGGTCGAGCCGGCGCCCGATTCGTTCAGCGGTGATCCGGGTCAGAAAATGATCATCAGGTATCCAGTTGACACCCTTGACGAACACCGGCTTGCCATTGATCGAAATGGTGAATGCAGTGCCAACCTCGTCGCGGGAGGTGATCAGGTCGACACTGCGGAAACCGATTCTCCGCTGCCAGCTGTCCAGTTCTTGATCGGCTGTCGACAGGGTGAGATTGAGATCGGCCAGCGGTTGGTCGCCGTAGCCAACAGGCCACCACAGCGGCGCATCGGGAACATCGACGACGAGTATCGCGCTGGTAGCGCCGGGCTCCATCTCGATCACGGCCTGCTGGCCGAGGATTTCGGCGGTGACTGTGAGTGGTGTATCGGAATCGAGTCGTTCCAGATCGATCCGGAGCTCGACTCGACCGTTTCCCCCCTTGTCCACCGTGACCAGCGGCATCACTCGAGCCAGTCGAGCAATGCTCCAACGCTCCAGCCGCACCGGCTTCCACAGACCCGCGGTCCGTAGGTCGGGCCCCCAGTCCCAGCCGAAACTGCAGGCCATCTTGCGAATGAAATTGTACGGCGCGGGGTAGGGCCTCGGAAGGTCTCCGAGCCGTTGCTGCTCGGCCTCCGCGTACGCGGTCGCTGAATGAAGATCAACTTCTACGTCGACCGGCCCTCCGGTGAGATGGCGCGAGATGTCGAAGCGATACGAGCGGTGCATGTTGTAGGTACGTCCCAGCTCGACCCGATTCGCACCTTGGTTCAGCCATACGGTGGAGACGGTGTCAATGCCGTCAAAGACGAGGTCGACCCGCTCCCCTACTCCGGGCGGCTCAAGCGGAAGATCAGCAGGATCCAGCACCGTCGCGTAACGCCAGTCGATCGGATACATCCACCTGATGGCGGCTTCATTCCCGTCCAGGTAGGGATCGGGGATGACACCAGCCGCCATCAAGTCGGTATGCACGCAACCTGGCACCTCTGCCGGATACGTCCCCGACACTCGCCCGTCCGTGTCTCCCGCGATGGCTCGCACGGTCCAGCCAGCGCGCAATGCAATGCGTAGCATCTTTCGGGGCGAGCTCAGGCGGGCTCGGCCACCTGCTGCAGATCCTCCTGCAGGTCGTGCAGCTCGATCTCCTCATGCAGCTTGGGTACATCGGCGAGCAGCCGTTTGGTGTACTCGTGCTGCGGGTTGAAGATCACCTCATCGGTCTTGCCCTGCTCAACCATGACGCCGTGCTCCATGACGAGCACTCGATCAGCCAGGTAGCAGGCTTGCCCGATGTCGTGAGTGATGAACAACACGGTCATACCGAGTTGGTCGCGAAGGTCCTTGAGGACGTTGAGCACGTTGACCCGCAGCGATGCATCGAGCATCGATGTCGCTTCGTCGGCAACCAGCAGCTCCGGTCGCATCATGAGCGCTCGCGCGATCATCACCCGTTGCCGCTGACCGCCAGAGAGTTGGTGCGGATAACGGTCCATAACGCTGAGGTCCATGCCGACGTAGCCCAGGGACTCCTCGAGACGCTCCTGGCCAACCTTCTTACCGACCATCAACATGGAGCGATCCAGGAGCTTGCCCACAGTGAAGAACTGATTGAACGCGGAGAACGGATCCTGGAATACCGCTTGCACGTCGCGCCAGTATTCGGTGCGGGCCCGTCCCTTGAGGTTCGTGACATCCTTGTCCAGGAAGATCAACTTGCCGGACGTGATCGGCATCAGGCCAAGCACCATCCGGGCGATCGTCGACTTACCTGAGCCGCTTTCGCCGACGATGCAGGTGACCTGTCCCTTCTCGAGGCCGAATGAGACATCCTTGACGGCCTGGACCTGGCTCTTGCCGTGACCGAAGGTCTTGACGATGTGCTCGGCCCGGTAGATCACTTCAGTCATTTGTGGATCACCGCCGGTGCGTCGAAGAGCGAGCGGTCGAAGCTGCTCATACCCTCGATCCTGGTGTTGGCGTACGCCGGTTCCGGTGCCAGCACCGAACTCATCAGCGCCTGAGTATATGGATGCTCCGGACGCTCGACCACGATCTCGGTGGGCCCTAATTCGACGATCTTGCCCTGATACATCACCGCGATCCGATTTGCAGCGGTGCGCAGCACGGGAAGGTCGTGGGTCACGAAGATCACCCCGGACATGATCCGTTCCTTGAGCATCTCCAGCAGCATCTCGATCAAGATCTTCTGAGATGTCACGTCGAGGGCAGAGGTTGGCTCGTCGGCGACCAGCAACCGCGGATTGAGCAGAGTGCTGATGATCGTAACGGTGCGCTGCTTCATGCCGCCGGACAGTTGGTGGGGGTACGCATCCAGAACCCGAGTCGGGAGGCCCAAGGCCGTGATGCGCTCCCGCGCGCGGTCTAGCGCCTCTCCTTTGGAGATCTTGCTGTCATGCGACCGCATCACGTCGTAAATGAGATGACGGATCCGTTTGGTGGGGCTGACCGAGTTCATGGCGCCTTGCGGCAGCATGGACACCACGGCGCCGCGCCAAGTACGAGGAATCTTGGCATGACCACCGAGCTCTTGGACCTGGCCGTCGATCTCGAGCGTGCCGTGCTCCACATGCAGCGGCGGCCGAGCGATGAGCGAGATGATCGAGCCGAGCGTGGTCTTGCCACTTCCCGACTCGCCGGCCAACCCGAGAACCTCGCCCTCCTCGATCTTGATCGACACATCGTTGACGGCCACCACATCCTTGGCACCGGTGTAATACACGCCACGGATGTTCTCTGCATTGACCAGAGTGCCCATTAGCGCGCCTCCCCGTGCCCTGCCGAAACCGGCGTCTCCAACATTCCGCCGCTTCCAACCGGTCCGGCGTCCTCGCCCTCCACCGACACTTCCTCGAGCTCTTCGCCTTCGTCCTTGGCCTTCTTGCGCGCGGCCCGACCGCGACGGAGCCGTGGATTGAATACCTCGTTGAGGCTTGACTGCAACAGGAGCAGCGAAAAAACGATCAAGGTCAGCATGAGCGTGGGCGGAACGAACGCCCACCAAGCGCCGGTTCGTATCGACCCCCACTGGATGGCCCAGTAGAGCATCGTGCCGAGGCTGGTCGTGTTGGAGGCGCCCAAGCCAAGCATGCTCAGCGTGGACTCGAACAAGATCGCGCCGGAGATCTGCAGGATGCAGGCCATCACGACATAAGAGAGCAGGTAAGGCAGGACGTCGCGGCGCAGGATCGACCAGAATCCGGCTCCGGAGAGCTTCGCCACGTCGATGTGTTCGCGGGTGCGGATGCTGCTGGACTGCGCGCGGACCGCCCGAGCCACCCAGAACCAGGCAGTAAACCCGATCACGAAAGCTAGGGTGTACAGATTGCGCTGCGGCAGTGACACCGAAACCAAGATCACGATCACAAGCGTGGGGATGGCGAGGCCGACGTTCACGAGGGCGCTCAGCACGTCGTCTACCCAGCCGCCTCGGTAACCAGCTACCAGACCGACAACCAGGCCAATCGCGGTCCCGATGAGGCCGGCCACTAGTCCGATAATCAGGGAGGTCCGCGTGCCGTATACAAGATTGGCCATGACGCTCTGGCCCTCGTTATCGGCACCGAGGAGGAGAGGACCGCAGCACCGCGGCTTGTCGTATAGCCCGCCGACCGTGGCATCCGGGCTGGTCGAGACGATCAGGGGTCCGATCAGCCCGACGAACAGCACGAAGCCGACCAGGGCAACGGACACCCAAAACCTAGGACTCAGTCCACGTAAACTCATCAGCGCTCTCCGCTCTGGACTGCCCGTATCCGGGGATCGATAAAGCCAGTGAGGATGTCAGCGGCGAGGTTGGCAATGAGCACGGCGATCGTGATCAACAAGGTGATCGCCGAAATCACCGGGTAGTCGTTCTGGCCGATGGCATTGAACAACAACGTGCCGAGGCCGGGGTAGGAAAACACCAGCTCGGTGACCAGGCCGCCAGTGATGATGGCGGCGATGGACAGCGCCAGGCCCGTGAACTGCGGCAGCATGGCATTGCGGAAGATATAGCGGACCGTGTGGCCCTCCTTGACCCCCAGGCCACGGTTGTAGTTCACATAATCCGAGCCGAGCTCGTAGATGGCCATGGACCGCATGCCGACCGCCTGGCCTCCGATGAATACGAGGACGAGCGACCAGAACGGTAACCAGAAGTACGTAATGGCGTCACCGAAGAACGCCAAGGAGAATTCCGGCGTCAAACCGAAGGAGTACGCTCCGCCGATCGGCAGGATGCCCAGCTGCACGCCGACCACGAACAGCAGGATTATGGCCAGCGCGAACGGCGGGACGCTGGAGAGGAACAGTGATCCGATGAACGCGCCCCGGTCCAGCCAGCCGCCCTTGTACGCCGCCACCGCGCCGAGCAGGTTGCCAACAATCCAACCAATGAGGATCGCTGGCAACTGGATTGCGATGCTCCAGGGCAGCGCTTGCGAGATCAAGGAGCCCACCGACGCCGGATAGTTCGCGAAAGAGGTTCCCAGATTGCCCTGAAATATGTTGCCTATGTAGATGAAGAACTGCTGCCACAACGGCTTGTCCAGGCCGAACTCCTGCATGTAGTGCTGGTGGATCTGCTCCAGTTGTTCACCTCCACTGCCACCACCCCGGGCCATCTGGCCGACGATGGCGTCGACCGGATTGCCCGGGATGAGGCGAGGCAGGAGGAAGTTCAGCAGCAGAGCCACGATGAAGACCACCAGGGTCCAGGCCACTTTGCGACCGATGTATTTCGCTAACGCCATGGTTGCCGCCTTCGCTCCTTTGCGTCAGGTCAGATTGATCAGGTTCCAACCTTCTTGATCTTGAACAGCCACTGGATGCCGGCACCCTGCCACATGGGAGGAGCGTACGGGTTCTCCTCGGTCGGGAAGTTCTCCCAGTTGTTCGCATTGAACTCGTAGAAGTCGAGCGGACGGTACATCAGCGGAACTACCGGAATGTTTTCGCGGTAGATCTTGTCGAGAGCTGAGTACGCAGTCTTTGCTTCGGCATCGGACTTCGCCGCCGCCGCGGCGTCAACCTGCGCCGCAACGTCGGCGTTCTTGAATCGGTTGTAGTTCCAGAACGCGGTCTTTCCTACTGCGGGCACCCCGCGGTCGTCCATTGCGTCCCGGAAGCGGATCCATGGGCTGGCCGGACTCACGCCGCCGTAGTTATACATTGCCAAGTCGAAATCGCCGTTCTGGAGCTTGGCATACATAGTCGGGAACTGCGGAAACTCCGTGCTGATGCCGATCCCGATGTCCTTAGCCGACTTGGCGACGATTTCGCACGCAGTGTTCCAGTCGGTCCACCCCGTTGGAGTGATCAACTTCCAGCCGCCGAGCTTTGTGCCATCGGGCAGCTCATAGATGCCATCTGAGCCCTTCTTCGCCTTCAGCTCGCCCTCCAAGATCTCGATCGCCTTGTTCTTGTCGAACGTCCAGCCCTCCGACTGCACCGCGGCGGCGTCGTAGAACTTCGACTCGTACCCGGTCGGGACGATGAGGCTGGCGTTGGCTGGATCCGAGTAGTCCGACATGGCGGTCGTGGCGATATTCGGGTAGTCGATTCCGTAGGCGATGGCGAGCCGGACCTTAGGATTCTCCAGGCCCGGCTTGTTCAGGTTGAAGATCAGCAGTGGGATTTGCCCGGGAATGTAGTACGGCTTCTTCTTCATCCAGACGCCGACCGGCTTACCGGCCTCCCACATCTTCCAGATCTGTGCCGTGAACTGCTGGCTGGCATCGATCTCGCCGCTCTCCAGCTTGAGGTCACCGTCATTGTTGCTCTTGAAGATCGGGTGATTGATCGTGGTCATCGGCGGATTGCCAAAGGCTGTTTTGCCCCAGTAGTTGTCGTTTCGCTTGAGGTTGACCTGGGTCTGATCGTACTTATCCAGCAGGTACGGACCGGAGCCGATTGGCTTGAGATTCGTATCGGCCGGGATCTTGTCCGGCGAGATGCTGCCGAAGACGGCCTTGGGAACGATCAGCGTCTGGCAGATGAATTGCTTGACGATGATCGGGTTGAAGGGCTTGGACTTCAGCTTGAACTCGACGGTCCGCGGATCCTTCGCCGTAACCGAGTCGATGTATTGCCACACCGTTGAGAAGTTCACCGACGCGGTCTTGCCGAGCTCGAAGGTGAAGGCAACGTCGTCGGCGGTGAGTTCCGAACCGTCCGACCACTTGGTGCCTTCCTGCAGCGGCAGCGTCATGGTGTGATCGTCAGGCTGCTGGATCTCCTTGGCAAGACCGGGAGCCAGCGAGCCGTCGAGGAGGTTGAACCGCAGCAAGCTCTCATAGATCATCTGGGGATGATTGAAGTTCGTCGGCCAGTCGGGGTTGGCCCCCATGGGGTTGAAGCTCTTCGGTGGACCCCATTGGAAGCCCGCCACGAACAACGTCTCCCCGGCCGCGCCAGCACGGCCCTTCCCCGCCTGTCCGGAACTCGTACCCGTCTGAGCTGTGCCGCACCCCGATACTCCGAGACCGAGAGCAGCGCCGCCGACGGCGAGACCGGCCACGGTGAGGAAGTGCCGTCGACTTGGGGTCCAGGCGGTCCTCCAGTCAGTGTCGGGGGCAGTCGCCTGCGTTGACGGCTCGATGTGATCGTGATTGTCGTTCATTCTTTCCTTCCTCGAATGGTTGGAACTCGTGGTCACCAATCAGAGGTGACCTATGTCGGTCGCTTGGCGTATGGCGGGAACGGGGGCGTGGCGCATGCGCCCGGCCCCGAAAAAAGCGTCGGCTCTGGATGTGACACGGCTGCCAAGCGAGAGTGCGATGCATTCGGACAGCGCAGTCGGGCGACCCGGCGCCTTGCGGCGACCTGCCCAGATCTGCCGCGATCTGCCAAAATGCCTCGCCTCGCTCTCAGCAAGATCCCAGGAACTAACTCATCATTTTTGAGTACCCAGAATCAATGCGAGCATGCTGCGCGTATCCGGATTGTTGTGGTTGATCGTGGCACTTGAAACGCTCCGAGTAAAGAGTCCCGCGCGGGGAGACATTGAGCCGGGTATTGCTGGAACCCCTTTGCCGAATGCTTGGTCGAGACCGCAACTTGTTGCGCAACCAACGATGCCTATTGACTCTCTAAGCCGTTGTTCAAGATCAACCGTTGCTCCCACAAGGCTCGACCAGGCAGTGTCGGTTGCGCCTCGATGACTACGATCAAGCTGTGACGACCGCGTCGCCGCAGTTCGAACCCGAGGTCCTGACTGTGGGCTCAGGCGAAGCGGGCCGGCTGTCGCGGCGAGGCAAATACATCCTGGTCGCGATAGCCCTGGTGCTGCTCACCGGACTCCTGCTCTGGAGATTTTGGCCGACACCGGCGCCGCTGTTCTCCCTTGATGATGTGCAAGGCGTGTACGCCGGCATGGTGCGCCACGATGGCACCAGTGACGCCTCAGTAATCGACCCCCATCGGATGAGCCAACAGGACGGCTATGTCCTGCCCGCCGCCTGCGAGCCATTGTTCGAAGCGACGGTGTTGAACCGACCCCCACCAGAAGCGCTCGATGGAGTAGGCACCTTCTGGGAGCTCAATCGCTCGGCAGTTTCGCTGTTCACCTACCGGTTCCCAGATGTTGCGAGCGCCGATCGGGAATACCAGCGACTTGCCGCCGTACTCGATAATTGCCGGGATGTTCCCGTTGAGGTCCACGCACCGCCAGCCAGCAGAGGAATGCTCACGGCCACACCGCTGACCGTCGACGCCGGCGCGCCACCGCAAATCGCCTACGTCTTGACGACCAATGCCGACACGAAGCTGGCTGTTCAGGTACTCGAGTTCAACAACACGATTACCTGGCAATTTCGCTACGAGCCGGTCCCTGGGGCATATCAGCCGCTAACTGCCGAACGGGTGATGGATTCGCTGAGCGATCAGCTGCAGGCGGTGCAGGACCTGATTGTTACTCGCTAGCGTCATGGCGCACGTGCCCAAACTCACCGCAGACCGATTCACCCCGGGCGGGTGATGCCCGGGCAGCGCGGACATGCGACTCTTCCTTCCACGGATGCCCCCGCCGTAATTCGCTGCGTCGTCTTAGGAAAATCAGCCTGATCCAGGAGGGGCCGCCTGATGACCGAACCGCTTGCACCCGAGGACTTCCCTGGCCCTCAAGGACTGCCGATCATCGGTAACGTACGGGCCATCGATCTGGCACAGCCAATCGACAGCCTGATGTCCATTGCGCGCGAGTACGGGCCGATCTTCAAGCTGACCTCGCCCGCTGGCATCTCGGCAGTGGTGTCCGGCGTCGACCTGGTTTCGGAGATCTGCGACGACGCTCGCTTCGACAAGGTCATCACCGCGGGCCTGTCGATCTTGGCCGAGGGCCCCGTTGATGCTGGCCTCTTCACGGCCCACACCGATGACCCGATGTGGGCCCGCGCGCACGGCATCTTGATGGCGCCTTTCAGCATGCAGGCGATGCGGGACTACATGCCGGCAATGATCGACATCGCGGATCAGCTGATGGACAAGTGGGATCGGCTCAATCCTGACGAACAGATCGATGTCGCTGGCGACATGACGCGGCTGACGCTCGACACGATCGCTCTGTGCGGATTCGGATATCGGTTCAATTCGTTCTATCGCGAGACGCCGCACCCATTCGTGCAGGCGATGATCCGGGTGCTCGACGAGTCACAAGCGCGGCTCCGGCAGTTGCCGATTCAAACCCGGCTCAAGATCAGTGCACAGCGTCAGTTCGAAGAGGATCAGGCCTTCATGGCCAACCTGGTGGATGATCTAATCCGCAAGCGCCGAGCGATGGGTGATGCAGCGGACAACACTGACCTGCTCGGCCGGATGATCACTGGAGTCGACAAACAGACCGGACTAAACCTTCCGGACGAGAACATCCGGGCCCAGTGCTTGACGTTCTTGATCGCCGGCCACGAGACGACCAGTGGACTCCTGTCGTTCGCCACCTACTTCCTGCTCGAGCATCCGGAATACCTCGACCGAGCGCGTGAGGAGGTTGATCGAGTGCTCGGCGGCACTCTGCAGCCGACCTTTGATCAGCTGCATGAGCTGACTTATGTACGCCAGGTTCTTGATGAGGCGCTGCGGCTGTGGCCGACGGCGGCGGGTTTCAGGCGCCACGCGAAGGAGGACACCGTGATCGGTGGCGGGCGCTACGCGATTACGAAGGACCTGGCGATGATGGTCTTTTCTCCGATGTTGCATCGTGACCAATCGATTTGGGGCGAGGACGCCGAGGAGTTCAATCCCGACCACACCAGGCCGGAGCGGATGAGCACGATCCCTCCGAACGCGTACAAGCCATTCGGCACCGGGCAACGGGCCTGCATCGGGCGGCAGTTCGCCCTGCAGGAGGCGGTCCTGGTATTGGGCATGCTGCTGCAGCGGTTCGAGTTGATCAAGGACCCGAACTATCGGCTGCACACCAAGGTGACTCTGACCGTCAAACCCGCTGACCTGTACATCCAGGTCAAGCGCCGTACTGATCGGCCAATCGACAAGGCCCAGCCGCCTACCGTCTCCGCCGAGGCGCAGGTCACGCCCCGGCCGCGCGTCAGCGATGCGCACCATACGCCGCTGGCGGTTTTGTTCGGGTCGAACCTCGGGACTGCGGAGGGCATCGCCAATCGCCTCGCGCAAGAGGGCAGCGAACGTGGCTACGACGTGACGCTCGGTCCCTTGGACGACTACGTCCAGCGACTGCCTGCGAAAGCGGCGATTCTGGTCTGCTCCTCATATAACGGACTGCCACCTGACAATGCCGTCAAGTTCCACCACTCGCTCAACCAGGCCGAGTCAACGACGTTTGAGGACTTGTCGTACACCGTCTTCGGCTGTGGCAACACCGAGTGGGCGACGACGTATCAGGCGGTACCGACACAACTCGACGCCGGACTCGAGCAGCATGGTGCCACCCGTATCCACCCACGGGGCGCCGGTGACGCACGCGGCGATTTCGATGCCGCCTATCGCAACTGGCACGACACTTTGTGGCGGGACATTGGCACCGCTCTCGGAGTGGATGCGCAACACGAGACAGATGAGAGCCAGCCGAGACTCGCCATCACCGTGACGAATCGGCAGGTCACCAATCCGGTCATCATGTCCTATCACGCCCAGGCTGCGGTGGTGCGTGACAATTACGAGTTGCTGGGCGCCGGCGCCGACCGCTCGACTCGACACCTCGAGGTAGCTCTGCCCTCAGGCATGCAATACAAGGCAGGCGATCATCTCGGGGTACTGCCGCGCAACAACATCAATCTCATCCGGCGCGTCATGCTGCACTTCGGTCTGGACGCGGGTTCCTACCTCACGATCATCCCGAACCGAGGAAGCCATACCCATCTGCCCACCGACGAGCCGGCACCGCTGCTCGGCGTGCTCGGCAGTTGCGTTGAGCTTCAGGATCCGGCAACCCGGAGCGATATCGAGGCGATGCTGCGCTACACCGATGACCCCGAGCAACGGGCATCGCTCGAGGGTCTCATCGGTTCCGACGATGACTCACAGACGAGATTCCGTAATGAGGTGCTGAGCCGTAGCCGTTCCTTGCTCGACTTGCTCGAGGACTACCCGGCCTGCGACATGCCGTTTGAGGTGTTCCTCGACCGTTTGCCACCGCTACGCCCCCGCTACTACTCCATCTCTTCATCACCGATGGTCAGCCCCGATATGGCCAGCATTACTACCGGGGTGTTGCGCGGGCCGGCGCGCTCCGGAGCCGGTGAGTTCGCTGGAGTGTGCTCGAGCTACCTGGAATCGAATGCCCCGAACAGCACGGTTTTCGCTTTTGTCCGCGAACCGACCATCGCCTTCCGGCCACCGGAGAATCCGCATCTGCCGATGATCATGATCGGAGCTGGAACCGGGCTCGCCCCCTTCCGCGGCTTCCTGCAGGAACGGGCCGCACAGCGTGCTCAAGGACTGCCGGTCGCTACCTCGCTGTTGTTCTTCGGTTGCCGCACGTCCGAGGACGACTACCTCTACGAAGACGAACTGCGCCGCTACGAGGCGGACGGCGTGGTCAAAGTTGACGCCGTGTTCTCCCGCGAGGGCAATGCTCAGCGACGCTACGTCCAGGATGCGATCATCGAGCGCGCGGACGAGGTATGGGATCTCCTCGATAATCAGCGCGCCAATATTTACGTCTGCGGCAACGCCAACACCATGGCGCCCGGCGTCCGCACCGCGCTCATCCAGGTCTTCCAGATGAACTCTTCCTCCGCGATGGACGGCAACAACTGGCTAGCTGGACTACGGGCCGAGGGCCGGTTCCTGGAAGACATCTGGGGCGGCTGACGATCATGGCTGAGCCACCGGTCACGCAGAATCAGGCGCCGTCCCCAGATGCCTCTTCTCCCAACAGGCCGCGAACAGGCGGTCGCATGAGCCGGCGTCGCGTTGCAGCATCCGATACGGTACGGCTTGCCCGGCTGACGGCGCTGTCGGGCATCCTCTTCTCTGCCCTGTTTGTGCTTTCGGTGGTCTTCATCTATACAACGCCGAGGCTGACAGCATCGGATGCGGAGATCACCGCCTTTTACACCAGCGGAAGCACGATCCTGGTCACCGTGGGTCTTTATCTGATCCCGTTCGCCGGCATCATCTTCTTGTGGCACGCCCACGCCACCCGGCTGCTGATCAGGTCGTCTACGCCGGTACCGTCGGCTATCCCGTATGGGCTGCAGTTGGTGTCGGGTGTTTTGTTCGTCGTGTTGCTGTTCGCGGGTATGGCATCGGCTGGTTCGGTCGCGCTGTTGAAGGATCTGACGAGTGCGCCGTTGCCGTCGGCTGACTTTATCCGGGGTGTGTTGGCGGTCGGCTACGGCATGGTTTTTGTCTACGCGATCCGCGGTGCCGGCATGTATGCGCTGACTACGACGACTTTGCTCCGCCAAACCAAGATCATGCCTACCTGGCTGGGCGTGGTGAGTTACTTGTTGGCGATCTTCTTGCTGGTGAGCACGACGCTGCATCCGGTGGTTGTGCTCCTTCTCCCCACGTGGGTCGTGATCATCGCCCTGGTGGTGTTCATCCGGGCCGGTCGGGTCGCCGAGCCGGCCGCATCTGAAAGGGATTCCACATGACCACATCGCAGGGTGTCGGGAACCGCACGACCACTCCGTTGACGGTTGAGGATATTCCTGGCCCGAAGGGCAAGCCGATCGTCGGCAACATGTTCGACGTGCCCCCCGAGCGCACCATCGTGACGCTGATGCAGTTTGTGCGCGAGTACGGTCCGATGATCCGCTTGCGCACTCCAGTCGGAGATCGATTTATTGCCTCTGGGCTGCCGATGATCGATGATCTCTGCGACGACGAGCGGTTCGACAAGCTGGTCGGGGACGGTCAGAAGGCGGTGCGGAGCTTCGGCCGGAGTGCTGGATTGTTCACCTCCGACACCGATGATCCGAACTGGTCGAAGGCGCACAACATTTTGCTGCCCAACTTCAGCATGCAGGCAATGCGCGACTACGTGCCCATGATGAATGACATCGCCTCCCAGCTGATGCAGAAGTGGGAGCGGTTGAATCCCGGCGAATTGGTCGACGTGACAGCCGATACGACACGCCTGACTTTGGACACCATTGCGCTGTGCGGCTTCAGCTATCGATTCAACTCTTTCTATCGCGATACCCAGCACCCGTTCGTCAGCGCCATGATGCTGATGCTCACCGAGAGCCAGACTCGGGCCAGACAAGTACCCGTCCAACAAAAACTGCGGCGACGAGCCACCCGTCGGCTCCAGGAGAGCTATCGGTACATGGAGGACGAAGTCCAAAAGATCATTGATGAGCGCCGCCGCAGCGGCAACGTCGAAGATCACCGAGATCTGCTGAGCTACATGCTCACCGGTGTGGATAAGCGCACCGGCGAAAAGCTGAGTGATGACAACGTCGTCGCGCAGTGCATTACCTTCTTAGTGGCCGGGCATGAGACCACTAGTGGCCTGTTGTCCTTTGCGATTAGCTATCTGATCAAGCATCCCAATGTGGTCGCCCGCGCCCAGGAGGAGGTCGATCGGGTGCTGGGCACGGATCCGTCGGTCCTCCCTACGTTCCAGCAGATTCAGGGCCTGACCTATGTCAACCAGATCCTTAGCGAAAGCTTGCGGTTGTGGCCGACAGCGGCGGCGTTCACCCGCTATCCGTACGAGGATGCGATGGTCGGCGGATACCTGCTGCCCAAGGGTGCATCGATCACTGCGCTGACGATCATGCTGCACCGTGACAAGTCAATCTGGGGTGACGACGCCGAAGAGTTCAATCCCGATCATTTCAAGCCGGAGACGCGGGCTAGCTTGCCGGCCAATGCGTACAAACCGTTCGGTTCGGGCCAACGGGCCTGCATCGGGCGTCAGTTCGCCCTGCAGGAGGCAGTGCTAGTGCTCGGCATGCTCCTGCAACGCTTCGACTTCACTGATCCACTGAACTATCAGCTCAAGATCAAAGAGACCCTCACGATCAAGCCAGAGGGCCTGAAGATCGGCGTCCGGCTCCGTACCGGCCGGACACCTGGAGCCACACCTCGGGCCACCACTCCGTCGGCCGTGTCGGCACCGGAACCCGCGCCGCGCCCGTCGGTCAACGTGGATGGGCACAACACACCGCTGATGGTGCTGTTCGGTTCCAACCTGGGGACAGCTGAGGGGATTGCGAGTCGAATTGCGCAGGATGGATCCGACCGTGGTTACGCCGTTACGTTGGGCCCTCTAGATGATCACACGGGCGAACTGCCGCACGAGGGAGCGCTGGTCGTCGTCTGCGCCTCCTACAACGGCCAGCCGCCGGACAATGCCGAGCGCTTCTGCCGTTGGATCACCAATTCCGCAACGCCCTCGGACGCCGGAGCCGGTTTGGCTTTTTCGATCTTCGGGTGCGGCAATATGGACTGGGCTTCGACGTATCAGGCCGTACCCACATTGATCGATACGCAGCTCGAGGCCCACGGCGCCCGGCGGGTCCATGCGCGCGGCGAAGGCGACGCTCGTTCTGATTTCGACGGTCAGTTCTCCGAGTGGTACCAGGGCCTGTGGTCATCGCTCGCCGACGACCTCGGACTCGCTTCCGAGGCCACCGCGGCATCCAGCACCGAACCTCGGCTACGCCTGACGATGGAGAACAAGCAAACGACAAACCCGGTGGTGATGTCGTACCGGGCTCATCCGTCCATCCTGGTCGTCAACCGGGAGCTGCTCCGGAACGGTCAGTCCCCGGCCGACTCGCGATCGGCCCGACATATCGAGCTGGAGTTGCCAGCCGGAATGGAGTACCAGACCGGTGATCATCTCGGCGTGCTCCCTCGCAATAACGTCGACCTCATCCGACGGGTGATGGCTCGGTTCGGTCTCGACGCCGGCACGTACATCACGATCGATCCAACCGGAGGCGGGACGTACACCCACCTGCCGCTGGGAGAACCCGCGCCGCTGCTCGGTATCCTCGGCGCCTGCGTCGAGTTGCAGGATGTCGCCAGTCGCAGTGATCTTGCCGTGCTTGCACGGTACGCGACGGACCCCGAAGAAGCGGCCCAGCTGCAAACCATGTCCGGGCTCGACGAGGCAGGACGGCAGGCCTACCGCGAGCGGGTGGCGGCCCGTCGGCGGTCGGTGCTCGAACTGTTGGACGACTTCCCCAGCTGCAACTTGCCGTTCAACGTCTACCTGGAGCTGCTGCCACCCATGCGGCCTCGCTACTACTCCATCTCGTCTTCCCCGGTAGTGACCAGCAGGTGTGACCTCACGGTCGGTGTGCTGCATGGTCCCGCCCGCAGCGGCGACGGGTACTTCAACGGGGTTGCCTCCAACCACCTGGCGAGCAGCATGGAGAACAGCACGCAGTTCACCTTCGTCCGCAAGCCGACCATTCCCTTCCGGCCGCCTGCCAATCCGCATGTCCCGATGATCATGGTCGGAGCGGGCACCGGGATGGCACCCTTCCGCGGCTTCCTACAGGAGCGGGCCGACCTCAAAGAGAAGGGAGTCCCCATCGGGGAATCAATGCTGTTCTACGGCTGCCGAAATGCGAGGGGTGACATGCTCTACGCCGACGAGCTGAAAGCCTTCGAGGAGGCGGGGGTCACAAAACTGGAGGTCGCCTTCTCGCGTGAGCCGGGCGAGCCGCGAACGTTCGTCCAGCACCTCATCGAGCGCGAACGCGATCACGTGTGGAATCTGATCGAGGGCGGTGCAGTGATCTACGTCTGCGGCAATGCCAACACTATGGCGCCGGGTGTCCGCGCTGCTCTGCTGGACATCTACCGGGCCAAGACCAATGGGGCAGATCCCTCAGCAGACGAGTGGCTCCAGGGGCTACGGGATGCGGACCGATATCTGGAGGACATCTGGGGGGAGATGGCATCTGGTCTCTGAGATTTCATTCCTCGGCGCGGAAGCCTCCCAGATCGCAGCGCTGAAGTCAGTGCGACCAAGCGCGAGGGTGCCCTGGTTGGTGACCAGGTAGACGAACCCGTAGGGCGAGCGGTGCACGAAGTATCCGGATTCAGGCTGGCGCTTCTTCCAACCGCCGTGCGTGACTGCCCGGTGACCAGGGCGGCCCATCGGGCCAAGGTTGCCCAGCCGCGTCTGACCCGGCGGGCCGCCGTAGTCCATGGGCACGTACCGCTCCGTGTGGTCCAGATCCATCTTCGGGCTGACACAGGTCCCGAAGGGGAAGACATCGGCGATCTGCCGGACTCTGACCGCCGCCCGGAGTCGCTGCGGCACCTCGTAACCGTCAATCGGTGCTATCTCGGTCGGATCCAGCACCGGTTGGATGCGCACGTGACACCCCGTACGGCCCAGAAACTCCAGCAGCTCCTCAAGCGTCACCGGCCCGCCCTCCTCGGGCCGGACCATCGCGTGACCGGTACGCAGAGCCGCCTCAGAAAGATGGAAGTGGAGCACAACCCGCGGCCGCACGGCCGCTGCGTCAAACGCCGGTGGCACTGCCATCGACAATGACTGATGATCATCGGTTTCCCAAGCCGATTCGGACTCATATCCGAGTTCGCCGGCAGACGAGGCGTGCGGCTCGGGTCCGGGTGCACCATCGGACGAGGCGTCGGCCGCTGCCTGTGCGGTGGATTCGTTTCGCTGATCAGCGCGGTCGTGCTGGTGCTCGATCAGCAGCCGCAGCGCCTCCGCTGGCTGGGCCAGAATCCCGAGCGCGCGAGCCCGTCGCGTCCCCACCGGATCGGCGTCGCCCCGGGCGGCCAGGATCTCGGCGATCCTGTTTACAGTCGCCAGGAACCAGATGGCGTCGCCCGCCACCGCCTTGGCCACGATGGTCTTCAACCCGTCCTCGGAGTCGAAGCTGAACACATCCTGGGTGGTACGAGCCCGCACAGCACGCTCTGCGGCCAGCGCGGGGTCGGCCTCGAGGATTGTCGCAGACAAGATCTTGGCGAACCGCGGCCAGGGCATCATCCCCACGAAGTCGCTGAGGGCATGATCAACATCGGCGCACGCTTCCCACGACAAGGCCCTAGTCTGCTCGGCGATCTTGCGAGCCTGCCAAGCCCGCACGCCACCGGTCAGCACTCGACCCCACAACCGCGGCAGCCGATGCCGTAGATCCAATGCGTCGGCGATCAGAACTCGAGCCGCCATCATTCCGGTGCCCTGCAGCGCGCCCAGCTCGGCGGCGCAATACTCCGACACCTCAGGCGTCCCCTCACCACCCCACGCACAGGCGCGTCGGATCAGCGGTTGGTAGTCCTCGCCACTCGAGTCCAGATAATGAGCGTCAGCCCACGCACAGGCGAGCTGCAGCATCCGGCATTCCGCAGACACCAGCTCGGCATGATTCTGCTCGATCAGCCCGGCCAGACGGGCAGTACTTACTGCCGGACTTACTGCGGGTAAGTCCTCGGCTGAATCGAACATACATTCACCTTAGGGCAACCCACTGACAAGCCCGTCAAACCGGTAGCTTGGCGTCGGCTTCCCGCATTTCTCGCCGACTCCACGAGATCGAGCCGTCGTCCAGTCCGGCGAGGACCGAGTCAAGCCAGCGGATTTCCGCCTCAGTGGTGGCGTGCAGGTACTCGGTCTCCAGCATGGTGGCGCGCGGCAGCGGGAAGCCGGCACCAGCGACCAACGCATCGCGCTCGGCCAGCCGCTGCACCAGGTGCTCTCGCCGGGTTTGGAGCAGCTCACGTGCGGACTCCGGCGTCACCAGCGGGATAAAGGACAACCCCGCCGGGAACTCAGGAAACTCATTGCGAGGTGTGGACAGCACCTCAGCCATCCATTGCTGACGTATCGCGCGCCCCGCCTCGGTCAGCTCATAGCTGGTCCGCTCGGGATACAAATGGTCGCGGGTGGTGCCCGAGGACTTGATCAACCCCGCATCGCTGAGTCGGTTGATCACTTTGTACAACGTGGCCCGCTGGCCGACATTGACCACCTCATCCTTGTGCCACCGCTTGATCAGCTGCTGCATGCCGTAGGGGTGCAGCGGGCCGTCCTCGAGCAGCCCAAGGATCGCCAGGGCCAGTACGGACCGTCGTACGTTCGACATCACGTGCAGAACCATACACTAGTTTTCTTAATATTAGTTGTACTAACACTAGTAGTGAGATTACTATCTCCCCATGACTACTACCCAAACCCTGAAGCACCTGCCCGACTCAACCGGAAGCGCCGCAAACTCGCGGTGGCTGAAATGGCTATCGCTAGGCGCCGTCGCCGGGCCGGTCCTCTTCACCGCGGGCTGGCTCATCCTCGGCGCCGTCAGCCCTGGTTACACCATCTCCGGGATCTGGATCTCGCCGTACTCTGCGATCACCCAGCCGATCAGTGGCCTCGGACTGGGCGAGACTGCTCCCTACATGAACTCGGTGTTCGTGATCAGCGGCTTGCTACTGCTGGCTGGCGTGATCGGTGTGGTCTTCACGCTGCCTGCCGGGGGACGACCCGTCGTGCGGATGGCCAGTTCGATCTTGCTGGCGCTGTCACCGGTGGGCCTGATCATCATTGGCCTGTTCACCCTCGAGAGCCCGGCGATGCACCTACTCGGCGCGATGCTGATACTGGCGACTCCGGTGATCAGCTTCCTGATCACGGGACTGCATCTGCGAGGCCTGCGCGGGTGGCACCGGTTTGGCAACGGGCTGCTTGTCGCGGCGCCGCTGACGCTGGTGCTGTTCGTCCTCTACACCCTCTCGTTCGATCAGTCCGCTGTCGCCGCGGGGCACGGCGTCGCAGGGCTGACTCAGCGGCTGCTGTTCGTAGACATCATGGGCTGGTTCGCGACACTGGGTTGGCTCGCCTACCGGCGTACCGCCTCTTCGACGCACGCAGGCCGCCAACAGTGAGCGTTATTACTTTGGAAGGAAGCACCATGACGCGCATCCACAAGGCCCTCGTCGGCGGCGGAATCGCCGGCCCTGTTACCGCGAAGCGACAATACCGGCGTCGGGGTAAGCAGCTTCGGGAGATCATCGAGCAGGCCGACCGTAACGGTGATGCCAGCGCCTCGGAGGCAGCCAGCAAGGAGCTCGAAGTGCTGAGCCGCGAGCTGTCAGCAGCTGCCGGTCTGCACGGTCGGGATCGAAGACTTGACGACGAAGTCGAACGGGCGCGCAAGACCGTCTCGGCCCGGATCCACGACGCCCTGTCCCGGATCGCCTTTGCCCACCCCGCTCGGCTCGCATTTCAGCTCTGCGATCGCTTTGGGGGTGCGTTGCTCGTATCAGCCGAGCGAGCCGATTCAGTGGGAGGTGGGCCCGGTGTAGGAGCGTGAAGTCGAGGAGAAGGTTGCGCGAGGCGCACCGCCTGAGCGAGAACATCTTCAACTTCCCACTGCAGTCGGGTGCACGCTCCAGCCACCCGACCCCGCTGGTCCAACAGGAACAGCTCGATCCGGTGTCTGTTGACCAAGGTGCCGCTGAAGCTGACGCCGAGCTCGAAGCAGTCTTCCAGCGCCGACAGTCCTCCTGTGGTTCGGAAAAGGCGGTTGGAGGG
>Ga0075425_100001614_pt1 | contig 22110 bp, 18 predicted proteins | sample SoiMethybrSBSTD4_FD_75300 | JGI IMG/M metagenome (GOLD analysis project Ga0075425, IMG submission 75300) | Bulk soil microbial communities from a Populus tree surrounding site in Tennessee, USA - Soil MetaG P. TD hybrid SBSTD4 | ecosystem: Environmental > Terrestrial > Soil > Tree plantation... | reverse complement strand
TCGAGGACTACGACGGCTTCGGCACGGCGCGGAAGAGCACCGATCCGAACGGAGTCGTGACACTACGTACGACGGACGCCCGCGGACGGACAACAGCGGTGACAAATCAGGCCGTTCCCGCCGATCCAAACGAGTCGACGGACTATCAGACGACATACACGTTCGACTCACGGGACCGGCTGACCGATGTCGTGTCTCCGCGCGGCCTGCACACTCGCTACGGCTATGAGGACGGAACCAACCGCCTCACAGACACCACCCTTCTGGACCTCGATGGCAACGAGAAAGACCGCCGTCATATCGCCTATGACCTTACGGGGCAAAAGACTCTGGAGCAGGACCAAACGTGCAGCTCGCCGGCGTCGCACTGTACGAACTGGACGTCCAAACGCGACGAGAGCTACGTGTACGACAGCAATGCGCGTCTCGTCGAAATTGACCACGGAGGCGCAAAGATCCTCTATGGGTACGACGCCGACGGCCGGATCACTTCCGTACAGGACGAGAACCACAGCGCCCCAAACATGACCTACGCATACGACGTCTTCGATCGCGTGACGACCGTGACACAGACGCTTAATGGCCAGCAGAACGGCGCGACGACGATCACGACGTTGTATGCTTACGACACCCAAGACAATCTGACTTCGGTCACAGATCCGAACGGCAACGTTACCACCTACGCGTATGACGACTTCCACCGGCTGCAGGGCCAATCGAGTCCGGTGACCGGAGCCACGACGTACTCTTACGATCCGTCGGGCAACCTCACCTCGTCCACTGACGCGAACGGCGCCACGACGCTGCGCACGTATGACGCATTGAATCGGGCGACTTCGGCTGTGAGCGGGTCAGGAGCCACCGAGACCGTATCGTGGTCGTATGACACCGGTGCCTACGGCGTCGGTCGCCTCGCAACGATGACAGACCCGACAGGCTCAACGGCCTACGGCTACGAACGGCGCGGCTTGCTCAAATCGACGCAGCAGACTCTCGGCGGAGCGCTCTACACGACGAGTTTTACCTACGACAAGAATGCGAATCGGACGTCGATCACGTATCCTACGGGGACTGTGGTGAGCTACACCTACGACTTCGCCGAAAGGCCATTCTCGGTGGCTTGGCCATGGATAAACATCGTGGGCGCGGCGACGTATCTGCCGTTCGGCCCCATGACCACCCTCGTTTATGGCAACGGCACGACGAAGACGATGTCGTACGACAATCGTTATCGCCTGACCGAAAACAAATTGACAGGACCGATAGGCACGACGATCGCGGATTACGCCTATACGACCGACGCCGTCGGCAACATCACGCAGATTCATGACGTCGTCGACAGCACCTACGACCGTACATTCGGCTACGACGATCTGAATCGGCTGATCACAGCAAACACCGGCACCGCTCTATGGCAGAGCGGCTCCTACTCGTACGACGCAATGGGCAATCTGCTGTCGCGCAGTCTCGGCAGGACGCCTCCCGACGACGGCACGATCCTGTCCGTTCCTCATCCACATCGAGCCACTCCGTTCGGTGTCAGCGGTCAAGTCGACAGCCTCTCCTTTCAATATCAGGGCACGACGCCGAAGATCTCGATTGTGACGAGCGGCGGTTTGGATCACTCGGTCACCTATGACGCAGCGGGGAACGAGCTCTCGACGTTCGTCACGCGCAGCTACTCAAACCGCAATCTGATGGCGACGGTATCCGACACATCGTCAGAGAGCCCTCACTCGCTCACTTACGGATACGACGGCCGCGGCGTGCGCGTCTCCCGTACGGAAGCGCCGACACCCAACGGAACGGCCAGTCGCTACTACGTCTACGGCCCCGAGCTGCAACTCCTAGAGATCACGGACGACGACTCGGCGAACATCTGGAACCGGAAAGCGCGAACATTTTCCAATCCTTTGTCCGAGAGCCACAATTTCGTCTGGTTCGGCGGTCAGCCGGTAGGCGAATGGGGACCGGCGCGCACTGGCGACAGCGTCGAACTATCCCGCAGACCGCCGGCATCCGTGCTGAGCGCGACAACTCTTCTCTTCACCTTCACCGATCACCTGGGCACTCCCCAGCTGCAAATGTCGACGACCGGCGATGTAGTCTGGCGCGCGGAATACGAGCCATACGGAAACATCTGGTCGATGCGAAAAGGAAGTCGCGGCGATCAGCCGCTGCGCCTTCCGGGACAGGAAGCGGCGATGACATGGGAGGGTACGGACGAGAACTACAACATGTTTAGGTGGCACAGGGCGGGGTGGGGGCGGTATACACAAGCCGATCCTCTCGCACCTGGTGGCGCGGGGCATTTCGAGATCATCGGCAATCGGCAGCGTTTCTTGAAGTGGGACCGACGATCTGTCCAGCAAACGCTGTTCGCGACCTCGGTGCCCGAAATGACCGCCCGATTGAGCTCGCTGCCGTATTCATATGCCGCCGACAATGCGATTCGGTTCACTGATCCTCGCGGCCTCGAGGTGATCCTGTGCACCGTCGAAGCGGTGAGCAATGTGCCTACGTGGACGAAGGGCAAAGACGGCACGTGGTCGAATATCTGTCACTACAACGGCTTCTGCGAAGGTCCCAGCGGCGAATACGTGGCGACTGTCGAGTTCATCTACAGTCCGCCGTGCCCAGGGTGTAAAGATGTTTGCCAGTACGCGAAAGACACAGTGACCGGCCAACGGAAAATAATCAAGTGTTGGGACAAGAAGTGGTGGTGGTGGGACTGATGACTCGATACTCAATCGTGGCGCTCGCTCTTGCATTCATTGCTCCTTCTCGAGGAACGGAAATGAGCATCGTGCACATTGAAATCGCAGATCCGCGCTCATTCGTGATCACACTAAACGCCGTGGATAGAGCGAACTTTAGAGTGAGTACAATAACGGTATTGGATGACTCTATGTCGCCGGTTTGGATGATTGCAGCGGATAACGTGGCCATTGAACCGGTCGATGAACCGGAAAACGACGTCCAACCAGCGCTGATACGCGGCTCGGAAGTGATCGATGTCGTTCGGAGCGACTCCCATCATCGGCCAGCGGTAGGTAGGTACATACGTACAGTCAAGTTCGGCGAGACGCCCCCCGGCTTCATTGAACTCGTTCCTCGCAGCGACAAATGCCTCGCGCCGCTTGCAATCGGCAATACGTATCATGTCTTTGTGAATGGAACGGAGAGTGGTAGCGCCATAGTGCGAATTTAGCCTTCTCTGAGCATGCGACGGTGCTCGCTGCGTAGTGCCGGCGAAGAGAGCGCTGCAGCTGAAGCGTCTTCGCGCGCAGCCGAGCGCCCTCTCTTAGCCGAACAGCGTTTTTCATCAACCCGTGCCAGCTGAACCCGGGCCTGTGTTTGGGCACTTGGTCCGAAAGGGGACGGAAGCGCGTAATGCTCACTCGACTCGAGGCGCGCGACGTTAAGCCGTACACAAAAACAGTCGCGGCGCAAGATCTACGAGAAGGCCGCGTTTACTTCTCTCTCACTTTCGACGACGAGATGTTGATTCGACGGTATCGCCGCTTGGTTTTCGGATGGGACCTCGAGCCGAGTGATCACGACCAGGTTTTATTTCCAAGACATTGATTCATTCAATGCAGGCGTTCGATATTCCAGTGAGGACAACAACGAGTCAGCGACATTCATCAGAGGGCCAGCGAACGAGATCAATCACATCTTCAACGACGAGAAGCGCGTGAGTTACAATAGAGCGCAACGCTACATTCGAGCTTTCTTGGCCGGCACTACGAAGCTGGGGGTTGACGTGTCTACGCCGCAAGGAAAGACTGCGGGTGCAGATGTCTCCATCATTGAGACTGTACTACTGCCCCAGGACCCAGTACTCGGATGCGGGTGCATGGAGGGACTCGTGTTTCACGAATTAGCTCGTATCGTTAAATGTGGCGCCAATGAAGCATGCGCGCGCTATCGCAAAGAAGTGTTTTCCATGCTCAAATCATTAGCCTCGTACTTGTTCATCATGTTGTGCGCCCTGACTGTAGGCGCTGCGGAGCAACGACCACAGTCGCTCGCACTGCGTCTTGATGTGGACAGATCACAGACGTCGCTGGATAGGATTCGAGTTAGGGTACTTCTCGAAAACGACGGCAGCGGATGCGTGGCGCAGGTCGTTGATACATACTGGTCGCCATTCGACCTTCCGTCTCGCGGCGAAGCGTTGTTGACTCTCGACGTGCAGGATGCGAACGGTCGCACGGTCGCACCGACTGCAATGTATCCCCCTACGGTTATGGCGGTAACAGTTGATGATCTGCTTGTGCTCGATTGCGGAGAGGTTTTTGGTCGCTACATAACCTTTGATCGTTCTTTTTGGCAATACGAACTACGTCCGGGGCGGTATACCGTGAGAGCTACGATGATCCTCGACACGCTGCGCGCGGTTCCCGAGGGCGAGTCCAGAGAACATCTCGCTAAACGCCTTGGTATTGCCGTCAGCCGTGTTCCGCGGGCGCTTCCGGTTACCGTCCTACACTCGAGTCCTGTGAGCGTGGTCATATCGCGCGATGGCTCGAAAAAGTGACGCCAGAGGAGGCTTGCCAACCTTGAAGAGACGCGTGTTTCTGATGCCCGCGTTGTACGTGATCGTCGCGCCGCCGAAGGATAAACTGGAGACGTAGTGGCGACGATCGCGGATTTCTTTGGCGCCGTGCGACGCCGCGATCACGATCGCGTGCGCGAGCTGCTGGCCGAGGATGCGGCGCTCGTGCACGCGCGCGACGACGACGGTGCGACCGCGCTGCACTACGCCGCGGAGGCGGGAGACTCCGCGCTGGCGAACGTTCTCCTCGACGCCGGAGCGGACATCAACGCGCGCGACGCGCGCTTCAACGCCACGCCCGCAGGATGGGCGATCGAGTACCTCCGCGCCCGCGGCGCACTCCTCGGCATGGAAATCGATGACTGCGCCGCCGCGATCGCGGAGAAAAACGTTGATCGCGTGCGGCGCTACGTGACGCGACTGCCCGCGTTGAGAGATGTGTTGCGCGACGCCGCGCGGCAATGCGGCAGTCGCGAGATCGCGGCGCTCTTCGAATAGCTACTTCTGCGGTGCGATGCGCCGCGCCTCGAACGACTGCACGACGCTATTGAACGCGCTCGGGTGGACGCAGACATCGCCACTGAACGGCTCTTCGAGCGCGGCGACGATGACGATGGCGAAAGCGAGCAATCCCGCCAGCAAGGTCGTGATCGTGTATTGCAGCCACGCATCCGGCGTTCCCACCATCAGCGAAAACGCGACCATTACGACGCCGCCGCTGATCAGGAGGAACCACATGATCGCGGGAAGATTCGCGCTCCCCGAGAGGATCCGATGCCGTCGCTGGATTCCCAGCGCATTCAGATGCGCCAGCGACTGCTGATAGAACGCCATTTGCGTCGGATCGCTCGGATTCGGATGGAGGTTGTAGTAAGTCCTCCAGACTTCCTCGTACACCGCGTTCGTCTTCGCACTCCCCTCTTCTCCTCTCGCCATGGCCGGCCAATCGTCTTCGACGACCGACTTCGCATAGTTGAGGAGTGAGTCCTGAACCTCGTGGCCGCCCGGCAGGAGATCGGCATCGCGCCACAGTTCCGAGAGCTGGGCGGCCTCGTTCGTCGCCGTGTCGTCCGCGCTGCTGTAGTGCTCCCACACGACGACGACCGTGAACGCGAGATAGACGCCGTAGACGAGTCCGACGAACGCCCACGTGAATCCGGTGAACTCGTTGTTCTCGCGCAAGTCCTTCGGTGGGACGAGGCGGCGCACGAGGTAGACGGCGGCGGCCGCGAGCAGCATGACGGCAATCGTGATCAGGTCGCGTGCGAGCGGGCTGTCCATAAGGTTGTGTGGAAATACATCCATATTTTACTACGATCTTTGGCACGCCCCTCGCTCCTGACTGTCAGCGATGAGCCCGCAAACTCGTGAGCGGCGGTCGTTTCCGCGTCCGCCGCTCTGGTTGAATCTCGCGCTGCTGATTCTCGCGGCGGCGACGTTCGCCTACGCGAAGCATCAGCGCGACGTGCTCGACGCGAAGATGGCGATTCTGTTCAAGCCGGCGCCGTCGTCCTCGCCGGCCGCGCTGAACCGCATCCGCGAAGAGCTGTCGGAGATGGACCTCACGACCGCACAGCTCGCGCACGAGCTCGACGCGCGCATGCAGTACGCGCAAAGCCGCAACAGCGAGCAGTTCTACATTTCCATCGACACCGCCAAGCACAAGTTCTACTTCCGCTTCGGCAACGACGTCGTGCGCGAAGCGGACGCCGTCCTCGGCGAGCGCAAGACGATCAAGGCACGCGATGGCAGAACGTGGACCTTCGTCCCGGTCAAAGGCGCATTCACAGTGGCCGGGAAAGAGACGGACTACGTCTGGAATCCGCCGCAGTGGCTGCTGGTCATGAACAACGACACGAATCCGCGCGCCGTCCACAACGGCCTCGGCAAGTACGTGATCGTGCTGCAGGACAACTACATCATTCACTCGCCGCCGCCGGACGACAGTCCGCTGCACGGCATGGCCAAACCGGGATCGATCCTCGTGCCGGAGGCCGATCTCGCCGCGATCTGGCCGCGCATCGAGAAAGGAACACGCGTCTACATCTTCTGACCATGCGACGACTTCTCGGACTCCTCGGCTCCTGGGCATTACTCGTTCTCGCGCTCGGCCTGGCCACATTCGCAGCGGCCGGCGAGTGGATCAATCTCCGCGATCAAAGACGCATCGATCGAGTGGCCGTGATCGATCAGCTGATCCGCGAACGCAGCGGCGACAAAGCGGAGAAGCTCCGCGGAACGCAGCAGCGGCGCGAATCGGAGCTCAACACACTGCAGAACAAAGTGGCGACCGTCGCGAAGCAGACCGACGATGTGCCCGACACCGGACAAACGGTTCTCGTCTCGACGGCGGAGAACAAGGTTTACCTCCGCCGCAACGGGCAGACGATCTTCGAGGCCGTCTGCTCGACCGGCAAAGGAACGACGCTGGCCGTCGACGGCAAGACGCTCGTCTTCGACACGCCGATCGGAAAGTTCCACATCAAAGCGAAGGAAGAGAATCCGCTCTGGGTGCCGCCCGACTGGCACTTCGTCGAGGAAGCGCAGCGCGAAGGAATGCGCGTCGTGCATCTCGATCCGGGCCAGACGCTCGACGCCGATACCGGACAGCCCGCGCGCGCGAAGGACACGGGCATTTGGTCATGGTTCGGCAGCAACAACGGCGGCAGCCGCCGCACGCTGCGCGTCAAGGGCGACACGGTCATCGAGAACGACAACGGCATCGAGCGCGAGCTGCCGCCGGGCCAGACCATCGTCGCCGGCGGCGCGATCGTCGTCCCGCCGATCAACACGAAGCAGCGCCACTACGACAAGGTGCTCGGCAAGTACCGCCTCGAGCTCGGCGACGGCTACGGCATCCACGGCACCGACGAGCCGGACAAGCTCGGCCAGTCCGTCTCGCACGGATGCGTGCGACTCGGCGACGACGACATCGCCAAGCTTTACGCGCTCGCGAACGTTGGCGATGAGGTGATCATTTATTGAGTAATGAGTGATGAGTGATGAGTGATGAGTAGTGAGTGCTCATCACTCATCACTCGTTACTCATCACTTAGTGTCTTGCCGCGCGACCCTTCACTACCGGCGCCGCAGTCACATTCACCACGACGGCGAATTCGTGCGTGTTCGTTCCGCTCGTCGCGCGAATCGTGATCGGATAGGCGCCCGGCGCGGTCGTGCGTGACGTCGTCACGATCAACGTTGCCGCCTGCGTCGTGGTCATGACCGGCGAGATCGATGCGTTGATCGGCGACGTCACCGTCACGCTCGTCGCTCCGGTGAAGTTGTTGATCGGCGTCAGCGTGTAATTCGCGGTGGCGGTGTTTCCCTGTTGCACACTCACGCTCGTCGGTCCGCCGAACGTGAAGTCGGCGGGCGCGGGAGTGACCGGCGAAGTCGACGCCGTCCACACCGAAGGATCTTCGTAGCCCATGGCCCAGTGCGTGACGCCGGCAATCGCGCCGTGCTTCTGCTGCAGCATGGCGATCTTCGCGTTGTCGGCGGCGGCGTCTTGAAAGAACACCGTGCGCCCGTTGTACGTAAACGTCGCTTCGCCGCTGGCCGGATCGTGCGCGATCGTGGCATTGTTCGCGGTCGCGATCTGCATCGCCGACGCGTACGACACCGTCGACGCTGCGCCGGTCGACGGCCAGTCGTAGCCGTACCACGGCAATCCCATCACGATCTTCCTCGACGGAATCGTGCTCTCGGCGTACGCCGTCACCTGATCGAGCCAATTCATCGGCGTGATCGCTCCAGCGCCGCTCGTCGACCAGTGATAGTCGTACGCCATCACCTTCACGCTGTCGGCGGCCCCGCCGATGGCGACGAAGTCCTGCGAGCCGGGACCGCTCCAATTCTCCTTGTCGCTCGCCTTCGCGTAGACGGTCACCGACAACTTCTTGTTCGCAGCGTGCAACTTCGTGGCGAGCGTTTGGATGAACGTAGTGAAGGCCGCGCGTGACGTCGCCGGGAAGCGCTCGTAGTCGATGTCGATTCCGTCATACGCATTGGTCACCGCGAGCTGCACGATCGGATCGGCGTTCAGCGCGAGCATGTTGCCGTTCAGCTCCTGAATCGTCGGCACGATCGAGAGTCCGCTCATCGCCGCGCGCCAGGTCGGATTCTCCGCGTTCCACACTTTCGCGATCGTCCCATCCGCGTTCCACTCGTACCAAACCGGATTGGCCTCGGCGAGCGCGCCGCCGCGCTGCTGCAGCGCGGTGAGCGCGTCGGCGCGCCACGGCGCAATCCACGCGGCGTTCCGGAAAGCGGCCTGGGACGTGTTTGCGAACAGGAGGACCGTCGCGGCGAGAAAGAGGATTCGTTTGACCAAGTGAGAACCGTAAAACGAAGGTGCGGCGCGTCGTCATTCCAATAGAATCGCGGCACAATGCACGTGTGGCGCGCTCGACTGCACCGATGGCTTGCGCCGGCAGCGGAGCGATGTCCTCTCTCACCCAACGCGATCACATTCATCGCGCTGATGTTGAATGCAGCCGCGGCCGTTCTCTTCTACTTCGGCTCGTCTGACGCAAGATTTTTTCTCGTGGCCATGGCGATCGTAGTCGTCGCCGGATTCGCCGACGCATTCGACGGCATCGTCGCGCGCGTGCAATCGAAAGAGACGCGCTACGGCGACTTCCTCGATCACTTCGCCGATCGCGTCAGCGATCTCCTGCTCGTGGCCGGTTGGCTGATCGGCAATCGCGTGCGCGTCGAGCTCGTCGCGCTGGCGACGATCGCAGTGATGCTCAACGGCTACATCGGCACGCAGGTCGAAGCGACTTGGGGCGAGCGCAATTACGATACGGTCGGTCGCGGCGAGTTCGTGCTCGCACTCGTCGTGTTCCCGATCGTGTCTTACATCGTGGTGTCGAACGGTTGGAGCGCCACGCAGTTCGCGCGCTTGACGATCGCGGAGTGGATGACGCTTCTCCTCCTCGCCTTCGCCGTCCTCGGTATCGCTCAACGTTTCGCCCTCGCCGCTCGTTTGGAGAAGTCGTGACCGCCGTACGCCGCAACCTGATCACGGGCGAGCCGATCCTCTTCGCCCCGGAGCGGGAGGCGCGCCCGAACGCGTTCGGCGAAGACGGCGCGTCGTGCCCGTTCTGTCCCGGCAACGAGGAGATGACGCCGCCGGAGATCGCGCGCGTCGGCGAGCCGTGGCGCGTGCGCGTCTTCCCGAACAAGTATCCGTTCGCGGAGCATCACGAAGTGATCGTCGAGTCGCAGAAGCACGACGCAGTGTTCGACGAGGTCGATGCCGATGAAGTCGTGCGCATGTACGTCGATCGCTACTGCGCGCTCGTGCATCGCATCGGCGTCCGCTCGGTGATGCTGTTCAAGAATCATGGACGCATCGCCGGCGCGTCGCTGCCGCACATCCACTCGCAGATCGCGGCGCTCGGCTTCGTGCCGCCGCGCATCGCCTCGGAAGAGCGCGCGTTCGCGAAGTCGATCTCCTGTCCGCTCTGCGATGCCATCAACACCCATCGCGTGGCGGAGTTGGTGATCGACGAGACGCCGTCGATGGTCCGCCTCGCGCCGCACGGTTCGTCGTTCGCGCATCAGCAGTGGATCATGCCGAAGCGGCACTGCAACGATCTGGAGAACCTGAGGGAGACGGAGTTCCGCGAGCTGGCGGTGCTCCTGCAGCGCGCCACGGCGGGCATGCGCAAGATCTCCCCCTCGCACAATTGGGCGTTCCTCAACTTCCCCGCCGTCAACGCCGCGCACTGTTACGTCGACGTTTTCCCGCGAACGACCAGCGTGGCCGGATTCGAGCTCGGCACGGGCACGTTCATCGACTCCATCGATCCGGCGCTCACGGTGCGTACGATGAGCGACTGATGATTCCGCTGCGCGATCTCAATCCCACTCGCAGCACGCCCGTGGTCAACTACTTGATCATCGCGCTCAACGTGCTCGTGTTCATGTGGGAGCTCTCCTTCGGACCGAACATCGAGCGCGAGCTGTTCAACGTCGCGTTCATCCCGGCGCGATTCTGGATTCCCGGGTACCTCGTGCCGAACCTCATCACCATCTTCATCTCCATGTTCCTGCACGGCGGCTTCCTGCACATCGGATCGAACATGCTTTATCTCTGGATCTTCGGCGACAACATCGAAGACCAGCTCGGCCACGGACGCTATCTGCTCTTCTATCTCCTGTGCGGATTCGGCGCGACGATGTCGCACGCATTCTTCAATCCGACGTCGCGCGTTCCCGCGATCGGCGCCTCCGGCGCGATCGCCGGCGTCCTCGGCGCGTACCTGGTCCTCTTTCCACGCGCGCGAGTGACGACACTGATCCCGATCTTCTTGTTCTTCATGATCCGCGACCTGCCCGCCGTCTTCATCCTCGGAATCTGGTTCGTCCTGCAGCTCTTCTCCGGATGGGGATCGCTCTCGGCCGCAGGACAGGAGCAAGCCGGCGGCGTCGCCTACTTCGCGCACATCGGCGGCTTCGTCCTCGGCATGATCCTGATCGCGGTGATGCGGCCGCGGCGGCGACGCTACGCGTACTACGACTGACGCGTCGCGAAGAACCGCTCGAGATAGTCGTACGCCTGGCGCAGCGACTCGCTCGGCGACTTGATCTCCGCGAACGCCGCGCGGTAGATCGTGGCGATGCGCGACACGTTGTGCTCGCGGATTCCGTAGAGCACCTCGCGCAGTCCTTCCGCTTCCGTCGCCGGAAAATCAGCGCGCGCCAGCTCCTGCTCGATCAGCGTTTGCGCCTGACGCAAATACTCCGCGCCGCTGCCGGCCGGAATCGCTGCGGGAATCGACGGAGGACGCGGCGGCAACGCACTCGGCGCGCCCATGTCCACGCCGCCGGGAAGCTCTTTGAGCTGCGACGTGAATTTTCCCATCATCAGGAAAAGCTCTTTCTCGTTCGCGAAGTTGCCGACCAGACGCGCGCCGCGCGCGAGCTCGAGGTTCTCCGACTCCTGCAGCATGATGAACGCCTTCGCCTTGTCCTCGAGCGAAATGCGCTTCGCATGCACCTTCCACGCGGTCAGCGTTCCCTGGATGAAGCACGCCTGTCCCGCGCGAATGCTCACCGCTTCGACGGTGACGTTCTCTTCGATGCGGATCGAGCCGTTGGTCGACTCGATCTCGGAGTAGTTGCCGGAGTTCTGAATGACGAGATTGCCCGGAGTGCGGATGGAAAGCTGTCCCTGGTGATTGACGCGGATCTCCGTTCCGCGCGGAATGATCATGGTGGGGAAATTCGATTGATCGGCGGCTGCGCTCATATCCCTGCCCTACCCTTTCCTCTTCCCGACGAACGCCCCAGGCAACGGATCGAAGTCCTTGTAGTCTTTGCTCGTGCGCATGCGCATCAGCAGCGCTGCTTCATTGGTCCATTGATAGTTGAGGATGTAGATGCGCGGATCGATCGGCTGAAAGTTCCCCTGGTTCTCCAGATCGCTGCGCACTTCGTAGTGGAGATGCGAGTTCGTGCTCCATCCCGTCGATCCGACCGAGGCGATCACTTCGCCCTGACGCACCTGTTGTCCGGGACGGACCTTCACGGTGTCGCAGTGTCCGTAGATCGTGAGGAAGTGATCGTTGTGATTCACGACGACGACATTTCCGAAGCGCCACCACGCCACGCTCTGCGCGAGCGGATAACGTCCTGCGAAGGTCACGACGCCGTCCGCGGCCGCATAGATCGGCGTGCCGGTCGGCGCGGAGAGATCGAGTCCTTTGTGAAAGTCGCTCTGACGCGTGAACGGCGAGATGCGGTTGCCGAACGGCGACGTCAGCACGAACTGATCGGCGGGCAGCGGAAGAATGGACGGCGTGTGCCGCACCATGTCGCTGTTGGCTTGTTCGTACGACTGCAGCAACTCGATCTGTTCCTGCAGGCGACGCATGGCGTGACGCAGCGACGCTTCGCGGCGGCGCGCGTCGTCGAGATCGCGCGCTTCGTTGTCGCCGCGGAGAAGCGGCAGCGAGAATCCGCCTTGTCCGAGGGAGCGATCGAGTCCGTAGACGGTGATGAGCTTCTCGACGCGGATGCGATGCTCTTCGAGCGAGCGCTCCAACGACGTCATCTGCATCACGTTCTCGTGCAGGCGCTCGTTCTGGATCTCGCGCTCGTGGCGCATGTTGGTGAGGTAGTTCGATTTGTAGACGCGGCGGATGACGGTCGGCGCCGCCGCCATCGATCCGATGATCGCGCCGAGAAGCACGGAGAGCGCACAAATCCCGACGATCACGCGGCGGCGGTCGAAGAAGAAGTACCGCACACTGCGACGGATGTCGCTCGGAACGATCTGAATTTCGATCATGACACGCGCTACCCCGCTGGACTGCGCGGGTCAATCAATATAACACGGCCGATGCACACATACGGGTGCACCGCTCTCTCTCACCGTCTCGCGCCGTGGAGCCGTCCCGGCGCGGAAGGGATGGGCACCGCCGCCGTCTCGCTATCCACATGGCCACATGGATTCGACACGCGAACCCATATTTGCGTCGGCATGAGATTGCTGAGAATCAATGTTGCGGAGTCCTGCTCGAGCGGCCGGCTCGTGTCGCCGGTGGCGCCGACGTACCACGCGTAGTGAAGCGGCTGATCGCCGGCGGCGGAGACAGAGATGGAGACGCCGGCTTTCGCAGCGGCCGGCTGCTGCGTGATCGTCGGCAAAAAGCATGAACAGATCGATGTCAGGCTGTAACCGGCCGATCCTGTCTCTTGGACCGTTGACGCGAGAAACCAATCGAGGCTGCGACTCGCTCCCGGCGGAATGCTCGCCACCGCGGGCGACGTGTCCGCGATGCCGCGCGCCTCATAAATGAGATTCTCGATCGAGAATACGCCCCTGCGATACGCATAGATTTCGGGATCGAGAGTGTGCGTCGTCAAGACGGCACTCGCGGATCGGTTCGCATCGAGATCGATTTCGAACGGGATGTATCGCTTCCGCCCCGGGCCATCCAACGTGCAGGTGTCCGGGCCGAAGAAACCGCTGAACGTCTGATTGCAAGCGAGACTCTGCGCGACGCATGCTCCCGGAAAGTTGCGGAATGGAAGCAGATAGCGCTGCAGCGCGAGCCCGAATCTGCCGCTCGACGCCGCGCCATAGGAAACCTCGATCTCCCATTTCAGAAAGTAAAAAGGCGGTGTCGTGTAGCGAATCGTCTGCGTTGGACCACCGCGAACGGACGGCGGGTCGACGCCCACAGGACCCGACGCGAAGAGATCGAGTTGCGCGTCCTCGAGTGTCGATTGATCGATCGGCGTCACGCTCACAGTGAAGCTCAGATCCGGCGGAAGCGAGACTTCGAAGAACGCGCGGCGCCGTCCATCGCTCACGCATGAGTTGCCGTCGACGAACCCGACGACTGACGAATCAAGAGAAGCCTCAGTCGTCCTGCATCCGTACGCCGCGGGCCGTTTCATCGCACTCTCCTGAGCAGACAACGTCCACGCAAATGTCAGGAGTGCTGTCGTCGCGGCAAGCGAGAGACGCGTCCGAGTGCGCATGCGCGAACGATATACGGACAGTGGAGGACAGGCGTTCGCCCGTCCTCCACGAAATCGTTTCTACCAAATGCGAACGCGATCTTCCGGCTTCACGTACTCTGCGTCGCCTTCCTTCACGCCGAACGCTTCGTACCACGCGTCGACGTTGCGGAGCGGCGCAAGCGCGCGAACGGTGCCGGGCGAATGCGGGTTCGTCATCAACTGCTGGCGCAGAGCGTCAGGACGCTGCGCGGTGCGCCACACCTGCGCCCACGCCATGAAGACGCGCTGATCGCCGGTGAAGCCGTCGATCACCGGTGCCGGCTGTCCGTGCAGCGAGACGTGATACGCGTCGAGGGCGAGCAGGATGCCGCCGAGGTCGCCGATATTCTCGCCCATGGTCTGGCGTCCGATGATGTGGAGGCCAGGCAGCGCGTCGAACTTGTACGACTCGTACTGCGCGCCGAGCTTCGAGGCCTGCTCTTCGAACTTCTTGGCGTCGTCTGCGGCCCACCAGTCGCGCAGCGTGCCGCTGCCGTCGGACTTGCGTCCCTGATCGTCGAAGCCGTGCGTGATCTCGTGTCCGATCGTGCCGCCGATGCCGCCGTAATTCACGGCCGCATCCGCCTTCGGATCGAAGAACGGCGGCTGCAGGATCGCCGCAGGGAACACGATCTCGTTCTTCGTGGCGTTGTAGTACGCATTGACGGTCTGCGGCGTCATCCCCCACTCCGTCTTGTCGACAGACTTGCCGATGCGATTGAGATCGCGCTGCCACGCAAACTTCGCCAGACGCTCGACGTTGCCGGCGAGATCGCCTTCCTTCACTTCGAGCGCGGAGTAGTCGCGCCACTTCGTCGGATAGCCGATCTTCACGGTGAAGTGCGCGAGCTTCTCCTCGGCGGCCTTCTTCGTGTCGGGACTCATCCATTGCAGGTTCTGAATGCGCGCGCCCATGGCCGTGCGGATGTCGGAGACGAGACTCTCCGCTTTCGCTTTCGACTCCGGCGGGAAATAGAGCGCCACGTACGTGCGGCCGATCGCTTCACCCATGGCCTGCTCTGCGGCAGTCACGGCGCGCTTCCAGCGCGGACGCTGTTCGGTCGTGCCGTTGAGGAACTTCGAGCGGAACTCCCAGTTCGCATCGACGAAGCGCTTCGAAAGATACGGAGCAGCCTCGTCGACGACGTGGAACGCTTCCCACGCCTGCAGCGTCGCCACCGGCGTGTCGGCGAACACCTTCGCCATCTTCGGCAGCGCGGTGTTCTGACGAACGATCACGCGATCGACTTTCTCGAGTCCCGCCGCTTTCATCATCGTGGCCCACGGGAAATCGGGCGTCGATTTCTCCAGCTCCGCGATCATCATCGGGTTGTACGTCTTGTCGCGATCGCGGCCTTCCGCGCGCGTCCAGTGCGCCTCGGCGATCTTCGTCTCGAACGCGACGACGTCGGCAGCGCTCTTGTCGGGATCATCCCAGCCGGCGAGGCGGAGCATGTCCGCGACGTACTTCTGATAGCGATCCTTCTGCGTCTTGAGGTTGTCGCGCAGATAGAACTCACGGTCAGGAAGACCGAGTCCCGACTGCGAGACGTAAAGCGCGTAGGTGTCGGGATGCTTTTGATCGTCGGTGACGCCCGCGCCGAAAAGGGCGATGCCGAATCCGCGCGCCGACTTGCCCATGAACGCAGCGATGTCTTCGCGCGTCTTCGCTTTGCGAATGGCGTCGAGATACGGAGCGAGCGGTTTCGCGTCGAGCTTCTCCGCGGTCGCTTCGTCGAGGAAGGTGCGATAGATGATCGCGACCTTCGCCTCGTCCGAGCCGGGCTTCAGCGTCTTGTCCGCCGCCCATCCGTCGAGGATCGCGTGCACGCGCGCCTCGGACAGCTCGGTGAGCATCGGGAACGCGCCGTAGCTCGTGCGATCGGCCGGGATCTGCGTCGAGTCGATCCACTTGCCGTTGACGTAGCGGTTGAAGTCATCGCCCGGTTTGACAGATGTGTCCATGCCGGACGTGTCGATGCCCCACGTGCCGAACCGCTTGGCCGTGGTGCTGGTCTGATCGGCCGCGAACGCCGCGGTCGCGAATACAGCGAGCAACGCAATCGTGCTCAGGCGTTTGAGATGCATTCGTTTTCCTCCAAAGGTTTGGATGGAGGGGAACATTACTGCCCGCGATGGTTATTCGCGGTAACGATCGTGTGGCGGTTGCGCGGGCGGGCGGAGCTTGCCTACGCCGTCACCATTGATGTTGAGGTAACGGCGCAACTAATCTGAGCCATGCCCGCGCCGCGGCTGAAGATCTTCATTAGCAGCGTTCAGAAAGAATTCGAAGAGGTTCGCGCAAACCTGAAGGCGTTCCTTCTCGGCGACACGGTGCTGCAGAAGTTCGTCGCGGAGGTGTTTCTCTTCGAGCACTCGCCGGCGAGCAGTCGGCGTGCCGAGGAGATCTTCTTCACCGAAGTCGATCGCTGCGACATTTACCTTGCGATTCTCGGAAATGAATATGGCAGCGAAGACAAGGACGGTCGGTCACCGACGGAGCGCGAATACGATCGCGCGACCGAAAGAAAGAAAGAGCGATTCATCTACGTCTGGGGTACGGACGACTCGCGGCGCGCGCCGAAGATGCAGCAGTTGATTCGCAAGGCGTCGGCGGATCTGACGCGGCGTCGGGTCGACAGCCAATCGGCCTTGACTGCAGAGCTCTACGCAAGCCTGCTCGACTATCTCGATCGTCGCGGCGCGTTGCGAATCCCACCATTCGACACCGCTGTTGCGGAAGGCGCTCGGATGTCGGACATCTCGCGCAAACGCGTCGATTGGTTTCTCGAGACCGCGATTCGCGAGCGAGCCTTCGCTTTGCCTAGGAATGCCGCGACGAAATCACTCTTCACGCACCTCAATCTGCTGTCGGACGAGAAGCCGACGAATGCGGCCATCCTTATCTTCGGTTCCAATCCGCAAGCCCTTCATCGGCCTGCCGAGACGAAGTGCATGCTGATTCACGGCACCGAATATCTGCGGCCGTTCGCCTCATACCAGATCTATGGCGGCGATCTGTTCGAGCAGGCCGATCAGGCACGCAACTTCGTCCTCTCGAATGTGAAGCGGACCGTCGGCACTCGCGCGGAGTCGATCACGGCGCCGGCAAGTTACGAGTTTCCGCCCGACGCGATCAGCGAAGCGATCATCAACGCGCTCGTCCATCGCGACTACAACAGCAACGGATCCGTCGAAGTGCGCCTATTCGCCGACCGGCTGGAAGTGTGGAATCCGGGCCGCTTGCCGGGGACGCTTACGGCGGAGTCGCTCCGCGAAGACCACGCATCGATTCCCAACAATCCGCTGATCGCCGAGCCGATGTATCTCGCCCGATACATCGAGAAAGCCGGCACCGGGACGCTCACAATGATCGAGCTCTGCCGTGCGGCAGGATTGCCTGAGCCCGACTTCGAAGAACGGCCCGGCGCGGTGGTCGTGACGATCTGGCGCGACCGGTTGACGCCGAAAGCGTTGATGGCTCTGGAGTTAAACGATCGGCAGCGAAGCGCCGTGTCGTTCGTCAAGACGAACGGCCGCATTGCGAATGCCGCCTACCAACGGCTCACCGGCGCGTCCCCGAAGACGGCGAGCCGCGACCTCGAAGATCTCGTCGCAAAGGGCATTCTCGAAAGGCACGGCCAGAAGCGCGGTGCGTTTTATTTGATCGCGCGTGGCAAATGAGGGAGGTCCGGCCGGCATATCAGGACATTCGTCGGACATATGAGACATTCCATGTCTTCGAAATCGACACCTGAGCCCTACTTCGTGTAGACCGTAACCTCCGCCGAAGATCCCACCGGTGCTTGCGACGCGTCCGGTCCGTTCCACGACACTCGCACCGGTACGCGCTGAACGACCTTCACGAAGTTGCCGCTGGCGTTGTCGGGTGGAAGCAGGGAGAACGATGCGCCGGTGCCGCCGCTCACGCTTTGCACTTTGCCTTCGAACTCCTTGCCGTGGATCACGTCGACCTTGACGGTCACGCGCTGGCCGGCGCGCATGTTGCGCATTTGGGTTTCTTTGAAGTTCGCGACGACGTAGGTGTTGCGCGGGACGAGCTGCACGACGGGCATTCCGGTCGCGACGAGGACGCCGGGATGGACCGCGAGCCTGGAGGCGATGCCGTCTACGGGCGCGGTGATGCGCGTGTACGACATGTTTAGCTGCGCCGCTTGCAGCGCGGCTTGCGCGCTTTGCACTTTCGCGTGCGCGAGCTGCGCTTCGGCTTGCGCGGCGTTCACTTGCGCGGCGACGGGCGAGCTTTGCTCGAGGCGTCCTTGCGCCTGGGTCACGTTCGATTGCGCGGCTTGTCGGGCGTTCTCGGCTGACGAGAGTTTCGCGCGCGCGGAGACGAGATCGGCGTCGGCGGTTTCGTACGCGGCTTTTGCGGCGTCGACTTGGGCCTTGGCGATGTCGCCTTTGGCGCCGAGCTCTTGCGCGCGTTTGTAGTCTAGGCTCGCCTTCTGCGCGTTTGCTTCGGCGCGCGTGACGCCGGCGCGCGCGTCGCGAATCGCGGCGCCGGACGTATCGACCGTCTCGCGCGAGCTCTGCACGGCTGCTTGCGCGGCGGTGAATGCACCGCGCGCGTTCGCGCCGGCCACGGTGACTTTCGCATCGGCTTCAGCCGCTTGCGCGAGCGCGGTCTGCAGGTCGCCTTGCGCTTGCGCGAGCTTCACCTGTGCGTCCTGTGGATCGATGGTGACCAGCAGGTCTCCTTTGTGTACCGGCTGATTCTCGATGATGTTGACGGAGAGCACTTGTCCCGACACGCGCGCCGCGATCGGCACGACGTCCGCTGCGATCTGCGCATCGTCGGTCGTTTCTTTTCCCGACGTCACGAGCGCGTAGATGCCGTAGATCACCACGAGCGCGAGAACGACGGCGCCGAGGATGAAGTAGAGCCGCTTGGCGCGCCGCTCTTCGACGACCGGCTCGTGCTCCTCGATATCGACTTCGACTGGTTGCGGTTGAGTAGCCATTTACATCTCCACGTGGACTTCGGCGGGCGTTGCGTTCTTCGGCATGCGCAGGAAAAACACGAGCGGCAATACGATCAGGAAGAGAATTCCGGCGAGGTAGAACAACCGCTCGAACGAGATCACCATCGCCTGCCGGCGCAGCTCTCCGTCGAGAATGCGCAGCGCCGTTTGATGCGCTGCGCTCGGATCGAATCCGCGCCCTTGCAACATCTTTTCGATGCCGCCGATTCTCATCGCCACGACAGGTCGCGAAAGTTCGATGCTCGCGCGCATTCCGTCGTATGCGTGCGACGCGAATCGCGACATCAGCGTGGCGAAGACCGCCAGCCCGATCGAGCCGCCGGTCTGGCGCAGCAGCGAGTTCAGTCCGGTGGCGTCCGCCAATCGATGCCGCGGAATCGAGCTGAGGGCGATCGTCGTCAGCGGAATGAAGAGGCAACTGAACGCCACGCCCTGGATGATCAGCACCTTCACCACGTCGCGTGCACTGGTCGCCAGCGTGTAGTGCCCCATCAGCCACGCGGTGTACGCAAACAACACGATGCCGAATGCCACGGTGAGGCGCGGCGACACTTTGTTGTACAGCCTCCCGACGATCGGCATGACGACGATCATCGTCAGCGAGCGCGGCATGAGCGCGAGCCCCGACTGCGTCGCCGAAAATCCGAAGAGGCGGGCGAGAAATCCGGTCAGCGGCATCACCATGACGGTGGCGATGACGAAGCCGGTGGTGACCCACGTGATCTGCTCGATCGTCGCGCCGAGGGATCCGGTGAGATGTGGGACGGCAACGTTGACGATGGATGCGTCGATGGCGCCCATCAACGTTCCGAACGTGATCGACAACGTAACCAGCCATTTGTTGACCGGCTCACGCTGCGCGGGGGCGGTGACGGCGCGCGCGGGAAGGACGCTCGTGGTCATGGCAGGTGTTCGCCGGGCAACATCGCGCCTACTGCGCGCCGGTAGTCATATCCGGCTGCCGCGGCCTCCGCGCGCGCGGAGATCAGATCTTCGTGCGCTTGCCGGTACGCATCCTGGGCGCGATCGACTTCGACGGTCGATCCGTAACCTGCAGCCTGACGATCGCGCGCGACGGTGAGCGCTTCTTCCGCGACGGTGGCGTTGTCCGCGGCGAGCTTCAGCCGCGCGTTGGCGTTGTCGACATTGAGCACGGCGTGGCGCACGTCCGCTTCGACGTTGCGGCGCAATGCGTCGCGTTGGATCTCCGCGTCGTGTAACTGAATCGACGCGCGGGCGATGTTCGCGTTGATCTGCGTTTGGAAGACAGGCATCGACACTGCGCCGGTGATGCGCCGCGTCCAGTGCATGTCGTTCGTCGTGTTGCCGGCGTAGTCGCCGGCGAAGTCGAGTCCGACGCTCGGCAGGCGCCGCGCGCGCGCCGCTTCGAGTCCGAGTCGCGCTTCTTTCACGCGCGTTTCGATCGCGCGAAGCTCGGGACGTTGTTGCGCACTCGTCAGCGCGTTCTCGAGCGGCGGAACGTCGACGCGATCGGGAAGCGGATCGGTGACGAGGACGTCCGACGATTCGTCGGCGCCGATCGCGTTGAGCAGCGCGACGCGCGCGTTCTCGCGATCGTTGCGCGCGGCGAGCAGCGCCTGCTGCACGCGCGCGAGCTGGATGCGCGCCTGATCGACGTCGAGTCGCGTCGCCGTGCCGGCGCTGAACTGATCGTTGGCGACGCGCAGGAGCTGCTCGAACAGCTTCACGTCCGCTTCGCGCGCGTTCACCTGCGCGTCCGCGCGCTGCAGCAACACATAGAAGCGTGCGACTGCGGCGGCGACGTCGCTCTCCGCCTGCGCGAGATCGTAGCTCGACGCGGCGACCTCCTGCTTCACCGCGGCGTAATGTCGAATCGCAGCGAGATTGAAGAGCTGCATCGCCGCGGTCACCTGCGCGTCGGTCACGTTGAACGGGCCGATCACCGGCGGAAAACCGGGAAGCGTGAATCCGAACGTGGCCAGATTGATCGACTGATTCGTCTGCATGAAACGCGCGTCGGCCTGCGGCAGCAGTCCGCCGAGCGCTTCCGTGACGGAGACGTTCGCCCTCTCCCGCGCCGACCGCGCGAGCTGCGCCTCCGCCCCCTTCGAGAGAGCCATCTGAATGGCATCGTTGACGGAAAGGCGCAGCGTTTCAGCGGAGGCCGTTTGCGCGAGGAGGATGAGAAAGAAAAGCGACTTCTTCTTACACACTCGCGCGGAGCTTAGTGCAAGTCCTCCGCCGAGCGCGGTGCGAGCGCCGCGGCGATTCGCGAGAGCGGCAGCACGTGATCGACACCGCCGCGCTCGATCGCTTCCTTCGGCATGCCGAAGACGATGCACGTCGCTTCGTCCTGCGCGATCGTGCGCGCGCCGGCCGCATGCATTTCGGCGAGCCCGTCCGCGCCGTCATCGCCCATGCCGGTAAGGATCACGCCGAGCGATTTCGCAGCGGCCGTCTGCGCGACGGAGCGAAAGAGCACGTCGATGCTGGGACGATGTCGCGACACGAGCGGTCCGTTGCAAAGCTGGACGTAATATCGATCTCCGCTGCGACGCAACAGCATGTGCTGATTGCCGCGCGCGATGAGCACACGACCTCGCACCACCGCGTCGCCTTGCACTGCCTCTTTCACTTCGACACGCGCGAGCGAGTTGAGCCGCTTCGCGAACGCCGCCGTGAATCCCTCGGGCATATGTTGTACGACGAGCATGGCGGGCGCGTTCTCCGGCAACGCTTCGATGATCTCGCGCAGTGCTTCCGTTCCTCCGGTTGACGCGCCGATGGCGATGATGTCGTGGCGACCGCCGCCGACAGCGGTCGCGGTGCCGACGAGGGGAGCGGCACCTGCACGGGGCCGCCGCAAACGCGAGCGCGTGGCAGCGCGCAGCGCGTCGCCGATCAACACGACGGAGTCGGCGATGAACTCGCGCACGCCGACCGGCGGCTTCGCGATCACATCGAGCGCTCCTTCTTCGAGCGCGCGCATGGCGGCCTCGCTGCCGCGCGCAGCCGCAGCGGAGCAGATGACGACCGGCA